>Ga0101944_10005717_pt1 | contig 13807 bp, 11 predicted proteins | sample DewCreD2012metaG_FD_75245 | JGI IMG/M metagenome (GOLD analysis project Ga0101944, IMG submission 75245) | Hot spring sediment bacterial and archeal communities from British Columbia, Canada, to study Microbial Dark Matter (Phase II) - Dewar... ... | reverse complement strand
AGCTGAACGAAAAGGCTCGGAAGCCCAACAACACGCCGGAACCCAAGGGGAATTCCTCCAAGCGAAAGGCCTTTCGATGATCGCGAACCTTTTGGCCCGCGCGCGTGGCGCGCTGCAGTTTCTGACCGTGGGCGTCTGGGATGTGCGGCTCGAAGAACTGCCGCCCGCGAAGGCTTGGGCCTTTTGGGGGGCTCGCATCGCCAATCTGGCCGCGCGGGGCTTCATCGATGACCAATGCATGCTGCGCGCCTCAGCCCTGACCTTCTACTTTCTGCTGTCCATCGTGCCGGTCCTGGCCATGACGTTTGGAATCGTGAAAGGATTCAACTACCAGGAAACCCTCAAAGAACGCATCCTGGCCGCCCTGCCGCGCGCCACGGTCGCACCGGCCGACGGCGCAGAGCCGGGCGCGGGCGGGAACGTTTACGAGATGATCACACGCCAGTTCTTCGACAGCGCCGACAAGATGCTCCAGCAGACCAGCGGCGGCGTTATCGCCGGCATCGGTTTCTTGATTCTTCTGTGGAGCGTGTTCCGTGTATTGAGCAACATTGAGGGCACGTTTAATGTCATCTGGAGCGTGCGGCGCGGACGCGACTGGAAGCGCAAGTTCACCGACTACACGGCGATTATCGTCATCGGGCCATTCCTGATTCTGGTCGCTGGCAGCCTGACGGCATTTGTCACGCGCGAGGTCGAATCGGCCAAGGAAACCCTCACCGTGTTGCGCGCCTTGGATCCGGTCATGCTGTTTGGGCTCAAGGCGGCCCGCTATATCTTCTTGTGGGCGCTGTTCTCGATCATCTACATCATCATTCCCCACACAAAGGTGTCGTTCCGCTCCGCCGCATTTGCCGGAGTCATCGCGGGCACGGCCTATCAATGGCTGCAGTCCGGCTATTTTCAACTGCAATTCGGCGTATCGAAACAGAATGTCATTTACGGCAGTTTCATGGCGCTGCCGCTGTTTCTAGCGTGGGTTCAGATCAGCTGGCTGATTGTCCTGTTCGGCGCCGAACTGTGCTTTGCGCACCAGAACGCCGGCGGCTACGAATATGAACCCGAACGCGAAGCCCCCAGCATTGCCCAGCGCCGCCGGCTCGCCGTCCAGGCCGCGCAGCTGTGCGTCCGCCGGTTCGAGGCGGCGGAGCCTCCCCCGGACGCGGCGCAGATCAGTCGCTCGCTGGGCATTCCCATCCGCCTGACGCATGAGATACTTCACGACCTGGTCGCCGCGGGCGCCTTGTCCGAAACCGCGCGGGGGGAATCCGAACCGGTGGGCTATCTGCCCGCAATGGGGGCCGAGCGAATGACGCTGCACCGCGTCGTGGAACTGTATGAGTCCCAGGGCGCCGCCGGGGGGGCGTCAGGGGCGTCATCGCCCGAGACGGCGCCCGTCGATGCGGCTCTTCGCGCCTTTTCGGCGGCCATCGAGAAATGTCCGGCCAATGTGCCGCTTAAAGATCTGTAGAAAACGGCCGGGAGGCTCACATGCCGCGGGCGATGGCAATGCGGCCGGTTCGGATGATCTCGCGAATGCCGTAGGGGCGAAGCAGCTCGATGAAGTCGGCGATCTTCTCACGGTCGCCCGCGACCTCGATAATCAGCCCCTTAGCATAGACATCGAGAATCCGCGCCTGAAAAATCGACGCCAGCTCGACAATCTCGCTGCGATGCGCGGGCGAGGCGCTCATGTTGATCAGGACCAGTTCGCGTTCAATGTGCCGCTCGGCGCTGAGGTCCTGAACCTTCACGACGTCGATCAGCTTGTTGAGCTGCTTGTTGATCTGCTCGATGGTTTTGTCGTCACCGGTGGCGACGATGGTCATGCGCGACAGCGTCTTGTCGCCCGTCGGCCCGACCGTCAGGCTGTCGATGTTGAAGCCCCGGCCGCTGAACAATCCGGCCACGCGGGCCAGGACCCCCGCTTTGTTCTCCACCAGACACGAGATCACATGTTGCATGACATCAGCCTCCATCGGCAGAAACGCCGCGCCAAGAAACCAGAGCGCGCCTATTGAGTAAAGCCCAAAATCGCCCCGATTTCGCTTGGGCCGGCGCCGTTTCTCTGGCAACGTGTGTCCCCGGCGGCGGCGATCACAACGCCGCCGGCCAGGAGAACTTTTTGATGCGATCAGGGATTCGGCGCGCAGGACTGTGGGCGGCGTTGTGGGCGCTGCTCGCCGGACCCGGCCCCGCGTCCGCCGACCGCCGGACGCCGGCGGCCGCTTCGGAGACTGCGCGCGTCGCCGAGGCGACACCCGCGCCATCTGCCGGTGATGCCGTGGCAGCCGCCACCGTCTCTCCCGCGATCGCGCAGATGGTCGCCCGTGTCCAACAGCGCGTGTCCGAACTGCGCGGACTTCCTTCGAAGAAGCAGATATCCTATCAGCCGCTGGGGCCAACGCAGTTGCGCGAAGCGCTGCGCGAGGCCATCGACGAGCAGATGCCGCCCGGCCTTCGGCCCGACATGGAATTCGTCCTGCGCCGCCTTAAATTGCTGGGACCCCGCCAGTGCCTTGACGAGATATTCGTCAACCTCTTCAGCGAGCAGGTGGCGGGTTTGTATGACGAGAAACGAGGCCAGCTCTATGTCGTAACCTCATTCGACCTCAAGACGTCGCTGGCCGAGGTGATACTGGCCCACGAAATCTGTCACGCCCTGCAGGACCAGAACTACGATCTGTCGCAATGGCCCCTGCGCGAGACGCACAATGACGACGCCGCTTACGGCGCGCTGTCCGTCCTCGAAGGCGATGCGACGCTCCTGATGTCCGAATACGCGGCCCTCGAGGTCAAACCCGGCCGATGGCTCCGCGAGCTGCCCGGCATGTTGCTGATGCTGGGCGTTCAGCAGCCGCAGCTGCAGGCCGCGCCCTATTTTCTCCAGCAGCAGATGCTGTTCCCCTACATGTATGGCGCCCGGTTCGTCGAATACGCCGCCGCCCGGAACGCCCGTGACCGCGTCCTGAGCCAGCGCCCGCGCTCGACCGAGCAAATCCTCCATCCTGAAAAATACTTCGCCGATCCGCCGGATGACCCCACGACCTTCTCACTGGCAGGGCTCGATGCCGCGGCGCCCGCGGGTTGGGAGCGGAAGTATCACAATACGATGGGCGAGATGGGGACCCGCATTCTGCTCGAAGCGCATTTCGCGCCGGAAGCCTATGCTGCCGCCGCCGGATGGAGCGGAGATGTCCTTGCCCTGTATGCGCCGGCCGATGCGCCGACCTCCCATGCCGCGTATGCTTTGGTTATCCAGTGGCGGGGCGATACGCAGGCTGACGCCGCCGAGTTCGAACGGGCAGTGCGCCGTGTGGCCGCCGAACGCCTTTTTCAGTCGCCAGCAAACACCGCCCCCGACGGCGCCGCGCGCTTCTCCTCGCCCCCAAGCGCCGCCCTGCTCCAGCGCCATGACCATGTCGTGGTCTATGTGGACGCCTCGGGCCCGGCCATCGCCGAGCGATTCGCCCAAGCCGCCTTTCTGGGCGGGGGAAGGATAACCGACCAGATCATCCCCCCGAAGGTCTTGACGCCATAGTCCAGCAGCATCATCGGCCAACTGAAACCAAACACCGCGCGCGCGATAAACCAGAACACCGCCGTGTCCACGGCCGCGCTGACCGCGTTGGACCCATTGATCCGCACCAGCCGCGCCCGCTCGCCCAGCAGACCATAGACGACGGCGTCGCTGCCTCCGGAGGCCGCAAAGGCAAGCAACGAGGCCGTCGCAATCACGACAACTGCATGGAGATCAAACGTCGGGGCCAGCAGCCAGTTCACCCCCACGCATGCAATCCATGACAGCGCCGAACCCGAGGCGATCAGCGCCGCCATCTTCCAACCCAGCCCCCGGTTCTTCCACGCGTCATGCAGCGCATCGCGCGCTGTCAGGTCCAATGCAATGCAGAACAGCGACGTCAGGACCGATCCCCACTGGCCGAAGGCCACGGTCAGCAGATTCGCGACCACGACCGCGCTGAGATACAGGACAATATAAAACATGCGAACCCGAAACCCGTTTTCTCACGGCGCGTTCACACCCGGCCGCGAGGCGTGAGCGAAGCCGAAACGGACCGGTTTCGTCAAGCCCGACTTCTGCCGCGCCGCCCCTCCGCATCACTCCGGCCGGCCAAAACACCACTCCCTTCCCTCGACGCGAAGGGTTTCGCCCAGCCGGTCCCAATCGCAAAACAGACTGCGCCCCGACGCCGGTGGGCAACGGGATTCGTTCATCGGGCAGGTCCAGCCGTGGATTTCGCCACCCGCATTACGAACAGAGGGCTACTCATTGGGCCGGCCCGGGAAAACCGTCACGTTGACGGTCGCAGAATGCGACAGGCGCCCGTCGCTGACCGTCAGGCGAAACTCCAGAGTCGTGACGCGGGGCACGCGGGGCGCCACAAACGTCGCGGACGCGCTGCTCGTGGCCGACAGCGCCACCGCAGGGCCGGCGGTCTGCTCCCACAAATAAGTGAGAGGCCGCCCTTCCGGATCGCTCGACCGCGATCCGTCCAGCGAAACCATCTTGGTTTCGTTGGGTCGCGCATCGGAAACCAGAATCTGCGCGCGAGGCTTTTGATTAACCGTAAAACTGACCTCGGCGGTTCCCGTGCTCAATCCATCATCCCAGACCACTAACAGGAACGACAGCGGTTCGGGCGTGTCCATGTGGGGAGCAACGAAGGTCGTCACCGGTTCGACCGCGTTGTCAATGACGACGTCCGGCCCCGAGGTCTGCATCCACAAATATCCTGCGAGCGTCCCATCGGGATCGCTGGAGCCCGAACCATCGAGCGTCCCGGTCCGGCCTTCGTCGATCTCGCCGCCCGGAGCGACCCGGGCTTGCGGGGGATCGTTGTTGATCGCCACATTGACCGTATCCACACCCTCAAGGTTGTCGTTGTCCCACACATGAAGTTCGAAAGTGTAAACGGCAAAGCCCGATGTGGATGGCACGGTGAAGGAAGTGACGGGATTGATCGAACTGACGCTCAGATTCACTTCTTCGGGCCCGGCGATTTGCAGCCACAGCCATGCGGAGATTTCCCCGTTGGGGTCCATCGATCCCGAACCGTCCAGGACCACCTGCTGCCCGCCCCTGGCCTGTTGATCCGGGCCGGCATTGGCAATGGGCAACGCCGTATCGATGCCGATCTCCACCGTATCGCTGGCCGTCGTCATCTGGTCGTCCCAGACGATCAGTTCAAATGCCAGAGTGGTCGGTTGATCCACCATGGGCGCGATAAACGTTGTGACCGAGCTGATACTGCTGTCCAACTCCACCTCAGGGCCTGCGGATTGGAGCCAGAGCGTGGCGACGACGTCGCCATCGGCATCGTAAGAGGCGCTGCCGTCCAGTATGGCGGGGCGGCGCATCGAGACAATTTGGTCGGGCCCGGCGTCGGCCACCGGGGGCCGGTTCAGGCGGATGACAACTTCGTTGGAGACGCCCGACTCGTTGCCCGACTTGTCAACGGCGGTCACCACATAGCAACACAAATCGCCGGGGTCCAATCCCACATCGTCATATTCGGAGACACGTATGGGCGCCGCATTGATGCGCGCATAGGGGCCGCCGGGAACGGCCGAGCGATAGACATTGTAGTGGTCAAAGTCGGATTCGGTGTTATCAGCCCAATCCAGCGCCGCTCCCGCGGACCAGACGCCGCGCGCCGCCATGAGGGCAATCACCAGACCCAGCGCTAACCGATGCCAGAAAGTCATTCCGTGCTGTCCGTTGCCGATCATTTCCGCCCGCCCCGCCGCCCCATCCAAGGACCAAGCCTCAGCCCTAAATGTTTCGGCGCATCCCCTGCGCAACTTGACCGGTTCCCTCCGGAAAAGAGCGCCTTATACGCTACCTTTCATACCATTCAAGCCCAAAACGTGCCAAGCAGCGCCGAATTGGAATCTTTTCTGCTAAGTTTTCCAAATCGAGCGTTCTCCATTGCCGCTTTTTTCTACGACCTCCATCAGACGCAACAGTCCCGTGCCGATTGTCCGGAATCCCCTGCCGCCTCAGGCCCTACTTGATGATCGCCAGGCTCATCGCTGACTGTCGTTCCTGGATGGATGGGATGCGCGGCTTGCGCACGGGCACGTGCGTCGCGCGTTTCTCAAACTCGTCCCACGGCATGCCGCGAACACGTTTCAAGAAAGCGTCCTCACGCTGCAACAACGCCGCAGCGTCACGGGCAATCATTTGGTTCTGTATCTGCGGAGGAATGGGACGCGCCTGCTTTTGTATGTCCGTGAGAATCTTGTCGGTGGAAAAGTAAGTGGCCAACGTCTGCGGAGACGCCTCCCAGCTGCCCACGCCTTTGATCGAAACGATGACCTTGCGCTCTTTGGGCATCGCCCGCATCGCCTCCAGGCTCTGCATGTAGAGCGAGAAGGCGCCCGCGGCCACGGCGGCCAACACCAAGGTCAGCGCCACCAGACGCCGCGCGATTCGCCGGTTCGCGGTTGGGGTGGCGGGCGCAGAGCCGCGGATCGCATAGGACACGAAGCCCTGGCGGCGTTCTCCTTTGCGTCGCTCGCCTTTGCGTCGTTCGCCCTGCCGGCGCTCCATCATCGAGCCGTCGCCGGGACGCGCAGCCAGAATGATGCCGGGACGAGGCTTGCGCAGTTCGGCGCCCATGTCTGTTCCCGCTTGGGTTTTCATCGCTGTTCTCCACGTGCCATGAATTGGAACCCCTCCCGCGAACCGGCGCCTTTTCCAGCGCCGCTTTTGCTTACCAGCCAAACCAGCCTTTCAGGGCCTTGTCGATTTCCTTCTGGTCCAATGACTCATCCATCGCCACCAGGCCGATACGAACCGAAACGCTGTCTCCGTCGCGCCACGGCCACCACAATCCCACCATGATGACATCCGCGTCCGGATTGGTTATGAACAACGCCTGTCCTGCGCTCAGTCCCCCCAGCAACGCAGCGACACGGCGTGTGGTTTCCGGAGCCGTCTCGATGCTCTGAAAATCCCATGTCGTCGTAAAGTTCTGCTCCATCAGCGGACGCGCGACCGCCGTTCCCGCCCCCTTGAGCGTGCTCAAAACCGAGTCATACTGCTCATCCCATACCCACCGGAAGGCGTCCGCTCCACCGTCGATGATGTTCTGGCACTTCTCCTGCAGGGTAGTCAGCGTGGGCGAGGGCATGATGGGCATCCTTTCGTCAGGGAATCTGCTGGATCACTGTCAGACCGGTCGGCGCGGCGGGCGGCTTGTCCACGTCCAAGGCTGTCGTGTTGCTGGCAGCCCCATTGTTGCCGGCCGGATCGCTCCCTGAAATGGCAATCGTCGCGTCGCCCTCCGGATCCTGGGCGACGATGGTATAGGAGTAGGTGAAGTTGCGGTCCGTGACGCTCTGGAAACTTGCTGGACGTCCGTTGACCGTCACCACCGGCTGAGCCGCCAGCGTCTCGGAGGCCGTGAATGTGACGGCGACCGCCGCGCCGACGGGGGATTTGGGAGGCGTGGCAGCCACGGCGCTGAACGCCGGCGCCGTCTTGTCCACAGTCAGCGCCGTCGTGTTGTCGGCCACGCCTGTCAACCCCATGGAGTCGCTCCCGCTGATATGAATCGTTGCCGGGCCTTCAGCATCGGCAGTCTGGATCGCATAGGCGTAGGTATAAGCATTGCCCGATTTGGACTGATAGGTCGCAGCCCGTCCATTTACCGTCACGGTGGGATTGGCTGTCAAGGCCTCTGAAGCCGTGAACGTGAGGGTCACCGCTGCGGCGGCTTTGGCTTGGGCCGGAACGGCCGCGATGGCGCTGAACGCCGGCGCGCCGGTGTTGTCCACGCGCAGCGCCGTGGTGTTGCTCAGCGATCCGGCCAGACCCGCCGGATCGGCTCCGTTCAGTTGAATGGTGGCCGCGCCGTCGGCATCGGAGGCCTGAACGGTGTAGGAATAAGTGTAGGCGTTGCCGCTTTTGGATTGGTAGTTGGCGGCATGGGAGTTGACGGTGACCGTGGGATTGGCCGCAAGCGTTTCGGAGGCCGTGAAGGTGATGGACACCGATCCGCCTTGGGCGGCCACCGACGGATCGGCCGCGACGGACGAAAATGTGGGGGGGGTCGTATCAACCGTGGTGATGACGTCGGCTGCTCCGGGAGCGGCCTCGGCATTGCCCGCGTTGTCGGTGGCGGCGGAGTAGAATCCATACGCTCCATCACCGCCATGCGCGGACGCATCGAAGACCACGCCATTCGTGCCGGCGGGGTATGTCCCCAGAAGGCTGTATGCGCCCCCATTGCGATTCCAATAGACCTTGACGGATTGAATTCCGGAGGCGTAGGCATTGACGGGCACGTCACTGGACGTCCACGCCACCGCAAGGGCCGTCGTTTGCGTCACCCCCGCCGGCCCGCTGACCGAAGACGCCGGCGCCTGCTTGTCCACATTCAGAGCCGTGACGCTGCTGCCCGACCCGGCATTCCCCAGCGTATCCGTGCCTGAAATAAGGATCGTCGCCGGGCCGTCGGCATCGCTTGTGGCGACGGTATATGAGTAAGTGTAATTGCTGCCCGATTTGCTCTGGAAGGCAGCCGCATGGCCATTGACGGTCACTGACGGATTGGCGGTGAGCGTTTCGGAAACCGTGAACGTGATGGAGATTGAGGCGCCCACTTTCGCCACAGACGGGCTGGCGGTGATGGAGGAGAACGCGGGTCCCGAAGCGTCAATCGCGATGGAAACTTCGTTCGACTGCGGGGATTCATTGCCCGCCGTGTCCACGGCCGTCACGACGTAGTAATATGTTCCCCCCGCAAGACCGGCGTCAACATAGGAGGACTGCGTTACGGGCGCGGCGTTGATCTTCGAATAAGTCCCGGTCGGCGAACTCTTGCGATACACATTGTAGTGTTGCAGGTCCGGCTCCGTGTTGTCATTCCAATCCAGCGCCGCCTGCCCCGTCTCCGCCGCGCAAGCGCAACGCATGCCTTCGCCGATCAGGAGCGTCGCGATTAAATAGCAGAACCCTGTCCAAATCCCATTCCGTTTCATCGCCCCAACCCCCATTGGACCTTCTCTTCGACGCGTGAGCAAAACCGTGTCATCCGGTTCCGTCACAACCCCACACTTTATATATCGAGTTTGTGGCGATGGCACTTGAGGCCGTCAAGAGCTCGAAATGTTGGCTCAGACCAACTTTTTGAGTCCGCAACTGTCCCAAGGCCCCTTTAGAACGCAAGCAATCAAAGTGCCACTGCGGGGATGTAGTCGGCTGACGACAGGCCGAAGTCTATAGTGTTGTATTATTAGACTTTACATGCACGAGCCTCAAGCCATTGCCAACCGATAAAATTATAGAGCCATTGCCAAAACGAGCAATTTGTCTAAGTAAGACGAAGCGGGCGCGTTCATTTTGAACAAATTACTCGGACTTCCTCATGCAACTCGATGCCAAATCTTTCGCTCACTGACCGCTTGCACAGCGCAATCAGCGAAAGGACATCACGGCAGGTGGCCCCGCCCTCATTCATGATGAAGTTGGCATGTCGGGGGCTGATGACAGCCCCTCCGCATCGCGTTCCCTTGAGGCCGCAGGCCTCAATCAATCGTCCCGCATGATCTCCGGGGGGATTCTTGAAGACGCTGCCGCAACAGTCGCCTTGAGGGTGATTGTCGAGCCGCCGCTGCATGTAGCGGTCGTAGATGGCGCGCTGATCCTCGGCGGAACGTTCGAACTGAAACGCCGCCCGCAAAATCAGCGACCCGCTCGGACAAAACGCCTGCTGGCGATAGTCATACAACGCGGGCGTCATCGCGATGCGGCGCAGATTGGCCGGACTTTCGGCGGCGGATTCACACAGTTCGACCCACCGGACAAACTGGCAAACGCTCCCGGTCCCAGCGCCCGCGTTCATATACAGCGCCCCCCCAACCGAGCCGGGGATGCCCGTCAGCGGACCGACGCCCTCATAGTTGTTTGCCAGCATGATCTCGCCAACCAGCCGGTCCAGATTGACTCCGGCCTCAACGACGTAAGCGCCTTCGCCCTGGGATTCAATCCGGTCCAGTCCCGTGGTGATCAGCACTATCCCGTCAAAGCCTTCATCCGCAATGAGGACATTGGAGCCGTTGCCCAGGATCAATTTCGGGGCGCGCTGGCCTGCCATCCACGCAAAGGCCTCGCGCGCCTCATCTGTGGACCGTGGATACAACGCCAGACGCGCCGGCCCGCCGATCTTATACCACGTCAACGGCGCCAGCGCGACATTCTCGCGGGCAAATTCAAAGGGAACAGCCATTCAGAATTGGTCGCAAAAACTCAACATCGGATACTGGATCGGAAACAGCCACGGCAGCAGGCGGCGGGCATCGCCGCTGAGGCGCATGCCTTCGTTGTCCGCAATGATCAAGGGGTGGTCCGAGCCGATCAGCAGTTGCGCGATGAAATCATTGCCACGAACGGCGTGGCGCGGCGCCGGGGCCGCGACATCGGCGACCTCGACCTGACCGCGCCGGATGCGCAGCGTCGCGGCCTCGCGCGAATCCCTGAGGAGCAGGTCCCCCGACCATTCCGACTCGGGAGACCGTTTGAGCCGGCGGGACAGTTCGGGCGCGATCTTGCCCAGCGTCGATCGAAGATTGACGGTCAGGATCATCGCATCGCCGGAGCGTGTGTATGACTCCTCCGCGCGGCAATTCATGGCGCGCAGGCGCCGGGCCACCGGATGCTGTTCGTGGAAGGTCTCAAACCGCGCCTCGTCGCAATGCAGTTTGCGGCACAACGCGCCGCAGACGCGGAGGACTTCGTCCGCCGGACCGCACGCTTCGGTGAAGGCCAGTTGCCGGCCCTTGCGCTCATAAATAACATAGCCGTCCCACGTCGCGGGGGCGGACGCGGCGGGCGCCGAGCGCGGGCGCAATGAGGATCTTCGAAGCGCAGGCCGCGTGACCCAGTAAACGCCCTCATAATTGCGCATGTAGTAGGGGCCGCGATAGGTGGGGCGCACCGCCGTTCCCGTCAGACCGGCGTGGTCGCGGTTGTAAGTCCGGCACAACACGTCGCTGTGGCGCGGCAGGAAACGGCGCAGACGGACGGTGGGCGCTTCCCTGGGCAGATTGTTTTCGCCTATGACATAGTTCTTTTTCGGCCATGCCGAGACGTATCCGAAACGGTGATAGAAATTCCAGATGCCGTAAAGCAGCGACAGGTCGTAACCGTCGGCGCGCGCGGAGTCCAGGCTGGCGCGCGCCGTCAAATCCATCAAGCCGCGTTTGCGATAATCCTCGTGGGTTGCCACGGCGCCGATGCCCGCGCAGCGGACCTGGCATGAGCCGATGCGCATCGCGTAGTCCCAGACGCCATAGTGCGTGACGATCTGCCCGTCCAGAAAGCCGATGCGCGAATTTTTCCAGTCATAGTGTGACGGCAGCACGTAGGAATCGCGGCACGTGTTGCGCATGCCGAAATAGGAGTGGCCGCGGCTGAAGACCTTGGCGATGAGGTCAATCATCGCATCGCCATCACGGCGCCGATCCGGCGCCTTCAGCTGAAGTTGGCTGTCGGACATGGATATGCCTTGTTCTCGCAGGAATAACGCGCCGTCAAGCGGCGGGCCCCACACTGCGTTTGGATCAGCCGAGATTCGCTTCGGCAAAGTCCCAGTTCAGCAGTTTGTCGATCACCGCGGCCACGTAGTCCGCCCGGCGATTCTGATAGTCGAGATAATAGGCATGCTCCCAGACGTCGATCGTCACCAGCGGCCTGGCCCCTGTGGTCAGGGGCGTCTCCGCATTGCCCGTCTTGACGGCCTTGATCTTGCCGTCATCCAGAACCAGCCATGCCCATCCGCTGCCGAACTGGGTCGTCGCCGCGGCGGCCAGTTCTTTCTTGCAGGCGTCGAGACTGCCGAAGGAGGACTCGATGCGTTGCCGGAGTTTCTCCGATGGCCCGCCTGCGCCGTGGGGCTTCAGGCTGTTCCAGAAGAAGGTGTGGTTCCACACCTGGGCGGCGTTGTTGAATATCCCGGCTTTGTCCGCCTTGCCGGCGGTCTCGACGACAATCTGCTCGATGGACATGCCGGCCATGTCCGTCCCGGCCACGAGCTTGTTGAGGTTATCGACGTAGGCCTTGTGGTGCTTGCCGTGATGGAAGCCCATCGTCTGGGCCGAGATGACCGGCGCCAGCGCGTCCGGCGCCCAGGGCAGTTCCGGAAGGGCGAACGGCGCGCCTGTGGTTCCGGCGGCCGCGGCGGGCGCTGCGTTCACAGTCCGGGCCGGCAAAAGCGCGGCGCCCGCAAAGGCTGCCGCTGCGCCTCCCGTCACGACAAGCATCCGTCGCCGCGACCATGCGCGGGGGCAGACAGATTCATGTTCGGAGTTCATGGAGGTTCTCCTTTCAGAAATGGGGGGTTCGTTATCAACCGCGCCGGCCTGTTTCTAACCGCAGCGCAAACCGCAGTCTGCGTCGCCGGCAAAGGCTCCTTTATGCCGCGGCGGCCACAACTCGATCACGCCCCTGATCCTTCGCCGCATATAACGCCTTGTCCGCCGCCTGGATGACTGCGGCGCCCGTGTCGCCATGATCTGGATACACGGCAACGCCGACGGAAATGGTGACCCGCCGGGGTATCTTCTCATTGCGTTGCGGCGTCAGCATCCCGCGCACCGTCTCGCACAGTTGCTGCGCGCGCCGGGCCGTATTGTCAAGCGACGACTCCGGCAGGATCAGAAGAAACTCCTCGCCGCCGTAACGGCAGGCGATATCTTCCTTTCGGACAAATCCGGCCAGCAATCGCCCCATCTCGCGCAGCAACGCGTCGCCCGTGTCATGTCCGAAGCGGTCATTGAACCGTTTGAAGTGGTCGATGTCCAGCAGCATCAGGCCCATGGGCTTGGACCGGCGCTCGGCCCGGCGGATTTCGCGTTCGAGCGATTCTTCCATGTGACGGCGGTTATACAGCCCCGTCAAGGCGTCGCGGATCGACTGCGCGCGCAGCGTCTCGCGCAGTTTCAAATTCGCCAGCGAGATCGACAGCTGCTCGGCCACCGTCATCGCCAGGCGCTGTTTGGATTCGACGTAGGCCGCGCGCATTTCCCGCGACTGCCCCGGCAAGGCGGGCGCCCATCGGACATGCAGCAGACCCAGGACCTCTCCCTGCGCGATCAGGGGGGCGCACAGGTAGCCATTAGGCGCAGCCACGGCCAGATGCCGGCAAATGTAGGGATGATCGGAACTCTCGACGTTGTGCGCCTTGCCCCGCCGCAATGCCCAGCAATCCTCGGGGCTGAACACCGGCTCCAGGGCGGGCGCCTGGCCCCAGCGCGCCACGGTTTCGAGGAGGTTTTGCGGTTGGGCGGCCACGCACAACGCGCCCGATTCCTCGGGGAACAGCTGAGCCGCAACTTCTTGAAAGACCCGATAGGTCTCGCTGACCTCCTGACAGGCCTGCAGCAGGTCGCCCATTTTGTTCAGCAGCGCGATTTCTTCGGCGCGGCGGGCGATTTCGCGGTTCGAGGCCGACAGCGTCTGATTGGCCTCCTGCAGCTCCTGCTCGATTCGAGCGCGCTGAGCCACTTCGCGCTGCAATTCTTCGTTGGCCGCGCGCAATGCGCTGGTGCGCTCCTGGACGCGCCGCTCCAGCTTGTCATGCGCCTCGAGCAAGGCCTGCTCGGCTTCCTTGCGCTTGCTGATGTCGGTCGAGACGCTGAGCGCGTAGGCCCCTTGTCCGGAGGGGCCGGCGATCGGGCGGACGATGGTCTGGACCCACAGCGTCCGGCCGTCGGCTGCGTGAATAACTTCTTCGGGGATGAACTGCTCGCTCAACGTGTCGATGATCAAACTGTCGGCAGA
>Ga0101944_10005715_pt1 | contig 13808 bp, 11 predicted proteins | sample DewCreD2012metaG_FD_75245 | JGI IMG/M metagenome (GOLD analysis project Ga0101944, IMG submission 75245) | Hot spring sediment bacterial and archeal communities from British Columbia, Canada, to study Microbial Dark Matter (Phase II) - Dewar... ... | reverse complement strand
AACGTGAGCGCGTTTTTGGAATACCAAGCGGGTCGCATCTCTTCGGTTTCTCGGGGAATTTCTTTTTGGAGTGGGCAGGTGAATATGTGGCAGACAAACACCAACTCGTCCTCAAAGAAGAAGTCGATTAGGGCTTTTTGAGAGAGTAGGGAGGTGGGGATATTTATACCCGACTCTTCTGCAAGCTCCCGGTAGGCCGCCTCTTTTATGCTCTCGCCGTCCTTAACTTTTCCCCCATAACCATTCCACTTACCCTGCCCAAAACCGCGCTTTTTCATAGCCAGAAGAACCTGACTGCCGTTTTCTACAAAAACCAGTGTAGATGTTTTCATGTTAAACAACCTCTTCTTCTGAAATATTCCTCCCCTCTTTGTTTTTTGTCAAAGACCTTATAAAAAAGAAATCCGTCACAAGGCTGTGCTTGTGACGGATTGAAAGTTTTGGGAAGGTGAGGTGGTCTGTTGTTGCTCAGCCCCCCTTAGAAGCTTTTGCGGGACAGATAGTACTGCCCGTTTTGCTCCTCAATGAATACCGTGTCCGCCTGGTGATACCAGGTCGGATCGGACATCCAGGTTGTTCCGCCGACGTGAATTGGGTCTTCGCACCCCACCGATTCCACGCGTGGATTTTTCTTTGCCTTCTTGCGCAGGTCGTCCTCGTTTTTCACCGAGACCGCGCTACACATCATAAAAACGTTGGAGGTGGGCCGGGATGTGCTCCAATTTTGGCCTGACCACCATATCGGGGTCTTAAGGTCGGAGCGGCCGACCTGTGGTTGGATTATCCCCACCACTCTTCCTTCCACCAACCAGATTGCGTAGCGGTTGGTGGTGTTAAAGAAGTAGATGTGATTTCTCCAGCCAAATTTAGCCGTGCCGGAAAGCGGCACATTCACCTCCACTCGAGGAACAGCGGACTGGAGGAGCGCCTTGCCCCATGCCCTCATGCTCTGCCCGGCGGCGGGCAGGCCGAAGATGAAAAAGAAAACAACAACAAGCAGGGTATTAGACATTTCAATCCTCACTTTCTATCTATATTATACCAAATAATATACTATTGGTCAATATGGTTAAAAACACTTAAAAATCAGGGGTTTTGGGCTTAAATTGATACAATATGGCTATATGTTCCAAAAACCCTCAGAAATAGACCTTAAGGTTGCCACCATAAGAAGAGATGGCGAGGAGAGGATGGCCCTAAAGCGAGCCGAAGGGCTGGGGTTGCCTTATCTTGATTTGCGCAAAGCGGCGGTTTCTATGGAGGCGATTAAAAGCATAAGCAAAGAAGAGGCCGAGGGCGGAATACTACTGCCGGTTCAAAGGAAGGACAAGGAAGTAGCCCTGGCTTGTTTTGATCCCCGACTGCCGGAGGCGAAAAAAGTTTTAGAGAGATTGAGTGCAAACAAGCTGGCGGTTCAGATTTTTATTTCTTCCGAATCGGGTATAAGGGAGAATTTTAGATTCTATGAATTTATACCGGGCCCAACAGAGGAGATAACTGGTTCCATAGAAGTTTCTTTGGAGAGGATGAATAAGTACCAAGAGGACTTCCCTACTTTTGAAAAAATACACCAGTCCTTTTCTTCTTTGGATTACGCCCACACCCCAACCACCGATTTATTCCAGATGATAATTGGTGCATCGGTTGTAGCCAGAGCTTCGGATATACATTTGGAATCTATCGAAGGGGGCATGAGACTTCGTTATCGGGTAGATGGAATTTTGCACGATGTTGCGGAAAAAATGCCGCCCGGACCTTGTGGCCACTTAATGACCAGACTAAAACTTCTTTCGGAGTTAAAGCTAAATGTAAGAGATGAAGCTCAGGATGGCAGGTTCACTATACGTATGGCGGAAAAAGATGTGGAGGTTCGTGTTTCTATAATTCCATCCGAGTATGGAGAAACGGCAGTACTAAGAATTCTTGATCCTTCCGCAATTATGGTTACTATGCCCCAACTTGGACTTCGTGAGGATGACTTGAAATTAGTGGAAAGTGAGCTGGCCAAACCAAATGGTTTAATTTTAAATACTGGTCCCACCGGTTCGGGCAAGACCACTACCCTTTATGCGTTCTTGCGCCACACTCATTCTCCGGAGGTAAAAATAATAACCGTGGAGGATCCAATTGAATATCATCTGGAAGGAATCCAACAAACCCAAGTTGAGCCCGATTCCGGCTACACTTTTGCCTCGGGCTTACGTTCTATATTGCGCCAAGATCCGGATGTGATATTGGTTGGAGAAATAAGAGATGCGGAGACTGCGGATATTGCACTCCAAGCAGCACTCACCGGGCACATAGTTTTTTCAACCCTGCATACAAATGATGCAGTGGGTGCGGTCCCGCGTTTGGTTGATTTAGGCGTGAAAAATTCCACCATAGCTCCGGCTCTGTCTTTGGTTATTGCTCAAAGACTGGTTCGTAAGTTATGCAAAGATTGCCGGGTGCAGTCTGCGATGCCGGAAGATATAAAATTAAAATTCCAGAGTTTTTTGGAAACACTACCTGCCAGAGTGGATAGAAAGCCGTATGAAGAAGTTCTGCAAAAGGGGCTATGGTGGGAGAAGAAGGGGTGTTCGGTTTGTAATGGATTTGGGTATAAGGGTAGAGTTGGGGTTTTTGAGTTCTTTAAAAAAGATGACAACTTAGAGGAGTCAATAATGAAAGATCCCTCGCCCCTGTCACTTAGAAAAATAGCAGCTTCTCAGGGGATGGTCTCAATGCAACAAGATGGTTTGTTGAAAGTGATATTAGGAGAGACTACTTTGGAAGAAGTAGAAGGCGCAACTGGTCCGGCTTTTCCCAAATAGGGGAGTTGTTTTTCGTAAAAATAAAGTAATCCACAGCTAAGAGATTTGCTAAAAAACAATTCCTGCCAAACAATTGAGGCAGGAATTGAGAAATGGCCGGTTGAAATCTGGGGGCGTAGGTGGAGATCTCTTGATATAAGAGAAGTTGGAATTGTTTCGAGGATGAAGTTCGCCGTTAAAGCCAACTTGTCCTTAGCTAAAAAAAATTCCTGTTTACGAGTATTCGTAAACGACCCCCAGGTTTCAGACGACCATTTAAATGTTCGTGGATATAGGTTAGCACAAAAAAGTCCTCCTGTCAATAGGGCGGACCTCACTTTGCCTATGGCTCTGCCAGTATAACAAAATCTGACATTTGGTTTAAGGGGCGGTACAATGAATAATATGGGGATAACTGAAGAGCCGAAAAAAGCAAGCAAAATAAAGGATTTTTCAATAGACGAGGGCACGGTTGATACTGCTTTGCGGCCTTCCGGATGGGATGAGTATGTGGGGCAGGATAAGGTCAAAAAGAACCTTAAAGTGATAATTGATGCCGCCAAAAGAAGAAAGGAACCGATGGATCACGTTCTTTTTGCCGGTCCGGCGGGACTTGGCAAAACCACCCTGGCTTATCTGTGTGGGCGGGAAATGGGCGCGAATATAAAAACCACTTCCGGTCCGGCTTTGGAAAAAGCCGGTGATTTGGCGGCAGTGTTAACCAATCTGGAATCCGGGGACATATTATTTATTGATGAGGCGCACCGCATCAATAGGTTGATTGAAGAGGTTCTTTATCCGGCCATGGAAAGCCGGAAGTTGCATCTTATTATCGGCAAGGGTCCGGCGGCTCGCACCATAGCTTTAGACTTGCCACCTTTTACTTTAATCGCCGCGACCACCCGTGAGAATTTGTTATCCCAGCCGCTACGATCTCGCTTTGGCGCCACATTTAGATTGGGTTTTTATGAGCCGGAGGATATAAAAAAGATAATAAAAAGATCTTCCTCTATCTTGGGGTTAAAAATCAAAGACGAGGCAGTTTCTGTTTTGGCGGCGGCCTCTCGAGCTACTCCGCGTATTGCCAATCGCATAGTCAAAAGAGCCAGGGACTTTGTGGAAATAGACGGCGGAGGTGTCGTCGATGAGCGGGCAGCCCAAGAGACTCTAAATCTCTTGGAGATAGACAGCGCTGGACTGGAGCCCCACGATCGAAGATTATTGGAAATTATTATTGAAAAATTTGCCGGAGGTCCGGTGGGCGTGAACACTCTGGCGGCCGCTTTAAGTGAAGACAGGGGGGCGATAGAGGATATTTATGAGCCGTATCTTATGGCGATAGGATTTTTACAAAGAACTCCCTCTGGTAGGGTGGTTTTGCCCCCGGCTTACACCCATCTCTCCAAAGATTCCAAAAAACAAAAAGAACTTTTCTAGAAATGAGCCCCTCTTTTCTTGCGCCGCTTTCGGTGTATGTATCGGAGGTGATGGCTAACCCCAAGGGGGCCGATTCTGGTTCGGAGTGGTTGGAGATTAGCAATCCAACTCTGGAGGTGGTTTCTATCTCCGGCTGGACCGCTTTATTAGGTGGTAAAAAAATTTATTTAAACGGGAAAGTTGCGGGCGGGCGGACGATTGTTTACCCGGCTAAAAACATACCCAATGACGCCGATTTTTTGGTGCTTAAAAACGCAAAAGGAGAGGTTGTGCAGAAAGTCATAATTCCAGTTGCTTTTGCGGAGAACAAAACCTTTAACACCAATGATAAAGGAGTGAGTTATTTTGGAAATCCTTCTGCCGGGGTGGCGGGAGTTTTTTACGAAGGGCAAGAGGTATATGCTGGCCAATTCGCGCATGGTTATCCGGTGTGGGTCTCGGCTCTGGCCTTCTCGCTTTGTTTCTCGGCTTTGGTTATATTCTTAATAAATAGGTGGTATGTTAAAAGCGCTAACACATAACGAGAAAGAAACTTTTCAGAGGGGGTTTGAGTTTGCCGGTAAGTTAAAAATAAATCCCCGCAGGGCGATAGTCATTTTCTTAACCGGCGAGCTTGGTTGTGGAAAGACTGTTTTTACTAGGGGCTTTTTACGTTTTTTTGGCGTGAGGCGAGTTTTGTCTCCAACTTTTGTTTTGGTTAAAAATTACAAGATTAAAAAAGAGTCTTTAAATATTTACCACCTGGACGCCTATCGCCTAAACCACAAAGCCAAGGCGGATATTTCTTGGACGGATATTATTTCTTGCCCTCGCTGTGTAGTTTTGGTGGAGTGGCCTTCTAGGTTGGGAATTTCGGATTGCGATTGGGAGGTTTTTATAGAGCATGGCAAAAAAGAGAACGAGCGCTTGATATCTTTAAAAAAAGGCAAGAATGAATAAATTTCTTTTAATAGACGCGCACTCTCTTTTGCACAGGGCCTATCACGCCCTGCCTCCTTTAACTTCCCCTACTGGCAAGCCCAGCGGGGCTTTATATGGAGCGGCCTCCGTGATACTCCGCCTACTAAAAGATGAAAACCCCGCCTATGTAGCGGCCTGTTTTGATACCCCCGCCCCCACATTTCGCAAACAAAAATATGAGGCCTATAAAGCCAACCGTCCCAAAACCGAAGAGTCTTTAGCTTCACAACTCAAAGAAGCGCCGGATTTTTTTAAGGCCATGGGTCTGGCTGTTGTGGAGTGTTCCGGTTTTGAGGGGGACGATATTATCGCCACCTTGGCCTTAAGGTTTTGCGAGCAAACTCCAATAGAGATACTAACCGGGGATCTGGACTCTTTGCAGCTTGTCTCAGACGGCAAGATTATGGTTAGGACCTTCGGGCGAGGGGTTAAGGATATGGTCAGTTATGATGAGCAGAGGGTTTTTGAAAGACTGGGAGTTTGGCCTTCTCAAGTTTGCGACTACAAGGCCATAGTGGGGGATGTTTCTGATAATGTTCCCGGAGTTGCGGGAGTGGGACCCAAGACAGCCGCCCTTCTTCTGGGGCGTTATAAGGACTTGGCCGGCATATTGGAAGCCACCGAAGATCCCAAAGCAGCCCGGATTATAGAAAAAAAAGATCTAGCTATTCTTTCTCGGGAGCTGGTGGTTCTTAATAAGGATGCCCCGGTGCCTGAGGTTTTAGATTTTTTCAAAACAAAACAGGATAAGGAATCTTTGCGAAATGTTCTTTCTTCGTATGGATTGGAGTCTTTGATTGGAAGATATATAGAAAATCGCCCGACTGTTTCCAAAAGACCAGCCCCTGCGACTGCCAAAAAAATAACGGCTCCTCTTATGGGGGGGTTGTTTGAGGAAAGACGGTCTGTTCCACCGGAGGATGATGGGGATATAGAAGATTTGCAGGTGGAGGTTTTGGGGATAGATAAAGAAGATCCTAAAAAAACTAAAGTTGGTTTTTTCTTAAAGGAGGCGATTAAAGAAAACCCTGAAATGCGCGGAAAGTTTTATGATTTGGGGGTGGCTTATTGGCTGGCGGATTCGGATCTTAAGGATTATTCCCCGGAGTTCTTAAGCCAGTTTTTATTTAAAGAGGACTTTGAATTTAATAAGAAAAATATTTTAAGGCTCTACGCTCGGTCCAGAAAAATATTATCCGACAAGGGCACTTATGGTGTTATGGAAAATATAGAAATACCCCTTCTGCCGGTTTTAGCCAGAATGGAGATGCGGGGTATAGCGGTTGATAAAAGTAGGCTTATAAAAATACAACAGAAAGCCGAGGTTAAGGTGGGGGAGTTGAAGGCACAAATAGAATCTTTGGCGGGAAAAGATTTAAACCCTAATTCTCCACTACAAGTTGGTAATTTTCTTTTTGATAAATTAAAGCTTACTTCCAGGGGCAAGCGGTCCACTTCGTTTGAAAAATTAGACAGTATAAAAAATGAGCATCCAGTGGTTGCTAAGATTTTGGAATACCGGGAGCAGTTTAAGGCTCTTTCAACCTACATACTTCCCCTGCAGGAGCATATTGGGCAGGACGGAAGGATACACACCGAGTTTTTGCAAACCGCGGCGGCGACCGGACGTCTTTCTTCTAGAAACCCAAATCTGCAGAATATTTCCAAGGATACCGCCTGGGGCAAGGAGCTGAGGGAGTCTTTTGTTTCCGGGGCTGGCTTCACCCTTCTTTCTTTGGACTACTCCCAGATAGAGCTTCGGGTCCTTGCCGTCTTGGCTGGTGACCGGGGACTTTTGGATGCGTTTGCCGCCGGCAAGGATGTGCATACGGCAACTGCCGGGAAAATATTTAAAAAAGACATAGCCGAAGTTTCGGAAAAAGAAAGGGCCATAGCCAAGTCTCTCAACTTTGGCCTTATGTATGGAATGGGTCCAGTCTCTTTCGCCAAATCAGCCGGGGTTTCGCGCACACAAGCCAAGGATTTTATAAAAGAATATTTTGAGGCCTTCCCAGCTATCAGGGCTTGGCAGGAGGAAGCTAGATCTTTTGCCAGAAAACATGGTTATGTAGAAACTTTGTCCGGCAGGAGACGTTATTTACACTCCATAAATCAGGGTTCTCCGGAAGTTATCGCAGAAAATGAGAGGCAAGCCATAAATCATCCGGTTCAGGGATTGGGGGCGGATTTGATAAAAAGCGCAATGATAAAATGTGAAACTGCCCTTTCTGAAAAATTCAAAGAGACGGAAGCGAGGATGATATTAACGGTGCATGATGAATTGTTGTTTGAGGTTAAGACAAATATAATTAAGGAAGTCGCATCTTGTGTGGCGTCCCTTATGGTTTCGGTGGGAGACCCCTACAAACTGAAACTCTCCGTGTCGGTTAAGGCAGGCGAGAATTGGGGTCAGCAGAAAACTTTGAACATTGAATGAACACAAAAAAACTAATTGCTGATTTTAAGGTTTTTTTGGAGGCATCTAGGACGCCGGAAATGCGTCCGTTTTGGGTGTTGCTGCCTTTTCTGATTTTAACCACCACCGTCTCGGTTTATTATTCTCCCGCGCCTTGGGATTGGATCTCCGCGTTGTCCGCGGTGGTGGTTGCCAGTTTTGTTTTCATAACCTCCTATTACATCGCTTCCTTAAATAGGCAGATGAAGATAGAGCAAGGGGAATTAAAACAGATAGTATTGTCGTTGGCAGACGCTGTGGTGGGGTATGATTCAAATTTTAGGATTTTATATTTCAACCCGGCGGCAGAACATCTTTTTGGGATATTGGCGGAGGATGTGGTGGGGGAAATAATTCAACCCCAAGACGCCTCTAATCAAAAATACAAAAGACTGGTGCAGGTTATATTCCCCTCTCTTGCTCCGGTTATGATTCCCAGGTCTACGCCGGGTGTTTATCCGCAGATATTAGATTTGGCATTCGCCGATCCGACCCTAGAAGCCAGAGTAACTACCGCGCCAATAGGCGAGGCTGGCAAGGTTTTGGGATTTGTTAAGGTGATAAGAGACAGAACTCACGAGATATCCCTGCTTAGGTCTAAGGACGAGTTTATTACCATAGCGTCTCACCAACTGCGCACTCCTATCACTGAAGTTTCTTGGGCGCTGGAGGCCCTTTTTAGCATGAAGGATAAGATGCCAGAAGAGGCCATTCCAATAGTTTCTCAGGCAGCTACCGCTGCCAAAGGCTTGGTGCGGGTTACGGAGGATCTTTTGAATATAGCCAAAATAGAGGAGGGCCACTTTGGATATAAATTTGAACAACTGGATATTGTTGCCTTTGTGGAGAAGATTTTGGAGAGTATCTTGCCGTTAGTCCAGAGAGCCGGACTGACTATTTATTTTGATAAGCCCAAGGAAAAATTGCCGTATGTTACAGCCGATCCGACCAAGCTAACTTTGGCGGTGGTTAATATTTTGGAAAATTCCATAAGATACAATATTAAAAACGGAGAGGTGGTCGTGAGGGTTGAGAAGTTGTCAGACTCTCCTTTTGTTAGGGTTTCTGTGAAGGACAGTGGTATTGGTGTTGCTTCGGATGAAATAAATAAATTGTTTACCAAGTTTTTCCGAGGCACCAACGCTATTAAGTATCAAACCAGAGGTTCTGGTCTGGGACTTTACATAACTAAAAATATAATTCGTTCCCACGGAGGCCAGATAGGCGGTTCTTCCGAATTGAATCGCGGTTCAACTTTTTACTTTACCCTACCCACCGACCCTTCCATGGTGCCACTAAGAGAAATTCCTTCCGGTTTCTAGGGGCTTTGTATACATCTCTTGCATAAATTTCTATTGTAATTAAGACTTAGTTTAATAAGGATATGCTTTTTCTATTCGTTGGCCAGGACTCCTATCGGCGGGGCATCAAAAAGAAAGAGTGGCTGGCGGCTTTTGCGACAAAATACCCGGCTTGTCTAGCTTCGGTGTTTGATGTGTCGGATGTTTCGGCCGAAGAAGAGGCGAGGGTTTTTTGCACCGCCTCTCCCTTGTTTTCTTCTTTGCGTATGGCGGTCTTGGAAAATTGCGAAGCCGGTGGTGTTTTTACTGAGGAAATAATCGCCAGATGTTCTGTTAGCCAGACGGTTCACGCAGTGGCTGTTTTTGAGAAGAGTCCCGGCAAAAAAATAGCCAATCAAGCTAAGGAAATTTACGAATTTGCCCTGCCGAAGGATTTAGAGTGGGAGCAATATGTGGAAGTAGAGGCCAAGAGATTTGGACTTAAGGCAAGCGACCCCAGAGTTCTCTTGGCTTCCAGTAATTGGAATCTTTCTCCTTGGGGGCTTTCTACGGAGTTGGCCAAAATTGCCATGGGAGCAAGCCAAAAAGAAGAGAGAGTTGTGGATGTGAGGGCTTTTGCTTACGGCAGACTTTCGGACAGATTATCCCAAATGCAGATATCTTTTTCGGGTGGCTCTCCTTGGCAAATGATTTTTTATACCACCGCGGCGATGACCGGCAAACAAAATACCCCGCTGTTTGCGGAGTATGATGCGGCTATAAAATTAGGAAAAATAGATTACGAAGAAGCCTTGCTGGATTTTGCGATAAGCTGAGCGGACACTCTGGACTTAAGACGAGAGGCCTTATTTTTCTTTATGACCCCAACCTTAGCCGCCTTGTCTAGGGCCTTATATAAGGTGTTTATTTTAGCGGTTGCTGTCGCTGGGTCTTTGGGGGCGACTTTCCTTATTTCTTTCAGCACCTTTTTATAAGCGGCCTTAACCGTCTTATTGCGGGTATTTCTGGATTTGGACTGACGCAGGGCTTTTTTGGCGGAAGTTGTGTTTGGCATTCCTTTTTATTTAAACAAGGCAAACTATACGCTAAATACGGACTGTTTGCAAGTGGTGAGGCGCAAAAAGCGTGATAATATAATTCCATGATTCGCAGAGTGGTCGGAGAGGTTATTTCTATTAGAGAATCTTCCGTGGTGGTGGATGTGTCTGGGGTTGGTCTTGAGGTTAAATCTTGCCGATCGGTTGTGTCGGCTGTTTCTATCGGCCAGCAGGCCGTTTTTCTGATTCATACCAGGGTTTCCGAGAATGACATATCTTTATATGGTTTTTTGGATAATTCTTATTTGGATGTTTTTGAAAAACTTTTAACAGTCTCGGGAATCGGTCCTCGCTCCGCTCTGGCTATATTAGATGTGGCTAATCCTCAAAAGATAATTGCGGCCATAAACTCGGGTCGTAGCGATCTTTTGGCCACCGCCTCTGGGGTTGGGGCAAAGACTGCTTCGCGGATAATAGTAGAGCTTAAAGGCAAGCTTATTTTGGAAGGAGATTTTTCTTCCGGGGTTATAGAAAATGACGCAGATGCCTTGGAGGCACTCATGTCTTTAGGTTATGGTCGGGAGCAAGCCAAGGCCGCCTTGCGGGAAGTTCCTATGGATGTGGTTAAGACTGAGGATAGGATTAAAGCGGTTCTCCAAAAAATGTCACGCAAATAAAAAACATGGGATTTATCAAAAAGATTTTATATAAAAGGGCTGCCTTCTTAGTCTCTTTGTATCACCTTCTCTGGGCTTTTTGGGGGGCGTTAAAAAATGATTTTCCGGCTTTTGGTATGACGGTGGTGGGCATAACCGGAACCAAAGGAAAAACATCTTCTTCAAACTATCTTTGGCACATCTTAAGCTTCGCCGGTTATAAAACTGCCCTTATAACCACGGTTAATTTTAGAATAGGAGAGAAAGAGAAAGTGAATCCTTCTAAGCAAACAATGCTTGGGCGGGGAGGAGCGCAAAAAATCATTGCCCAAGCAAAAAAAGAGGGTTGCTCCCACCTAATTGTGGAAACTTCCTCGGAAGGTATTCTTCAGCACCGGCACAAGTTTTTAAATTATAAGCTGGCGGCCTTGACCAATCTTACCCCGGAGCACATAGAGCGTCATGGCAGTTTTGATAATTATAAAAAAGCCAAGCGAGTTTTATTTGAAGAGATATCCAAAAATAATAATGGAATAGCAGTGGTTAATGCGGATGATCCTAGCGCGCAGTATTTCTTAGAAGTTCCTGTCTCTCGCCGGGTATCTTTTGGCTCTAAAAATTCCGGGATTTCGGGAGTGGAGCACATACCCTTTGCTATCAAATCCATAGATGCCGACAAGACGGTTTTTGTGTTAAATGGGACAGAAATGGAAATACCTTTTGCCGGGGAATTTTTTGCTTACAACGCGGCTTTGGCCTCGGTTTGCGCTTGGTCTTTGGGTGTGCCTTGGGAGAAAATTGCCCAGGCGCTCTTATCTATCCCTCAGGTTTCAGGAAGATTTCAAATTATAAACGAAGGGCAGGATTATCTGGCGGTGGTGGATTATGCTCATGAGCCGGCAAGTTTGCGATCTTTGTATGAGGCGGTAAACATTCGCAAGCCCAAAAGAATAATCGGTCTTTTGGGGGCGCAAGGAGGGGGCAGGGATAAGTGGAAGCAGATGGAAATGGGCAAGATAGCCGCTAATTATTGCGCGGAGGTTTTTTTGACCAACGAAGATCCTTACGACGACGATCCTCTCGAGATAATGGCGGGAGTGGAGGAGGGTCTTTTTTCTGCCGGTTTTTCTCCCGAGAAAATTCACAAAATAATAGATCGTAGAGAGGCGATAAGAGGGGCGATTAATATGGCTCAACCGCAAGATGCGATTGTTTTTTCCGGCAAAGGAGGGGAGGTTTGGATGTGTATTTCTGGTGGGCAAAAGATTCCTTGGAATGAGGCGGAAGAGGTGAGAGGGGCAATAAGGGCAAGGAATTAAAATCAAGGTTATAATTATTCAGTATGAAGCTTTCTTTTTATGGAGGAGCCGGTTCGGTTACTGGCGCCAATTATCTTCTGGAGTCTGCTGGTTTTTCTGTTTTGGTTGATTGCGGACTTATACAAGGAGCTCCTTCGGTGGAGAAAAAAAATCTTGAACCATTTTCCTACGATCCCTCTTCAGTTAAGGCGGTTTTTATAACTCATGCCCACATGGATCACATAGGGCGTTTGCCGAAGCTTTTCTGCGATGGGTTTGCGGGCACTATTTACTCAACTAAGGCGACTAAAGATTTGGCGGAGCTGGCTCTTTTGGACGCTCAACACCTGCAAGAAAAAGAGGGCAAGATACCATTTTGTGAGGGTCCGGTTGTGTCTGATTTGATGAAATTATGGAAATGCGTGGATTATCACCAGACTGTGATAGAAGGGCCTTTCGCAGTTAGATTTTATGATGCCGGGCATGTATTGGGTTCTTCTTTTATATCTTTTGATGTGGAAGGCAAGCGTTTGGTTTTTTCCGGAGATTTAGGCAATACCCCGGCTCCAATAATTAAGCCAACCGAGAAATTGCCGGATTGCGATTATCTTTTAGTGGAGTCAACTTATGGTGGTAGGACTCACGAAGACTCCTCTTTGCGAGACAGCGTTTTGGAAGATGTAATAGAGGATGTTGCCAAAGACAAGGGAACCTTAATAATTCCTGTTTTTGCGCTAGAGAGAGCTCAAGATATTTTACTTAGGATGAATGATCTTTTTGAAAAAAATAAAGTTCCGCGTATGCCTGTTTTTGTGGACTCTCCGCTGGCGATAAAGATGACTGCGGTTTATGGAAAATATGAAGATTTGTTTAATAAAGAAGCGGAAAATAAGGTGCTTAGGGGTGATGACATTTTCAATTTTCCCGGGCTTAAACTGACCCCCACCACCGAGGAGTCTAAGGCAATAAACGAAGTTTCGCCTCCTAAAATAATTATTGCCGGAAGCGGTATGAGCCAAGGAGGCAGGATACTTCATCATGAGAAACGTTATTTGCCGGACCCCAAAAGCACCATATTATTTGTGGGCTATCAGACGGCCGGGAGTTTGGGTAGGGCTATTTTAGAAGGATCTAAGGAGATTGTTATTATGGGCGAAGAGATTCCGGTAAGATGTAAAGTTAAACAGATTACCTCTTATTCCGCCCACGCCGATCAGCCCAGATTATTAAGCTGGATAGAAACCTCCCGGGCGCGTCTTAAAAAAGTTTTTGTGGTCCAGGGCGATCCGGAGCAAGCTCAGGCCTTAGCGACCAAACTTAAAGATGATTTAATAGTCAGGGCGGTTGTGCCAGAAGCCGGTTCGGTGGTGGAGTTAGATTAAATAATATGAACGAACAATTAACCAATAAATTTAAGAAAAAAATAGCCGTTTCCGGTCCTGCGATCACCAAGCTTTTTAAGGATGATCTGCAAGAGAAGGCCTATCAGGTGGGGGTCGCTATAGCTAAGGCCGGTGCGGTTTGTGTTACTGGGGCTACCACCGGGGTTCCGCAATGGGCGGCCAAAGGGGCGCATGAAGCGGGCGGGTTTGTTTTGGGTATATCTCCGGCCATAAACTTGCGCCACCATGTTCATGTTTATAATTTGCCCACCGATTATCACGACATAATAATATATACCGGATTAGGTTATGCGGTGCGCGATAATCTGGTCGCGAGGTCCGGGGACGCGATGATAACTTTGGCTGGACGGATGGGATCTTTGAACGAATTTACGGCCGCATTTCAGGATAAGAGAGTGCAGGGTGTTTTATTGGGAACCGGTGGAATTGCAGATGAGGTGGAAAGACTTTTATCTTTAACCAACCCCAA
>Ga0101944_10005714_pt1 | contig 13811 bp, 10 predicted proteins | sample DewCreD2012metaG_FD_75245 | JGI IMG/M metagenome (GOLD analysis project Ga0101944, IMG submission 75245) | Hot spring sediment bacterial and archeal communities from British Columbia, Canada, to study Microbial Dark Matter (Phase II) - Dewar... ... | reverse complement strand
TATCCCTTACTATAATCTGTAACCATTTCCCCTGTTTTAGTCCATGTTGATGGCATGAATTGTCGCAGATGACACTTTTAGTTTGAATAATGATGCTGCCATTGCCCTTAATTGCATCCCGGGCGTTAACTACCAAATTCACGATAGTCTGTTCCAATTGGCCAGGATCTATAGAAATAAAAGGATTGGCCGCATTCAGTGCCATGGTAACCTTAATGTTCTCGTTCACCAATCTCTGAATCATCTTTTCTAGATCCTTGAGAATTTCGTGAACGTTAACAACCTTCGCCTCTACAGCCTGTTTCCGTGAAAAGGACAGTAATTGCCTGGTAAGATTCACCGCCCGCTGAGTAGCCGAGAGAATTCCATCAACCTCTTCCTTAAGATCAGGATTATCCTGAATATCTTCCCGAAGTAGATTGGCATATCCCATAATGGCGGTAATAATATTGTTAAAATCATGGGCTATACCGCCGGCGAGCCGGCCCACAGCTTCCATCTTTTGGGCCTGTCTCAGTTGATTTTCTAAATCCCGCCGTTCCGTGTTATCTAAGAGGTATCCCTGAATTTCTACAGCCCCACCGTTAATTTTAGGCAAAACAGAAAGAGTCGCCAGGACATAGATTTTTTCTCCATGGGCCTTTTTTAATTCCCAATCCTGGGAAACACTGTCGGTATGATTCAAAAAGGACTGCCAGAGCCGGTTTCCTGTTTCGGTATTCACAAACCATACAAAAAGCGATTGGCCGATTACCTGTTCTTTTTCTGTAATGGCAAGCATTTTTAAAAAAGTAGTATTACAGTCGGTTATGGTGCCCTTTTCATCGGCGGTAAAATTTGCAGTCGGGGCTTGCTCAAAGAGACTGCGGTACCGGGCCTCGCTTTTTCGAAGTTTTTCATCCATCTCATGCCGGAACAGGGCAATTTCTATGGCCGTTTTCAGTTCCCTGTCTTCAAAGGGCTTTAAAATATAGCCAAAGGGAAGCCCATCCTTTGCGCGAGAGAGGGTAATATCATCCGCATAGGCGGTAAGCATGATGACCGGTATATTAAATTTCTGGAAGATTATAGTGGAAGCCTCTAGGCCATCCATGGCCCCGGATAATTGAATATCCATTAGTACTAAATCTGGAGCCCTAGTAGCACAGGCTGAGATTGCATCCTCGGCATTGTCATAGATCCCAGATATTTCATAACCGAAACGTTCTAAATGGCGCCGGATATCCAGGGCTACAATATTTTCATCTTCACAGATTACTATTTTTGGCATGGTATTTCCTATTTCATTATGAGCTGTTCTTTGAGAATGACCTGCAATATTTTATCTAAAGAAAAAAGAATAATAAACCTGTCTTGAACTTTTGCGATTCCAGAAACAAAACTTTCCTGAATGGACTTTCCAATTGCGGGCTGAGCTTCTATATCCTTTTCGGGTATGGAAATTACTTCATAGACCTGATCAGCCAGAATGCCCATAGTAACAGTTTCGTTTTGATAGGATGATTCGGCTATAATAATAGAAGCGCCGAGATTTGGATCCTGACCCTTTAAGCCAAATATGGTTCGTAAATCTAAGACAGGAACCACGGAACCCCGATGATTGATAACCCCCAGGATAGCAGGGGCACTGTTCGGAACCCTGGTTATAGGCAGCATTTCCAGAACGACTTCTATCAGGCTTACCAGGATACCGTACCGTTCATTTTGTATATCAAAGGTGAGATATTGTTCGTCCATCTTATGCTGTACCTATTACTTTTTTTACCACCGCTAATAATTTGTCCGCATTAAAGGGTTTCACAATCCAGGCCGTAGCACCGGCTTCTTTGCCCTCGTTCATCTTATCTCCCTGGGATTCGGTAGTTAGAACCACAATCGGCAGGAATTTAAACTTAATTTGTTCACGAATGCGGCGGATGAAGCCTATTCCATCCAGATTAGGCATATTTACATCGGTAATAATTAAATCTGGCGGGTCAATAGTTGTAAGGGTATCCAGGCCGTCCTGACCATCCTTGGCCTCAATTACTTCATAGCCTCCCTGCTGTAATACATAGGTAATACTTTGTCGGATTGCCGCAGAATCATCGACCACCAGAATCCGTTTAGCCATGAAAATCCTCCCTGTCATCTTTAGTATGAACTATTTCTTATCTTTTATCAAATAAAAATGCATAGGCATGTTTAGTAAGCCTTCCGCAAGACTTCAGGGGCGATTTTTTGCAAGGGTAAAACCATATCTACAGCCCCCAGCTTTATTGCTTCATTGGGCATGCCAAATACTACACAGGTAGCTTCATCCTGCGCAATGGTATAGGCCCCCACATCATGGAGTTCCTTCATTCCCCGGCTTCCATCATCGCCCATGCCGGTCATGATAACGGCCACCGCGTTCTTTCCTGCATAACGGGCCGCAGAACGGAATAGAACATCCACACTGGGCCGATGGCGGCAGACCAGAGGGCCGTCCTTTACTTCTACATAATAGCGAGCACCGGAACGCTTAAGCAGGGTGTGCTTATTTCCTGGTGCAATCAGCGCACGGCCCCGAAGAACCGTATCATTATCCACTGCTTCCTTTACCGATATCTTACACAGCCCATCCAGCCGCTTGGCAAAGGCGGCAGTAAAATGCTCCGGCATATGCTGTACAATGACAATTCCCGGTGCATCCACAGGTAAAACTTCCAAAAACTCCCGTAATGCCTCGGTTCCGCCCGTGGAAGCACCGATAACAATGACCTTTTCTGTGGTTTCAAGATTGCCCGATACAGGTTCTGGTTTTGGCAATATAACATCCGCAGTCAGTTTTGGCTGTACCGTCGGTGTCACATATTGAGCCGGAAGGGGCCTTATTTTTGCCTGGTAGGCGGCTTTAACCGCATCACAGATCCGAACCTTAGATTCGGCTAAAAATTCCTTGGTACCCAATTTTGGTTTTTGAATGATGTCCACCGCTCCGTATTCCAGAGCTTTCAGGGCATTTTCACTGCCCGATTCTGTTTTCGAAGAACATATAACCACCGGTATGGGATTTGGATCCGACATGATCTGTTTTAAAAAACTTAAACCATCCATTCGGGGCATTTCGACATCGGAAATAATCACATCGGGCCGTTCTTCTTGAATTTTTTTCATGGCAAAAAGCGGATCCATGGCTGTCCCGATAACGGTGATTTGGCTGTCCGATTCCAGCACCTCCGATAAGGTTTGGCGCACCACCGCTGAGTCATCCACAATTAAAACCTTAATTTGTGAGGACTTCATACACGCTCCTTATTTTTACAATATACCGTTGGGGCAACCAAGCTCAGGGGCAGCTCCATGCCGGTCATGGATTCTGAATGACCAAGAAATAAGAGACCTTCATCCTTTAAATGAAAGGCTAGATGTTTAACGAGCTGTTCCTGGGTTTTCCTGTCAAAATAGATAATCACGTTTCGGCAAAAAATAATGTCAAAGAGCTGTCTAAAAGGATATTCCTCATCCATTAAGTTAAGCCGTTCAAAGCGGACCCTATTTCTAAACTCAGGCTTAATGCGTATTTCATGCCGATCCGGATTTTTACTTTTTAAAAAATACCGCTTTTTATATTCTATCGGAAGATTGGCAATTTTTTCTTCTTCATACACCGCATTAACCGCTTCCTGTAATACTTTCATTGAAATATCGGTTCCAAGGATTTCATAGGAAAAGGAGGGATTCCGCCGTTTATATTCTTCCATTACAATCATTAAGGTGTAGACCTCTTCGCCGCTGGCACAGCCTGCGGACCAGATTCTGCAAGGTCTGACAGCGCTCCATAAAGAGCTTTGCTTGGGCAGCCAATTATTCAGCAGAAAATCAAAATGATCCGCTTCCCGAAAAAAATCAGTCTTATTTGTGGTTACCGCATCAATCATATGATACAGTTCTGAACGGGAACCTGCATCGCTGAATACAAAATCTACATACTCAGAAAAGCTATTGAATTTCAGTAAACGAAGCCGTTTTTGCAAACGGCTTTCCAGCATTATCCGTTTCGCAGGGGGCATTTTTATACCCAGATGGCTTTCTATAAATTGGGCGAGGCGGCGGAAGTCCGATTCCTGTAATGTATCCGCTGTAAAGATTGGATCCATGGCACCCTATATGGCTTGCATTTTTTTGGCTTCCTGCTGTTGAGCCAGGCTTGCCAGATGGTTCACATCTACAATGAGGGCGACCGTACCATCTCCAAGAATGGTTGCCCCCGAGATACCATCATTCTTTTTAAAGAGGAGCCCCAGGGGTTTGATAACAGTCTGATAATCCCCGATCACCTGATCCACGACAAATCCAATAGGTGTATCCATAGCATTGACAACTACAATTTGCTCAATGGCCGGTTTTTCTCCAGGCACTTTAAAGAGGTCCCGTAAAGCCACAAAGGGCAGAACCCGCTGCCGATAGGTTAGGATGGATCGGGATTTTTGCTGAAGCTGTAAGGCGTCCCGCTGTATTTCGACACAGCCGTCTACCACTGACAGGGGAATGACATAGAGTTCATTGGCAACCCGGACCAGGAGGCCATCGATGATGGCGAGGGTTAGGGGTATTTTTAGGGTTATATTCGTACCCTTCCCGGGGCTCGATTCAACAAGGACCGAACCGCCAAGGGAATCGATCTGCCGTTTTACCACATCCATGCCGACGCCGCGGCCTGAAACACTGGTTACATTCGTAGCTGTAGAAAAACCAGGCGCAAAAACCAGTTGGAAAATATCCTGATCACTGAGAGACCCGAGCGGTATTGTTTCAGATAGTAAGCCCTTTTCAACCGCCTTCGCATAAATCCGTTCCCGGTTCATACCAGCCCCATCATCACTTACCCGGATAAGCACATAGGCTCCCGAGTGCAATGCGGAGAGGCTGATGGTTCCTCGGCGGGGCTTTCCTTTCTGTTCCCGTTCTTCAGGCTTTTCTATCCCATGATCAACACTGTTGCGGATAATGTGAACCAATGGATCAGCTAATTTTTCAATTACCGTTTTATCCAGCTCTGTTTCTTCTCCATCGGTGATCAAATCGATTTCTTTTCCCAGTTCGGAAGACAGGTCCCGAACGAGTCTGCGAAACCGATTAAAGGTAGTACCAATGGGAAGCATTCGTATCCCCATGGTAGTGTCCCGAAGTTGAGAAACCAGCCGTTCAAATTGTTCAGAGATTACAGTAAGGCCCCCATCCTGGAGAGAGCCCGCAGTTTGTGCAAGCCGTGCCTGGAGGGTTACTAACTCTCCTACGAGATCCACCAGGACATCCAATCGTTCACTCGGAACCCGTATAGTAGTGGAGCTGACTTCCTGCCGTTCTTTAAGCTGTTTTAAATGTTCCTGTTCAAGGAGGGCACTCTGGATATCCTCCGGTTTTGCAATATTTTTTTCTACTAAAACTTCCCCAATCTTACGTTTGTTCTGTTCTATATGTTCTATAACCTCAGGGCTTGTAATCCCCCGATCTACCAGGATTTCACCGAGCCGCTTAATTTCATCAACCTGTTCTGTGGATGTAATAGCTATTTGGGCTAAATCCTCCACAAAAATAAAGACGTCCCTGATAGCATCTATGCCCTTGTCGGTGGTCAGGGTCATATCCCAAGCGACATAACAGGACTCGGGGTCCAGCTTAGAAAGCGGTGGAATGGCACTCTTAAGGACAATAACAGAAAGGGGCCCCAATTCATAGAGTTCATCTATAAGCCGGAAGGGGTTTGTCCCATTCTTAAAAAGTTCTGGTTTAGGAGCAAAATGGATCCGGTAGGTGACCATCCCTTCGCTTTCCCGATTTGTCTGCTGGGGCTCGGGCTTTTCTGTCTCGGTGTTCGGTGCTGCCTCTGATGTTTCAGAGCCCAGTTCATTAAATTCCTTTGCCAAAAGAGACATTTCCTGTTCCATATCAGCGTAAGGTTCTGCAAGACGGGTACTGATGACATCTCGAGCGCGGAGGGTTATATCGATGAGGTGCTTACTGACTGGAATAAGCCCATTCCGGAGTTTATCAAAGGCATTCTCTACCTGATGGGTAAAATGGGAAATTGTATCGAACCCAAACATGGCCGCAGAGCCCTTTATGGTATGCATGGCTCTAAAAATGGCAGAAATAGTTTCCTGGTTATGTGGATTCTTTTCGAGTTCGAGCAGTTGATCTTCCAAAGTGCTTAATAGCTCTGAAGCTTCGTCCTTAAAGGCATCCTTAAATTTATCAATCATAGGGACCCCTGTTGCTGGATGCACCATTGTTTTTCAAGACCTTCACCGGTGGATTCTTCGTGTATGATAAAACCATAGCGAACCAGTGTGGACTGCAGCGAGTCTTGGACTGTGCCGGTAAGATGGAATTCCATACCCTCTTCAAGGGCTTCTTTAAAGGCAGAACATATAAGCTGAATTATGGCGCTATCCATATCAGTGACCCTGGAAAGGTCCAGGTATATGGGCTGTTTGTTCTGAAAAGCATCCAGTAAAGCCTTATGCAATGGACCGGCATCTTCTATGGAAAGAGCCCCCTTCCATTCAAGCTTTTGTGGCGGTACATTGGTAGATATATGCGGAGCATTGGTCATACCTTTAGTATAAACGTAGGTGAAAATAATGCAATGCTAAAAATATTACAGGGTGTCCGGTATTTCTAAATATCCATAAAGACGCATCATGACTTCCAAATACCCCATCTTTCGCTTTTTAATGGAAATATCCATATAAGCCAGCCCTTGTTTTTCATCCACCGTAAAGCCCTGTATACTGAGGGGATCACTTTCAGACAGTCCGCTTTCATCGGCAATGGAACCTCGTACTATTTTTTTAATTTGATATTGGGGACTCAGACTGGAACCGAACCCGGGAGAGAGCAGCATCCCAAACAGGGGTGCGGTCAGCCGTTCCTTCGTGTCCAATTTTATGGCTTCGCTGAGCGGTTTTTGGGGACGTTTCACCAGGGTGATGAGCCTTTCTTTGCCATCGGCAGTTGTTAGGGATATCAGTTCGCCGCTCTGGCACAGGAGCAATTGGTCCTGTAGGGCAGAAATTCGCATCCCCAGGGGCGCATCAACAGGTTTGCCGTTAAGACGGAGTATCTTACTTTCCACAGGTATATTCTGTTCAAAGGCGGGTGTATTGGGGGCCACATATAGAACACCGACACTATCCCGCTCTTCACCAAGCACAAGACCGAGCCATGGCCGTTCTACTTGTCCCCCTGAGAGCAGGGCCGGCAAGGCTGAAACAAGGCGCTGAACCGGTACGGCAAAATTAATGCCCTGAAATTGTGAAATCCCTGCAAACACTACCCCAAGCAAATTACCCCGTTCATTCACCACGGGTCCCCCCGAATTTCCATGATTCACCGCTGCATCCAGCTGAATCGCATCGCCTAACTGCAATAAGCGGCGGTTCAACGCGGAAATAATCCCCGAAGTAACGGTTTTTTCTAGGCCCGCAGGAGAACCGATAGCGTAGACCTTGTCCCCCACCTGGGCTACATCGGTGCCGATGACCGAGAACACATAGTCCGGGACAATTTCGGCCTTAATGACCGCCAAATCCATAATCGGGTCCCAGCCGATTACTTTGGCGGGAATTCGAGGGCTCGTGGCATCGCCCATGCGGATATACATCCGGGAAACGCCGTTGTATTCAGGATCCACCTCGCTGGAGATAACATGGTAGTTAGTAATAAGCAGTCCGCTTTTATCAATAAAGAAGGCGGACCCTAAAACCCGGTACGCATAGGAGCGGCCCTTTTCGATGCGGATGCCCCGGTCCACCAGGACCGTGGCTACCCCCCGGATCATGTCCGCTGTAGTATCCCGGCCCTGCAAGAAACGTTGTTCCGATTCACTCACCCTGCTGTCCGATTTTAGGGCTAAATTATACACAAAAAGGGCTAGGGGTCTGAGTTTAAGTTCAACGGCCCTTTGATAAAATGGATAAGCCCTGTCAGCATCGATGGTTGCCCCTGCCTGGAAAGCCTGCACAAGAGACAGGAAGGCTTCTAAATTCCGTGCCTGGGATAAATAGTCCTGGGCCTGGGAAAGCAAAAGATCCGCCTCTGATATGCCAGGCATTTCCTGAGACAAGCCTAAAACAGAGAGGGAGCGGAACAATGATCGGGCCCGGTTCCACTCCTTTGCCGTGACCGCCTCCCGGGCCTGTGAAAGGAGTTTCTCTGATGCCCTTTTAAATAGGTCCTCCAAATTTTGACGCTGTGATTCATCCAGGGCAGGATAACGGGCTTTAAAAACTTCTATGGCCTGTATGGCCGCTGTGGGAGACTTATCCACCAAACCTGCTATATCAGAAAATCGCAGGTCTATTGTATATTGGGGAGGAGCTAACCGCTGAGCCGCCGAAGCGCAGGAAAGGAAGGTGGATGCAGAAATTAAAACACCGCTTAACAAGATAAGAATCTTTCTGTACATACTGGTAACATAAATCCTTTTACTGATGTTTTGGTTACAGGGAAATCAGGTCTATCAGCGGATTATTTCCCGGTATTCAAATATACCATCCCCATCCCAGTCACTTTCTATGGAATCGTACCACTGCTGATATTCGAGGGCTTCCACCGGATCGAGCCGCACCGTCCCAATACGAAAACGCCGCACCGTTTCCATCCGTCCATCCAGATCCATATCTACATGTTGTACCGAAGGCTGACCCAGGGAAAATTCCAGAATAGAGATGGTTCGGCCCTGGAGCGTTTCAACAGAACGCAGGGGAAGACCGTTTTTAAGTTCTATCGTTTCGATAGAACCCTTAGCAAGCTTTCCAGGCCGTATTACTTTCGCAGCAAAGGATACGAGGGTTCGTTCAGTGAGCCGCGGCAAGAGGGTTTCCCGTTCAGGAAACAGGAGGGGAACTTCGGGATAGGTGCCCACCAAAGCCGTGAGCTTAAAGGGGGCATAGCTGAAACGAGCCGGGACCGGAATGTAGGTAACCGCACCGGTAATACATTGTTCAACCAGCGGGTACACATCCCAAAACACCTGGGCTTCCAGGGACCCCTCATAGGGAGCGATGGTACCAACCTTAGGCAAGCCCTGCTCAAAAATCACCAGGATTTCATCAATCTTATCCTGATTTGCATCATATCGATAGGTTTGTATCAGGCCATTTTGATATTCCACCACCACTTCGCTGACCCCATCCCCGTCGGAATCTTCGGTTATACGGCCGGAAAAGGCGGCAAACTTTTTAGCAAAGTATGTGTGGCTCCCATCGGTTCGCAGTTGAGCCCACACCTGGCGTATCAGTTCTATCGGTATGGTTTGATGAATAACTAGTTCGTTTATAGCGCTTGTTTCATCGAGGGCGCCTAATTCCAAGCCCATGGCAAGCAGGGGAAAGATATCATTGCCCAGAGCTCTGTAGGACTCAAATATACGGCGCCGTTCCGATAGATCTTGAATAAAGGGAATCGCCAGAACCGGCAAATTGGGGTCAGTTTTTTGTAAAGCGGGAAGACGGCTTAATAAGAGTGAAACCAAGGGCTGATCCTGAGTACCGGGGACCTTGTTTTTCATGTAACCGAAATAGAGGGCCGGAAACCGAGGGTCCAGCGGATAGGTATTCACCGCCTGCGATATAAGCCGGGTAAATTGGCCCTGAATATTCTGCAGGGCAAGAATCTTGCACTGGAAATAAAGGACATCGGCAGAAGGAAAGAGTCCTTGCAAAATCTGCTTGGCCTGTTCGAACTGACGCATCACCATGAGAGCCTGGGCTTCCAGCAAAGAGGCTGATTGGGCGTTATACCGCTGCCACCGATCGGTCATCTGAGCTTGCCGCAGGGCTTCCAGCACCGAGCCTACAGGCCGTACAAGCTGGAATCGTACCAGGGCAATAAGGTAAGATAGGTCTGAGGAAGCGGAAGCAAAATCAGAGCCCTGTTCTAAGAGGGCTTCCGCATCCTGCCATCGGCCATCATATATGGCCTTTAGAGCCCCCTCGACATACTGCTGAGCGAGGGGCGTCTCATCAACCTGAGCAAAAAGAGAAAGGCCTGAGGAAATACAGAATAGTACAATCATTATTCCCGAAAGCAGGGACCTTCCTCTCATATATGCTCCTTCAGGGCCTATTCCGCCTGTACCGCCGCTCCTTCGAAACTGGTTGCCTGACGAGGGGGTAAACCGAGCAGAGAACGCACCTCATCGTCCGACAGGGTTTCACGGGCCATGAGGTTATCCGCCAGCAGTTCAAGCTTTTTCCGTTCCCGTTTCAGAATGTTCTGGGCGGTTTCAATACCCTTTGAAAGGACGGCCCGGACAGCCTGATCAATCTTTTTCGCCATATCTTCCGAGTAGTCCTTATGGCGGGCTATTTCTTTACCAATAAAGATTGGTTCCTCTTCCTGCCCATAGGAAATAGGTCCGATATCATCGGCCATACCCCATTCACAGACCATACGGCGGGCAAGTTCTGTGGCCTGCTGAATATCCTGCTTGGTGCCGGTGGTGGTTTCGTTATAGATTAGTTTTTCCGCAGCCCAGCCACCGTACATAATGGTAATCCGGTCTTCTATCCAGCCGCGGGTTCTGCTGTAACTGTCTTCCTCGGGAAGGGACATAGCCATACCCAGAGCCCGGCCATGGGGAACTATGGTTACCTTATGTAAAGGGTCGGCATTTTTAAGAAAATAATGCAGTAGGGCATGGCCCGATTCATGAATTGCGGTCATTCGCCGTTCCTTATCGGACATAACCAGGGATTTTCTGGCCACACCCATGAGGATCTTGTCCCGGGCTTCTTCAAAGTCTGCCATTTCTACGGCTGGCTTATCCTTGCGGGCCGCAAAGAGGGCCGCTTCGTTCACCAGGTTTGCAATATCGGCCCCGCTTGTACCGGGGGTAGCCCGGGCAAGGCGAGCAAAATCCACGTCCGGCCCCAGGGGCACCTTGCTGGCATGGATTCTGAAAATGGCTTCCCGCTCTTTAATGTCCGGCATGGCTACTACGACTTGCCGGTCAAAACGTCCGGGCCGCAAAAGGGCGGGATCCAAAACATCGGGCCGGTTTGTAGCGGCCAGGATGATAACCCCATCTTTAGAATCGAAACCGTCCATTTCAACCAGCATCTGGTTCAGGGTTTGTTCCCGTTCGTCATGTCCACCGCCATACCCTGCACCGCGGGTGCGGCCTACGGCATCAAGTTCATCAATAAAAATGATACAGGGGGCGCTTCTGCGGCCCTGCTCAAAGAGATCCCGGACCCGGCTTGCACCGACACCGACAAACATCTCCACAAAATCTGAACCGGACATATGGAAAAAGGCAACCCCCGCTTCGCCGGCCACAGCCTTGGCCAGCAGGGTCTTGCCCGTACCGGGCATACCGACAAGAAGAACACCCTTGGGAATTTTTGCACCCATTTTGGTAAATTTTTGCGGGCTTTTCAGAAAGGCGACCACTTCCTGCAGTTCATACTTAGCCTCTTCCTGACCGGCCACATCTGCAAAGGTAATCCGCTTTCCCGCTTCCAGATACCGTTTGGCCCGGCTCTTCCCAAACTGAAAAGCCTTGTTGCCGGCCCCCTGGGCATTCCTGAACATGAGCCAGATAAAGGCAAAACCTACCAGCCAGGGCAGAAATTCCATAAAAACCATCATGGGGGTGATTCCGCTTACAGAGCCGGAAACACGGACCCCCTTTTGTTTCAGCACAGGAATAAGCTCCGGGTCCTGGTAGGGAATAAGGGTTTTAAATTGGACTAAGTCACCATTGGGTGACTTAAAGGTCCCTTGAATTTCGTTTCCATCAATTATCTTTACCGCATCCACTTCATTCCTGTCTAAACGCATAATGAAGGTGGAATAGGGCACCTCCTGGGTGATCGGTTTATCGGATTGTAAAAAATAGGCAATAAAAAGCCCTGAAACAAGGATAAAAAATATCAAGGCAAAACGATTGCCTCGCCCTCCCTGGACTGGCGGCCGGGATGGCATATTATCTTTTTGATCGTCGAGCATGGTTCCCCCGTGATTGTATTTCTAACATAAAACTGGCCTTTCTTTCCACTGTCTCGGGCAAAGACTCCCGCCAGTAAATACATATGTTTGAATGTATATCTATAAGCATATAAACGGCAATACCTAAGAGGTCTTCGATAACATATTGTGTAGACCAGGGGCCGCTTTGAGAGAGGTTTCGCACCTCCGGCAAGGTGCGCATCCTGCGGTGATACAAAAGCCGATCTCCGGGCTCTGGAAGACGAAATATACAGGGTAAGGTAATAATCCGCCCATCGGACTGAAGCGAACTGGATATCACCGGCTGAATTGATAAAACCAGTCCTTCTATTGGATAGTTTCCCACAGTGGTGAAGACCTGCGAAAAGCCGGAATCTCCCAGGCTCCGTTGTTTTTTCTGAACCTGAACATAGGGGCCATCACAAAGCAACCTGCAATCGCTCAAGTCCAGGGCCTTAACCATTCCTGCAGCAAATTTTCGTATCGAGCTTCGCCGGACCGTCGTTATTTTTGGAACCGTATCCCCATCAGGATTAAGAAAAGCAACAGAGGGCCCTCTTTTGTCTCGGCGCAGGTGGTCTATGGCCTGAAAGAGGGCTTCTTCGCGGATAATCAGCGGTTGATTAAAAAAAGTGCTCAAGTCAGTTTGATAGGCCCAAAGGGTCCGATGAGCATGTTTCTGCCAAGGGATGCTATTTTTGGTGCTATCAGAGATACAGGATGCTACCTGGGATTGGGTATGGGCAGCCTCCAGGACTCCGGCACGCCAAAAAGAAAATTCCCTATCTAAAAGGGGAATCAGAACATTCCGAATTCTGTTTCGTAAATACCGGCTATCCTTATTAGTCGAGTCATTAGTAAAGAGAATGTGCTGTTTTTCCAGATAAAATTCTACGTCCTTCCGGCTCGAATATACCAGGGGCCGCAAAATAGGCCCCCGCCGTTCAGGAAGTCGCGCCAACCCGCTTGGCCCCGATCCCCGTAAAAACCGCATGAGGGCTAATTCTAACGCATCATCCCTGGTATGACCGATGAAAAGCCAGCTTGCAGACCAACGGTGCATTTGCCGCTTAAACGCCCGATGCCGAAAGACCCGGGCTGCGGCTTCAATTCCAAGCTTATGTTTATTTGCATAAGCTTCGATTGCCCCGGGGCGAATTTTCACAATCGTAAGGGGCACCTTAAGCTTTTTACAGTGTTCTTTGATAACGCGAGCATCAAGGTCGGTTTCTTCTGCAGGACGAAGCCGGTGGTTCACATGAATACAACGAAGAGAAAAGCCAAAGCGGCTTTGCAAGCTGGCAGACGAATACAGCAGTGAAACTGAATCGGCACCGCCGGATAAGGCTAGTAGTACTGTTTTTCCTGCTAGTTCTAGGGAATAGTTTTGGAGTACAGCGGCAACTGAAACTTCAAGATCCGCCGGCTCAGTATTCATAGGACTTCCAATAAAAAAAGCCGGAACAGGGAGCCTGCCCTGACCGGCTTTTTTGGCTATTCTTAATCTTACACTTTGGGAGCTTCAGCTGCGGGTGTTGCGGGAGCAGCCTCAGCAGATTCAGAAGCAACTTCAGCCTTGGCAAATTTAACCAGAGCCACAACCTGTTCGGGGTTGGTTAGAATTTTGATGCCAGAAGCCAGTTTAAGATCCCGAACATGGATTGATTCATTCCCTTTAAGGTTAGAGACATCCACATCGATATGTTCAGGTAAATCTTTGGGCAGACATTCAATTTCAAGTTCATGGAGGGGAGCTTCCAGAACACCCCCTTCACGGACACCCTGGGCAGTACCAACCACGTGTACCGGCACCTTAGCATGAAGCGCCT
>Ga0101944_10005712_pt1 | contig 13816 bp, 8 predicted proteins | sample DewCreD2012metaG_FD_75245 | JGI IMG/M metagenome (GOLD analysis project Ga0101944, IMG submission 75245) | Hot spring sediment bacterial and archeal communities from British Columbia, Canada, to study Microbial Dark Matter (Phase II) - Dewar... ... | reverse complement strand
GCATTCTTAAAAATATTTGATTTTAGAGGATTCTGCGGATCTACAGGAAGAGATACCAGATTCCATCTGGGATTCACTTGTAATGTCGTGAATCCTATGTCAATCCATATGTAAAATTTTCTTATACCTGAATATAAAAATGAATAAGTATTCCGCGAACGAAGATCAAAAGATGTAGCTGCCTGTGAATCATATGCCATTATGTAATACCCCATTGGTAATTGATTAATTTCGGTAGTATCCCATGACAAGGTTATGTATATTCCATTAATTGAAGATTCAACCTCCATCAGCCAATGGGGTGAGACTGGATTGTTGAAATCAATCATCCATTTATTTCCAAGGAATTGTGGCCAATTATCACCGGAGTGAGGGAAATAGACCTTGATGTTATCTGTTGGAGGATCAGGCGGTCTCGGAACATCGTATGCAGGATCATAGCCCGATGTAGCGTCAGGTCTAACGCCAAACATGGCAAGCGAATCAATCAGAGGTCCTGACGACGCCTTAATTAATAATGACCACCTTGATATTGAAATACTATCTTCCTGACCTTCCAGATCACCTGCCATGATTAACGAAGGTGCGCATAGTATTATCAAAGCGAGCCATTCACCTATCGATAAAAATTTTTTATTCATCGATTCATTCAATTTATCATTATTTTATAAAAAGCGGCCCCTCCTCTTAAAGGAGAGGCCGCATTGAATAATTACCGTGCGAGTATCATTTTCTTCGAATCGAAGAACGGAGTTCCATTTTTACCGACGGCAGACAATCGATAAATATAAACACCGCTCGCCAATTGCGATGCATCAAACGAAATTTCGTGATATCCTGCCTTCATAAATCCATTAGCAAGAACAGATACCAATCGGCCGACACAATCGTAGACTTCGAGTTTAACATCAGCATCTACTGGCAGACTGAACTGCATCTTTGTGCTTGGATTGAAAGGATTCGGATAATTTTGTACCAGTTCAAATGATACTGGCACCTTTGTTTCGTTCCTGTTAACAAGAAATCTTCTCGTGGTTCCGGTTTGATCGAATGAATAACTATCTACTTTCTTCATATCGATAACACGTCCGCCGGCAACATCATAGAGTTCAACCTTCATATCAGCCGAAATTTGACTGATCATTGAATTGTCCCATCTAAGCGTCACAACTCCTTCATGTGAAGCGGTAACAAGGATTTCCCACCCACTCTCACTTGATTTCCTGTAATCGCGAGCATAAGATGAGGTGAGATTTGGATAATCCTTACCATCGGCTGTGAAACTTATCTCTATGAATTTATCATTTGGACTTCTTGGCGGGCGAGGCGCATCAAACAGCGGGTCAAATCCATCTGTTGCGGTTGAGTGTACACCAAATGCAGCAATCTTATCGCTTACCGTGCCATCATTCATTTTTAGTTCTGCACTCAGATTCACACTCCAACCATCACTTAAATCACTGGTAAACAGCGGCATTGTAACAGGTGATGGGACGCCCGGACCGGTTTTGTATTCAATCGTAACATCGCTTTGCAACATAGGAATCCAGTAACCACCCCATACACCAAGGGCTGTATTTTCTATGTAATAGCCTGTACCGCTATAACCATAGAGTACATTTGACAACCATCCTGCTGATGCGGCTTCTGACATGGTTTTTGTTTCGGCTCCCTTTGTAAATCTTAGATCGCTCTTAAGGATTGGAATTGCATAGGGATTCCCGATAATATTGAAACCATTTGTCAGTAATTTATCCACATCTGTCAAAGGAGTACCTACAGCATCAACAATTTGCGCGCTATTTGACCCCAACCAGTAACCCTGTCCCATATTTAAAATTGAAGGAACAGAATATCCACTACTGGAATTATACTGGAATGTATAATAAGGTGCTGTATAATCGTCTCCGAAAACTCCTGCTGGAGACATATCCGTCTGTTGAAGCGGAACACTTATTAAATTCCATCCCGCAGCGGCGTTGTATGTTGTAGTATTGCTCGGAAGAATCCAGAATGTGTAATCGCTGACATCAGTTTCTTCATTCATAACGCTATCAATGGCGATAACTTTTATACTTGCAGTATTTGATGCTGTGGTGGGTGTCCAGTTATAAGAATATACATTTCCAGGCACCTCATCAATGAAAGTATAAGGAGTAGCGCCAGTTGCTGACCAGTAGATTTCATGCTTTAGAACTCCGGTTGCATCGGATGATGACCATGTGACTGTATACGGTTGGCCAACAATAAGGAATTCTCCACCATTAGGTGCATTCACATGGACTGTCGGTTTTGTGCTATCTCCAATTAGTAATAAGAATGGAGATGGTGTAACTGTACTTGGAGATGTATAAACATAAAAAGGTGATTCACGGAGGTTAGTCACATCACCAGTAGTCAGATCGTAGAGAGTTGGTTTGAATCCATCAGGAAGTCCGGCAAGTGGAAACTCGAGTGTTACTTCAGAACTTGTATGGTCTGTTAAAACACGCAGATCCCAGTGTTTCGCAACAGAAGCCAGACTTGATTCTTCTTTTTTAATATCCACTGAGTAATTTTCGAGGGGCTGACCGGGTGCCAATAAGAAATAAAGATAGAGATAATCACTCGGTGGAGGAGGTGGGGCGACTGTATCTCGCGGATCGACTCCATCTTCAGCTGCTGGATCAAATCCGGCAAAAATTGAATTTGCAACTGGATTTATATAGCCACTAAGCCAGATTCCACCATTTCGTGCGGCTGAATTTCCAGGACCGATCCAGGGGAAGTAGTCAACATTTTCACTGACTGCATTACCAAGATTTGTCGCAGGTACGGCATTCTTCATATCTGTTACTGATGGCTTTGGATGTCGAGGAACTTCTAACGTCCCAGTGTTATCCTGAGGTCCATGGAGTGTTCCCCAATGGTTTTGAACTGCATCAATCATTGCGCCTATACCCGTTCCATTTAAGATGCCATAGCTAGAATTATTTTTAATAATAGCATTGTGAATATTTATATCTGCACCAGCAGTAATATCGTCTGATCGGATGCCGTTTGCAAATTCAGTAATTGTTCCACCATTAATATTGAGTACACAACTCGATGGCAGAGTATTTCTTAATCTATAACCACAACTATTCGCTCCCACATAATTACCATCAAGTTGATTGTTATTCATAACCCAGGTCCCGGTGGCACTACCTTTAATATCGACACCGTGAAAGAATGTTCCACCACCTCCAACAGCCCCGGTAATATTAATCGTGTTTCCACTAAAACTATTTGAACCTCCAGCATCAGCTAAGTCTACTAAGGATCCAGCAGATTTCGGATTGTTTACAATCAAATCATTATTATCAATTACCAGATCACGAAGTATTTCCGTCCCCGGTCCAGTTCCCCACACGACGATAAGATTAAACATGCCCGTAATTGTATTATTTGATACATTAACGTTTTTTACTATCGCTGTTCTATCGGTACCACCATCGGTCCATGCAAATAAGTCAATGATTCTATCAGTACAATTGAAAATTGTATTGTATTTAACTTCAACATTTTCCACTGTTATGTTGAAACCTGGTTGTGTTGCAAGTGCGATGACATTGATCGCATAGTAATTTAATCCAGATATGATATTTCGGTTAATAACAGAATTTTTCACATTTTCCATGTCGAATGCATAAGCACCTGTTGTTTGTACGATATTGTACGTAACTTGCCAATTATCGTGTACACCCTGCGGATCACCCCAACCGTTACCGGTTAACACACCTGCGTATCCGAGATCATGCATATAATTGTCACGTACAATAACGTTATTATTACTCGGATTCCAAGCAACAATGCCATCTGCACCTGTGTTACCGTTCGGACCATAGTTCTTAATCTCGAATCCTTCAATGGTAACATTATTTACACCAGCCTGGATTTTGAATGCTGCTCTACCAGTAAATCCCGTGCCATCCATAACAGGGGCATTAGTGCCGGGACCTGCGACATTTGGATCACCGCGGTCACCGGTTAACGTAATTGATTTATCAATGATAACGTATTCATTGTAAGTTCCAGGTGCTACATTCACAGTACTTGCAGTGACTAGATTGATGCCTTCCTGAATACGGCCCAGAGTGCCGCTTTGCGGACTGTTGTCATCTACCCAAAGAGATGAGAAATCCCCCTGGAATCCCATTGTTCCCGGGTTTATATCAGTCCCGACATTCAACCATGGTGTGTAATCAACATCTCCTGTAATAAGAGCTGCGACGCCAGCCGGTGTATTGATGCCAAACCAGTTGCCGGATGCATCGACTCTGGGGGTAGTCAGATCAGAGTAGATTGCATAAGTTGCTCCTTCAATACTATTATTTAAGATTGTCACGCCTGTGAACACCCCGATGTCGCAACCACTTGTACATTCATATATTCCAATACCAGTTTCAAAACCCGAAATATCATTATTACTAACTGTTAGTGAGATATTATTTGATCCATAACCGGCATCGGCTTCTATACCTATTGTTGTTGTGTTATCACCGCCACTGAATGAAACTAAATTCTTCAAAATATTTACAGCAAGTGTTGCATTAGTACCACTAATTTTCTGTAACTGATTTGATTTCGAAGAAATAATCTCATCAAATGGAGATGGTTTCGCAGATGGAGGATCTGTCGCGATTATGCCGAAACCATGATTTCCAATTTTGGAAATGGTTAGATCGTTTTCACTGATGTCACCCGCACCATCGATATTGTAAATACCGACATGTGCATTGTTAACTGTATTACCGGTAATATTTAAATCTGCATAAAAGTTTAATATACTTGTTGCGACCCAACTTGATCCTGTATATCCAATACCACTTATATTATTATCCTCAACATTTCCGGTGCCAAGATCTGCCCAAACCTGCACACCATTCTGTGCTGTGACGCCGGTAGGTCCAGCCCCTGTAATGGTATTTCCAACGACACTGACGTTGAGTGGTGTTGTATCGCCTGCGTTCAATGCCATAGCGTTCTTCTGGAAGGCTGTGATTGTGTTTCCCAAAACATAAATATTCCTGGATGTTCCATCATCGTTATAGGCATAAATGGCAACTCCATGTTGTGCACCACTGAAAGGTGTATCCATTATGTTCTTAACTTCACAACCATTCACGGTTCCTCCAGCATTTCGAAAACCAATGCCTATGAATCGATAATTGCTATTTCCACGACCGGCACCATCGACTGTGATATCCTTTATCAGAACGTTGCCAGTGTTATGGATATAAACAATAGGATAATTATTATAAGTAGTTGCAAAATATTTTGTAAGCGTGGGTGGTGAAATTATGGAAGTAGAGCCCATTCCTGCTCCAGCGAGAGAAAGATTTATAGTAATTTCAATTTGCTCCTCGTATGTTCCTTCTGCTGCATAAATTGAATCACCCGGGGAAGCATCGTTAACTGCATCCTGAATGGTCGCATAATAAATATCCTTTGTAACATTATGAACTCTCATATACGCAGTGCATATTCCCCACAGTGCTTCCGCAGTTACTTCATTATTTTCTCCTGAACCGTTATAATCTTCCCATCCACCAGTGCCGAGTTGAACACTCATCATATAATCAGCAGCTCCTTGAATGGCAGAAAGGTAGGTGTTCCTATTGACTTCATTTAGTGCAAGGATTGCATAACCTGTTTCCTGTATTGTCTCATTATCCTCTCCGGGATTCATGTAATTTGAATTCCATGTGAACCCTCCCCCATTTATTTGATAACTCGCAAGTATTGCCGCCAAATCATTTATATTGCTGGCTGCCGCATGTTCACCTGCGGTAGGATCAAAATCTTCATCAACAAATGCGAGTCCATAAATCGCGCCTGCTAACCCAACCACATCATAATAACCATCACCATCCAGTTCATCGATTTCCGCTTTCACACCCGCGATCCACTCAGCAGTATTACCACCGCACATAGCAGCACCTACAAGTCCCATTCCAACATCCCATGCCGCCAGATTTGGTATCCCTTGGTTTGCACGATCCGTACGAATCTTCGCAACGTAAGTTGCAGTGCTATAAAGTACGCCCAGGCCAAGACGATCATAAGTACTATCTGCGAGTTTATCGTAGAAATTTGTTTTTACGTGGTTTCGATATGTATTCCCGCCAAAAATTTTATCCAACTGTGCAGCAAGATAACCGTCAGATGGCGAAAAATTATTCGTCTTTGCAAGCAAAAAACTCCCGACTTTCGTTAAAGCCGTCCTTTGCCCCGCAACACCCGTTTGCTGATATGCTTGCGCAAGACCCATACCAATTGGACCAATTGTATTTTGGGCACTTGTGCCTGTTAACGGCCAACCCCATCCACCATCCGTGTTCTGAACAGAAACAAGCCGATTCCCGCCATCGGTGCATGATGAAACCACACTCAGAATATCCCGCGATAAAAACTCGGGTTTAGATTGAATCATTGATTGTGATTCAATGGGATTAATTAATTTTTCGTCCGAAATTGGATATGCAACTGATGGGCGATTCTGTGCAAACATAGATCCTCCCATCACAATTACTAACAATAACGGAACGGTAAGAAGATAGAAATACTTCATATATTTACCCTCCATAAATATTTATTTATAGAAAAGATTTATTAAAAAAAATTGAAACCGTTCGAATTATATTTAACCCCAGAAGATTGAGAGAGAAATAAGAAACGACCCGATCCCACTATTTTAAACGGTGAATCATTATAAACATTTAAATTTTCATTGTCAATGAAAATTATTTTTAAATTATCAAAAAAATTTTTTAATCAGACAACTTTATGCTCTTTAAACAATCAAATGAAGATATGAATGTTATCTTTTTAAATTACAACAAAATATATTAAGAGGAATCGGGAAAAATGGGAAAAATTTATTGAAATGATTTAAACATTAATATATGGAATACTGATAAAAATGTGTTATTTTTTTGAGTGGAAATTAGTATTTTATAATTTAGTGAGAATACGATACACATTTAATGAATTAAGTTCATAATAAAATTATTTATAAATGATTGATGAAATCCACAGAAAAACATGAATACTGGATGGAGATCGCGGTTCGTGAAGCGGAATTAGCATTAAAAAGAAAGGAAGTCCCTGTAGGTGCAGTCATAATTAAAGATGGTATTATAATCGGACGCGGCTCGAATCAGATTGAGATGCTTCAGGATCCGACAGCACATGCAGAAATGATTGCCTTGAGTGCAGCTGCAGGTTATTTAAAATCCAGACGATTGGAAAAAACCACTATGTATGTCACACTTGAACCATGTCCGATGTGCGCAGGTGCAATTGTTCTCTCTCGCATTCCTCTCCTAGTTTTTGGTGCTTATGATCCAAAAGCAGGAGCATGTACAACACTTTATTCTATTACTAATGACACACGTTTGAATCACAGAGTACATACAATTGGCGGAGTACTCGAATCTAAATGTTCTGCACTCCTGTCAGAATTTTTCAAATTAAAGCGGAAGGGTTCGGAGAAAGATTAAAGGATAAAAATTATTCAACTTGTTCAAGTTGTTCGGCTTTGTAAGCCATTTTTAACTGATCAATAATATCCTGCAACTTCCCGTCAATAATTTCATTAAGGTTATAGAGCGTGAGGCCGATCCTGTGGTCCGTTACACGGTTTTGAGGAAAATTATAGGTTCGTATTTTCTCACTTCGATCTCCACTTTTAACCATTGAACGCCGCTGAGCGGTGATAGATTCTGTCTGTTCTCTCATTTTTAATTCAAACAATTTTGAACGAAGCATTTTCATGGCACGCTCACGGTTCTGGAATTGTGAACGTTCCTGCTGGCAGGCAACCACAATACCGGAGGGTTTGTGTGTAATTCTGACGGCAGTTTCTACTTTGTTAACATTCTGCCCGCCTTTTCCACCCGAACGGTAAGTTGTTATCTCCAGATCTGCGGGATTGATTTCCACTTCGACGTCTTCAACCTCGGGCAAAACCGCTACTGTTGCCGCAGAGGTATGTACTCTCCCCTGTGCTTCTGTTTCTGGAACACGCTGAACACGGTGAACTCCGCTTTCATATTTTAAAGCGCCGTATGCTCCTTTTCCTTTCAAGGAAAATATTACCTCCTTAAAACCGCCTCGACCAGTATCATTCCAGTCGATTAATTCCGTTTTCCATCCTGAACGTTCTGCATATCTTGTATACATTCTGTAAAGGTCAGCTGCAAATAAGGCAGCTTCCTCACCCCCTGTTCCCGCACGCACTTCGACTATACAATCTTTATCGTCGTTTGGATCTTTGGGAACAAGGAGTAATTTTAACTCTTCCTCAATTTTATTTTTTTTCTGCTCTAATTCAGGCAATTCGGCAGCGGCGAGTTCACGTAATTCCTTGTCGCCCGACCCTGCGGCAAGCTGGCGCAGATTTTCAATCTCACTTTCAACTTTTTTATAAGATTCATAAGTCCTGACAATTTCAGACTTCTCACTATGTTCTTTACTCAAATCCTTAAACCGTTGAGGGTTGGTAACGATTTCAGGATCGGCCAGGAGTTTTGTTAATTCAGAATATCTCTGTACAATTTTTTCAAGACGAGCCATTATACTCATTGTTTTATCAACTCCGCTGCATTCTCAATACATTTTATTGAGGAGGAAATTTCCATACCAAGTGCACATTTCATTGCGACAATGGCTACTTCGATCTGCGATGGATCAGGTTCCTGAGTGGTTATTTTCTGAAGCCAGAGTCCCGGCGTTATCATGATTTTGCCGATTTTAGTGTTGCTCTTTCTGCTTGACCAACGAATAAACTCATATGCAAGTCCACCTACAAGCGGAATCATTGGTAAATGCGTCATTAATCTGACTGGAAGAGTGATTGATCCCATCATTAAAATTAAAAATGAATCGAACACGGAAAAAAATAAAACCGAAACAAGTACAACGATTAGAATAAAGCTTGTCCCACACCTTGGATGAAATCGGGAGGATGTCGCAGCAGTTTCAACTGTAAGTTCTTTTTGTGATTCAAACGTCATTACCGCTTTATGTTCTCCGCCGTGATAGGCAAACAATTTTTTTACATCTTTCATTAATGAAATTGCGAAAAGATATAGAATAAGAATAGCAAATCTGATGAACCCTGCTACCAGATTAAACCAGACAGCATCCTGTTCGATTGCAAAGAATTTGGTTGTAGCCACTAGCGGAACTATAAAGAAAATCGCAATCCCTAAAATTAGAGCAATTGCAACAGTAATTCCCAATTGCAGATTTGTTTTCGTTTTTTGTTGATTGCCGGATGAACCATTTTTTTTGGATTCAAGATCATTTATTGCAACTTCAGCAGAAAAATTAAGGGTTTCGACTCCCACGAACATCATTTCAAGTAAACCAACAGCACCCCGTAGTATCGGTAATTTAAAAATTTTATATTTTTCTGGGAGGGTTTTGTATTCTTTCTGTCTTACAACAATAGTTCCATCTGCACGTCTGACTGCAGTGGCTATTCTTCCCGGTGCCCGCATCATAACCCCCTCAATTACCGCCTGTCCACCCACCTGCAGGGGTTTTGACGGATCAAAACGAACAGATGATTTATTATCTTGAGTATTCATGTATTATTTTATTAATTTTTATAATTTTAAAAAATTCGACCTATAATAATATAACCTTTTATAACTGGTGTTGCAATTTCATTTAACAGATTGATCAGGGGGGGCACTAATTCTATTTACAGATTGTTAGAGAATTAAGTAAACAATTTCATCATAGACAATAGGAAATAGACAATGAAAATATATTCAGGACTCATTATTTTATACCTTTTTTTCCACCTCCCGCTAACAGGTACAACTCATACAATTACTAATTCAGGATTCAACTTTATACCAAATGCCATCACAATAAATCTGGGAGACACGATCAACTTTTCCCTTAAATCAATGCATAATGCAGTTGAGGTAAGTCAGGCAACCTGGAACTCCAACGGTACAACATCCAACGGAGGCTTTCAAGTTCCATTTGGAGGCGGAATTGTAGTACTTACAGAAGTAAAAACTTACTATTACGTTTGTGTCCCTCATGCAGGCTTTGGCATGAAAGGAACCATTACTGTTACTTCATTGACCGATATGAACGAATCTATTGAAACATCCCCGAAACAAATAATTCTTCATCAAAATTACCCGAACCCCTTCAATCCGTCCACAACGATATCATTTGCGGTTGCCAGATCAGGACATACTTCCTTAAAAGTATTCAATATAACTGGACAGGAAGTAGATAATTTGCTTGAAAAATTCCTGACTGCAGGTAATTATACCATCACATATAATCCTCAAACCCTCTCGAGCGGGATGTATATTTATGTACTTCAAAGTAACGGGTACACACAAAGAAGGAAAATGGTTATTATTCAATAAAAGCGGTTTACAATTTTACTTCAGGTTGATTATAATGATTTTTGGTTGGAATTCTGTTCCTGAATTTTTTTAAAATATCTTTTAATATTTCCAATTCTTCGCGTTTGAAGAATTTTAAGAAAAAGAGAAGAACCAAAAATAATAATATCAGGCCAAAACGCCACAACAAAGAGAGGTAGGGTGGATAAGCAAAGTCAAGAAAATAATAAAGTACAATACTGAGAGTTATTGCAACACCTAATTTTAGTAACCTTCTCCATTCATATCTTACGGGATAAACATAATTAATTATCACGAGTGATACGATACTCATGACAAAATAGGCAGCGAGGGTTGCCCAGGCGGCGCCAAACATTCCATATTTTGGTATCAGGATAAAATTAACAAGTATATTAACCAGAGCTCCCGAAATAGTTATCAAGGGTGTAAAATATGTTTTTTTCTCTATATATATCCCTGCTGAGAAGTTAGTACTGATGCCGAGAAACATATAACCCAGTAAAACAATCGGAACTATACCCAGTCCTCCCCAGTATTTCGGACCGATGATATGTCTTCCAAAAATGGAAAATTTAGCAATATCATCTATAAAAAATGTAAGTGTAAGAAAAACCAATCCCATAATCAGGACAAAGTATGTTAAAACCCGCGCAAATATTTTTTTGGCATCAGGATCTTTTGCAATTGAAAAGTAAAACGGGCGCCATGCATATTCAAACATAGAAACGACTAACATCATGAATATTCCCAGACGATAGTTTGCCTGATAGACACCAACAGTCGCATCATCCGTCAATGCACGTAAGATGGGTCGATCTATAACCTGAATAGCCATCGCTGCCAATCCTGTTGGAATATAAGGTATTCCGAATTTTAATAATTCTTTCCAGAGTAGAGTATTGAATTTTATTTTTACATTTCTAAAAATTGTAGGTAGAAGCATTATAAGCGAAAAAGCGGAAGCGATAATACCGCTGACAAACACACCAATTACTCCCATTTTGAAAACAAGCAGGAGGATTAGATTAGAAGCAACATTAACCAGGATAGATAAGAATTTAACAATAGCAAAAAATTTTGCCTTGTGCTCCATCCGCAAATAAGCAAAGGGGATGATCGTTATGGCATCAAGAGCAAGTATGCCAGCAGACCAATATACAATCGAGATATATTCAGGTGGTAATGCAAGTGCATCACCAATAGTTTTATCAAATAATAAAATAATTAATGAAAAGACAATCGAAGATGAAAGTATTGAGATAAAAGGTGTGGTGAAATTTTCCTGCCGATTTCCTATTTCAAGCGCTGAGTAGTACTTGAAGAAAGCGGATTCCATTCCATAAGAATAAATTACATTTACAAATGCAATCACAGAGAACACGTAAGTTATTATTCCATAATCATGCGGTAACAGAATATTTGTATAGAAAGGAACCAGCAGAAAGTTTAAAAATCTACCCAGAATTGTACTTATACCGTAGATTCCGGTCTCGGTACCCAGACGCTTTAATTCTTTTAACATTTAAATGGAAAGTTTTGGTGTAATCTTCAATGAAATGTCCAGTGCTCTCGGAGAATGTGTGAGAGCACCAACGGAAATATAATCAACCCCGGTTTCTGCAATCGCCCTGACATTTGCAAGAGTAATATTACCGGAGGCTTCAATTTGAACTGCGCGATTGATAAGTATTACGGCTTTTTTTATATCATCAAGTGAAAAATTATCGAGCATTATACGGTCGATGGTTCCGATCCGTAAAACCTCCTCAACTTCAGCAAGATTTTTAGTTTCCACTTCTATTTTCAGCGGATTTTTCATTTTTGCTATGTACTTCTTACAGCGTCTTATGGCTTCGGTAATACTCCCTGCCGCTGTTATATGGTTATCTTTTATCAGGATCATATCATCCAGGCCAAATCTATGATTTACTCCTCCTCCTAACCGAACCGCCATCTTATCCAGAAGGCGTAAACCAGGCGCAGTTTTTCTTGTATCTGTAATTTTAGCGTTTGTTCCTGCCACTGACTCGACGAAAGCGTGTGTTAATGTTGCTATACCGCTCATTCGTTGTAATATATTAAGCAGGGTTCTTTCAGATTTAAGGATGCTCCCGCAGGATCCATTTATTATACCAACGATAGAACTGGCTTTCACAGGACGGCCATCTTCACACATAAGGTCAATATTTACTCCCTGATCAACCACCTGAAAGATTTCATCGATAACGGCAAGTCCGGCTATAATCCCATCTTCTTTCACGCGGATTTCTGCTGTTGCAGTTAAATTTGGAGGCACGATTGCATCTGTGGTCACATCACCCATACCGATATCTTCAAGCAATGCTGATTCAATCAATGTTCGCAATTTATTATTACCTGTCGGCATTTGATCTGTTTCTCCTCAACTGCTCGTCGATAAGTAAGATTGGTATGTTATTTTTTACAGGATAAATGACATTACATTTTTTACAAGTTAAAGTTTCGGCCTGCGGATCATAAATCAGTTTTCCCAGGCAAAGTGGGCAACATAAAACATCGAGAATTTTTTCTGGCAACATTTAAGTGACTCACTATTTTTGCCGCGAACCGGTTTTCAACTTACTTTCAATGATTTCCATAAACCTTTTGGGGGGTCGACAGGGTTTCCCTGATTTGATGCTTACAAAACTATGGATTGTATATCCAACGGCAATCAATTCTTTTTGTGAATTCATTATAGCGTACTCAATGGTCACACGTGCAGATGGTATTTCAGTCAGCATGGATTTAACGAGTAGCAAATCGTCATAGTGTCCTGATTTAATAAAGCGGGCGTGTGCTTCCACCACAGGTAGGTAATATCCCATTTTTTCAATTTCGGGATAAGGGATACCCAGACCGCGGAGCAGGTCTGATCTTCCCTGTTCGAAGTATTCAAAATACTTCGAATGATAAACCATTTTCATCTGATCGGTATCAGCGTAACGGACGCGGATATGGGACTCGCTGACGAGTATTTTTTCTGCGCCTGTATATCTCATTAAAGGTTTATTCTTCATATTCCCCCATCTTTGCAAATTTTTCAATTCTCATTGAGATCAATTTATCAATTTTTATTTTCATTAACTTTTTCAATTCCTCGAGGAGGACTCCCTTCAATATTTCTGCCGCCTCTTTGGGATTCCGATGTGCTCCTCCAAGTGGTTCGGGAATAATTCTGTCAATTATACCCTGTGCAAGAAGATCGGGCGCAGTTAATTTTAATGCTTCTGCAGCTTGTTCCTTATAATCCCAACTTCGCCAAAGGATACTTGAACATGATTCGGGAGAAATAACATTGTACCAGGTATTTTCCATCATCATTACGCGGTCACCTATTCCAATACCCAGTGCTCCTCCTGATGCACCTTCTC
>Ga0101944_10005710_pt1 | contig 13827 bp, 11 predicted proteins | sample DewCreD2012metaG_FD_75245 | JGI IMG/M metagenome (GOLD analysis project Ga0101944, IMG submission 75245) | Hot spring sediment bacterial and archeal communities from British Columbia, Canada, to study Microbial Dark Matter (Phase II) - Dewar... ... | reverse complement strand
CCGACGCTGCTTTGCGGAGCGGTCTTGCGCCCCGATCGCCGATGAGCGGCCGATTTTCCACGGTGGGAGGACGCATCATGCCGTCTCCGTGTAGCGAAAGGCTTCGACCCTCGCCTGAAAGCGGTTGATAGCCCACAGCGCCGACAAAGACATGAGGGACATCAAGACGGCCAAAGCCGCCGCGCCCTGATAGTCGTATTCTTCCAACTTGATCACGATCAATAAGGGGGCGATTTCGGTCTTCATCGGCAGGTTGCCGGCGATGAAAATCACCGATCCGTATTCCCCCAGCCCGCGAGCGAAGGCCAGCGTAGCGCCGGTTAACAGGGCGGGAAACAGCGAGGGAAAAACCACGCGTCGAAAGGTCGCCCAAGGCCCGGCTCCCAGGCAGGCGGCCGCTTCTTCCATGGCCGGATCCAGATCTTCGATCGCGGGTTGCAGCGTCCGGACCACGAACGGCAGCCCGATGAACATCAGGGCGATCACGATGCCGAGCGGGGTGTAAGCCGCCTGAACGCCCAACGGCTCCAACATCCGCCCGATCCAGCCGTTCGGGGCAAAGAGCGTGGTCAACGCAATGCCCGAAACGGCCGTCGGCAGCGCGAAAGGGAGGTCGATCAGACCGTCCAGCCACCTACGGAAAGGGAAACGATAACGGACCAGCACCCAAGCGGTTAAGAAACCCATCACGGCGGTGAGTAGAGCGGCGATCAAGGCCGTGGAGAAGCTGAGTCGAATTGCCGCCCACACCCGCGGTTCCCGGAGGGTGGAGCCGATCGCACGCCAATCGCCCGATGCCAGGAATCCGGCCAGCGCCGAAAAATTCGCCCACCACTTGATGAGCGTCTTGTTCTCCGACGGCAGCAGCAGCAGCACGGCCAGGCGCGCGCGCCGCGCCAGCATGATCACACCGCCCGCGCACGCCGCAACCAGCCACAGTACAGGCGCCTGCGCAATCAGCCCGCCCAGATCCACGCGCCGCACAAGCTCCATGGCCGTGTCCGGGAATGTGGGCGGGTAGCCTTTGAGAAACAGCAGATTCAGGAAATTGGCCGGGGTTTCGGGACTCCACCAGTCCGCGGCCGGGCCGCGCGCGGACGCCAGGGGCAGATACGCGAACACAAAGGTTGCCGCGGCGAACAGGAACAGGGCCGCTCCGCAAGCGGCCAGGCTCCGGCGCAGTTCCGCGCGCCGCTTGATTCCCAGAAAAACCAGATACGCGCCATAGGCCAGGGCCAGCGCGCCCAGCGCGGCCAGCGCCCACGCGCGCAGCTCCGCGGCCAGCTCGTGCGACGCCAGCAGGCTGTATATGCCGAACCCGAAGAACAACAGCAAGGGCGTGGCCGCCACGCGCTCCGCGTGTCCGGGCCGCAGCGCGCAGTACGCCACGAACGCGATAAACGCGAAATACATCAGAATGTGGTGCGCCATGCCAAGACTCAATGCGGCCACCGCCGCCAGGAACCAGCGCGCGTCCGCGGCGCGCTCGTGCCGGCCCGTGAACGCCAGCAGCGCCGCGAACAAAAGCATGTGCAGGGGATACACATCAACGGCCAGGGAATGCAGGGCGAACGCGGGCGCGGCCGCCAGCAGCGCCGCGCCGCACACCGCCGCGAACAGGCTCTGCGTCACATCGAGCACAAACAGCGCCAGCAGCGCGGCCGCGGCCCCGGCCAGAACCACGCCCATGACATTCAACCCGAACGCCGGGGAACCGGGCAGCCAGGTGAACGGCCGCATGAGCACGGAAAACAGCGGGTAGCCCGGAGAGTGCGGCACGCCCAGCGAGCACGCCACAGACGCCATCTCCGCGCTGTCCCCCCAGTACAGGGACGGCGCGGCGCACACCAGAAACCAGCCCGCCACGCACAGGTACACAAGCGCGGCCAGGACGAACGGTCTGCGGCCTCTGGGCAGAATTCCGGAAAAGAACATGAACCGGCAGGGCAATCCTCGCAAGGGAATGGCGCGCGGCCCGGCGCGCGGGTCTCTCTTCAGACAATGTACCACTGATCCATGGCATCCGTCCACAGCCGGGCCTCAATGCGCCGCGCGCGCGCCGCCATGGGTTCAACTCACAGAGGGTTTGTTTTTGCGCGCGCCGCGGCATATAAATGACCTATGACTGCTGTGGCCGTTGCCATCTTCATCGTCACCTATGCGCTGATAGCGAGCAGGCGGCTCAAGCTGCTGCCCATAGGCCGTCCCGCGGGCGCGCTGGCGGGCGCCACGCTTATGGTGGCGTGCGGCGTGCTGTCGCCGGAGCAGAGCTTCAAGGCAATAGACCACGACACGATCCTGCTGCTGTTCGCCATGATGCTGGTGATCGCGTATCTGGAAATGGCGGGCGCGTTCGGGTTCCTGTCGGGGTTGCTCGAGCGCGCGGGCCGCACCCCGCGGGGGCTGCTCACCGTGACCTCGCTGGCGGCGGGCGTGCTGTCCGCCGTCATGATCAACGACACCGTGTGCCTGGCGCTCACGCCCATAGTGGCGCGCCTGTGCCTGGCGCGCGGCCTGCCCATGGGGCCGTATCTGATTGGCATCGCCACATCCGCCAACATCGGCAGCGCGGCCACGCTCGTGGGCAATCCGCAGAACATGATCATCGGCAGCATGAGCGGCTACGGGTTCACCCCCTTTCTGCTGAAAGCCGGGCCGGCGGCGCTGGCCGGCCTGGCGCTGAACGCCGCCATGCTGCACGCCGCGTTCGGCCGGAGTCTGCCGCGGGAGTTCGCCGCCGCCCCGCAGAAGCCGCGCGCCGCCGCGCTCCCCGCACAGGCGCGATTCGTCACGATTGCGGCCCTGGGGATCTTCGCCGGGTTCCTTCTCGGATTTCATCTCGGATACACGGCCCTGGCCGGGGCCGTGGCCATTATGCTGTTTCAAAGAAAAGAGCCGCTGGAGGCCATGCGCCGCGTGGACTGGTCCCTGCTGGTATTTTTCACGGGCCTGTTCATCGTGGTGCGCGGCCTGGCGGACACCGGGCTGGTGGACGCTGCCTGGGCCGCGGCCGCGCCGCATCTGAATCTCGCCACGCTCAAGGGCGCTGCGCTGTTCGCCGCGTTCATGACCATCGGCTCGAACCTGCTGTCCAATGTGCCCATGGTCATGCTCACCGGCCCCGCCGTGCCGGGTCTGGGCGCGGCGGACACGGGCTGGATTCTGCTCGCGTTCTGCACAACAGTGGCCGGGAACTTCACCCTGCTCGGGTCCGTGGCCAACATCATCGTGGCCGAGCAGTCCAGGGATCACTACAGCCTCGGCTTCTGGGAATATTTCCGGTTCGGCGCCGTTTCCACCGTGGTTGTTCTCGCGGCCGGAATCCCGATCATCCTCGCGATGCAATGATTCATGCAGCCGCACTCATGAAAAAACCCCGGACCAAGCGGCCCGGGGTTCTGGATTTTGCGTTACGCCTTTTGCGGCGTCACAGTTCGTTGATGATGGTGAACAGCGGCAGGTACATGGCGATGACAATGAAGCCGACCATCACGCCCATGAACGCCATGAGCAGAGGCTCGATGAGCGAAGTGAGCGAATCCAGCGTGGCCTCGACTTCCATGTCGTAGAAGTCCGAAATCTTTTTGAGCATGGCGTCCAGGGAGCCGGTTTCCTCGCCCACGGCGATCATCTGCGTGACCATGGGCGGGAAAATGCCCGAGGCCTCCATGGGCACGGAGATGCTCTCGCCCTCGCGGATGCTGACGCGCACGCTTTCCACGGCTTTTTCCACCACGCTGTTGCCCGAGGCCTTGCCCGTGACCTCCAGGGCCTGCATCACGGGCACGCCGCTGCTCAACAGCGTGCCCAGGGTGCGCGTAAACCGCGAGACCGTGACCTTGCGGTTGAGCATTCCGAACACGGGCAGGGACAACAGCAGCTTGTGCCAGTTGTACAACCCCTTGGGCGTTTTGGTGTATTGCTTGAACGCGACAACAATCACCACGACGACCACAATCCAGATAAGCCAGTAGTTGCGCAGGGCGTCGCTGATCATGATCACAATTTTGGTCATGAAAGGCAGATCCGAACCAACGCTTTCGAACATGGACGCGAACGACGGCAGAGCGAACACGAGCAGGAAGATAACGATGGCGATGGCGAAGAAGAAAATGACCGTGGGATAGGTCATGGCGGACTTGACCTTGGCGCGCAGGGTCTGGTCCTTTTCCATGAACTCGGCCACCCGGTGCATGGTTTCGTCAAGCACGCCGCCGACCTCGCCCGCGCGGGTGAGGTTGATGTACAGCGACGAAAACACCGTGGGGTGCGCCTCGAACGCGTCGGCCAGGGCCGAGCCTTCCTCCACGCGCCGCCGCACGTCCCCGACTACTTCCTTGAGCTTCTTGTCGTCGCTCTGCCGCTCCAGGATGTCCAGCGCGCGCACCAGGGACAGGCCCGCGCTGATCATGGTCGCAAACTGGCGGCTGAACACGGTCAGGCTCTTGGGCTTCACCTTCTGGAACGAGGCGAGCATGTCGTTCGCGTTCAGGGATTTGCCCTTGACCCCAACCTGGGTGACGATGTAGTTCTTCTCGCGCAGGCGGTTGCGCACTGCCTGCTCGCTGTCCGCCTCCATGGTGGCCGTGACGATCTGGCCCTTGGGGTCGCGCGCTTTGTACTGGTATAGGGGCATAGTGTCTGCTCTGGCTAAGTTTTCGGTGTTCGCGCGCCGCGGTTGCTTAAAGGGCGCACGGTCCGTTCCGCTTTATTGTACCGCGCCGCGCGGTTTCGATCAAATCCGGCAATGCGTTGCGCGATCCGGCCCATTATCCCTGAATGAGTTTCTTGAGATCCTCGGGGTTGAAGGACCGGTTGATGGCGTCCTGGTAAGTGATTAGCCCGGACGAGTACAGCTCCTTGAGCGCCTGGTCCATGGTCTGCATGCCTTCCTTGTTGCCGGTCTGGATGGCGGCGGGGATCTGGTGCGCCTTGTTCTCGCGGATGAGGTTGCGCACGGCCGGTGTGGCCACGAGGATCTCGACCGCGGGCACGCGGCCCACGCCGCCGGTGCGCGGCAGCAACTGCTGGGACAACACCGCCTCCAGGTTCATGGACAATTGCGTGCGGATCTGCGTCTGCTGGTGCGGGGGGAACACATCCACGATGCGGTCAATGGACCCCGCAGCCGTGTTCGTGTGCAGGGTGGCGAACACCAGGTGGCCTGTTTCCGCGATGGTGATGGCCGCCTCCATGGTCTCGAGATCGCGCATTTCTCCGATCAGAATGACATCCGGGTCCTCGCGCAGGGCCGAGCGCAGCGCGCGCGTGAAGCTCTTGGTGTCCAGTTCCAGCTCGCGCTGGTTGATGATGCAGTTCTTGTGCCGGTGCAGGTATTCGATGGGATCCTCGATGGTGATGATGTGCGCGTCGCGGGTGCTGTTGATGAGGTCAATGCACGCGGCCAAGGTGGTGGACTTGCCGCTGCCCGTGGGACCGGTCACCAGAATCAGCCCGCGCGGGCGCTGCGTCAGTTTCTTGATCACCTGGGGCATGCGCAATTCGTCCAGAGTGGGGATTTTCGAGGGAATGGACCGCATGACCGCGCTGATGGACCCGCGCTGCAGGAAGATGTTGACCCGGAAACGGCCAAGCCCGGCCACGCCGTAGGAAAAGTCCAGCTCGAAGTTGTTCTCAAACGCCTGCTTCTGCTGGTCCGTGAGCATGCTGTAAATGATCTTCTGGGCCAGGGACGGGGTAATGCGCTCCTCGTCCGATTTCACGATGCGCCCGTCCACGCGGAACATGGGCGGCAGTCCCGCCGTGATGTGCAAGTCCGACGCCTTGCGCGTCACCGCTTTGTGCAGCAGTTCATCAATGTCTATCATTGCCGGTCCGATCCTTTTGCCTTGTCGTTATGATTGCCGCGGCGCGGCGCAAGCGGTTCCGGGTGAGAAACGCTGATCTGAAATATACCAAATTCGCGCCCGGACAACAACCGCGGCCGCCGCCGTCTTTACTCCGGGCGCGCGCAAACTATAATCAGATCAACAGGCGTCATGCGCCGGGGGGAACCCGTATGTCCACATTTTCCGGTATCTTGAATCCCGAGCGGCTCGGCCGGCACATCGGACAAATCATGGAGCAAAACGCGCGCACAACGCGCCTCGACGGCTGGTTTCTTGCGCGCGAAATCATGATGGAGCGGTTGCGCGAACTTCCGGCGGACCTGCATCCGGCCGCGCGTCAGGCCGAACTTCTCTCGGCAGTGTGCGCGCGCCTCCCGATCCGCATCCGCCACGGCGAAATTTTCGCGGGGTCCGAAGCCGACGCGTTTGCCCGCTCTTACGCGCTCATCAATCCGGGATTCAAAATCGAATCCTTCGAGGGCTACTGCGACGAGGACGCGGTGTACAACGACATCGAGCCGGACGCGGTGTTCACAAAGGAGCGCATCGAGACCGTGCGCAGGTTCTGGGCCGCGCAGCCGTTCGCCAGGGCCGTGTCCGAAGTGTATGAGAAAACCGGCGCGGAAACCCGCGAAGTGGTGTACTTCGTGGAGCGCGTGACCGGACACACGATCCCGGATTTCTCGGACGCGCTGGAATGCGGCATAGACGAACTGCTGGTGAGGCTTGACGAGAAACGGCGGCGCGAGCCGGAGCGCGCGGATTATTTCGCGGCCATGCGCACGGCTCTGGAGGCGGCGGTCACGCTGGCCGGACGATATGCGCTCCTGGCGCAGGACATGGCCGGGGCCGAATCCGATCCCGGGCGAAGGGCCGAACTCGAACTCATGGCCGCAACCCTGCGCCGAGTGCCCCGCCGCGGCGCGCGCAATCTCTTCGAAGCCATCCAGTCCTTCATCATCCTGTGGCAGGTCATGAACATCGAGCAGGCGCCCAATCCGTTCGCGTTTTCCATCGGCAACCTGGACCGCATTCTGCAGCCGTATTTCGATATGCAGCCCGTGGACATGGATCTGGCCGTGCAGCTCGTGCGCCACCTCCTGGCTTTCTTCTGCGTGGGGGACCGGAACTGGGCCATTTCGCAGAACATCATGGCGGGCGGCATGGACGCGCGGGGCAACGACCTCACCTGCGGCATGACCCACGCCGTGATTCGCGCCTTCGAGGAATCCACCTACGCGCAGCCCAACCTGTCCGTGAAGCTGCACCCCGGAACGCCCGAGGGCGTTTACATGGGGCTTGCCCGGTTCATGTTCGAGTTCGGGCACAGCACGCCGTCGTTCTTCAACGACCCGGTGATGTTCCGCGCCATCGGCAACAAAGGGGTGCGGGATGAAGACAAGCCCCTGTACGCCGCGGCCGGGTGCCAGGAGCCGCTGGTCATGGGCCGCGAGTCCGCCAACACCACCAACTCGTGGCTCAACCTGGCAAAGGTCCTGGAACTGGCTGTCACAGGCGGCGTGTCCGCCATCTCCGGCGAACGCGTGGGGCCGTCATGGGCGGAGCTGGGCCTCGGGGACAAGCCCCCGCACAGCGCGGAAGCCGTGGAAAAAGCATTTTACGCATACTTGGACTATTTTCTGCCGCGAATGGCCGAAGCGGCCAACGCCTGCACCCGCGCCCTGGCCCTGCTGCCCGTGCCGTTCCTTTCCGCGTTCATGGGCGCCCGGGACACGGGCATTGACATGCGCGACTGCTCGGAGCAGGGCGTAGCCTACAACGGCTCCGGGTGCCTGATTCACGGAATGGCCAATGTCGCGGATTCGTTTTCCGCGCTTCATTATCTGGAAGAGCATGCCCAAGAAGCGGGCTTCACCGTCGCCGATGCGCTTCAAGCGGCGGTCTCGAATTTCGAGGGCCGCGAGGAGCTGCGCGATCTGCTGCTCACGAAGCCGCCCAAATTCGGGAACAACGATCCGGTTGCGGACGCGCGCGCGAAGGAACTGGTCAGGGCCGTGAACCGCCGCGTGCTGGGGCTGAAAAATCCGCTCGGCAACCCGTTCTCGCCGGACTGGAGCACGCCGAGCACCAATCTGCTGTACGGCTACTGGACCGGGGCCACGCCCGACGGCCGCGCCGCGCGCGCCCCCCTGGCGTACGGACTTGACCCGGCCGTGTCCGCCGCGCGCAAAGGGCTGCTCGCTCGCGTGAACTCGCAGGCCGGCCTGGAATACGATCTCATGACGGGCGGCAGCGCCTCGGGCATGAGCATCAACCCCGACGCCCACAACGGCAAGTCCGTGGAGGACCGCGCGCGGTATCTTCGGGAAGTCATGAGCTTCGTGTTCGACTACTACCACGGCCGCAACGGGGAGCTTGGCCTGCAATATGTGTATTTCAATGTGTTTTCCCAAGACCGGCTGCGCCATGTCATGGAGCATCCCGGGGAATATCCCAACCCCGTGCTCGTGCGCATCCACGGCCAGTACGGCGACGCGCGCCATCTGTCGCCGGACATCCTCGGCGGCGACATCATCCCGCGCCTGGACCCGCTGTCCACGGCGTTTTGACGGTTTTATTTGAGACGCCTCACGCGCAGCGCCGTGCGCGCGTCGCGCACGGCCTTGAACCGGTCGTCTATCCTTTTCCCGATGATCCACATAATCCGCCCGCCGCACACCAGCAGCGGCGCGTTCCGCCTCTGCGCGCGCGGCGTTTTTTCGTCCACAAAAAAATCTTGCAGCTTCTTGTCCGCACCCATGCCCAGGGGGCGGAACCTGTCCCCCGCCACCGGTGTGCGGACTGTCAGCGGCCCCCTTACGCTTTGCGGATCGAAATACGCGGTGTCCGGATCATGATTCCCGAATATTGCGTTCCGGTCCGCGGACACAATCGAAAATTCCAGGGTCACGCCGAGCGGCGCGCAATGCTGTACGACCGGACCCGCTCCTTCCCCGTTAAGCAACTCCATGAGCCGCGCCTGATCCAGCGCGCATTCGATGCCCAGTCTCCCGGTTTCGAGGGTGTCCCGGGTTGAGGAAAAAACGATCTGCTCATAGCCGCGCACGGCGGTCACGCCGCCGGGCAGTTCCACCACATGGCCGGTTCCGCCTCGTTTCACGGCATGCGCCAGGTCCAACGCATGCTGTTGCCGCAGGCCTGGCGCCGGGCTGGCCGCAACGGTCTCATAATACGCCAGAACGAGCGCGCGCCGCAGCAGCGCATCGGGCAATGCGGCCAGCTTCGAGAGTTGAAGACGCATTTCTCCGGGCGCCCGGGCAGCGGCAGCCTCGCCCAGAGCGCGCGCCGCCTCCTGTTCGAGATAATCGCTGTCCGCGCGCAGCAGTTGCGAAAGGGCAAACAGGCTGCGCTCGGCGCGCGGGTTGAATTCCTTTTCAAGCAGGGGCATGAGCGTATGGCGCACGCGGTTGCGGCCGTGGCGCTCGTCCGCGTTGGTGGCGTCCTCGCGGAATTCCAGGGCGTTTGCGCGGACATATTCGCGCACGCGCGCGCGCGGCGCGGCCAGCAGGGGCCGGACGATGTTCCCCGTGCGGAAGCTCATGGCGGCCAGCCCGCGCAGGGAGGCGCCGCGCAGCAGGCGCAGCAGCATGGTCTCGGCCTGGTCGGACATCGTGTGGGCGGTGGCGATTCTCTGCGCGCCCAGGGCTTCAAGCGCGCGATCGTAAAACGCCATGCGCTGCTCCCGGCACGCCTGTTCGAGCGACGGCCCGCCGGGCACGAGCATGCTCGGGACATCTACGGTTTCGGTGAAATATTCCAGGCCGTGCGCCGCGGCCAGTTCGCGCACAAACTCCTGATCCGCGTCCGCGTCCGCGCCGCGCACGCCGTGGTTCAGATGCGCCACGCACAGGCACACGCCGAATTCCCCGCACAGCCGCGTCATGGCGTGCAGCAGGCACACGGAATCCGCGCCCCCGGACACGGCCAGGGCCACCCGGGAAACGCCGGGCGCAAACAGCGAGCGCTCCGAGACCGCGCTCCGGATGATGTCGAGAATGTCCTGCCCGCTCTGCGCCATTGCGTGAATTATAGCAGCAACCGGGACCGGCCCGCGGCGTCGCTTATTCGGGAATTGCGCTTGCGGACGCGAACCGCGGCTCGTGCAGGGGCAGCAAGATGTCCGCGGCCTCTTTGACCTTGAGCATGATGTCGTAGGCCTGCGCGGGATTCACGCTCGTGCCGGGCGGAATGACTTCCATGTCCAGGGCCAGAATCTGCCGGGGCGGGAAGAAATTTTCCGTGATCACGCAGAACCCGGTGATCACGGCCAGCCCGCCCGCGGTTTCCACGAACACGCTCATGCCGCCCTCGGTGTGCGCCGGGGTGTGCACCATGCGCACGCCGGGCGCGATGTCCGTGTCCTTTTCCACGAGCTTGAACTGGCCGCGCGATTCCGGCTCCAGAATGTAGTCCTCCACATAGCGGAAATCCAGGGGGTGCGGATCGTGCGCGCGCTCAAGCTCTGCAGGGTGCGCATATATGGTTGCGTTAACGCATTTTTCGTCGTTTTCGCAATGGTCGTTGTGCAGGTGGGTGTGAATCACGATGTCTATGTCCGCCGGGGCCAGGCCGTGGCGCGCCAGGCCTTCCTCGAAGGTGTAAATCTTCCCGCCGATGTTCTTCTCCCGGTCCGGGGATTGTATGGGCATCATCTCGCCGGTGTCCACGAGGATTCTCGGCCCCGCGCCCTCGATGTGCCACGCATAAATGGGAATGGTGTACGGGGTTCCGTAATCGTGCTGGTAGGTCATCATGCCCTTGTCGAAAACCTTGGTTCCCATGACGATGGGGCGGATTGTGCACAGAGCCATGAGGCGAGTCCTCCCGTTCTGAACGCGGCCGCGGCCGGATATGCGTTCCTGAAGATTAACTTAATGCGCGGGGCCGCGATCTGCAAACCGGTTCCTGGGGGTGAAGGGCAGGCGTCAATCGAAAACGCCGCGTTCGCGCATGCTGGCGAAGCGGCCGTTGCCGCCGATGACGATGTGGTCGAGCACCTCGATGCCGAGCATGGCGCCGGCTTTGCGGAACTCGCGGGTCACGGCGATATCGTCCGCGCTCGGCTCGGGGTCGCCGCTGGGGTGGTTGTGGGCCAGAACCACGGCCGCCGCGGCCTCGCGCACGGCCTCGCGGAAGGTTTCGCGCGGATGCAGCACGGTGCTGTTCAGAGACCCCTCGGAAATCTGCATGACCTTGACCACTTCGTTTCTGGAGTTGAGCAGCAGGATTTTCATGACTTCCTTTTTGAGGTGCTGCATTTCCGCGCGGAGCAGGCTGGCGGCGTCCTCGGGACAGGTGATGCAGGGGCGCGCGCCGTCGCGCCACGACGCGGCGCGGCGGCCCAGCTCGAGGGCGGCCAGCACCTGCGCGGACTTGGCCACGCCCATGCCGTGCTCACGCGCCAGCTCGGCCACGCTCACCTGCGCCAGGTTGTTAAGGGAGCCGAACCGGGACAGGAGGTTGGACGCCAGGCCGATGGCGGTGAAACGCGAGGTGCCGGTGCGCAGCAGGATGGCGAGCAACTCGGCGTTGCTCAACGCGGCCGGGCCGAGATCGCGCAGGCGCTCGCGGGGCCGCTCGTGCTGCGGCAGGTCCTTGATGCGGTAGCGCAGGGCCGCGGGTCCGGCGCCGGTTCCGTTATCGTCTTCCGGCTTCATCAGGTTTCTCGACGGTGATGGTTCCCGTGAGCGAGTGCGCACGAATGGCGTGCGCGCCGCTCCCGTAGGTTTTCTCCACGAACCGCGCCCCGGAAAAATCGCCGGGGCCGCCGGTTTCAATGGCGCCAAGCGCGGATGACAGCTCGACGCGTACGGCCGCGTTCCGGCCCAGCACGATGCGCACCGGGCCGCTCACGGAGCTGATGTCCAGGTCGTCCTCGAGCGCATCCAGGGTCACCGTGACCGCGCCCGTGACCGTGCGCACGCTGCGCGCTCTGGGGCATGCGTCCAGAGTCACCGCGCCCGTGACCGTGCGGATGGTGACCGGGCCGCTCACGCCGCTGCATGTTACGGCGCCGTCCACGGAGCGCGCTTCCAGGGGGCCGAGCGCATTGCGCACCGAGATGTCTCCGGCCACGGTGTCGAGAACCAGCGGCGCTTTGTCCGGCGTTTTGAGGAAATAGTCAATCCTGCCGGACAGATCGGACTTCCAGGCGCCGGGCAGGCGCGTGGACAGGCGCAGAATGTCCGGACGGCTCTCCACGCTCAAGGCGGCATCCGCGGCGTGCGTGCGCGCGGTGTCCAGGCTGCGGTGGAACGCCGTCTGGATAGCCTTGAGCTGGATCTCGCCGCGCGTGTGTCCCTGAACGGCAATGCGGCCCGAGGCTTCGGCAACGCGGATCTGCTGCGTGCTTGACCAGGCGAGGGTTTTTCTAATCGTGCGCGAGTACCTGCGCGGCGGCTCGGGCGCGGTGTCCGCGGGGTCCGGGGCGGCGTGCAGCAGGGCTGCAAACGCGCACGCGAAACATACGAGGAGCGCCGCGCGCAGGAAAATCGTCCGCTGTTTCGAATACGCCATGATTTGCCGTCCCGCATTCCGGTGATGCCGGATATATTGTAAGAGGTTTTGCCGTATAAGGGAAACGGCGCGCGGATGATGGCCGCGCCAAATGAGAAGGCCCCGCGGCGGACCGCGGGGCCTTCATGTGGGTGCGGCTCGGCAAGCCTGTAAGCGGGATTCTGTCGTGGGCGGCCATTTATCTGGGGCCGTCGTTGCCGGCGGCCTCGAGCGGTCTACCCGGAGCTGCCCCGATGGCGGGGCGCGGCGGCCGAGATCAGAGCCGCCGCCTTGGCGGGCAGCCTCCCAGCTCCTGTTTGACCTTGCACCGGGCGGGGTTTGCCAGGCCGCCGCGTCGCCGCGGCGCCGGTGCGCTCTTACCGCACCTTTTCACCCTTGCCGGCCCGCTCGCGCGGACTTGGGCGGTTTGTTTTCTGTTGCACTTTCCGTGGGGTTTCCCCCCCTGGCCGTTAGCCAGCGCCCTGCCCTGTGGTGTCCCGACTTTCCTCAAGCGTTTCCTGGGAAACGCCCGCGGCCACCTGGCCTGCCGGTTCGCATGTCAAGCTTCACACAGTTTCATTATACCAGCCGCGCCCGGAATTCCCAACCCGGTTTTTCGCGCGGATTTTTGCGCATTGACGCCTCGCGTTCCGGATTTGCCAAGTCGCGCGCAGCGGTTTATAATGAGGGTCTTGACGGCGCGCCCGCGCGCGCCGCACACGGTTCGTCCGCCGGCAATAAACCCGTAAATCACGGTTTCTTCAAGGGGAGGTCATATCATGAAATACAAAGCGGAATTCATTTTCGATGCGCCCGAGGCCATGGTGTGGGAAGCCCGGGAAAAGCGGTTCGAGCACCCCGAGCGGTTCCCGGAACTCCAGAAACAGGAACTCATGGACCGCAAGGAAGAGGGCGATGTGATCAAGCAGAAGCGCAAGATCGAATTGTCCGCCAGCGTGCCCAAGGCCCTGCGCACGGTGCTGCCCGCCGAGATGCTCAAGTGCATTGACGAGTCCGTTTACGACCGCTCCAAGGGCACGCACCATTTCGTGGTCAAGCCCAATTTCAAAACCGATGTGTTCACCTGCAAAGGCTTTTCCAAGTACGAGGAATTCGAGGAAGGCGGCAAGGTCAAGACCAGGCGCTACCTGGAACTCGATGTGGTCGTGAAAGTCCCCATCGTGGGCAGGAAAGCCGAGGAAGTGATTCTCGACGGCTACAAGAAGAATGTGCTGCGCGACAACGAGAGCATCAAGGAAATGGTCGAGATGATGAAGAAGGAAAAAGGCGCGTAAGCGCCGCGGCCCGGTTCCCGGACCGCACCCTGCGCAACCCCAGGCCCCGCCAGCGCGCGGGGCTTTTTCATGCCCGTTTGCGCGGCGCGCCCGTTTGTGGCACAATTAGACAGACAAGAAACATTCTGGCCACAAAAGGAACTTCCGGCACAGCCCCGATCGAAGCG
>Ga0101944_10005708_pt1 | contig 13829 bp, 12 predicted proteins | sample DewCreD2012metaG_FD_75245 | JGI IMG/M metagenome (GOLD analysis project Ga0101944, IMG submission 75245) | Hot spring sediment bacterial and archeal communities from British Columbia, Canada, to study Microbial Dark Matter (Phase II) - Dewar... ... | reverse complement strand
CAGCCGCGCCGGACTTCAGGACGAAAAAAGACCTGTGGGTTCCTTTATCTTTATGGGTACAACCGGTGTCGGAAAAACCGAACTCGCCAAAGCACTTGCCGAATTCCTCTTTAACGATGCCAATCTGATGACCCGTATTGATATGAGCGAGTATCAGGAACGTCATTCCGTTTCGCGTCTCATCGGTGCGCCTCCGGGTTATGTGGGTTATGACGAAGGGGGACAACTGACCGAAGCCGTACGGCGCAAACCATACTCAGTTGTACTGCTGGACGAAATTGAAAAAGCCCATCCCGATGTTTTTAACGTCCTGCTTCAACTGCTCGACGAAGGTCGCCTTACCGATAACAAGGGCCGTACGGTTAATTTCCGGAACACCATTATCATTATGACCTCCAACATCGGCTCGCACATTATCTACGAGCAATTCGAAAAAATGAACGATTCCAACCGTATTGACCTGCTGCTCGACACCCGCGACAAACTCATGGAACTCCTCAAACGCAGCATACGCCCGGAATTCCTTAACCGTGTGGACGACATCATCATGTTCCTGCCCCTTACAGGTAAGGATATTGAAAATGTTGTGAAAATTCAGATGGAACAGTTAAAGGAAAAACTTTCGGAAAACAACATTACCCTTGAAGCTACCGACTCTGCCATAAAATGGGTCGCACAAAACGGCTTCGATCAGCAATACGGCGCAAGACCGGTAAAAAGGTTGATTCAGAAATACATCGTTAATGAATTGTCGAAACTGATTATTGCCGGAAAACTTAACCCGCGAGAAAATATCGTAATTGACGAAGAAAACGGAATGATTGCATTCAGTAACCGATAGGAAAGCTTCAGAAAAACCTGAATAGAATCAGTTGTATTTTCTGAAGATATCATTTATTACATAGCCGTATATACGGCCGTATTCCTGCTCGGTCCACCGCCTCAGTTCTTCCTTTTCTTTAGCATTCAGCCATCCCAGCGACTTCAGCAGTTCTTTCCTGAAAAGCGTTACATCAAAACTGACTTTGTTCAGTACCATTTTCACATATTCCAGCATAGCCAATTTATTTTTATGTTTAACATGTAATTCTTTTACAAATTGTGTGCAGAACTTCAATTTTTATCAACAATTAACATAGCTTATTTTTAAATAACAGATGATGATTCGTTTATGTAATATGAGATGATCTGACATTTTTTCCGGTATTCCAACATCGCCCCAACCAAAACAGGTCGGGGTTTGTGGTCTTGGCGGCTGGTTTGGTAGGTGGTCTTGGTTATAGGTAGAACATAGCCCACAAACTATGACCTATAACCAAACCCGCTGCCCCGACCTTCAACCAAGACCAAGAAAGCTGGGATTGTTTCCACAACGACGATTCCATGCCCACAACGACGATTCCATGCCTCCCTTAATGTTGCGGTTTACCTGTTTTCGTTAGGTTGGTCGGCGTTGGAATGTCGTTTTATTTTCCGACATTCCATCGTCGCCCCAACCGAAAAAACCATACCCTGATAGAATTAGTAAGGGGGACATGGAATCGTCGGGAAGGGGGTGAAACATTACAGGGTTTTGGATTGTGGTCATAGCAGCTGGTATGGTCTGTGGTGCTGGTTATAGGTAGAACTTAGACCCTAAACAAAGACAAATAATTAAACCTTACGCTATGCGGAATGAACTTTGCCACCAACACGCCACATTACCCTTGGCTTCATACATCACCCCATACGTCACCCTGAACTTGTTTCAAGGTCTATAAAAACTTCAACTAATAATAGACCCTGAAATGAATTCAGGGTGACGGGTTAGAGTGTGACGGGTTAGAGCAAAGTCATTAATAATGCCCAACGCTCATTACCGCGCGATTGGGTGACGCCACCCGCATGCCGTCGCAGTCAACCGGTCACCGCCAGCGCGCCGTTAAAACCTTCAACCCAGACAAAAAAAGTCTTCCAAAATAATTTTTATGGAAAATCCCCATTAACAACATCATGTTGAAAAGTAATAACCGGACAGAAAATGCCGTTCTGTATTTGTAAGTAATTTTCGAAAAAAAGAAACTATGTTGTTATTGCAGATTAACGAGACGGCCAACATGGCCACCACACAGGCAGCCGAGAAGCTTTCGCTGTCGTTCTGGGAACTGGCAATCAAGGGCGGATGGATTATGATTCCCATCCTTCTTTTGTCGGTTATTTCCATTTATATTTTCATCGAACGCTTTATCTCCATCAAAAATGCGGCGAAGATGGACGAAAGTTTCATGAACAACATCAAGAATTACATTATTGACGGCAAGATTGACAATGCGCTTACGCTCTGCAAAAGCAATCCTACCCCCGTAGCCCGCATGATTGAAAAAGGGATACAGCGCCTGGGTCGTCCGTTGAACGACGTAAATGCAGCCATCGAGAATGTGGGTAAGCTGGAACTGGCCAAACTCGAGAAGGGACTTGCCACGCTGGCAACCTCGGCAGGAGCCGCCCCCATGATCGGGTTCCTGGGAACTGTAATTGGTATGATCCGCGCCTTTTACGACATGGCCAACGCCGGTAATAACGTTGACATTACCCTGCTTTCCAACGGCATTTACACTGCTATGGTAACCACAGTCGCCGGTCTTATCGTGGGTATTCTTGCCTACCTTGCCTACAATATGCTGGTGGCCCGCATCGAAAAAGTGGTTTATGTAATGGAAGCCAACACCATGGAATTCATGGATCTTCTGAATGAACCTGCAAAATAAACACTATGGCTATACAAACACGAAATAAGGTTAGTGTGGCGTTCAGCATGGCATCCATGACGGATATCGTTTTTCTTTTGCTGATATTCTTCATGATTACCTCCACGCTGATATCGCCTAACGCGCTTAAGCTGCTGCTGCCTCACAGCAATCATCAGACTCAGGCGAACAAACCCATCACCACCATTTCCATTACCGCCGATCTGCAGTATTATCTCGAGACACAACCCATGGCAAGTCCCGAAGAACTTCAGGCCACTTTATTGCAACGCCTGGGTGTTGTTGAAAACGATGAAGACGCCCCCACCATTTCCCTACACGCCGACAAGTCGGTGCCCATCGAATATGTTGTAAAGGTGATGAACATAGCCAAAGACAACCGCTATAAACTGATTCTGGCCACCTCACCTAAATAAATAATGTTATGAAAAAGCGAATGAGTCCCTCCGGTTTAACAGGCACCATTATCTTCCATGGCCTGCTGCTGCTTTTGTTTTTCCTGCTGGGATTCAAGGCGCCCTACCCTCCTCCCGGCGAAGAAGGAATACTGATTAACTTCGGCAACAGCGAAACCGGATTGGGCGAAACCCCGCCACAGGGCTTGCCCGAAGTACAGAAAACCAATCCCGTAAGTAATAATCAGGACGAAATACTGACACAAAACTTAGAAGAAGCCGCTTTTATAAAAGAACAGAATAAAAAAGACAACAACAAGCAGCAGGTAAAGGAAACCGTGAATCAAACCGACAATAAAACCAACAACAATCAGCAGCAGGTAAACCAGAATGCGTTATTCCCGGGAAATAACAATTCTCAGGGCGAGGGAATTACCAGTGGCAGCGGAGATCAGGGCAGTCCCGAAGGTGACCCGAACTCCGATAAATACAAAGGCACCGGACTGGGTGACAAGGGAACGGCATGGAGTCTTTCCGGACGCAGCAATAAGGCATTGCCCAAACCCCGTTACACCGATAACGAGCAGGGAAAAGTGGTGGTGGAAATATTTGTAGACCGCGCCGGCAACGTCATTAAGGCCAACACCGGTTATAAAGGCACTACCATTTCATCCCAGAATCTGCGTCAGGCCGCATACGATGCCGCTGTGCTGGCAAAATTCAACGTTGACCCGGGAGCTCCCGAAGTACAGCGCGGAGTAATAACCTATGTTTTCGAGTTACAATAATTTTATGTAATTTTCCTGCATGAAAAAGAGCAGGAAAGATAAAATCAGGCACTTTAAAAAAGAAGAACAGGCAAATACTTCCGTAAACAAAGGATACGGACGCATGAGGGTATTTGCACTGGTAATTTTTGCCTTCAGTTTCATTATTTACGCAAACTCCCTTAAAAACGGATATGTACTCGACGATTTTTCAGTCATTAAAGAGCATCTTACCGTAAAAAAGGGATTCGACGGCATTAAGGAAATATGGAAAACCACTTACCGTTACGGGTACTGGGGGCATCCCGACGACCTGTACCGTCCCCTCACACTTACCGTTTTTGCCATCCAGTGGGAATTATGGCCCGACAACCCTTTTCCCGCTCATCTTTTCAATGTGCTTCTGTACAGTATCCTCTGCGTCTTACTGTTTTTTCTGCTTAAACGGATATTCAAAGAGGCGGGATTGTGGCTTCCTCTTATCACCACACTGATTTTTGCCGCCCATCCGATACATACCGAAGTAGTCGCCAACATCAAGAGTCTGGACGAACTGCTGTGCCTGTTTTTCCTGCTGATTTCCACCTGGTATCTGCTGGATTACGCAGAAAAGAAAAAAACAAAACATCTTGTTATTGCCCTTCTTTCCTACCTTCTCGCTTTTTTCTCGAAAGAAAGTGCCATTACTTTCCTCGCGGTATTTCCCCTTGTTCTTTTCTTTGCCACCGATGCACCCCGGCGTAAAATTATCACTATGTCGCTGCTGATGCTGATACCGGCAGTTATTTTTCTTACTGCGCGTCAGAAAGTGGTTGGTTCGGTTACTGGCGACACTTCTGTCTCGGTAGTTGACAATCTGCTTTCGGCAGCAAAAAACACTTCCGAACGAACCGCAACCGCATTTAAAATTATGGGTATTTATCTGGTCAAACAGTTCTACCCCCACCCTCTTGCCTGCGACTATTCGTACAACCAGATTCCCATTGTCAACTGGTCCGATTTTAAAGCCCTGCTTTCGTTTGCGGTTCATGCCTTTCTTGCTGTTTTTGCCGTATGGAATATCCGCAAAAAAACCATCTGGTCGTTTGCCATTCTGTTTTATTTCATCACCTTGTCGCTTTACACCAATCTTGTTTTCCAGATCGGTTCTTCATTCGGCGAACGCTTTTTGTTTGTCCCTTCACTGGGAATTGTGCTGGCTGTCTGCTGGCTTATGCTTCGCTATCTTTCACCTTCATCACTCACCCCCGGCGCAAAATTTCCTGCTTCACCTGTAATATGGATCACCGCAATAATTCTCGTCCTGTTCTCCGGAAAAACCATCATCAGAAATACAGAATGGCTCGACAACGCCACCCTTTATGAAGCGGATGTACTTAAATCGCCCGAAAGTGCACATATGAGATACTACTACGGTTTATCGCTGATGAAGGAAAAGGCAATTGATGAAAACGGCAAGGTGATTAAACCCGAATTCCTCGATTCTGCCATCACTCAGTTTGAAATTGCTGCCAAGATTTATCCTCCCTATGCCGATGCCTACGACCAGCTCGGACTTGCCTGGTTCCGGAAAAAGGATTACGAGAAGTCCATTTTCTACTACCAGAAAACACTCGAGTTTAACCCCACCAAGGCCATTACATACAGTAATATGGGAAGCATTTATTTCGAAGCAGGGCAGTATGATAAAGCGCTGGAAGTATACCGGAAAGCCGTTGAACTGAATCCCATTTTCTCAGATGCGTGGATGAATCTGGGCAGTACACTGGGCACGCTGGGAATGCTTAAAGAATCGGAAAATGCATTCCTGAAATGTATTGAACTGAAACCCGACAATGCACTGGCGCATTATTATCTGGGAGTAACCTATAACTCGATGGGAGATACGATTAAAGGAAGTCAGTATATAGGCAGGGCTTCACAACTGAACCCGCAGATGGTACAGCAACTGATGAAACCCCCGAAATAAACCAGAGGTTGTTGGGTGGATTGATATACTGTATTAATATTGAACTTCATACGGATTGTAACATTTTATAACCTGACTTCGTTTCAGAAAAAAATTAAACATGAAAATTATTGTATTCATTGCTTTACTTTCCCTTTCGCTCACTATTAAAGCACAGACGATAGAAATAACCGGACAGGTAAAGGATGCAAAAAGCCGCGAGAATCTCGAATTCTGCACCGTAACTGTATTTAACGCCAAAGACAGTCTGATTACCGGTACAGTAACTGACCAGAAAGGATATTACACGCTTGAGTTGATGCCGGGAGCGTACAAATTCAGGTACAGTTTTATCGGATACCGTTCCGACACTACTGCAGTAAAACCTCTTGTTCAGCGAGCATTTATCGGCATTACTCTGCTGGAACCTGATGTTAACCAGCTGACGGAAGTCAATGTGAAAACATCGGCATCCGAAGTACAGCTTGACCGTGATGTGCAGATTGTAACAGATAAAATGAAAGAGGGAACAACCACCACGAAGGAAGTTCTCGAAAAAGTAAACGGTGTAACCTACGACCGTTACAACAATTCGATCAAGGTGGACAATGACAGTAAGGTCATTATACTGGTTGACGGAATTGAAAAAGATCAGGAATACGTCAAGAATCTGACTCCGGAACGGCTGAAGAAAATTGAAGTGATACGCGATCCGGGAGGGCGGTACGGGCTGGAAGGATACTCGGCAGTCATCAACATTATTCTGAAAAAAGACTACCGGGGTACAGAAGTCTTTGCCAGCGAGCGCCTGATGCTGGATCCCGACGTACCCGACCCTTCGCTGATTCCCGTTCAGAACGGAACATCGCTGACCTATAATTACGTGTACAACAAACTAAATACGTATGTAAAAGCCGGAACAGACATTAATCATTTCAACCTGCAGTCACATATTACAAAGACATACGGCGACAGTATGCAGATACTGAACTTCCCGGTAAATAAAGAAACAAAAAATCTGAAGGTGAATCAGGTGTCAAATAATTTTACTGCCGGAGCCGACTGGTTTATCAACCCCAAGAATACCCTAAGCATAGAAGCAGGACTGGCAAATCAGCCCTTCCGGTACGACCAGACCACGCTTAACGATCAGGTAATGCTTAGCATGTATGAAATACCCCAGCTCGTTTATCCGGCATATACCCGGACTCAAACTGGAAGTAATTCTCTTTACAACTCTTTTTATTACGAAGCCCGGCCCGATGAGAAGAATACCATCACATCGAATTTTACATGGAACCGTTCGGTCAGCAACTATGAAAACACTTACAGCGAGGGTTCGTTTTACCGCAGGGATGAAAATGGCGACAACCGGCAGTTCTCCACCAAATACTACATTGAATACACCCGCATCCTGAATCCGCATCACAATATTCAGCTGGGATACGGAAATACATGGGAGGATAATAACAATTCGTATACTGCCAGTGACGTTACAACCGTATTCCGTTATTCTGATGTAAGGAACAAGGCATACGGCTATTATTCGTGGATGCCCTCCAAAAAGTTCGGAATCAAGGCCGGGTGTGCAGGAGAATCGAGTCAGCCGGTGGCCGGTGATGTGAAAAAAAATTATTTCTCGGTCAACCCATACGGAGACATAAAGTACAGCCCCATTCAGGCCCTTACCATTAAAGCAAAGTATCGTTCCTCCACACGATATCCCCAGAGTTCCGAGACCAATCCGTTTACCACTGTCATTGATCAGCGCAGTGTAAAAACCGGAAATCCGTTGCTGAAACCTCAGGTCACCCATAAATTATCGCTTCAGTTTGCGGTAATGGAAGGTCTTTTGTCGGTAGAACCCTATTATCATTTTTCGGAAAATATGATTGCTGAAACCGGACATATACTCGATAACGGAGTTTTTGAATACGGATATGGCAACCTCGGAAAATATGAAAACAAAGGTATACAGGGGCACCTTACCATCCCCTTCGGCAAATCCCTTTTCCTGCAGTCGGATGTGGATTTCTACAAAAGCTCTGTTGAATACGAAGGAAAACAGTTTAACCTGAAAGATGTAGCCATGACCGAACAACTGATTTATGTACATCAGAAAACCAATACAGTGGCTGGATTTCAGTATCAGAACAACCTGCGGAAATTCATTACGGCACAGGGATATCAGATGGGAGACAATGATTTCTGGATCGTATTTGTACAAAAACCCTTCATGAATCAGCGACTCTCTGTAATGGCACTTTATTTTCTGCCAATCGGATGGGGCTGCGATTTTAATCAGCGCGGATATATCAGCACTTCCGGCTATACCGAACTGAAGCAATATGACATCAGTATGCTTAAAAATATGTTGATGTTCAAGGTGTCGTACCGGTTCAATAAGGGAAAAACCATCACCAAGGTCGAAAAGAAGAAAGAAGAAGAAACACAGGTAAATCCTAAAAAACTCTTCTGATTTTTCTTATCTTTGCTCATAATCACATAAGCGAATGAGTGGATCAAACTTTTACAGGAAAGTCCTGCAGGCATTAAATCTTCAGCCCGAACTGGACGATTACGAAAAAATTCACGACACGATTCAGAAAGATGTCATTTTTAAAGGCACCAATCTGTGGATTCTTGTCTTCGCAATTCTGGTTGCTTCTGTCGGTCTTAACATGAACTCTACCGCCGTGATTATCGGTGCGATGCTGATCTCTCCGCTTATGGGTCCCATCATTGGCATGGGCTACAGTATTGCCACTTACAATTTCGAGTTATTACGCAAAGCCATCAAGAATTTTTCGTTTGCAGTTATTGCCAGTCTTATTGCCTCCACACTATATTTCACCATCAGTCCCATTTCCACTGCACATTCAGAGCTCCTTGCACGAACCAGTCCAACCATATACGACGTACTGATAGCGCTTTTTGGCGGTCTTGCCGGAATCGTAGCAATCAGCAGCAAGCAAAAGGGGAATGTGATTCCGGGTGTTGCGATTGCTACCGCGCTGATGCCACCGCTCTGCACGGCAGGTTACGGACTTGCCACAGCACAGTTCAATTTCTTTTTCGGCGCCTTTTATCTTTTTACCATCAATACGGTATTTATTGCACTTGCTTCAATGCTGATTTCGCAGATGCTTCGTTTCCCTATTCGTCAACCCATCAGCGAGAAGCAGAAAAAAACAGTAAACCGTATTATCACTTCCGTCATCATTATCGTACTGTTTCCAAGTGTCTATTTCGGATACCTGCTGGTTCAGAAGGAAAGATTTGTTTCGAACGCAACTGAATTTGTACGGAACGTCAGTTTTATCGGAGGTAATTATCTGCTGAAAAACGAGATTGATCCCGACACCCGTACCATCAAACTGATTTATGGCGGTAGTGGTCTGACCGACAAACAACAAAGCGATTTAAAAAGCAGAACAGAGACCTTTTCCATACAGGGAGCTGTGATAGATATACAACAGGGGCTTTCATTCGATGAAATTTCGTCGAAAAACAGTGAAATTGAAAACATGAGAATCGAAATCAGCCACCTGAATATGATGCTGCGGGATAAAAAGGCCTATATTGACAGTCTTACTGAAAGACCCTCCATCGGGAAAAAACTGCTAGGAGAATTACAGTCCCTCTATCCTGAAATCACACAGTGCATTTATGCCGATGCATCACTATTTAACGATACGCTGAAAGAAGCAAAGCCCCTTGCACTTGTTATACTTAAAAGCGGCGAAACCGAACTGAATTCTGATGAACAGAAAAAAATCACCAGCTGGGTCAGAGCCAGGTTGGGGACAAAGTCAGCAAAAGTAATGTTTGAATAAAGCCGGATTAACCAGCACCTTTTTTTATTTGCAAACTTTTATCGTGTATAGTGTTTTTAGTATAGATTTGCTCCCAATTTTAACTTAAACTTTATGATTCGATTGGTCAGGATTGGGATATTTCTTATCACCACCATGTCAACCACTGCCCTGCCGGCACAGAAAAGCACGCTCAGTTTGGGAGCCCTTTTCGGGGTACAGACCCAGGGAAGATGAAATGGGCTTCGATGGACCGGGTTATTGATTCCTATAACCTTAACGTAGGGAGCAAACTATCGGCTCCGGTGGAATACCTGCGGCTGAATCCCGGTTTTGTCTGGGGTATCGAAGCGCAGATGCTGGTTGCACAGTTCTGATATACGCATACCGGATCTGATGCAAAGTCGGTAGCCATACTGAAAAACGGTGAAAAAAGAGAATTTGAACTCGATTCAAGAGCAAACGAAGTTTACATGACCATGGCCTTTCCCACCGATTTTTTCGACATTGGTTTTAACTTTGGCGGGGTCATTTATAAAGGTGAACTGAGAAGCAGTTATATCTATGCTGACGGTTTCAGAAGCTATGGTGAAGACAAAGCACTGAACGGCATTTATGATCTCGGAAGTCACATGGATGTTACTCTTGGGCCCCGGGTGGACTTCGGATACAAATGGATCAAATTCTCGTTTCGTGCAGAATATCAGGGTGTCTTTAGCAACATGTTCGGATCGTTGTCAGGCACACCCGTCGGATACCGCGATCTGCTGATGTCAAATGTCTCAGCATCGGGGACCTTTAACGATGGCCAGACTCACCACTATCTGCCGGAAGACTGGACGGATCAGGTAAACCCGTCGGCGTATTTTGTCAGCGAAAAACCCACCGTATCCTATGGATACAAGGGATGGAAGATGACTTTCCTTATCCGCATAGCCCCGTTGTATAAATCCGAGTAAAAATTTATCTTGTATGAAGAACATCATTTTAGCCCTTCTGATACTGCCCTTCATCACTTCGTGCTGGAAAAACGAATTGAAAATTGTCAACAAAGCCGACAAACGAATGGGAGGGATTTACGAAGTTGAAAGCATTACTACTACACTGTACGATTCAACAGGAGCCGGAGATTCAACGCGGACTTTTAATCATCCCGGTAACATCGAACTGAGATATGTAAACTCGGATGAAGAAGTATTTAATGAACTCATATTTCCGGCAACCCTGAATACGCAGAGCTGGGTCTTTAAATACTTTTTTGATAACCAGAGCGTGTATTACCACTGGGATGCCGACCCTGCTGAAGTACGCATTGTATTGTGGACCATTTCAAACACAGGATATTCCTATCACATAACGCTCAATTAGGAACGAAACGGGGATGATTTTACATGGACTTATATACGCTCCAACAATGCAACCGGCCCCTCATCCACCACCATGCGGCTTAAAGAAGTATTTAAACTAAAAAAGACAAACAAATGAAAATTGTGATTTTTTTCATTGCCATAAATCTGATTTCTGCATCTTTTATGAAGGCGCAGGACACAACCGGAACCGGAGCTCTGGCTCAGAAGTTTCTGACACTGATTGGAGATTTCGAATACGATAAAGCTATTGAACTAATGGATACCAACGTCACAGGGGGAAGTAAAAAAGAAACCATCAATAAAGTACTTCAATACAGGCAGCAAATGTTCGGAAGTATAAATTCCTGGAAACAATACCAGTCGGGCATCATCACCAAAGACGGCGAAACCCGCTATACATTTCGTTACAATCTGCAATGCGTTAAGGGCACTTCATACGATCGTATTGACATCATCCGCAGGGGAAACGAACTGAAAATTATTGACTACCGCTTCGGAACCAAAGACAGTGCCATTGACAAAAACTAAGAAACCGGTTTCTTTCCTTTTTATTTCTGCTGCAGTCGTTCTGGCATGTGCTTTTATCGGATATGATTACCTGAAGTTACAAGCGGTTAACTGCGATCCTGTTTACACCATTGCACTCATTACCGATTTCCGGGGAAGTGTAAGGGAATTTAACCATACAATACATTATGCCTATCTGGCAGAAGGATCACTGAAATGGGGAGAATTCCGGGACCGGATGCTCACCCCTGACCTGAAAGGAAAATTCGTTGTCGTAAAATATTACAGGCGAATACCGGGCTGGAGCTGTGTTATTGTAACAAAGTAATAATTCAAGCAAAATGTTGCCGGTTTCTTAATCCATCGCAGCCGCCAGTGCAATCGAAAGCATTTTGCTGCGGTCGCTGTCGGCGCGGGACGTAAGGACGATGGGGACAGAGGCACCCATCAGCACAGCTGCACATAGTGCGCCACCGATAAACGACAGCGATTTGTACAGTACGTTACCCATGTTGATGTCGGAGCATACGAGCAGGTCTGCATCACCGGCCACTTCGCTCACGATCCCTTTGTGCTCGGCAGCTTCCTTCGAAACGGCATTGTCGAGTCCGAAGGGTCCGTCAATGATACATCCCCTGATCTGCTTGCGGCGGTTCATCTGGGTCAGCATGGCCGCATGTACAGTGGCTTCCATTTTGGGATTCACCACCTCCACGGCAGCTACCACTGCCACTTTCGGATTTTTGTAGCCCAGTTTATGAAAGGCATCCACCGCATTCGTAACTATGCTGACTTTTTCTTCGAATTCCGGAGCCACATTCATGGCAGCATCAGTAACACAAATCAGTTTGTGGTAATAGGGTGATTCGAAAAATGCCACATGACTTATCAGGGCTCCTTTCCGTAATCCGTTTTCCTTGTCAAGAACCGCTTTCAGCATCGGCCCTGTGGCGACTAGACCTTTCATCATGATGTCTGCTTTGCCTTCGCGGATCACCTGAACGGCCTTAACGGATGCCTTATACGCATCGGGTTCGTGTATAATTTCAACGCCTTTCAGGTTGAAGCCCACCCCGGCAGCGATCTTTTCAATTTCTGTTTTATCGCCTACCAGGATGGGTTCAATAATACCTTCTTTTTTTGCGTTTGCAACTGCCTCCAGCACGGGTTCATCTGCAGCAGCAGCAACCACAAGCCGGCGTTTGGTGGCTTTGGCTTTCGCCATGTCTATCAATACGTCGAGCTTTTTCAGTTCCATTTTTTATTTTTTTATGCCTTTTACAATTTCAAGTGTATCGGTGGCAATTACCAGTTCTTCGTTGGTAGAGACGGCAATCACTTTTACTTTTGAAGTGGGTTTCGACAACACGATATCTTTTCCCTTTACACCATCGTTGACTTTTTTGTCAAACTCTACTCCCATGTATTCCAGGCCGCTGCAGCTCCATTCGCGGATCAGGAAGTCGTTTTCTCCAATACCACCGGTAAATACAATAATATCCACACCGCCCATGGCCGCAGCGTAAGCACCGATGTATTTCTTCACCCGGTATGCATACATATCGAGTGCCAGCCGTGCTCTTTTGTTGCCCTGTTCAGCGGCATTGTGAAGGTCACGCATATCCATCGAGACACCGCTGATACCCAGCACACCGCTCTTTTTATTTACCAGTGCATTGGCCTTATTGCAGTCGAGGTTTTCCTTGTCCATCAGGAAAAACATGGCACCGAGATCAAAGTCACCGCTGCGGGAACCCATAATGAGACCTTCAACCGGAGTAAGACCCATGCTGGTATCGTATGATTTTCCCTGTTTAATGGCAGCAATGGATGCTCCGTTACCGAGATGACAGGTGATTATATTGACTTTGTTATAGTCCATATTCAGCAACTGGCAGGCCTTCAGTGATACATACCGGTGACTGGTACCGTGGAAACCATAACGGCGGATTTTATACTTGTCGTAAAGTTCGTAGGGTATAGCGTACAGGTAAACATGTTCGGGCATGGTCTGGTGAAAAGCCGTATCAAATACACCGCACTGAGGTACGTTGGGCAGCAGGGCGTTGATGGCATAAATCCCCTTCAGGTTGGCAGGATTGTGCAGGGGAGCCAGATCCACACATTCCTCCATCTTATCAATAATCTCCTGAGTAATGACCACACTACCGCTGAACTTCTCGCCTCCGTGTACCACGCGGTGACCCACAGCGCCGATTTCGTTCTTGTCTTTAAGCACGCCATGCTCGGGATGAAGCAGAATATCAATAATCAGATTAA
>Ga0101944_10005706_pt1 | contig 13832 bp, 10 predicted proteins | sample DewCreD2012metaG_FD_75245 | JGI IMG/M metagenome (GOLD analysis project Ga0101944, IMG submission 75245) | Hot spring sediment bacterial and archeal communities from British Columbia, Canada, to study Microbial Dark Matter (Phase II) - Dewar... ... | reverse complement strand
GGAGACGACCTTGATGACGGTTTCGAGCGTGTGCTTCTTGTCGCCGGGATTGATGCGTTCGGGCGAATAGCCCAGGAAAAAATCGGTTCCGCAGCGCAGGCCCGAAACCTTTTCGAGGATCGGCGCGCAATACTCCTCCGTGACGCCGGGATAGACCGTGGATTCGAAGACGACGATGGCGCCTTGGGACAGGTTGGCCCCGACGGTGAGACTGGCCTTTTCGAGCGGCGTCAGATCGGGCCGGCGGGCCGAGTTGATGGGCGTCGGCACGGCGACGATGATGAAGTCCGCCTCGCGCAGCCGCCCCGGATCGGTTGTGTAGTCAATGCGCGCCGATCGCAACTGTTCGGGGGCGACCTCGTGGGTGCGGTCTTCGCCCCGGCGCAGTTCCTCGATCCGGGCTTTCTTGACATCGAATCCAATGATCGGCTGGCGCTTGCCAAAGGCCACCGCCAGCGGCAATCCCACGTAACCCAGTCCCACGACGGCGATGCGACGATTCATGGCCCAACATCCTCCCTGTCGAAATAATACGGCGCGGGGTCAAACGCGCGCGGTTCACAGGCTATGCCACAGGCCGGGGCGGACGCAAATGAGGATTTTACGCGCGGGTCATCCACAGGTGGTCCACCGGGCTGACGCCGGCGCCGACGCGGTAGCCGTGACGGATGGCGCCGGTGATGAAGTGTTTGGCGGCATAGACGGCCTCCATCAGCGGGTGGCCCATGGCAAGGTGGGCCGCCAGCGCGGCCGACAGCGCGCATCCGGTGCCATGCGTATGGATGGCGCGCAGGCGGGGCGCGTCCAGCTCCAGTTCGGCATGGCCGTCCGTCCAGAAGTCCACGGCCCGGCTTCGGCTTCCGGCGTGTCCGCCCTTGATGAGGACCGACTGGCTTCCCAGTTGCAGGATTTTTCCGGCGGCGCGCTTCATGTCATCGAGCGTTTCGACCCTCCGCATGCGCGCCAGCAGCGCCGCTTCCATCGCGTTGGGCGTGATCACCGTCGCCATCGGCGCCAGTAATTCCCGGACGGCCGTCACGGCCCCGGCCTCCAGCAGCCGCCGGCCATGCTTGGAGACCATGACCGGGTCCAGGACCACGCGGCGCACCCGATGGGCGCGCAGTCCCTCAGCCACGGTCTCAACGATGGCCGCATTGAGCAACATGCCGGTCTTGACCGCTCCGATGGCGATATCCGACAGCACAGTGTCCAGCTGCAGCCGGACAAACTCGGGGGGCGCGCCATGGATGCCCCGCACGTCGCGCGTGTTCTGCGCCGTCAGAGCGGTAATGACCGACGCGCCATAGACGCCCAGCGCGGCGAAGGTCTTCAGGTCGGCCTGGATGCCGGCGCCGCCGCCCGAATCCGATCCGGCGATGGTCAGGGCGCGAGGGTTCTTGGTTCGGAACATAGACCGTCTCCCGATGAGATGCGCGCGCGCAGCGTCCGCGCGCAGGATTCAGACTACCGGCGCGGATGGGGCGCGCGGCAAGCCCAAAGGTGGGCCGCCGTCCTGCGGCGATTTCACGGCCCGTTTCGCGGACGGCGGCGATAGACATAGACCGCCTCGGCGTCCCGCGAGAAGTCCTCCCGGGGACCGAAGGCATGATCCAGCAGTTCAGGACGGCTGGTGTCAAACCAGAAGACGGGCAGGACCGCGACCCGTTCGTAGCGTGCGGGCGCGGCGCCCGGCGCGTCGGGCCGGTCCCGCGCCAGGTATTGCAACAGCGCGGCGGCTTCGGGCTGCGCGCCGAAGGCGACAAACCAGTCAGGGGCCGCCTCCTCCCGAAACACAGGGGCGCCCAGACGGGCCAGACGGGCCGCGTCCAGATGCGTGTCGCGCGTCAAGGCCCCGGCGATCCGGAGCCGGTCGCCCAGGTGGAAATGGATGGGATCATTGTTGTAGAGCGGGAAAGCAAGGACCGTGTCGTCCTGCCGGGCGTGGGCTTCCAGGTGGCGGCATGTTTCGCTCATGGCCGTCGGATACGGCCGGCTCAGTTCATGGATATACGCTGGCAGCAACCAGCGGAATCCGGGGCGTCCCGGTGACAGCGTCAGCAGGTTCGTTGTCAGCCACACCCCGAGCAGCCCCGGCGCCAGCCAGCGGCCCCAGTGTCCGGACGCGTGAATCCGGGCCAGCGCCGCTGCCGCCACGACGATCCACAACGGAGCGGCGGGAAGATGGAATCGCACGGCGGCATCGGCTTCAACCGAGGTGATCTCCGGGCTGGTCAATCCCACCAGGCAGACGAATGTGAGCGCCATGCAGGCGTAGTCTGCGAGGGGGCCTCCGCCCGGCGGTTGTGTTCGCCGGCGCCATCCGAGCCACCATCCCGAGGCGAGAATGGGCAGCGGCGCCAGTCCGATCCGGTTCAAATCCCTCAGATGACGCCACAGGACAACGGCCCGATTGGACTCGAACCCGCCGGCGCCGAGGTCGGGTCGAACCCAGATTTCGCGCGCCCAGGCGTAGGGGAGTGTGGCGGCGAGGAGGACGGCCAGGGCCGCCGCCGCCTTGATTGCGGCGGGGCGGTCGAACTCGCGGCGATGCAAGACGAGGGCGGTCAGCGCCAGCGCGACAAGGAATAGCGCGCACAAGTAGGCATGCGTGTAGAAGAAGGCGATGGAGGCGGCGGCAAATCCGGCAAAGTCGCGCCAGCGCCGGCGCGTCAGACAACCGCGCCAGGCTTGGAATCCCAGCAGCGCCAGGAGCATCACGGGGGCATAGTAACGACACTGTCGGGCATTGAGCACAAACACCAGCGACAACGCCCAGCCGCACACGGCATAGGTTCGAAGCGCGGTCTGCGCGGGGAAGTCGCGCCGCAACAGCGCCGCAAAGACCAGCAGCGCCGCCAGCCCGATCAGCGCGAACGGAAGCCGAGCCGCCCAGGTCGTCGTCCCCAGGAGGCGGAACGACAGCGCGGCCAGGACAAACTCGACGGGCGGATTGTTCACCGACAGGTCCGGTCGCAGCCAGCCGCCGTTGCGATAGCCCAGCAGGTTGCGGCCGTCCCAACCAGTCAAGGCGCCCGACCGGAGGAGATTGCGGGCCACGATGGCGACTCGCGCTTCGTCATCCCACAAAGGCGTATGGTCCAGCCGGGCGAGCGTCAGCGCGGCCACGGTGACGCCAAGGAAAGCTGCCGCCAGCGTCCGCCGCCATCCGGCGCGCGTGTGGGTGTTTCTGGGGGGCGTGACGATCATGGGCGGTTGGGATAATGACGCGGCGCGGGAGGCGTGTCGAGCCCGGGCTGCGGTCAAAAATGCGGCTTGACAGGCGGCCGGGTTTTCGCCATACTAACAATTGTTAGTCATGCCTAAGTTATCGCGCCACGGCAAACGCCTGGCGGGCTCCAGGGTCAGGCGCGCGCAACGGCCAGGTTCATCCAGCATGTGGCTGAAGCAACATCGACACGGCGCTGGCACGACGGCCAGACAGGGGGGGGCGGGCCTTCATGTGCCCCCCCGGTTGCGTCCTCCGCTGAGCGCCAAGCACCGCCACCTCAAAGAGGAACTGGCGCGCCTGCTAGAAGAACGCGGTTACCGCCTGACGGCCGCGCAGGAACTGGTGGTGGACCTGTTTCTGGCGACCGAGCGCCATCAGCGCCTGGAGTCGCTGCACGAAGGGCTTCGGCGGGCGTTTCCCGAAGCCACGGTCGCCGAGGTCAAGGCCGCGATGCGCCTGCTGTGCGAACTGGGCGTGGCGCGCAGTTTTATCGCCGGAGAAGACCTGATCTACGAGCACGAACACCTGAACGAGCATCACGACCACCTTGTCTGCATCAAGTGCGGGGCCATCGAGGAGTTTCTTGACGCCGAGATCGAGGAACGCCAGCTGGCCGCCGCCCGGCGCGCCCGCTTTCGTCCGCTGTTTCATCGCTTGACCATCCACGGCCTGTGCGCGCGCTGTCTGGAGCAGGCGCCGGCCTTCCAGCCATTGAGCCATGCGGCCCCGGGCCGCAAGGTCCGGGTCGAATGGATCGACGGCGGCCATGCGATGATTCACCGTCTGGGCAGTCTGGGGGTGACGCGCGGAGCGATCCTGGAGGTCATCCATAATCAAGGCGCCGTGGACGTGGTGGCGCGAGGCGCACGCGTCGCCATTGGCGCGGGCATGGCCGAGCGCATCTTTGTCAGTCCCGACGGCGAGGGCGGCGCCGTGGCCGCCGGGCCGGACGAGGGATCCGCGGACGCGAACGAAGGCGGAAACCATGGAACTGATGTCGGCCATTGAGGTTGCCGCCGTGGCGGCGATTGTGGGATTGTGCGGCGCCCATGTGTGGCGGCGGTTCCGCGCCACGGCGCAGGGCCTGAACACCACCTGTGGCTGCGACAGGACGGCCTGCGCCGCGTGCCAGGCAAAGACTTCCGGGGACGGCGCCTGCGGTTCGGCGTCTGTCCGGGCGGGTTCTGCGAATGAAAACACTGTTTGACCTGACAACGGGCCAGTCCGCCCGCATCAAGCGCATTCGCGGCCAGGGGGCCAATGGCATCCGCCAGCGGCTGCTCGATATGGGGGTCACGAAGGGGACGCCGGTGTTTGTCGAGCGCCATGCGCCGCTGGGCGATCCCGTCGAGGTCGCCATCAAAGGCTATCATCTGGCGGTGCGCATGAGCGAAGCCCGGAACATCGAAGTCGAGAGTGAGAACTGATTCCGTGTCAAGTCCTGCAGACCGGGCGCGCGTCGCCATCGCCGGCAATCCCAACGCCGGCAAGACCTCGCTGTTCAACCGGCTGACCGGCGCGATCCAGCAGGTCAGCAACTATCCCGGCGTCACCGTCGAACGCAAGGAGGGCACGGCGCGGCTGGACGGACGCGCGTTCACGGTCGTCGATCTGCCGGGAACGTATTCGCTGACCGCCTATTCGCAGGAGGAAATCGTCGCCCGCAACTTCGTGATCGACGACAAGCCCGAAGCCGTCATTGACGTCGTGGACGCCTCGAACCTCGAACGCAACCTGTATCTGACGATTCAACTGCTGGAACTGGGCGCCCCGCTGGTCCTGGCGTTGAACATGATCGACGTGGCCCGCAAGCGCGGCTTTCAGATTGACATCGGTCGGATGGCGGCGCTGCTTGGCGTTCCGGTCGTCGCGACGGTGGCGCACCGCGGCGAGGGCGTCCGCGAACTGCTGGAAGCCTGCGCGGCCTGCGTGGACCGAACCGGCGATGGCCGGCCACGGCCCATTTCGTATGGGCCGGAGATTGACGCGCAGATCGACGATTTGGCCGCGTCCGTTCGCCGCGCCGGGGCCCATGCCGATCCGGCGGCCGCGCGCTGGGCGGCCATCAAGTTGATCGAGGGCGATCCGGAGGTCCGCGCCCGTTTGGGGGCGGCCGGCGGCGCCGTGGTTGCGCCGATCCTGGAGGCGGTGGATCGCTCCATCCAGGCGATCGAAAAACGCTTTGACGACGACGCAGCGACGGTCATCGCCGAGCGGCGCTACGGGATCGCGGCCGGCATCGTCAAGGAGTGCGTGACCCTGACCGGGCAGGCGCGGCAGGACATGACCGACCAGATCGACACGATCGTCTGCAACCGGGCCGCCGGGCCGCTGATTCTGGTCGCCGTCGTCGCCGCGCTGTTCTTCTGCGTCTTCAAGGTTTCCGATGAATGGGCGTGGATTCCATGGCCGGGGGGATGGCTGAGCCCGACGGGGCTGATGGAGTGGCTGTTCGAAGCGCTTTCGGGGGCGGTCGCAGGGCTTCGCGCTTCTGCGCCGATGCTGCATTCGCTGATTGACGACGCCGTCATCGGCGGAGTGGGCGGCGTGATGAGTTTTGTGCCGCTCATTCTGACGATGTTCCTGTTTGTGGCCGTCTTAGAGGACAGCGGCTACATTGCCCGGGTGGCCTTTCTGCTGGACCGCGTCTTGCGCGCGTTCGGCCTGCAGGGCAAGTCCATTCTCGCCCTCATCGTCGCGGGCGGACTGGGCGGGGGCGGGTGCGCCGTCCCCGGCGTGATGGCCACGCGGACGCTGCGCGAGGAAAAGGACCGGCTCATCACGATGCTGGTCACGCCGTTCATGAACTGCGGCGCGAAAATGCCCGTCTATGCGATGCTGATCGCCGCCTTCTTTCCCGATCACCGCACCGCGATGATGCTGCTGTTGTGGGCCATCTCGTGGAGCGTCACGCTGATGGCGGCGCTGGCGCTGCGCAAGTGGATCCTCCGCGGCGAACAGACGCCCTTCGTCATGGAACTGCCGCCCTATCACGTCCCGACGCTGCGCGGCGTGGCCCTGCACGCCTGGGAGCGGACGTGGATGTATATGAAAAAGGCGGGCACGATCATTCTGGCCGTAAATATCCTGCTGTGGGCGCTGATGTATTTCCCGGCGCCCGATCGCGCCCAACACGAGGCGCGCGTGGCCGCCGGCCAGAGCGAGGCGTCGCTGGAGACGATGCGCCTGTCGCACAGCTTTGCCGGGCGGATCGGCCAGGCCTTGGAGCCGGTCAGCCAGTATGCCGGCTTCGACTGGCGGACCAACGTGGCCCTGGTCGGCGGCTTTGCGGCCAAGGAGATTGTCATCGGCGTCCTGGGAACGGTCTATTCGATGGGCGAGGTGTCGGCTGAGGAGTCGCAGTCGCTGTCGGGCCGGCTGGCCGCCGATCCTCAGTGGAGCCGCCTGCGCGCCTTGACCCTCATGATCTTCGTCATGCTCTATGCGCCGTGTTTTGTCACGATGACGGTGATCCGCCGCGAGAGCGGCTCGTGGAAGTGGGCCCTGTTCTCGACGGCCTACTCCACGACGATCGCCTTTGCGCTGGCCGTGTGCGTCTATCAGGCCGGCCGGGCGCTGGGGTGGGGATAAAACGCTGGCTCACTTTCGGGCGTTGACAGCGCTCCGGCGCGGCGTAACATCTCCCCGTTGTTGCGCCCTTGCGGCGTTGCGCTTGCGGCTCAAGGCCGGGCGCCCCATTTTCCCAAGGTTTCATGGCTCATGGCTCGCTATCTGATCACCGGTGGGTGCGGCTTCGTCGGCAGCAATCTGGCCGACAGTTTGCTTCGCGACAAGCACGAGGTCGTCGTGTTTGACAATCTCTCGCGCAAGGGCACCGAAAAAAACCTCAACTGGCTCGAAACCAACCACCAGGGCAAGTTCCGCTTTATCAAGGGCGATATTCGCGACTTCCCCGCGCTCCAGAAGGCCGTCGATGGGCCCTTTGACGCGGTCTATCACACTGCCGGACAGGTTGCCGTCACCACGTCGGTCACCAATCCGCGCGAAGATTTTGAAATCAACGCCTTGGGCACCTTCAACGTCCTCGAAGCCATCCGTCTGGCCAAAATCGATCCGGTTGTCATCTTCACCTCGACCAACAAGGTCTATGGCGGCATGGAAGACGTCAAGGTTATCGAGCGCAATGGCCGCTACGACTACGAGACGCTGCCTGACGGCGCCGATGAGTCGCGCCCGCTGGATTTTCATTCCCCCTACGGCTGCTCCAAGGGCACGGCGGACCAATACGTCCGCGACTACGCCCGCATCTATGGGATGAAGACCGTCGTCTTCCGCATGTCGTGCCAGTATGGCATCCGCCAGTTCGGCAACGAAGACCAGGGCTGGGTGGTCCATTTCGTCATCGCGGCGCATTTCGGCAAGACGATCAACATTTACGGCGACGGCAAGCAGGTCCGCGACATGCTCTTCATCGAGGACCTGGTCCGCGCCTTCCGCATGGCCACGGCCCGCATTGACGACATCAAGGGCGAAATCTTTAACATCGGCGGCGGCCCGGACAACGTCATGTCGCTGCTCGAACTGGTCGCCCACATGGAGAAGGTCACGGGGCGGAAGATCGAACTGAAATTCGGCCCCTGGCGCCCCGGCGATCAGCCCGTCTTCATCACCAACGTCGCCAAGGCCAAAGCCCGCTTCGGCTGGGCGCCCACCATCTCGAAGACCGACGGCGTGGAGCGCCTCTACCGATGGGTCGCCGCCAATGAGCCGTTGTTCGACCACATGCGATAGGCGCGCTCCCGGACAGGCAGGGCGGGCGGCCATACGTCGCCCTCAGGGCCGCGCGCTCCAATCCCGGCAATCCTCAAGGAGAATCCTTGCGTGACGCGACCCGGCCTCAGCCACAAACGAGCGACGAATCTGAAGCAATTCTATTTTGGCGCGCCGTATTATCCCGAGCACTGGTCTGAAGCCGACCGCGCCGACGACGCGGCCCGGATGAAGGCCGCCGGTTTCAACTGCGTCCGCATGGCGGAGTTCGCCTGGGACCGGATCGAGCCGGCGCCGGGCGCGTATGACTTCGCACTGTTCGACGCCGTCATCCAGACGCTGGCCGCCGAGGGCATTCAGACGTTTCTGTGCACGCCGACGGCGACGCCCCCCGCATGGCTGACCCGGGCGCATCCGGAGATGCTCCGCGTCAACGCCGACGGCGTGGCCTTGCAGCATGGCTCGCGCCAGCACTGCTGCCACAGCAGTCCGCAGTTCCGCGCCGAATCGCGCCGGATCACGCGCGTCATGGCCGACCACTACGCCGGCCATCCCGCCGTCATCGGATGGCAGACGGACAACGAAATCCACTGTCATTTCTCGGAATGCCATTGCCCGAGCTGCCAGGCGGCGTTTGTCGAATTCCTGCGCCGCCGATACGAGGGCGACATTGCGGCGCTCAACCGCGCATGGGGAACGGCCTTCTGGGCTCAGACCTATCGCGATTTCGCCGAAATCCCGACACCTCGAAACAAAAAACCCACCTACGCCAATCCCTCCCATCTGCTCGACTACTATCGCTTCCTGTCGCACAGCGCCACGGAGTTTCAGCGCGACCAGGTCACGATCCTGCGCGAGGCGAATCCCAACTGGCTCATCTTCCACAACGGCTGTTTCCGCCACATTGACTATCGCGGCGGTTTCGTCAAGGATCTGGACTTCCTGGGCTACGATGTCTATCCGATGTTCGTCGATGACCCCGTCACGCGGCGCTTCAATCACAGCTTCGGCCTCGACGTGACGCGGTCATATTCGGGCAACTTCATCGTCCCCGAACATCAATCCGGCCCCGGGGGGCAGGGCGATTATCAACTCCCCACGCCCGAACCGGGCGAAATCCGACGCATGACCTACACTACCATCGGACGCGGCGCCGACAGCATCCTCTACTTCCGCTGGCGCACCTGCCGCTACGGCGCGGAAATGTATTGGTATGGCATCCTCGACCACGACAACGTCCCTCGCCGACGCTACGAGGAGATCGCCCGCATCGGCGCCGAAATGAAAAAAATCGGGCCGGAGATTCTCGGAACGCATGTGTTCTGCGACGTGGCTGTCGCGCACGGCGACTTTGATTCCCTCCATGCGCATGACACGTTCTCCCTGGGGCTGCCCAGCCAGCACCAGATCGCGGCGTTGTGTCATCGCTACCTGATGAGCCAAGGCTGTCAGGTCGGATGCGTTCATCCCTCGGACGACTTGAGCGATTTGAAGGTCTATATCATCCCGCATTGGGAGATCGTGAATCCGGACTGGGTTCCGAATCTGGAGGCGTTCGTCAAACGGGGCGGGACGTTGATCGTCGGAGCGCGCACGGCCTGCCGCAACCAAGACAACCAGTGCTATGCCGAACCGCTGCCGGGCGCCCTTCGGGGGCTGGTCGGCGCGATCGTTCAGGAAGTCGGCCGCATCCGCGATCCACAAGCCCGCCCCATCCGCATGGGCTTTGCGCATCAGTCCGTCGTGGCCGACCTTTGGTATGAAACGCTGCAACCCGACCCCGGCGGCGCCCGCGAACTGCATCACTGGCATGGCCGGCGCCTCGACGGTCAGGTGGCCGCCACGATCCGCGACCTCGGCCGGGGGCGCGTCGTCTATGTCGGAACCTATCTGACCGAACCCATCCTGCAGGCGCTGATGCCGCCCCTGTTGAACGCCAGCGGGCTGACGCGCCCCTTCCCGCTCGTGCCGCCCACGGTCGAAGTGATCCAGCGAATCGGCGCCGGCCATAAGATCGTTTTCTTCATCAACCATGCCGAGGAGCCCGCCGCCCTGGCCGGCCTTCCGGCGGGAATGGACCTGCTGGCCGCAAAGCCCGCGCCGGAGTTCCATGTGCTGGACCCCAACGACGTCCTGATCCTCAAGATTCCCACCAAAGCGGAGGCATAAAAGCAAGCGAACAAGGGAAACAAGCGGGGTCCGCAATTTATTTAGGGATTATTTAGGGGACAGGTTATTATTTAGGGAACAGGTTATTATAACTCGCTATGCGCGCGTCGTTGCGCCTGGAATTCCATATCACGTCACTCATCGAGGCAATCGCCGTGAGCCGGTGTTTTTTGATGACGACCAGCGCCGCGACTATTGTCTATGGCTTGCGCAGTATGCGAAAGAATACGGATTGGAAATCTGGGCCTATTGCCTGATGGACAATCACATTCATTTGGTGGCGGTCCCCAAGGCGAATGACTCGCTGTCGCTGGCCATTGGTCGGGCGCACATGCGCCACGCGCGACGCGTCAATCGCGCGCAGGGATGGTCGGGGCATTTGTGGGCCAACCGGTTTTTCTCGACGGCGCTGGACGAGGCGCATCTGTGGCGGGCGGTGAAGTATGTGGAATTGAATCCCGTGCGGGCCGGCCTGTGCGCGCGGGCGCAAGACTGGCCGTGGTCCAGCGCGGGGGCGCACGCGGGTGGCCGCCCCGATGACTTGCTCAGTTTGAACCGTCCATTCCCGGCGCCGGCTCGCGTCGGGGATTGGGCGGCGTGGCTGGCGCAAGGCTTGAGCGAGGAAGAAGCGACGCGCATACGTCTCAACACGCGGACGGGGCGGCCAAGCGGCGATGAATCGTTCGTTGATAGATTGGAAAGACAGTTGCGGCGTTTGCTTCGCCCGCGCAAGCGCGGTCCGAAACCCAAAGAACAGAAGAGTTAAATAACCTGTTTGAATGCATAAGTCTTCGTTGCGAAAGGGAGCCTCCGGGCGGCTAATTTGCTGGGACAGACGCGCGTCAAGCGGACCGTCTGCCCAGAAACCGCAAACCGGAGGTCTCCCATGAACGGAATGTACTACGTAGGACTGGACGTTCACAAGCGGACAATCGCGGTGTGCGTGAAAACAGCCGCAGGCCAGGTAGTGGATCAACGAACGTTGAAGGCGCGTCGCAGCGATTTGCGTGAGTGGGCTGCGTCGATGCCGGGGCCGTGGATCGGGGGCCTCGAAGCGACGCTGTTCACCGGATGGGTTTATGACACGCTGGCGCCGCTGGCGCAATCGCTGAAGGTGGGCCACCCGGCGATGATGCGGGCCATCGGGGCCTCGAAGAAAAAGAACGACCGGCTGGACGCGCTCAAAGTGGCCGACTTGGTGCGGTGCGATCTGTTGCCGGAATGCTACATGGCCTCCCGGGAATGGCGCGATCTGCGGCGGGCGCTGCGGTATCGGAACTTCCTGGTTCAGCAGGCGACGCGCCTGAAGAACAAGACGGCGGGCCTGTTGATGGAGTGCGGGATCGAGTATGAGAAAACCAAGCTGCACGGCCGGCGCTACTTCACGCAACTGCTGAAGGACTTGGGCAAGATCGAAGACACGCCGTATGAGTTGCGTCAGATGCTGGCGTTCGACCACGGGATGGCGCGGCTTTTCGCCAAAGCACAGCGGCGTGTGGTGGATCGGCTGACGAAGGACGAACGGCTGCGGGCGCGGGTGGAGCGGCTGCAAACGATCCGCGGCGTGGGCCAGATTCTGGCGCTGACGTGGGCGCTGGAAGTGGGCGAACCTCAGCGGCTGGGTTCGATCCGCAAGGCGATCAGCTACTGCGGGTTGTGTTCGGCGCAACGCGAATCGGCCGGCAAGAACGCGCGCGGCCCGATCTCGAAGCAGCGCAACAAGCACTTGCAGTGGGCCTTGATCGAGGCGGCGAAGATCGCGCCGCACTGGAACGAACGCCTGAAGGCGGTCTATGAGCGCGAACTGGCGCGGTCCAATCGCAACCAGGCGACGCTGGCGGTGGCGCGCAAACTGGTGGCCTGGCTGCTGGCCGTGGACAAAGGCGGCAAGCCATTCCAGGAACGCGCGACCGCCGACGCTCCGGCGGCTTCGGTTGGAGCCGACAGCAAGACCGGCGCTTGAGACGAAGGCGCCGTGAACCGCTTTCTTAAAAGGAGTATACCCCATCGAGTCGGTTGGTGAACACCGAAGACCTTCCCGCCGGTCCTCGCCGTTCGGGGACTGCGCCGGCGGCCGCAGCCATCGCGCGGCGTCTATCGCTTCGCCAGGACTGAGCCGCCTTGCGCCGAGTTAACCTGTTTCGAGGCCGGCGGGTTGCCCAAACTCAATCTTCCGCCCGGACGCGAAGGTCCACGCGCGCCGCGCTTACGTCTCCTGCGAAGGAGGCCCAGCGGCGCCCAAGCAATTTCTGCGACCGGATGCGGACAATGGATGTCTGGCCGTCCCTTCGGCTTGCGCGACGATGACGTTGAAGGGATCGGTCCAACGACCAGAAACAAAAAGGTCCGACCTCCAACCGGCGACAGCAACATGAAACGGCTTCGAAGAGGAAACCGCCAGATCAGCAAAGGCGAATTCTCTTGAGACGGGCCGTTCGGGAAATCTCCTTTTTCCCTTGACGGGAACTTATCATGGATGTCCCCCAAATCACGCGCTCGAGCGTGTGGGTTTCCTGGCGGTCCACATGAAGCGGCGGCCGTCGGCGCGCGCCTTCATGGCCGGGCTTGCGTCCGGGTTTGGCTTTGCGCTTCTTGCCGGGGGGCTTGAGATACGGGCGAATCATGCCCGACGGCGTGGACGGGTCTGGGACGTTCGACGGCGTCGGCGCCTCGCCAGAGGCGTCATGGGCTTCGTTCGCCAGCGCGCGGAGCTCCAGCAGTGCCCAGATGATGAACGACTCGTCGCTTTGGGCGATGCTTTGGCGGGCGAGGTCTCGCGCGCGTGCCGGCGTCAACATGAGCAGTTCCTGCGTGGACAACCGTACCGTCACGGGATTGGACGCTATCCCATACGCGGTGCCCACGCAAGGCTTTTTTCGCTTGACGCGGAGCGGAACGAACTCGGATAGTCTTCTTGCCGATGTAATTCGGCTAAAGGCTAACAAAACTGCCACTGCGCTGGTGGAGCAGGCCAATGCAACTTTGTCCGTTGTGCACAGCTGTGCACGATGGCGCGGTTCCTGGGCCCAAGAAAGGAATTGTCTAATGCCCGGTGGCGCTCGTGGTTCCGTCGGCGGCTCGCACAGCCGCAAGTTTATTGGATCGGCCTTGCTGGCCAGCTGTCAAAGAATCATCATCCGATGCTTTTCGCACTCGCCCGGCGAGGAACGCTTTTGCAAGAAGCCGCAGTGTAACCGTTGGATGAGGGCGCCCCGGCGATTTTCGTCGCGCTTCGCAACGGTCATTGACGGAAGACATTGCGCCGGACGTTGCCGTGCAGTCTGCCGCGCAGCCGTAAACATCTTTCTGGATTTGGCGCACGGAGTTGCCGCTTGTTGGGCCAGATTCACCGATGCTATCCGAGTGCGCTGCCTCGATATCATCAAGACGAGGGCAAGGATTTTGGCGACGGCCCCCCGTAGTAAAGCCACTGCCTTAGCAACAGGAATTGCAGTTGCAAGTCTATTTATTATGAAGTCGAATGCTCAGGATTATACAGGTGTTTATGTAAATACTCGACAGTCATGAGTTTAGCCGACGGTCCCCGGCGGCCGTCAAGCGCTTTTGGTGAGGATTTCGCCCGGTGTTTTGTTTTTCGCGAATTGCGCGCGTTATCGTGTCTTTTGCGGAACCGTGTAAATTGGCCAGGATGGTATTGGCGAGCGCCGTGCGTGTGACGAATTCGGAGGGGTTGGGGCCGCAG
>Ga0101944_10005705_pt1 | contig 13838 bp, 9 predicted proteins | sample DewCreD2012metaG_FD_75245 | JGI IMG/M metagenome (GOLD analysis project Ga0101944, IMG submission 75245) | Hot spring sediment bacterial and archeal communities from British Columbia, Canada, to study Microbial Dark Matter (Phase II) - Dewar... ... | reverse complement strand
GAGGCCGGTGGCACGGGGGCGCAGAGCGGTCTGACCGGTCGGCCGCACAGCGCATAGCGCTGCCCAAGGATCGCATGGGTGCAGCGCGCTGGTTGGCAAGGACGCACCGCGCAGTGTCTGTCGCACCGGATGGCGACGGCTTGTGCGGGACAACATTCCTCGTGGCAGGTCGCGATCGGCCTGCTGTCTGGCGGGTTCTGGCGTCTGGGCGGTGTGTGGCCGCCGCGGGCGTCAAGGACCTTCTCTCCGCGGCATTTCCCATCGGTGCCGCGCTGTTGTCCTCTGGAAGGAGTGTTGGAGCGATGCGTACGAACATTTTGCGCGCAGACAAGTGTCGGGCAGACCGCAGGCGACGGACGGGCCGGCAAACCGTGCGGACTCGTCCTCGGTTCGAACCGCTCGAAGCGCGGCTGGCTTTGACTGCGGGGCTGCCTCTGGCCGTGAATGATCTGCTGACGACGGGCGTGGAGCAGCCACTGGTGCTTGAAGGGCCGGGGATCCTGGCCAATGACGTGGGAGGTATTGCGGGGGACCTCTCGGCCCATCTGTTCAGCGGGCCGCAGCATGGCACGCTCGAGTTGTCGGCGGACGGGGCATTGACCTATGTGCCCCAGCCGGGATTCAGCGGCCTGGACAGCTTCCTCTACTACGTGGCGGAAGGCTCGCAAGAGAGCCCGCTGGCGGCGGTCACCATCCGGGTGGACGGGCCTGCGCCCGCCCCGCAGGCGGTCGACGATGTCTACACCCTGGCGGAAGACGGCAGGTTGGATCTGGGGGCCAGCGACGGCGTGCTGGCCAACGACCAGTTCCTAGGCAGCGACGCGGTGGCGGAGCTGGTCGAGGGGCCCGCGCACGGCACCCTGCGGCTTACCGAAAGCGGCGGCCTGGTCTATCAGCCGGCCGCAGACTTCTTCGGTACCGACACGTTCGTGTACGAGGCGGTTACCGCGGGCGGCCAGCGCAGCACGGCGACCGTGACGCTGCACGTCACGCCAGTCAACGATCCGCCGGTGGCAATCAACGACCAGTTCACCACGCCGGAGGGCACGTCGCTGACGATCGCCGCCGATCACGGCTTGCTGGCCAACGACGGCGACCGCGACGGGGACCCGCTGGCGGTGCAGTGGGTGGCGTTGCCGCAGCACGGCACGCTGGTGTGGCAGCCCGACGGTTCGCTGAGCTACACGCCGCAGGACGGCTTCACGGGGCGTGATGGCTTTTCCTATCGAGTCAGCGACGGCAGTTCCGGCAGCGAGGTCGCGGCGGTCACGGTGGTGGTGACTCCGCAGAACGAGCCGCCGGTCGCCAGGAACGACGAACTGGCCACGGACGAGGACCAGCCGCTGGTGCTGACCGCCAGCGGCGTGCTGGCCAACGACCACGATGCCGACGGCGACCTGCTTTCGGCCGTACTGGTCAATCCGCCGCGCTTTGGCACGCTGACGCTGGCGGCGGACGGCGGACTGGTCTACACGCCCGGGCCCGACTTCTTCGGGATGGACGGTTTCAGCTACCTGGCCGACGACGGCACGCAAACCAGCGCTGCGGCCGGCGTGACGATCGTGGTCCGGCCGGTCGCCGACGCCCCGCGCGCTGGCGCCGATGCCTACCAGACGCTGGCCGGTCAGGCGCTCGTCGTCGATGCTTCTGGCGGCGTGCTGGCCAACGACCTGGACCCCGATGGGGACCCGCTGGCTCTGACGCTGGTGCAACCACCTGCGCACGGGACACTGAGCCTGGCAGAGGATGGCAGCTTCATCTATACCCCCGAGGCGGGGTTCATCGGACGCGATCAGTTCGTCTATGAAGTGAGCGACGGGACGCACGTCGCGACCGCCACAGCCCAGATCGATGTCACCAGCCCCGAGAACCAGCGTCCAGAAGCGGTGAACGACCAGTTCACCCTGCTGGCGGGCTCGGGGTTGAACGTTGCTGCCGAAGGCGGCCTGTTGCGGAACGATGTCGATCCAGAGGGGCAGCCGTTGGTCGCCAGCCTGTTCGCACCGCCACTGCATGGCACCCTGACGCTGACGGCCGACGGAGCCTTCGAGTACACGCCGGCGCCCGGCTTTACCGGAATCGATGCGTTCCTGTATCGCGTCAGCGACGGATCGCTCGACAGCGCTCTGGCCGCCGTCACGCTCTATGTGCTGGCGGCACCCGCGGCGCCGCAGCCCGGGACGGGCCAGGCGCAAGGACCTGTGGGTGATCCGCCATTGGGCGGGGCACTGGCCGCCGTGACGATGGCCAGCGGCCAGGCAGAGGCCGAACATGCGACCTGCCATAGCCTGCCCCAGGCCGGCACATCGAGTGTGGCGCACGCGAGCGATTCCGAATCGTCGAACGTCGACCAGGACTCGGCCGAGGCCTATGCGGCGGCGGTCGATGCCTGGCTCAGCGCGGCGCCTTCCTTCGTGTGATCCGAGTGCCGGGGACGAATCAGGCACTTGCAAAGCGGGGCGGCGCGGCCAGCGCTCCACACGCGGCTGCGTCGCCCCGAGGCTTTGCGCGAGGAAGCTGCCGGCCATGAGAGCGCTCCCGCGAAAGGCCCGACCTGCACAAGGCATCCGCCGTGCTGGCCAGAGGGTGTGGGATCTGTCCGCGCTGCGGGCTTGTCTTGCAAGCGGCATCGAGCTGCGTACGATGAAGGTCCGCACGACGAAGGTCGATGCGGCTCGAACGGTCCGGCGACCGACCGCCTGGCGGATCGGGCCCATCCTCACCGGGAGGTCTTGCCATGCGTGTGCCTCGGCGTGGACGCGGGTGGAGCTGGCATCGAACCTGGCCGTGCTGTAGGCCTGGCCCACCGGCGTTGATGTTGGCTGTGCTTGTGCTTTGGGTCAGTGCCGCCGGCAGCCTGGCGCAGGAAGCTCCCGCCGACTTTGTCTTGCTCGATGGCCAGGTGCACACGCTGGATGCGGAAGATCGGGTGGTGCAAGCGGTCGCGATCCGCGACGAGCGGATCGTGCGCGTCGGTGCGACGGCCGACGTGCAGCCGCTGATCGGTCCACGGACCGTCGTGTATCGCGCTATGGGTCGGACAGTGATCCCTGGCCTGAATGAGACGCACGTGCATGCGACCGGGGCCGCGCAGATCGAAACCTCCCAGCCGTTCCGCCAACTGCACTCGATCGCGGAGATTCAGGACTGGGTCCGGCAGCAGGTTGCGAAGACGCCCCCGGGCGAGTGGATCCGGTTGCCGCGCGTCGACGTGACGCGGATCCGCGAGCGGCGGCTTCCCACGCCGGCCGAGCTGGATGAGGCGGCTGGCGACCGGCCGGCGGTGTACGTCTGGCAATATGCGAATCGGCAAGTGCAGATCCTGAATCGGGCGGCACTGCGGGCGGCGGGGATCACCCGCGATACGCAGCCGCCACGCGGCGGCAAGATCCACCGCGATGCGGCGGGCGAACCGACGGGCATCCTCGAGGATGCGGGTGCGCTGACCTCGCGTTTCCTGACCAGCGCGCCAGCCCCGCGGGAGGAATACCTGTCCCGCCTGGCAGAGCTGATGCACCTTTACGCCCGCTGCGGCATCACGAGCATCACCGATCGCAGCACCAATGCGGAAGGCTGGAAGACGTACCTCGAACTGCGCCAGCGCGGACAGTTGCCCCTCCGCGTGACGCTCACGATCCGCGTCAGCTCTGATGGCAGCGAGGTCGGCACCGAACGGTTCATTCGCAGCCTGCCGTTCACCTTCGGCGACGGCGACGACTGGGTGAAGATCGGGCCGCTCAAGATCGGGGTCGATGGCGGCGTGCTGTACGGCACCGCTTACCTCCGACAGCCTTACGGCGAACAGGCGCTGGCGTTGTATGGGCTGAGCGACCCAAGCTACCGCGGACTGTTGCAGATGGGCGCCACGAAGGTCACCAACGTCATCCGCACCGGCCATCGGCTGGGCTGGCAGATGTGCACGCACGTGACGGGCGATGCCGGGGTGGATATGGTGCTGGATGCCGTCGAGGCGGCCGATCGCGACAGCCCCATCGCCCCGCGCCGGTTCACCTTGATCCATGCCTATTTCGCCCAACCGGATACCGCGCAGCGGGCTGCCCGCCTCGGCGTGTGCATCGACACGCAGCCCGCCTGGCTGTACAAGGATGGCGATGCCCTCGCGGCCGCGTTGGGCATGGCTCGCATGGAACGCTTCATCGGTCTGGCCACCTGGCAAACGGTCGGCTTGAAAGTGGCCATGAATGCCGACCACATGCAGGGCTTCGACCCCGACCTGTCGCTGAACCCGTACAACCCCTTCCTGGCGATGTACACGGCCATCACCCGCCGCACCGAGTCGGGGCAGGTGCTAGGGCCGGCAGAAGCGGTCAGCCGCACGCAGGCCTTGCGGATGATGACCAGCGACGCAGCCTGGCTGCACTTCGACGAGACGAAAAAGGGTGCATTGGAGATGGGAAAACTGGGCGATTTAGCCGTTCTGTCCCACGACTACTTCACCTGTCCCTTCGAAGAACTTCCGAAAATCCGCGCGGTGCTGACCGTGGTCGGCGGCAAAGTGGTGTATCGGGCAGGGCTGTAAAGCGTGATTTCGTAAAAAAGTTACTGCGATGCCCTCTTTGTCCCCGGCGCAACAAGCGTGCTCCGCAGGATGGCGTTAAACAGCAGCGGGAACGTTCCGTGCGGCTGCGCGCGATGCTGCACGCGGAAACCGAGCAGGACGATCTGCCCGCGCCCGTATTGGACCTCGACAACGGCTGGCTGATCGGCGATCAGCGACCCGCCCCGAATCCATCCGCTTTCCAGGAGCACTGTATCACCATAGCGAGCGACCACTTGGGCGGGATACCGGTTGGCCGGCGTGCGATCATTCCCTCTTTCGGAGGGAATCAGCTCGAAGGCTTGAGAATCCACGAAATATCCGCTGATCCAGGACGGCAATCCATAACCCAGAGGATGGGTGTTGTCGACCCAGACGCGTAGAACAGACCCGGGACAGTAGAATTCGCTGCTCGGCTTGCCTTGCAGACGGTTTCGGACCGGGATGTTGAAACGCGACAGGGGCAGCGCACACGACTCGTCGATGCAGACCAGCGTGCCGCCGGCCCGCACGAAATCCTGCAGCGCCAGTACGCCGCTCAGCCCGATCCCGCCTACGTACTGGGGCTCGGTGGTGTCGGGTTCCCGACCCTCGAGAAGCGTTCGCAAGCCGATCGACGGAATCACCACGCAGTCGTAGCGATCTTCGAGCCGGCCCGCCTGTATCTGGCTGTTGTGGACCGTCTCGTAGGGGCATTCAAAGTCGTCGAGGACCAGACGCGTCCACCCTTCGTCCATGCTGGCCGTCCAGGGTTGATATAGCGCCAGCCGCGCGGGTCGGCCGGGCTGCCACTGGTCGCCTGTGGGCGGCTCGGCCAGACCGGCCAGATGCAGCGACAATCCTTCCACGATCGTGCGGAATTCCTGACGCTGGCTCTCTGCAATGGGGATCCACAGCGAGCCGGGCGGCACTTCGGTTCCTCCTTCGAGCGTCAGCGGCTGGGTCCCGGTGTAGACGCGGTAACTCAAGCCGCGGCGGTTCAGCCGGTGGATGAGCCGGAACAGGTCGTTGCGTCCGCGGGGCACCACATAGTGAGCGGCGTCGGATGGCCCGGACCAGTGTGCGGGAGGTGGAGCGACGCGGTCCAGACGCTCGGCGGCGGCCTCGAAAGGCCGGCTGACCGCTAGATGCCGCACGCCCATCTGCAGGGGGAGCGTCCAGCCGGCAATGTCATAAGGCGGCTCGGCCGGCCCGCCCGGAGTGGCGGAGCGATCCGGGTAGACCTGCCGCTCGAACATGTCGTTGAGGTGTGCTCGGTACGGCTGAGCGCAGTACAGGATGTGGGTGCCGGCGGGGTAGGTGATGCTGTCGGCCTGGAAGGGGGCGGTGGCACGGTGGATTTCGATGCCGGTGGCCTGCAGGATCGCGAGCATTTTGGCTGCAGTTCCTGGGTCGCGTTGGTCTGCGGGAACCAGCCACGCGAAGGGGGGCTCGTGGCGTCCGCGGTGGATCGCTTCGCGTCCCAGGGCCAGATAGTTCCCCTGGAACATGTCGTGATAGCGGGCTGCCAGCGTCAGCAGGCTATAGCAGGCGATTTTTTCGTAGTCGGCCACGTCGCGCAGCCGCCACCAGCCTCCCGGCCAGGGATCGGGAAAGCTCGTACTCATGGCATATTGCGGCAGGCCGCGGCTTGCGCCCCGCAGCTCGCTTTTCCGCTGGAAGACGGGGGTGGCGATCAAGGGGCTGGCGGCCTCGGTGAGGATGCCGACCATGTTGTGGCGATAGGGGGTGGTGCGGAAGCCGCCGGCCCACCAGTTGTCGAAGATCGCCCCGTGGACCACGCCCGACTTCTTTTCGCGGGCCAGCTCGGCCGCCATGTGCCCGCCGATGATCAGCAACGACTGGTCGATCAGCGGGTGCACGTTGGCGTTTTTCGGGTCGTGGAAGGGAGGCACGAAGAACCGGGCGCCGCTGTTGCCCATCTGGTGGATGTCGTAGACGATCGTCGGGAACCAATCCTCGTAGAGCACCTTGGTGATGAGCCGGGTTTCCTGGAGTGCGAGCATGAACCAGTCGCGGTTGTTGTCATGCCCTGCGTACTTCTGGTAGAGCCAGGGCATGCCGCTGCCTTCCCACGGCTTGCCGCGGGAGCGCTCGTACCAGTCGATCACCTTGTCCAGCCCGTCGGGATTGGCTGAGGGGATCAGCAGCACGATCGTGCCTTGAAGAATCTCCTCGACGCGCCGGCTGCGGTCGGTGGCCAGCTCGTACAAGAGTTCCATGGCCATCTGGCTGGAGGCGATCTCCGTGGAATGCAGATTGCAATTGAGGAGCACGACGACCTTGCTGTGCTGCACCAGCGACTGGACTTCTTCCTCGGAAGCGATCCGGCGCGGATCGGCGATTTTCCGCTGCTGCTGCTGATGCACGCCGAGCTGGCCAATGGTCGCCGGCTCGGAAATCACCGCGAGGATCAGGGGGCGTCCTTCCGTCGTCGGCCCCAGCGTCTGCAAATGCACCCGACCGGAATGTTCCGCCACATGGCGGAAATAGGCGACGATCGTCTCCCACCGATCGAGAGTGTAGTCGGCGGCGACCGGATGGCCGAGGAACTGGGCGGGAGGCATCGGGAAGTCGGCGCGGACCGCGCCGGCCACCAGCCCCACGATCATGAGCCAAAGCCACGTTCGGACCCTGCCGGCTTGGCATCCCAGAAACGCTCGCATCGTCGAAGGCCCCGTTCCAAGTGGTTTTGGGGATGACCGCGGCCGGGGCGATCCCGGCCGTGACGTACGATCCTATGATAATTGCCGGCCTCGACGACTGCTCGCATGGATGGTTCCGTGGCTCGGGCCGCTTGTTCCACGGATTGGACCGCGCATTTGCACCCCAATCGCCGTCCTCTTGCTGGGGACCGCATCGCCACGCCCATCCTTAGCCAGCGACCTCCAGCCCGCCGGCCGCGTGCCGGCAACGCCTTTGTCCGGGCTTGGACGTGTTTCCGACGGAAAGGGTTGCTTGGCAGAGGATGCACGGCTGGGTACGGTATGTGCATGCTAACCTTCACGCGGATCCTGCTGGCTGAGCTTTTGGGCACCTATTTGCTGGTGTTCTTTGGCTGCGGGGCGGTGCATGCCTCCGTGCTGACCGGTGCCCAGAGCGGTCTGTGGCAAGTGGCGATCGTCTGGGGGCTGGCGGTCGCATTCGCCGCCTATTGCGTGGGCGGGATCAGCGGGGCACATATCAACCCGGCGATCAGCCTCAGTCTGGCCTGGTGGGGGCGGTTCTCCTGGTCGCGCTTGCCGGGATACGTGCTGGCCCAGGTGCTGGGGGCGCTGTTGGCCGCGGCGACGCTGTACGCCATTTACGCCCCGCAGTTGAAAATCAAAGAGGAAGAAAAGGGGGTGACGCGCGGCGGCGTGGGCAGCATCGTGACGGCGATGTGCTACGGCGAGTTCTATCCGTCCCCCGGGCCGCTGGCCGCCGGCAGCGACCGCTGGACAGACGAAGCGTGGGCGCAGTTCCGCCAGCGCACGCCTTGGAGCATGGCATTTCTGGCCGAGGTGGTGGGCACGGCGATTTTGGCGCTGGTCGTCTTCGCGGTCGGTGATCCGCGCAATCCTTCCGCACCGCCGTCGCACCTGGCCCCTCTGGTGGTGGGGTTGGTGGTTGCCGCCTTGATCTCAGTGATCGCTCCGCTGACGCAGTGCTGCCTCAACCCGGCCCGCGATTTCGGCCCCCGGCTGTTTACGTATCTGGCCGGCTGGGGGACGGCGGCCCTGCCAGGTCCCAATGGGCACGGCTGGTTCACGGTGTATATCCTGGCGCCGAGCTCGGGGGCTGTGCTGGGAGGAGCCGTGTACGAGCGGTTGCTCCGCACGACGTAGGAGGTGGGCGGAGTGAGGCTGGAAAGGTCGTCCCGCACGCTTGACGGGTGTACGGAACGGCAACCGTTTCGGAGACCATTGGCATGAACGACGAACACCGGGCGCTGCGCTTCATCCTCTTGGGCGGGTTCCTCGGCGCTGGCAAATCCACGGCGATCGCGCGCCTGGCGCGGCATTACCAGCAGCAAGGTCAGCGGGTGGGCATCGTGACCAACGACCAGGCCACCGACCTGGTCGACACGAACAGCTTCCGGTCGCAGGGGTTCGACGTCGGCGAGGTGCCTGGTGCCTGCTTCTGCTGCAACTTCCGGCAGTTGACCGACACGGTAGCCCAGCTTCAGGCGGCGTCGCGTCCCGACGTGATCCTTGCCGAGCCGGTGGGAAGCTGCACCGATCTGGCGGCGACCGTGATCCGCCCGTTGCAACAGCTTTACGCGGCGACGTTCGACGTGGCTCCCTATGCCGTGCTGCTGAAGCCGCATCACGCGTGGCGGATCCTGGAAGGCAGCCGCCCCGTCAGCGTCCCGGGGGGCGGTGATGAGACAGCGGCGGCTCTTGGCCGGGCCCGCGGCGGCTTTTCTCCGCAGGCGGCCTACATCTTCCGCAAGCAGCTCGAAGAGGCCGATGTAATCGTGATCAACCGGATCGACGAGCTGAAGCCGGACGAGGCCGCCCGGCTGGAGCAGGTTGTGCGCGAGCATCATCCCGGTGTGCCCGTTTTGCGGATGTCGGCACGGACGGGGGCGGGCTTCGAGGCGCTGGTGGAGTTGCTGGCGCAGCGAGGAAGGTTCGGCCAGCGGGTGATGGAGGTGGATTACGATGCCTACGCCGCAGGTGAGGCGGAACTAGGCTGGCTGAATGCCAGTGTACAGGTTGATGCCGGACAGCCCTGGGACCTCGATCGTTGGCTGCTGGCGGTGGTGGACCAGCTCCGCCAAATGCTCGAAGCGCTCGATGCGGAAACAGCGCATCTCAAAGTGATCGGCATGGGGGAGGGAGCCTATGGTGTCGCCAACCTGATCAGTCGAGACGCTCCCGCGGAACTGTCGCTGGCCTCGCGGGCTCAAATCTCGACAGCCCACGTGGTGGTCAACGCTCGCGTTGCGATCGACCCCGCGGTGCTGCAAGATGCCGTCACGCAAGCTGTCGAGAAGGCCTGCCGCGATCAGAATGCCACTTGCCGTTGGCAACAGGTGCAGTCGCTGCGGCCGGGCCGCCCCGTGCCCACGCACCGGATCCTGGCTCCCACGGCCTGAGCCGTTCCGTGGCGCGTCGAAATGCCGATCCGCTGGCGTTTACCACAACCGGCGACCAGCACTGGCCAGCTCCGTCATCCGCCGGTGCAGTTGTCGCTGTTCCCACCAGGCCCGAGCCACTAGTTGTGGGAAGACCCAGGCATCGCGGGCATAGCGTGCGAAAAGCCGTCGGGGCTGCCGGGCCAGACGATACAGCCACTCCAGGCCGCTCTCTCGCATCCACTGGGGGGCCCGCCGCTGTTTCCCAGCCAGAAAATCGATCGTACCGCCTGCACAAATGGCCACTTTCGCCGCCAGGCGATCTCGGTGCGTGTGCACCCAAAGCTCCTGCTTGGGCGCTCCCAAACCCACGACGAGAACATCCGGCTGCACACTGGCAATTTGATCACAGATAGCGGCGTTGGCGGCATCGTCCCGCTCAAAGCCGATCGGAGGACTAGAAACACCCACCACTTCGACGGATGGCCATGCGCGCTGGATCCGCTCGGCCGCACGCTGTCCAACCCCCGGTTCAGCGCCAAGTAAAAAAACGTTAAGTGTATTTTTAGTTGACGATGAGGCGAAAACCGAAGGCACCAGGTCCGATCCGGCAACGCGCTCGGGCAACGGCTGCCCCAACCAGCGGGAGGCCCAGACGATCGGCATTCCGTCGGCCAGAACCAGGCTTGCCTGGCGGTAAGCTTCCCGGAAGTCGGCTCGTCGGGTCAGAAGCACCAGGTGATCGACATTGGGCGTGACCACCATGGCGCACCGGGGCGGAGGGCTAGCGATCCAGGCCCAGATTTGGGCGACTGCCTGGTCCATCCGCAGGGGATCGAATTCGATGCCAAAGAGAGTCACGCGGGCGGGCATGGTGACGCCTTTTAGATTCTAAGTCCTTATTGTGCAAAGTGTTATGGCATGCAGATCCAGGGGGCTGCCTTGGGGACGTGGTTGCAATAAGCCGGCCGGCCGGCGGTGGGGGCATCTTCGATCGATGGGAAAGGTGTCTGTCTGCGTAGCGCACAACTCTACATTGCCCCCAGGGTGCAGGGGCGGTACAAGGCAGCAAAAGCCAGTCTGGACGCGGGCCGACCATACCCGAAGCTGGCAATTGTCGATCTGTCCGTTACGAACTAACCTTGAGACACGCCGGGCGTCGGAGGAGCCGGGGTGCTGCCTGCCCCGGATGGATCGCCGGGGCATCTAGCGTGGTCGATGAACCTTACCGCCCCGTTCTTGGCTGCGATCGCGAAACTGCTCAGCGGGGCGACCGTGCGCTGGCACGAATGCCAGCCGGACACCTGTCAGCGGGTGTATTTCGCGAACCATACCAGTCACCTGGACGCCCTGGTGCTGTGGGCAAGTCTGCCTGGGGAGATCCGCAATCTGACCCGCCCCGTGGCCGCCAAGGACTACTGGTCCAAGACGCGACTGAGGCGGTACATGGCGCAATGCTTCCATGCGATCCTGATCGACCGCGAGGAGATCAAGGTCCATCAAAGCCCAGTGGACGTGATGATCCGCGAGATCGGCAAGACCTACTCGCTGATCGTCTTTCCCGAGGGACGCCGCAACCCGGGGGAGGAGATGGAGGAATTCAAGTCGGGGCTGTACTACCTGAGCAAGAAGCGGCCCGACCTGGAGCTGGTGCCTGTGTATATTGACAACCTCAACCGCGTGCTGCCGCGAGGTGAATTCCTGCCGGTGCCGCTGCTTAGTTGCATCACGATCGGTCCGCCGATCTGGCTGGAGCCGAACGAGAGCAAGGCCGAGTTCCTCAAACGTGCCCGCGAGGCCGTGCGGCGCCTGAAGGACGTATGATCGCCATGCCGTCTGTGTGGATCGCCTGCCTGACGCTGGCCCAGCTTCCCTCGACCAGCACCCGTCTGGATGCCCGCACGAACATCCTGCTGGGGTCGGTACTGGTGCTGTTGGGGGTGGCTTATTTCGTGGGCCGGGCCTTGCGCCGCCAGCCGGAGAGCACGGCCAACCCGGCGGTCGTCCGCACCTTCAATCTGCGGGTGCGGGCGTGGTGGATGATGTTCGCCATCCTGATCGCCGGCCTGCTGATGGGCTATGTGGCGACGGTGGTCTTGTTCGGGTTGATCTCGTTCTGGGCGCTGCGCGAGTTCATTACCATGACGCCCACGCGCCGGGGCGACCATCGCACGCTGTTCTGGACGTTCGTGGTCTTCACGCCGCTGCAGTACGTGCTGGTGGGCCTCCGGGAGTACGGGCTGTACACGGTGATGATTCCGGTGTATGCGTCGCTGTTCATTCCCGCCCGGATCGCGATTGCCGGAGATCCCAAGCGGTTTTTGGAGCGGGTGGCCAAGATCCAGGCGGGGCTGCTCATCTGTGTGTACTGCCTCAGCCACGCGCCGGCCATCCTGTCGCTGGAACTGACCACAGGCTCCCCGGAGGCGCGGTGGATCATCGGCCAGGACGCGCAGCGCCAGCCGATTTATGGCAGCAATGCCAGCGTACTGTTCTTCTTCGTGCTGATCGTGCAGCTCAACGATGTGTTCCAATACTTGTGGAGCCAGCTTCTGGGCAAGCGGATCATCGCTCCGCAAATCAACGCCAGCCGCACCTGGGAAGGACTGATCGGCGGCACGCTGAGCACCATGCTCTTGGGAATGCTGCTGTCGTGGGCGACGCCGTTCGGGATGTTCTGGGCCGGGCTGATCTCGGGGGCGGTGGCCCTGGCCGGCTTCGCGGGAAGCATGACGATGTCCGGCATCAAGCGGGATCGGGGGGTCAAGGACTACGGCACGCTGGTCAGCGGGCACGCCGGCGTCCTCGACCGAATCGACTCGCTCTGCTTTGCAGCTCCCGTGTTCTTCCACCTGACGCGGTTTTTCTTCTCTAAGCTATGAGCGGCGGAGGACAGGCCCGGCCGCGGCCCGTGCTGCAGCCGGCTTGCCCGCGCCATATGCGCGGCATGGCGTACCTAGTCTAGTAGCAGGTCACGCCGAGGGGCCGCGGCGCCGGCGCGATGCAAAAATCATGCGGCCTGGCGCATGGAAGGGCGCGGGAGCGGTCTGCTCAGCGAGGCAAGTTCGGAGCGACTGGCGGTGCTGGCTCACCGGTCGGCGGGGGCGGCGGATAAAACAGCGGCTGGCCTTGCGGAAGTCCCTGGCCTGGCAGGCTGAGCGGCGGCTGTCGGATCGGCTCGGCAGCAGGAGCGGCCCCGTCGACCAGCGGGGTGATCGTGCCGCTGCGGGCGCTCTCTCGCAGCGACTGGGCGCGTTCGAGGAGGCGCTGCGGAGGCACGATCTCTTCCGGGACGAGCTGCACGTCGACCACCCGTTCATCCCGGATTTCCCTGGGAACGAGGTTTTCAACCACGAAATCGAGCGGCGGCAGCTCGTACCAGGGGGGAGGGAACCGCTGGTACAGCGTTTCGGTCCGGTAGCCTTCCTTCATGACCGTGATCTTGCGGGTTCCGTAGTAGGTGAACGCCGCCGAACAGGGGGTCGTGCCGATCTCCTGATCGTCGATGAACACTTGGGCGCCGGGGGGCGTGGTGCGAACGGTCAGCCGTCGCCGGACGCAGCCGGCCTGGCTCAGCCCAAGGAGCCACACGGTCGCCACCAGTGCCCATACAAGCTGCATGCGCCGGCAGGCCGCACGCCCAGGGAAGCGGGGAGCGTCGCTGGGGCCCGAGCGACGATCTGTGGCGAGCGGGCACTGGACGGTCATAGACGGAGCCTGTCAGGCGAAACCGGGCTGACGCTGGCCAGGGAGATTTGCGAAATCGGGGGCGAGAGTATAGAAACAGCAGTTTTACAGGACCAGAGCGAAGTACGGGCCGGCTGCCTGCCAGACGGCCAAGTTGGCCCTTCCCGGTCGGTCGAGGACCTGGGAACGACGCAACATTCTGTCGTACAAAGACTTGCGACCATACGGCACGGGCAGGATCGACAGGGCGCCGGGGGAAGCGAGAACTACAATGAAACAAGTGCGGCGGTCGGCGGGGCGATGATTTAGAAGACGACAGGCCAGCAGCTTCACGATCTTGGGGCAGACGGCGGCAACCGACGGTCACGATGGGTGGCGAAGCGGATAAGAATGGCGGGGCGGAAAGAGGCGGGCAACGTGGAATCGGCGATCGGTCTGAAAGTCGCGGCCCTGACCGACATCGGGATGCGCCGCACGACGAATCAAGATAACCACGCGGTCGTTCTGGCCTCGTCCCCGGAGATGCTTTCG
>Ga0101944_10005704_pt1 | contig 13838 bp, 13 predicted proteins | sample DewCreD2012metaG_FD_75245 | JGI IMG/M metagenome (GOLD analysis project Ga0101944, IMG submission 75245) | Hot spring sediment bacterial and archeal communities from British Columbia, Canada, to study Microbial Dark Matter (Phase II) - Dewar... ... | reverse complement strand
TCAGAGCGCCAACAAGGGCCCGAGCATGAACCGCAATCCGGACGGCTTCCCGTTTGTCGTATGGATGCCGACCATTCATGCAGAAAGCCATCTGGCCTACAACAGGCGCTATGACTTGGTCCCTGCATGGAGTGTGGACGAGAAGTACTGCCGGTATTTTCCACCCGGCGCAGGCATCACCCTGTGGGAGCCAGCGGGATCAGGAAGGGACATCAACCCTGCGGTGTATGAGATCCTGGACCTCATCAAGAGCTATGACCTGATCTTGGCCACAGGCCACCTCTCAGGACCTGAGGTGAAAGCCCTTGTGGCGCTCGCCCACGACAAGGGGCTGAGAAAAATCATCGTCACCCATCCCTTTTACGGCGCCATCAACCTGACGATACGGGAGCAGGCAGAACTGGCGGAAAGAGAGGGGGTCTACCTCGAACACTGCCAGAGCAACATGGCCATCGATCATATCCCTATCGAACACTATGTCGCGTCCATCCGCGAGGTGTCGCCTGAGCATGTGATTCTCACTTCCGATGCCGGCCAGCCTCACATCCCTCCGGTCGGTGAGGCCCTGCGCGGTTTTATCCGCCAGTTCAAATCCTTGGGCGTGACGGATGAAGAGTTAGGCGTCATGCTGGTGGAAAACCCCCACCGCCTCATCGGGACGGTGCAGTAACGAGGCACGACATAGTGGAACGATCCATATACAAAGTCGTGGGGGGAGAAGAGGATGTGAGCGGCATTGCGAAGCGCGTCGCGCAAATCACGGTGTCCGCCATCAAGCAGATGCCTGTTCTCGCGAGCAAGGTGAAAGGCTGCATCTCATTGGGCCAGGGCATTCCTTCCTTTGCGACACCGCCCTTCATCCGAGAGGCGGTGATCAAGGGGCTGCGGCACAATGACGCGATCGGGAAATACTCCCTCCAGCCGGGACTGCCCGCTCTCCGGGAGGCGGTGGCCAGGCGTTTCCAGCAGACGAAAGGAATCGCCATCGACCCCGAAAAGGAGGTGTTCATCAGCTGCGGGGCCATGGAATGCATCGCCGCCGGCATGGCCACGATCATCGAGAGGGGGGATGAGGTGCTGATCCCCTCTCCCAACTATTCTTCCCACATCGAGCAAGTCCTCTTTGCAGAAGGGATCCCCGTTTTCGTGCCTCTTATGGAGAAGGAAGGCTGGAAGCTGGATATCCAGGGATTCAGAAAGGCGCTCACCAAGAAGACAAAGGCCATGGTAGTCTGCAACCCCATGAATCCTACGGGAGCGGTTTTCTCCGAGGAGGATCTAAGGGCTTTGGCGGAGATCGCCCTGGAAAGGGATCTTTTTGTCGTGGCGGATGAGGCCTATGACTTCCTGGTGTATGACGATACCCCCCATTTCAGCCTGGCCTCCATTCCGGAGCTGAAGAAAAAGCTCCTGGCGTGCTACAGTTTTTCCAAGATGTACTGCATGACCGGTTGGAGAGTGGGATACATGGTCGCGAGCAGCCGCATTGTGGACCAGGTGCTCAAGGTCCACGATGCGTTTGCCATCTGCGCGCCGACCATCTCCCAGTATGCGGCGCTGGCCGCGCTTCAGGCAACCAACGGCCAGGACGGCGAGGGGGACAGATTCATCCGTGAGCTTGTTTCAGCGCTTGATTCAAGAAGAGAAATCACCTGTTCCCGTCTGAACAGGCTTTCCCACCTCTTTTCCTATCAAAGGCCCAGGGGCGCTTACTATGTGTTCCCGAGAATAGGATTGCCCGGATTCAGCTCTGTGGACCTGAGCTTGAGGCTCCTTTACGAAGCAAAGGTGATTACGGTGCCGGGAAGCGGTTTCGGTCCGACCGGGGAAGGACACATCCGGCTCTCCTTCGGTGCGACCGAACAGGAACTCGAAAAAGCATTTGATCGAATCGAGGAGTGGGGGATACAATATAAGTAAGAGGAGATCGCCATGCGGGCCGATGAACTTAAATAGGTTATGCAGAAAAAGGAGGGTTCCATGGGCAAAAAGAGAATCATCGTGATCGCCGCGGCAATCGCCGCGATGGTCTTCTGCTTCGCCCCGTTTGCCTTTGCGGAGGACAAGGAAATCACCCGTATGACCCTGAAAGGCATCAAAGAGGTCTACGTGGTCATCGAGGCCATCGAGCCGGAGATAGAGCAGCTGGGGCTCACCCAAACTCAGGTCAAGTCGGATGTTGAGGCAAAATTGCGTGGAGCGGATATTGGCGTGGTGCCGGAATTTCAGCGGGGCCTTCCTGCGGTGTACCTTTACGTCCAGGTACTGAGGCCGCAGAAAATCAACCTTCTTTTTTACAGCGTCTCCCTGTCCCTGCTTCAGAATGTGATCCTGGAAAGAGATCAGAACATCAAGACCAACACCGATACCTGGTTGATGCGAATGCTCGGCACGAGTTCAGGAATCGAAGCGATCCGTTCTGATATCCGGTCCCTGCTGGACCAGTTCATCGAGGACTTTCGCAAGGCCAATCAAAAATAGACGCACAGGTTGCTGAAAAACGCTCATCTACGGCGTTGCCCTCGCCCCTCGTCGTTGCGGCGTACTGGACTGTACGCCGCACTCCTCGGGGTTTCGGTCGCCTTGTATCCAAGCGTTTTTGAGCAACCTGTGAACAGAGTCTTTTTATCCTGATAAGGGCCCATAGACAGCCAACGCTCTAAACTTGGGTTAACACGGCGGCAATGCGGTCACGGAATTCCCGGCTCTGGTCATCGGCTGCGAACACATCGATTTCGGCCGGCGACGAGGCCCCCAGCCCTATTTGAGCGGCCCTGGCAATCTGTTCCTGCTCGAAAATCTTCGGTTTCATGATCTGATCGTTGCTCCCCAAGGCCTTCAGGATGGCCACACCGACCGCATCCACGGCCACGCGATCCGTGGACGCCAGAAAGAGGTTCCCTTTGGCGCGCTTTCCGGTCATGGGGCCCCCGTCCACAAAGGCGTCGATTCCATCCAGAACGACAAGCGCAGGCTTGAACGGGGCGTTGATCTCGGCGATGAGCTTTCGCTGGTGGGGCGAATGGTGGAGTTCTCTCATGTATCCAAATCCATTCCGGGTGGTTGGAACTACGCCCACGTGAAGCTTGAGGGACATGGTGAAGACACCGCCGTACTGGTGGGTCTTGAGGCAGCAGGTTGAGATGAGACACTCGCTTTCCAGAATAGGCCTTGCGACGCGGAAGCCGTTCTGCCAGTGGCTGTCTTTGGGGTTCACGTGAACCCAGTCTTTTTCTTGCAGATCGTCGAAGTTGATGATTCGAACGTCCAGTTTTTCCATCAAAGGGAAAATCCCCTTTTCCGCCATCACCTCGTGGGTGGGCGGGTAACTCCTCTCACCGAGGGTCACGGACTTGGCGCCCATGCTCCACACTTCCTCTACAAGGCTGACCAGGGTGTCGTTGTGAGTCGAACCGGGAACAAGGTCCGCTGTGTTGAAATTGGGCTTGATCAGCACGTCCTTGTTCTTCACGGGATTGATGTTCAGAGCCTTGATGGACTCAGACACGCCTGATTGCCTGTTTTCCGTCCTCACCAGGGACACACGACTTTTTCCTTTAGCCATGGACACTCCTCCTCCCAGACCTAAATAAACAGTACCGCCGGCCAGGGCTGCAGCTTTCAGGAAATCCCGCCTGCTGACGCCCTGGGGCGGTTCGGTTCTTTCTCTGTCTGTTCCAGTTTTCATGTTTGAATAATAGCCATGGTTTGCAACGTGTCCAGAGGAAGCAGCAGAACAACAAAAAGCAATCATGAAAACACGAAAAAAGAAAAAACACGAAAGAAGAGGGGGGTGACGGGTCATTTATGCGCCTCGGCGCACTTGTCACTTCCCTGTGATGATGATATACAAGGGCTGCTCAAAAGGACAACCTTTAAGAGGAGGGATGACATGGAATTGAAGATGGAGAGTATCGAAATTCCGGAAGGCGCGAACATCATTTTCGGTCAAAGCCACTTCATCAAGACGGTGGAAGACCTCTATGAGATCATGGTGGGTGCGGTGCCGGGAGCCAAGTTCGGCATCGGTTTCTGCGAGGCATCGGGGCATTGCCTGGTGCGCGGTGAAGGGAACGACGCGGAGCTCAAGGACCTGGCCATGAAGACGGCTTACAGGATCGGCGCAGGACACACCTTTATCGTCTTCCTCAAGGACGCGTTTCCCATCAACATGCTCAACGCGGTGAAGACGTGCCAGGAAGTGTGCAACCTCTTCTGCGCAACAGCCAACCCGGTTCAAGTGGTGCTCGCCCAGTCCGAACAGGGAAGGGGGGTCTTGGGGGTGATTGACGGCTCGTCGCCCAAGGGAATGGAAAACCAAGACGGGGTGGCCTGGAGAAAAGATCTTCTCAGGAAATTCGGATACAAGCTGTAATCCCGATTCTGCGAGGCGGAGCCTATCCTATGCCTAATGGTTGCCTTCTGTGATGGGAGTCCTCCGGGTCCCTGATGGAGATCACCAGGGGGAAGGGCATCGAAGCCCAGGAGCGCGAAAGAGGGTTTGTTCCTTGAGTAAGGGCCTGCGCATGAATAAATTGGGCAGACTATGGATCATGCCGTTCGTGCTGAGGTATCGAAGCACGAATAGGAGCCGTTCGCCCTTCGATACCTCACGGCGAACGGCTGACGGACCGAGTGGTTCAAGGTATTCATGCGCAGGCCCTAAGCAAGGTTGCCCACGGTTCGTTATCCTGCTCCTGCTCCTTATGTTGGGATACGCCTCCTGTTCCGCGAAAGATGAGGAGACGGCCATCCGCGAACTGATCAAGAAGGGGGCGACCCTCGGGGAAAAGCAGGACATCAAGGGGCTGATCGACCTGACGACCGAGGATTTTCTTGCCCTGCCCGGGGACTTGGGGCGGCCGGAAACCAGAAGGATCCTTTTTGCGGCGTTTCGCTACTACCAGGACTTCAAGATCCTTTACCCGCGGCCGAGTGTGGAGCTCAAACCGGACAAGCGCTCTGCCTCAGCCGTGTTTCCGTTCGTCATCGTGAGAAAAGAGACGGTTCTCCCGAAGCTCAAAGAGCTTTATGAGGATCCCCAGCGGTGGCTGGAGACGGTAGGGGAGAACGCAGATCTTTACCGACTCAAACTGGACTGCCTGAAGCAGAACGGAGACTGGCTGGTGCGACAGGCCCGTCTGGAAAAATTTAAAGGGCGATCGTTCACGGAGTGAGAAGCGCACGCCGCTCCGCAAAAGCATCGCGCAGGAACCTACTCATGACCCCTTCTCTCTCACACGCGTCGAACCGTTTGGATCCGGAAATCAGGCAGGGCATTGGCGTCCTTTTGAAGAATTTCCTCGAAAAGGTGTTGCCCGTCATAGATCTCGAATCAGGGGGAGAGGCGGTCCGGATTGACGAGATCCTTGTCGGGCTGCAAGCCGGTGAGCAGGGTCCCGGCACCGCTGCACCTTCTGCAAAAGCAGAGGTTTCGACGCAAGGCTATGACAAGCTTGCCTCTTACAAGCCGCAGGAGCCTCGGCTGGTTATGTTCGGGAATTTTCTTCGGCACATGATTCAGTTCACGGAATTTGAATCCGAAGGAGAGAGGGTTGTGGTTGACGGATTTCGTCTGAAGAACCTCCCCTTCTGGGCGCGGTACCCGCATCCCCGGGTGCTGGACAACTTCGGAGAGATCTGCAGTTGGTGCAGTTGCGATTGCGAGATTTGTTTTCTGAAAGGAGCTGAGATCGGATACGCCAAGCGAGCCATGCTCTCTGTGGCAGAGGCGCGAACAAGGGCCAAGTATTTTTCGACGCAGAAGAGGCTCGGCCTCCCTGTGGGTCATGCCCAACCCGGGGAGCCTTTTCTGAACCCCTCGATCATGGACATTCTGAGAATCGCCCGTGAGGCCGAGCCGGACCTTCTTCTGGACATCACCACCAACGCCGATTTTCTCACCGACAAGGTCATTCGAGAACTGGCGGAGCTCAAGCCCATTTCTATGGTGGTGTCTATCAACAGCGCCAACGCTCCGCTCAGAAAAAAAATCATGAGGTCAACCCATGCGGATGTGGGGATCAAGGCGATTCCTCTGCTGGGAGAGGCGGGGATTCAATTCATAGGAAGCATCGTAGGCCCTGCATCGGTCCCTGTGGAGGACATCGCGGACACGGCCCGATACCTTGACCGTTACAGCGCGCTCCAGGTGCGGTTGCTCCTTCCCGGCTTCACCCGCTTTCATCCCGAGGAAGTGGCTTTCGACACCCCGTCACGATGGGGGGACATTGTGAAAACGGCGCACCGTTTGAGACAGGAATTCAGCACCCCTATCATGATCCAGCCCGGCTTTTTCTGGAACCAGGACATTTCCGCTGTTTTGGACGGCGTTTACCGCAATTCTCCGGCGGAGAGGGCCGGCTTGAAGTTCGGAGACCGCATTGTAGAAATCGACGGGCAACTCATCATCACCAAAGCAGAGGCATCCGATCTGCTCCGAGTCACCCCTGAAGAAAAAGTAAAGCACGGCTGCTTCAGGCGAAGCCTGAAGATCGAGAGAGGTGAGGAGATTTTTGAAGTGGAGTTGAGAGATGACTCGTTGTTGCACGATGACCACTACCCTTACAAACCGGCCGGGTACGGAATCTGTGACCGCAGTTTCAGAGGGAACACCTTCGGCATTCATCTGATCGATGGGTTCCGGCTGGAATCTCTCAAGACCATCAAGGAATCGGTGGACAAGCACCCGGGAGTTCGAAAAGTCCTGCTCTTTACCACCCCGCTGGCGAAAAACCTCTTTGCTCAGGCGATGATGATTGTCAGAAACTCTCCTGAATTTCACATGGACTCCCTTGAGGTGCGCGTCACCGTGGCGGAACAAACATACTGGGGAGGCAACATTGTGATCGGTGATCTGCACGTTGTGCAGGATTACATTGATCACATTCGCAGGCTTGATAGAGGGGGGTACCGGCCGGATTTGGTCTTGATCCCGCGGTCCTTTGTGGGGGAATGGGGGTTTGACGTGCTTGGAAGGTCCTATTTGGAAATCGAAAGAAAGACCGGAGTTCTCGTTGAGTTGTTGACAAATGTGCGGGTGATGATGTAATGTCTTTGAGGAGTTGAGCATGAAGGAGCACCGGGAAGAAACCCGAAGGGATGATAAGGATTACGTGTGGAGATTCCCGGTACAGCCGGAGACGAATTCACCGGTTTACGATGATCCGATGGTCGAGATGATCCGATCTTTTCTGGCGGATTTTCTCAACCTGGGGCATTTGACCAGGGACGGCAAAAGAGTAGAGGTGGACGGTTTTCAGTTTGCCAATCAATCCAAGACCGTTTATCGGATTTTTCCGAAGTTCGATGATGGAGAAATGGCAGGCCGCGAAAAGTAGATTTTGTCTGTCGTCATCACTAAGTTGATGGAGGGAAGCCCAATGTCCGACGAGAAGAGAGGAAAAGAAATGCCGGGGTGTCAACAAGGAAAGAACGATTGCCATCGACGTGATTTCTTGAGGACGGGTCTGGCAGCGGTTGCCGGGGCAGCCGCAGGCTATTCGATCATGGCCAAAGAAATTCACGCCGCGCAGACGGCCAAGCCTGCCGCAGGACGTGAACCGATACCGATCCTTGTCCCTCGCAATCTCAAGTACACTGCGAAGTCGCCCAATTTTCATGTGTTTGAACCGGCAAGCCAGCAGGAACTGGTCAAATCCGTTTCACCCCTGCTCACTCAGATGGTCCAGGAGGCAGGCATGCAGGTGGATGAACGCCGGATGGCCAAGCTTCAGAGTGCTTTTGAGCAAAGAGGTATGATTAATGTTCCGGGCGGCGGCAAAGCGGCAGACATCAATATCAAGGTCTCCGGCAGTCTCAACGTAGAATGGTAACCGGCCCTTTCGGGGTGCGGCGGCGCCTGGAAAAACCCCTTCATGAATGCAACCGGTGAAGCGCCGGTAAGCCCGGCACACCTTCAAATTCTTGCCTTGCAGTTGTCCCACAACTGCTTTTCCGGTTGCAGACCGTGCGTGTACGACTGCCGCCCGAATCGCAGCCGTGTCATGCAGGCCGATGAAGCGAAGTCCATCATCGATCAGGTCAGAACCATGGCCCTGACGAAGAATTTCGGGTTTTCAGGTGGAGAGCCTTTTCTTCATCTTAACCTCCTTCATGAGTTGTTCCGTCACGTCAAAGATCACTTCGGTTACAAGATGAGCATCTCGACGAACGCCTTCTGGGCGAAGTCTGAGACCACCAGCAAGAACGTGTTGAAAGATCTGGTGGACCTGGGGCTCTGGAGTCTCCTCGTGAGCGTAGATGACTTTCACCAGGAATATGTCGACGTGCAGAACATCGAACACTGCGTCCGCGCGGCGACCGACCTGGGGGTCAAGTGCTTCATGCAGTGCATCGAAACCAGGAGCAGCCGCAAGACGGAGGACTTTAAGAAGAGCCTCCGCATCCCCGCCGACCCCGAGCTTGTTGAATGGGCATCCATTCCCTGCGACCCCGTGGGGAGAGGCGAACGGGAGATCCCTTCAGAAGACCTGATCCTGGAATGGAAAGTCCGGCCGGGGATATGCAGCATGCTCAAGGTGTGGATCGTCGATCCCGACGGATGGGTGAGCGCTTGCTGCGGCACCGCTTCCTCTAATTATCTCAGGGCGGGTAATGCGTTTAAGGAACCCCTCGCGGACATCATCCATCGGGCCAATGTGAATCCTCTGTTCAATGCTCTGGCGGCCTGGGGAGGGCCCCTTCTGCTTATGGACCTGCTTCGGGATCAGGGCTTTCCGGGGTTTGCCGAGGGCGTGTACACCGGTCCTTGTCACGCTTGCCATACGGTGCTGGGGAATAAGGAGGCTGTGGAGATAATCCTTCCTGTCCTCGAGAGCCGGCAACTGGATCTTGTCATGTCCCGCCTGGTGGCGCAAAAACAAGCGCACCAACATTATCAGCAAAAAGGGGAAGACAACATCTGGCTTCCTTCCCCCCGGCTTTTTTGATTTCCGTGTTTCAAAGGAGTACGACCCATGCCGAACACTCGAGTTGCTGAGGGTTGTATCGTGAAAGTTCATTACATTGGAAGGATAGGGAATGGGGAGATCTTCGATGCCACCCGGGAGGACCAGCCTGTGGAGTTTCGGGTAGGTTCAGGGCAGGTAATGCGGGAGTTTGAAGAGGCTGTGCTGGGCATGGCGTTGGATGAGGAAAAAATTTTCGCTGTCCCGCCGGAGAAGGCCTATGGACAGAAAAAGGAGAACTTCGAACAAACGATTCCTCGGTCAGAGCTTCCAGCTGACTACGTGCCCGAAGTCGGCCATATTCTGGGCAGAAAAGAGGGAAAGAACATCCTGACACCTGTGAGAATCAAGGGCGTTACCGACCGAACCGTCACCGTGGATTTGAACCATCCTCTTGCAGGGGAAACCCTGTACTTCCACCTGAAGGTGGTTGGTCTCTCAGAGCCCGAAGAATAAGTCTCCGCACCATCTTGACACCCCACATCCTTTTGAATATACAGAAGCGCGGTGTTTGGTGTTCCCACCCAATGTCAACCCATCCCCTTTTAACTCTAGAGGAGAACCTGCAGGGAGGAAAAAATGAAGACCATGCGACAAATGATTTGGATCATTGTGATGATGGCGGTTGTTGTGTTTTCCGCCACATCGGCGAGCGGCCAGGAGATCACCATCGCACTGGGCTCGGAACCGACGACCCTGGACCCCCAGCTCCGGGAGGACGGGGGAGAGCGAGCGGTCAACGACAATGTGTATGAAACGCTCATGGCGCGAACCCCGGACGGAAAACTCAAGCCGGGCTTGGTGGCCTCCGAGCCCAAGCTGCTGGATCCCAAGACCTGGGAAGTGAAATTGCGTTCGGGTATCCAATTCCACAATGGGGAGCCCTTTAACGCGGATGCCGTGGTGTACAGCGTCAAACGGATCATTGACAAGAAATTCAATTCCGAGCAGATCTCCTTTTTCTTCACGATCGTGGACGCCAAGAAAGTGGATGACCTGACGGTCCAGATTATCACGGACGGCCCCGATCCCATCCTGCTCTCGCGACTCTACTGGATGAAGATGGTCCCGCCGGTCTACTCCAAGGACCCCAAGTTCGCGGAAACGCCAGTCGGCACAGGACCCTACAAGTTCGTAAGGTGGAACCGCGGCCAGAACTTGGTGCTCGAGGCGAACCCCGGTTACTGGGGTGAGGCTCCAGCCATCAAGAAAGTGACCTACCGCTTTGTTTCCGATGCCGGGACAAGGCTGGCCGGTCTGATGGCGGGAGAGTTCGACATCATCACGAACCTGCTGCCTGAGTTCACGAAGAAAGTGCCCCAGGCAATCCACATCCTGGGCCTGGAGCACCCCATCATCATTCTCAACGCGGACGCAGGGCCGACTAAGGATGCCCGCGTCCGAAAGGCGTTGAACCTTGCGGTCGACAAGAAAGCTCTTGCCGAAGGCCTCTTCGAAGGCTTTGCCCAGGTGGCCCAGGGCCAGCTTTTGAGCCCCTCCTTTTTCGGTTTCAACAAGGAGGTGGGGCCTTATCCCTATGATCCGAATCAGGCCAAGGCGCTTTTGAAGGAAGCCGGAGCCGCCGGGGCGAGCATCGAGATCATCGGCACGGCAGGCCGTTGGCTCAAGGATCGGGAAATGGTGGAGGCTGTGGCCGGGTACTGGGAGGCCGTGGGCTTGAAGCCGAAGGTGCGGATTTTTGAATTCAACGAATACCTGAACCGGCTCTTTGACCGCAAAACGCGGGCGGATGCCATCTTCGTGGTGAGCTCCAACGAACTGATGGACGCGGACAAGAGCTTCTCCGCCTATTACAAGGCAGGGGGAGTCGGCTCCTCCAACAGCGACAAGGACCTGGCCGCTTTGATCGATTCGGCGCGGACCGAGACCGATCCGGCCAAGCGCGCGGCTCTCTATCACAAGGCGGTGAAGCATGCCTATGACCAGGCCTATTTCGTGTGGCTCCTCAATATCGAGGACGTCTACGGCGTGAGCAAGCGGCTCCACTGGCCCGGCCGGGTGGACGCCAAGATGCTCGTGAGCGAAATGCGCATGAAGTAGGCTGGATGGGCAGGTATTTCCTCAAACGGCTGTGGCACGGCGCTATCGTGATCTTCGGGGTCACGGTCCTCGTGTTTGTGGTGACCCGGCTGGTGGGCGACCCTGTCAAGGTCATGCTTCCTCTGGAGGCCACGGCAGAGCAGCGCGCGGCTTTCGAGAGGGAGCTCGGCCTGGACCGGCCCATGACGATCCAGTTTGTGGATTTCATGATGGGGCTCTCCCGCCTGGACTTCGGCAAGTCCTTGTGGCAGCACCGGCCGGCCATGCAGATCGTCTTTGAGAAGCTGCCTTTGACCCTCGAACTGGCCATTCTTGGCATCGGCCTCGCCTTTGTTCTCTCCATCCCTCTGGGCATCCTCTCCGCCCTGAGACCCGGCGGGGTCTCGGACCGAAGCACGGTTTTCGTGAGCCTCATAGGGCTCTCCATCCCCCAGTTCTGGCTTGGGCTTCTCCTGATCATCGTGTTCGCGGTCCAGTTGAAATGGCTTCCGACCTCGGGGATCGACACGCCGGCCCACATTATTCTTCCGACCATCACCATGGCTCTTCCGGCCCTGGCGCGGCTGGTGATGATTGTCCGGTCCTCCATGATCGACGAACTGAACCAGCAGTATGTCAAAACCTGCTTTGCCAAGGGATTGCCCTTTTACCGGGTCGTGGGGGTTCACGCTTTAAGGAATGCGGCGCTGCCTGTGGTCACCCTGACCGGGTGGGAACTCATCCGGGCCGTGGCCGGGTATTCGGTGGTGGTCGAAACGGTCTTTGCCTGGCCCGGGCTGGGGCTCACGGCTATTCAGGCTATTGAGCGGGAAGACCTGATCCTTCTTCAGGCCATTGTTTTTACGGTGGCCATTCTGGTGGTGCTGATCAACATCCTGATGGATGTGGCTTACAAAATCATTGACCCGCGGTTGAAAATGGGCTGACATGGGTGCCAAACAGGGAGCCATAGAAAGCGTGGGGGATCGCCGAAGCGGCGGGCTGAGGAACCTGTTTCTGGAGCTGTGGCGGGACAAAACAGGTTTTATCGGCGTAGCCATGATGGCCGCTCTTCTTTTCATGGCGGTGGCGGCTCCCCTGATTGCACCGCACAGCCCCACAGCCCAGGATCTGCGCGCTCGCCTCAAACCGCCGGTATGGAGCGAGGACGGTAGCTGGAAGCACCTCTTGGGCACCGACAACCTGGGAAGGGACGTGCTTTCCCGTGTGATTTACGGCTCGCGGGTGTCCCTCATGGTCGGCGCTTTTGTCGTGCTGATCGCGGGCACTTTCGGGACGGTGCTGGGTCTCATCGCAGGGTATCGGGGCGGACGCACGGACAGTCTTATCATGCGCTGGATCGACACCCAGGTGGCGTTCCCCGGGCTCCTGATCGCTCTGATCATCCTGGCCGTCATCGGTCCCAGCATGCTCACCGTGATCCTGGTTCTCTCCTTCAACGGGTGGATGGTCTACGGCCGCATGATCCGGGGCGCGGTTCTGTCGGTGCGCCAGACCGCTTACGTGGAAGCGGCTGAGGTCGTCGGGTGCAGCGGGCCCCGTGTTGTTTTCCGTCACATCCTGCCCAATCTGACATCCCCTTTGCTCACCCTGGCCATCCTGGAGTTCGCCCGCATTGTGCTGGCAGAGGCGGCGCTCTCCTTTCTAGGCATGGGCATCCAGCCTCCCGCGACCTCATGGGGGTTGGACGTAGCCTCAGGCAAGAACTATCTCTTCAGGGCCTGGTGGCTGGTTACCTTTCCGGGGATTGCCATCTCTCTCACCGTGCTCGCCGTCAACCTCGTGGCGAGCTGGATGCGCCTTGTCTCGGATCCGCAGGAGCGGGAAAAACAGTTTGCCCGCCAGATGCGCGCACGCCGAAAGCGCGGGCCTGTCGCGCAGGAGGTAGCCTAGCGTTTCAAAAAACCGTAACAGTTTAGCTCTTTGAAATGCATGGCTCAGGCCATGGAAATCCCTCTAAGAACAGAAAACGAAGAGTGTGCGGGAAAAAGGCAGAAACGGAATAGACGCTTGCTCAATGATTGTCGCTAACCAACAGCCCTTACTTGAAATCGAAAACCTGGTGGTCCATTTCACCACCCGCAGCGGGATTGTGCAGGGCGTTCGAGGCGTCAACCTCCAGGTGGGCCACGGGGAGACTCTGGGGATCGTGGGCGAATCAGGCTCAGGAAAAAGCGTCACGGTCCAGGCCGTCATGGGGTTGATCGCCCCGCCGGGGGAAATCGTCTCCGGCAGCATCCGCTGGAAGGGAAAATCCCTTCTCGGACCAGGAGGCCGGGAGTACCTGGAAAAGGTTCGGGGAAAGGAAATCACCATGATTTTCCAGGATCCCATGACCTCTTTGAACCCCCTGTTCACCGTGGGGACACAGATCACGGAGGTGTTGCGCCACCACCTGGGAATGGAAAAAAAGCAGGCCCTCCGCCGTGCCGTCGAGTTGCTGGAGCTGGTGGACATCAATGCCCCGGAGCGGCGGCTGCAGCAGTTCCCTTACGAGCTCTCAGGCGGCATGCGGCAACGGGTGATGATTGCCACAGCGCTGGCCTGTGAACCGGAACTCCTCATTGCGGATGAACCCACCACGGCCCTGGATGTGACGATCCAGGCCATGATCCTCGAGCTTCTCGCGGAACTCCAGGAGCGGCTCCAGCTCTCCGTGATCATGATCACCCATGATCTGGGGGTCATCGCCCAGATGAGCCACAGGGTGGCGGTCATGTACGCCGGAAAAATCGTGGAAGTGGGGCCGGCCGAGGACATCTTCGAGAGGCCCGTGCACCCTTACACCCAGGGGCTTCTGAGGGCGAC
>Ga0101944_10005702_pt1 | contig 13845 bp, 1 predicted proteins | sample DewCreD2012metaG_FD_75245 | JGI IMG/M metagenome (GOLD analysis project Ga0101944, IMG submission 75245) | Hot spring sediment bacterial and archeal communities from British Columbia, Canada, to study Microbial Dark Matter (Phase II) - Dewar... ... | reverse complement strand
GAAATATTGACTGATGCCAAGTTTGTTGCTGATTATTTGTACCCAAGTATGAAGCGGGTCTGGTAGGCTGAGTACTAATCTTAGTGTTGTACCAAAGAAACCCTGGAAGAAACTGATATGAGTATTGTCAATGACTTGATTTTTTGATTTAAAAACAGCATTAGGGAATATAGATGATTTCTGACTTTGTGCTGCGGCGTATGTAGCAACTAATCCTGACATTGAATGACCATCAACAAGGGTGACATGATCTGCAAGGTTGTAAGGAGTGGTAGAAGAATTATAGAGATTTATACCTGCAGATAGAGTGTCGATAACTTGTATAACCTGAGTAAGATTGTCAGAAGGCCATTGATATCCTGATCCATCGTGGCGAAATGTTTCTTCAGCGCCCATAGTGCTAATGGCGAGAGTGACGATGCGACTGGGAAGTTGTTGAGATGAGTTAGAATTGGCGATGTCGTAAATGCGAATATCGAGACTATTTTCAGCAGATAGTTGTGAAACTAAGCGAAGCGCCCCAAAGCCAGGAAGATATATTTCTATATTACTGTTAACTAATTTCTGAAATAGGAACTCTTGGATTTGGGTTGATTGGAGTGATTTGAGTTGTTGTGCCTCTTTTTCTGTTAATTGGAGAGTGAGGGTGAGCGGTTCTCCAAGGAAATCCTTGTCTTTCTGGGGGTTTTTGATGAAGAGCGTGAATTTGGCTAGATATGGGTATGGATTGGTCCTTCCATTTGTTTCTTGTAGTTGTGCTGTATATGGTTTGTAAACATCACTTTCTTTTGGTTGTTTGATGATTATGAGTTGATCTGGATTATTTTCTGCTTGTTGAATCATTTTTTGCATAATGAGCATGTCTTTGACTGCTTCTTCGAACGTTTTATTGGTAATATCTCTTTCTTGTAGCCGATGAGGTGTGGTCTTGATATCGAAAGTTTTGTCCCATTTTTTCCATAGGTCGAGTTGTGAGAGGAGTTTGGTAAAAAATACTTGAATCGGTGTTTTGAGATATAGATCTTTAATATCCGGAGGGATGTTTACATCATAATATGATGCAATGGCGATGTTTTCTAATTTGAGCTTGGGGGGAGGGATGATTGTTGGATCAAGGGTTGGCTTGGTATTGTTGGGTTGATATCGTTGATTGGGTATGTTTTGCGCAATATGCGCGAGTTTTTGACGATCAATCATTGATATTGGAATGTTGTCTAATATTGAGTTAAGATTTTCTAAATATGTCGGTGATGTTGGTGATGTTGATTGATAGTATGATTTGATTATTTTAACAAAAATACTACGTATTCGATCATCTGGAATAAGAGATTTAAGAATATTATTATATTCAGCGGTAATATGTGGTGTAGGATTTAATATTGAGTTGTAAAGGTGCGTTAAATTGATTGCAATAAAGTAACCGTATTGTTCTAATTCCTCTAGATTATTATTTTCGTTATCGGAGAGAGCTTTTTGTGTCCAATAACGAACTTGATAGATGATTTTTTGTAAGTCGAGTGGTACGAGTGGTGTGACTTGATTGAGAAAAGTTTCGATATCATCTTCATTGATGGATGGATTAGGTTGAGGTGGTTGAGCTCTTATGAATAAATTATTAATAAATTTGACAATGTTTTTGCCGAATACAATTGCAGAGTCGACTATATCAGCAATAATATGAAAACCCTGATTATTCGCGGTGAGGGCGGCAGTTTGGTTAAGCGTAAATGGGTTGAAGTTTGGTTGAGCATTGAAAGTGAGAAGTAAGTTGTTGGCTTGTTGAATAATTGATTGTTGAGCGGCAATAATGTTTTCTACTATCTCGAACTGACTATCTCCAGGACTCGTAGTCATCGAGTTGAAGTACAAGACAGTCTGATAGAGATTTAAGAGGAAATTGAAGACTTCTTTTTGGACTTGTTGTTGATAGGCGTGAGCGAGATCTTCGGCATAATCGTTAGCGACATGTTGTTGCGGAAGAGGGTAGGTTTGTTTTTGGTAAGCCTTGTTTTCGATTAAATTAGCGGCAGCTTCATTAATAATAGCGGTGACCTGATCCAACAATTCTTTGTCTTGACTACTATTGTTGATTCTTGATTTGAGATCGCGGTAGGCGGCTATTGGATCTGGAGCGAGAAGGATTTGCAGTAGCGTAAGATCTTTTTTTGATAAAGACTCAAGAGCCTTTTTTGACTGGGAATTATTAACTGATTTACCGAAAATAATACGAGCTACAGTTTTGTCATTGGTATAATTGAGATTGTCGATATTGTCTTCGAAGAGTAGGTCAACGAGATAACGACCGAGATAATCACGGAAGTCAGGACTATTTTGTCTTGTGTGAAGAATTGTTTCTGCCCAGAGATAGGGGTCGGTGGTTTTTTTCCAGTTGATAGTGTTACCAATGATGCCGACTCCAGTTGTGGCGCGAGCGGCAGGAACAGCGGTTTCGAAGATAGTTTCGATATCAGCGTGCGAGGAGCCAAGATTGCTAACTTGACCTTGAGCATTAACGGCTTGAGATATTTCTCCGGCAGTTTTGTCAGCAATACTATTTATTTGTCTTTCATACTCGTCGATCGACAAAAGGAGGGCGTCGGGAGTTGTTTGCGATTGGCCATTTTGAGCTTTAAGTTGAAGATTGAGGAGATGGTTGATGTATTTGACTTCGGTCCAGAACTCATCTTTGCTGAGTTTATTATTTAGTTGGTTGTGAATTGCTTGGGAAAGCAGGGTAAAGGGCGCGCTGCCCGAAAGGCCAATGTTAATAAGATTGGGTGCTTGACTTTTGATCGGGAAATGGACGGAGACGGGAGAGGAGGGAGTGCCCAAAGTTTGAGAGAGCGCGAGAAGTTGAAAAACTAAGGTAGTTACAGATTGACCTAGCTTATTTTCAAGTTTTTTTTTAATTGAGCTCGCGAATACCTGGTAATCATCAATGAGATTGGTGGTAATGTTGACTTGAGCAAGATTTATTTTGGGATGACTTGCGAGGCGAGCGGCTTGTTGTTGAGGTTTGGTTTGCGAGGGGAGGGCAAGTTTTTGGAAAGCAGAGTTGACCTTGGTGGTGAAGCTCGATTGATCTTGGACCGGAAGAGTGGTTATCTCTAGATGTATCGAGTCTGTTAATTTGGTGTTTGCTGGCTGTTGGGCGATGACATTTTGTCGTAGGAGAGCGTTTATTACTTGATTTGCGAAAACCTTGGCGGGTACTCCCATCAGAATATGGCTACTGTGAGTTGAGTGATGATTGGGAACGAGAGTTTTGGTGTGGGTGCTTTGGGTTGTGTCAAACTTAAATCCAGCTAGTGAGCGCAAGGGAATAGTGGGATCGAACATAAAAGCAGGATGATCAGTGTAGCCATAATGAGCAAGGCTACCATCTTGGTTAAAAGTTTTTTCAGCCGGAGTATTTTTGATGATGTCAAACTGAGCAAGACCAAGAACAGCAAGAGGGCGGGGAGGGGAGTTGATAGAACCAAAATCAGCTGGAAACCAGGCTTTTTCGACAGAGAGAAGGTTGTTGTATATATGGATCCCTATGGGGTGATCTAGGAAACCCTCTGGCGCGACACCAAGTAGTAGAGAGGTGATTATTTGAATTCCTGTTTTGTCTAAATTAACAAGGGTGGAGTAGGGAATATCAGCGAAGTACCACACTACTTGTTCGTCGAGAACTTGAGGAATGATAAGTCTGATCGAGCGAGATTCGACGGGAACCTGCCGATCATCATAGCGAGTGAGGAGGGTTTTGGCGTTTGGGACAATCGAAATACCAGAATTATTAATAGAAGCGAATGGTTGATCTGTGCCAGTTGTGAGAGTGAATTGGTTGTTTTTTACTTCTTGGGCAAGAGCTTTGACACCTTCGATTTGCGCCATAACCACCTTAAGCATTGGGGCAATATTGAGACTGCTAACTTGTTGATGAGGAGAGAGGATGGTTGTCTCTTCGTTAGCTGGAGACAGGATTACTTTATTATCTTGAAGTTCTTTATGCGAGATTGCGATTGATCGTAGGTCGGGATTGAGAATATGGTGTTCACCACTGCGACCTGCGAGCCCTGCCCAACCATCATTTTGGAAGAGGACGGCAAGAGCGGTTTCTGGTTTATTTGTGAAGGTGCGAACAATAGAAAGAGTTAGTTTATTGAATTTTTCTATGAGATAATGGATTCTGCCTCCACTTATATGCATAAGGAAAGAGATGTGATCATCTATGCTTGTAAGGGTTGCTGGGAGAGCGGGGAGAGAGCTCCGGGCTACTTCACTACGAGGAGGTTGGGAGTGAGGAGGGTTGATAGTCAGGGGCGACTGTGCGACTGAGCTAGATATTTTGGGGAGAACCCAATTTGAGGATATCAGACTTTTCGTATTTTTGGGGGTGAGACCAGCTTTTCTGAGAACGCTTTTTTGTTTTTCGGTTAATGAATTGGTGAGGGTGATTTCAATGGTCTCAATATCTGGATAAGTGGCTCTTACGTTTTTGATCCAAGTAATTAAAACATCGGATGTAATAGACTTTGCATTTATTCCATTTAGTATTTCTGTGGTTAGCTGTCTTGTTGCAGGATTGATAACCAAACGACCGTCGGGATATTTTTGCGCGCTGAAGTTTATGTTGGTGCCGTTAGCTTGTAACGCGGGGACTTGGGCGAGTCCGCCTATTGCACCACCACCTGTGAGGCGAGTATTGAAGAGTTTTGACCAGAAATTTTGATTAGATGCTTGAGGCGGTTCGTCTGGAATCATGAGGAGATTGAGTGACCAGTCATCTGTTTGTTTGTAACCTAAGTTTAATAATCTTGCCATGACTTCGTTAACAATATTAGTCGCGTCGGTGGTGTCGCCTAGCGGAAGTGTGCGGTAGTATGCGACTACATCATTAATTGTTTTTGCAAGTACGTCTGCAGGAACATCGTGAATAATCCCGTCGGAAGTATTGATGATTAGGTCGCCAGGATTGGGTCTACCCATAAAGATGTAGGGCATCGAAGTATCTTTATTGATCTTTTCGGAGCCATTAAGTTGATTTGGAAGGTTAACTCCAACTCTCTGTTGATTGGCTCTACCAGCAGTACTGATTCCTGGAGCATTACTTAGCTTGTCATACGAGTTAGGAAGAAGAGTCTTTCCGTCGTCGTCTGTGAGGCGTGTGATTGCGTGCATTCGATTGTCACGGATCATAAAGGCTTGTGTGTCGCCAACTACAAATCCGCCAACGTGCCAACCGTTATCATCTGGATTTGCGGCATCGGTTATTTTAATTGCAGAAATCGCATTGAGAGTGGTATTCATTAACTCGTTATTGTAGAAGTTGATGCGGAGATTGTGTAATTGATTGTTGATACCTGTGAGAATTTTTTCCCAAATTCCTACTCCAAAAAGTTGGAGAGGAGAGATCCCATCTGTCGCCATTTTGGTTTTGTTCGCCTTGATGGTGGCTTCGAGAATATCGTGCAATGGCTCAATGTCCCATTGTTCGTTCCCACGGGAAGACCCAGTTGAAGCTACTTTTGCTCCTTCGGAGCTCTTCTCTGCCGCACTAACTCCGTCGGCGGTAGAGATGGTCAGAGCAACTGAGCCATTCTCTCTGTAGACAGAATATCCTGAAATTGAGTCTTGTGATTCTTTTTTGTCTGGCTTGTTTTTATATTTGCCGCCAATAAAATGAGTCGCATTTCTTTCGTTAATGGTACGATGATTGTTGGAAGAACTAAAAAGTGTTTGAGGGTTGGCGACGATGCCGGCGGTGCGACCCAAGAGCCAGTCGGTGAATTGTTGCCAGAGCGAACGGTTGTCCTCGAAAGTTAGTGGAGCCGTATCAGGTATGTTGATTGTTGGTATTGAAGAGGGTGATTTGTAGGATGAGGTCGGGATAACTTGACTGTTGTAAATTATGGTTGTGACTGCCTTGGGACTGGGGAGAATAGTTTTTAGTTCGGATTCTGTTATGGGGCGAGATTCGGTAACACCCTTGATTGTGGTACTAAGCATTAGCTGACCACTAACTCGAGTAATGGTCATGCGCTCGCCTGTAGGGAGCATAAAACCGAGGTTTTGGAAGGAGTTATCGGAGATTAGCTGTGATATTTCTTGGGTTTGACCGTTTATGGTGAGAGTTTGTGAGGGAGTTTCGGCGACGGCTTGAGTTGTTTGTTGGACAGTTGTGGTTTTTGCTGGGGCGCCGTAAGCATAGCGCTCGGGGAGAGGTTGAGAGGAGGTTTGGTTGAAAAGAGCGATGAGGCGCTCGCTAATACTGTCTGGATTTTTGGCAAGTAGATTAAGCCTAGTTCCTGACTTGGCGGCAGCGAGATCATTAAGAGTCAGGGGAACATCATTTAGACCGAAGCGAGCGGCAAGAGCATTAAGTCTGTTCTCTGGTATGCCGCTGTTTTTGGCGGTGATGAGGAGATTGAGCTGGCGTTCTCTGGTTAGGAGATACTCGTTCAGGGCGGCCTCGGTTGTGTCAACATAGCGAGGGGTGTTGTGGATATTTTGGCCGACAGTTTGGAGTTGATGATCAAATTTGGCAAGCGTATCTTGGAAGGCTTGATTGTTGGGAGCGAGGGACTTGAGCTCACTAACAAGATCATGTGTCGTAAACTGAGTGATTTCTTCGAGGTTGCGCGAGAAGGTGAGGTCGGACTCGAGCGCAAGTGAGTTCTTTTTAATTCTAGTGAGAGCTTGCTCGGGAGTGAGGCTCTCATCAGAGAGAAGGATTAGATCAGATGGGGCTTGAGGAGAGCCATTTTTGGGGTAGCCACGCAAGCGACCGATACTTTGACGGGCAGTATCAACGGTAAGATCAGAGGCATCGGCAAGCACTACTACTTTGCTAATTACATCTTGGGGAGGATCACTGTTTATGGGTTTGAAGTTGGCGCCACGAGTCCTGTTCTGGCTGAGCGCCAGGATTTTGTGGTTGGAACTTTCTTGTCTTAGTTTGATAGCGGCTTCGTAGAGCTCCTCGGCGGTATCGAAGCGGGTGCCGGAAGTGAGGTCTAGATCAGCTTTTTTACTAATTTTGATTAACTGGTTGCTACCATCTCCGTTTAGCAGGGCGAGATAGAGAGTGTCTCCTTTATTTAGTTTGTTGTGAGTAGCGGAAACCAGCTCTTTGGTGGTCTCGTCAAGCGAGATGCCAAAGTTACGCCCAAGTTCGGCGTCGACAACTAGAGCGATTTCGTTTTTTTTGAGAGTTTGAGCGATGTTGTCGGCAGCAGCTTGGATTGTGGCTATGAATGTCGGCTTGGTTGTGGCAGAGTTGGGGGCAAGAAGAGGGGCGTCTTCGAGTAGTGTTTTTAGGCCATACTTGGCTTTGGGGATGCCTGATGTCGCGTCGGTTAGGTAAACTGAGCCTAGTTGGTTCATTACGTCATCAAGAGAGATGGTGAGACTGGTTGGGTTGACGGAAAGCGTTTCGAGACTATCTATGGTAGTGGCTTGTAGACGTTTGCCACCAAGATCTTGAAGCGCCAGAGCTTGATAGACCTCCGAGTATTGTTGACCAGAGATTGTTTTGTTGCTGGCGAGCTTGATAAGGGTGCCATCGAGTAGGTAATCATCGCCTGGGACAAGAGCGAGGATGTGGAGCTGAGCTTGGACCGCGTCGCGGTAGTTTCTGGCAAGGGTGGCGACCCGACTTAGCTCGTCTGCTAACTCTTGACTTCCGCTTCTTATGAGGAGATCGTTGTCGGTAGCTCTTATGAAGTTGTCAAACTCGGCAACGCTAGTGCGGAGTTTTTGGAGATATGTTTTGGCATTTTCTGACACACCTTCTGCGCCAAAGTCGAGGCTTTCGTTAATGAGTTTGAGTTGATAGGCTTCGGAGAGGGGTTGTAGGGTGTTGGTGGTTTTGTTGAGAGTCGGAGTGAGGTTACCATTTGTGACTGCCACGAGAAGAGAGCTATTTTCGCTTTTTTTGTAAACATTGACTAGTTCTTGACCACTCTCCAAGCCGTTGGCAAATTGTTTGGGGAGACTGCCTATGGTGTAGCTTTGACCAAAGCTACTCATCCAGTGTCCGCCGATCATCCCCAACTCGTCAATGTAGCCAGCGGGTTTGGCGGCGAAAAATTGTGACATAAGTGAGGCTACTTGTTTTTGAGTTGAAGGAAGTCCTTTTTTGAACTTGATAGCCTCGTTTACCAAAAAACCGAGGGAGTTGTGGTCGGTTAGGATTTGAAAGGGAGGAGATCTATGTTTCCAGAATTGCCAGGAAGGGTTTTGACTACTTTTTACTAAGTCTTGTACTTGAGAGAGAGGGAGCTCTTGACCAGAAAGATCAAAAAACTTGAACACACCCTCGTGTTGACGAATGACAACGGCTCGATGTTTGCCAAAGACTGGCTCGAGCTTCTGGGTGCGGAGAATAGTCTCGTCGAGTTGTTTGATGTCAACGGCGGAGATAAAGTTGTTGCCTTGCTCGAGTTCGAAAAGCGAGAGAAGAGGAGTAAGAACGGTGTTTTTGCCACCGCCAGTTGTGGGATTTATGATGAGGCGGCGATCTTTGGCATTGGTGTTTTCGGAGAAAAACTTGAGAGTTGCGAGATAATCTTCGGCTTGTTGAAGTTTGAGACCTTTGGTAAAACCTGAGGTGTCAGCGAGCAAGTTCATTTGTTTGTTTAGTTTTTGGATGAGTTGTTGTTCGGCAGGGGTGGGGGAGTAGCCGTCGGCGAATAGTAACTCGGGTCGACCTGAAGTTTCGCTAACTGAGGGGTGAAGTCTGCTTTCTTTGGTTAAGGCAGCGATGGTATTTGCCTCTCTCCTACTATAGCCGACACTAGTGAGAGGAGAGTTGAGGCGATCGAATATTTGAGAGAGGAGAGAGGGAGTGGGTTCGCCTGCGTGAAGGGCGCTAAGACGAGCTACATCCTGAGCATTGTAACCAAGTTGCTTGAGACCTTCTGCCATAAGAGTAGCGGGTTGAGGAGAATGCACAAGGACGTAGGGTGAGTTGGTGTTTGCGAGCGCGGTTGTGATGCCACGAGCTAGATTGGGATCAATTTGAGAGTCTAAGAGGATTTGGGTAAGGGCAGATTTTGTTGTTGCACCACTACTTTCAAAGTTTTTGGCAAGCACACTCATGGCACGCAAAGAATCAGCGCTGGCAGGGAGACCAAGTTCGGTAGCGAGGCGAAGGTTTTGGCGGTAGGCGGTGAGAGTTTCGATAAGTAGCTTGGGCTCAAGATCGGAAGTTGTGAGTTGTTCTTTAAGAAGGAGAAGAAAGGTAGCGTCGTCTTGAGCTTGAATAATTTTTGTAACTAATTCTGGGGTTGGAGGGAGTAGGGGGAGAGCGGAGTGAAGAGCAGTCGGAGAGAGAGGTTCGGCGCTGAGTTTGCGTAGCGCCATAAGCTCGACCGCCTCGACCGCTTCTTGTTGGGTACCTTTGAAGCCAGCTTGAACAAGATCATCATATAAAGCAGAGTGAGCTGAAGAGTCGGCAACTAACTGCAACAACTCGTCGGCACTATTTGCGGCAAGCTCGGCAAGCGCCAGTTGATTGCCTTTTTTGCCACCAAGGGAGAGAAGGTTGCCGACGGCAGAGCTTAATTTCTCGACTGATTTGACATTACTACCGACTGACTTGAGAATGACTGCCTGTCCGAGATTATCGGCTACTGAGACAAGAGTGTTGCCGGTTTCTCCGATGACTTGACTAACTGCGTGAAGAGCGGTGTTGGCGCCTTTGGAGATGGTTTGGCTTAGGGGAGAAGTGGCTATTTTGACGGCTTGGTTGGGGATAAAGGAAGAGACTTGGTGTCCTGCGCGAAGAGCTAGTTCTGTAATGACTTCACTTCTAGCCAGGGGAGTAGTTTTGAGTCCTGGTAAGAGCTCTTTGGTAAGTTCTAGGGAAGATTTGGTAGTTATGGATTCTAATGTCTCATTGCTCGCGCGAGTTACGAGAGCTTTGCTGGTGCCGGTCATCCCACGATACATCCCGCTAGCGATTATTTCGGCAGGAATAAGGTCGGCGGCGGTGACAACTATATCAGTAGCTAAACCAAGACTCGCCACGAAGCTACTCCCAATATTATCGTGGCTGGCTGAGGCGTAGTTGAGAAAGGCGTTGTTGTAGCGGTTGTTGCCTGTTAACTCGTCAACAAAAGAGCTGCCGATTGAGGTAACGGAGCTTTCTTGATCGCGGCTCCAGTCGATACCGCTAGTCCAAGCAGTTGTAAATTGGGAGAAGTTGGCAAGCGCTCGGTAAGTGGTGGCATCTTGTATCGAGCCTGATTTTTTCTCGATTTCGTCGAGAACTTGTAGAGTGACGGAGACTTGTTGAGTAGGGGGGATAAGGCGAGCGATTGTCTGGGATTTGAACTCTGAGGGAGGGAGAGTAATTAAGCTATTGGTCGCGGAGTCTTGCAAAACCGAGTCGGTGAGAGTGAGGGCGTAGTTGGCGGCTTGAGTGTTACTTATGTAGTAACTTGGGCTTAGTGAGCGAGCGGCGGCGCCAAGCGCCATCTGAACAAGACCAAGCGCTTGATCGACTCCAGGGAGGAAGTTGAAGTAGCGAGACTCGATTTGGTGGGCGGCGGCGCCTGTTGCGTAGGCGCGGTCGAAACTGGCGATACTCTCTGAGGTGCAAAACCCATTTATACAAGCAAGTCCTGGGGCGCAGGTGTCTTGTGTACGAAGCGAAAAAACTCCAACTTGATTGCAGGCTTGACCAACGACTCGATATTGAGTGTCTGAAGTTGGGGGTGGGACATAGTAACAGTGAGCGTTGGTGCCGCAGTCGTTGACACCTGAGAGTTCGCGGACTGCTGGATTGTCGATTTTGCCAGCGCAGTAACCGCCAGAGTTGACACAGTTGGTTCCGGGGAGTTTGTTAAGAAGAGCGGTTTTTTTGGCGGGGTCGCAGTAGCTTATGTCTGGCGCTGGGATGTTAATTTGAGATTTGGAGTCGAGACAGATGAAACAAGAACCATTTGATATGTAACTGTCTCGACTTTGCGCGCAACCTGATTTATTGAGAGTGGGGGAAGTAGCGAAGTCTTTGAGAGAGGGATTAAAAAGTAGCGAGTTTAGTTCTATAGCGGTTTGACTTTTTATGAGATCGGTGTCTTTGGCGACAGGATTGACGATGCTGTTGGCGAGAGTGGATTTCGCCTCTGAGGTTAGCTCGCAAGTACCTTGATTATTGCAGGTAAGAAGAGAGTTGTTACAGTATTGGGCAGGTCCGTACCAGTGGATTTGGCGACATTTTTCGCCGAGATTGCCTGTTTGATAATCAGAGCCTCTGCTTTGAGTGAGATTGGCGTAGGTGAGGGGGAGAGTGTTTACGATTTGATTGTATTTACTGTTTAGCTCAGTGTCTGATACTCTGACGAATTGTTGAGTTTCGGTGGAGTAAACGCATATACCTGTCCCTGTAGCGCATAGTTGGTCAAAAACAGTGTTTGCTTGCGAGGCTGCTTTGGTTCCTGAAGGTAACTGATTGTAGCTAAGAATGTTGGCAAGGGTGTTGGGTTCTATTTTGCCCCCATTAGCTTGTTGTTTGCTTTGTAGTAAGTCGAGAATGCCGAGGAGTTGTTTGGTAGCTGTTGGCGATGTCGAGTTTGTAGGTGAAGAAGAAGAGGTACAAAACCAACCACCTTTACCGTCGGGGGTGGCATAAATTGGGCCACCGTGACAGAGATTGGGGTCTTGTACTGTAAGACGAGCGGAAGAGTGAGCTTGATATTTGGCGGCGTAATCGGCAGCAGATAGATTTTGACTGTCTTTGACGACTTGAGATAAGGAGATGATTTTGTCGTATCCTGGTTGACGACAAGTGGCGCGACCGGTTTCGTTGGCTACACACACGCCGTTGCAGTATTTTTTGCAGGCTTCGAGGTCTTTTTGTGAGTCAGAGTAAGAGATAGGTTTGGCTTGGATTATTTGTTGAGCGAGATCGGTAACTTTTATTGAGGTTGTGGAATCAGCGATTTCGAGAGTGGTGTTGACATGATCTTTGACAATGTTTTGCGCAATTTGATCTTGGAGATTGATAGTTTTTTCGATCATTTTACCTGTTTTGGGGTCGATGGTTTTGATCGTGTAATTGTTGCTAAAAACTTCGAGAGCTTTGAGCGCTTGGGTGGCTTGAGCTTGTTTGGCTTGAAGCTCTCTTTCGGCGAGGTATTGGGTGAGTTCTTTCTCTAGTTTTTGGGCATAGGCGGCGTCGAGTTTGGCGAGGTTGAGAAAGGCTTGGCGAATTGACTCTTCATTTTTGCTTGTGAGAACGGTATTTTTGTAAATGTCGGCAGCTTTAGCAACGGCTTTGTTGTGATCTAGAGTTAGTTGAACTTGGTCGGCTATCTGCGAGTCTATGGCTCTTAGTTCTGTAAGAAGTTGAGTGGTTGTGGTTTCGGAGGTTGAGTTTTCGATGGCTAGGACGAGTTCGTTTATTGACTTTTGCTTGGCGCGACTGGCCTCAACTTGGGCTTTGAGTTCAGCTCCAGCTTTGGGGTTGAGAGAGATTAAAGTATTTATCGCATGATTGATGACTTGTTCGGGAGTGCAGGGAACTTCGATTTCTCCGTTGTAGATGCCGGAGCGACAGGTGGCAAAAGCTGCTTGGTAATCTGGATTAGTTGAGCTAGTGTTATTGACGATAGAATAGGCTTTTTTGATATCGGCTTCGGTTTTGAGATCGAGAGTATATTGATTGATGGTTTGGGTGAGAGCTTGGTTGGCGAGTTGGATGTTTTCGCCGGCGTTGATCTTGTCTTGAATATATTTGGGGAGAACAGTTGGTAGAGTACCTGCTGGCATAGGGACACCTGGAGTTGTGCCGTCGCCGAAACTCCCATTAGTACACTTGTAAACTTGATCGCCAGCGCCGATGGTGGTTTGCCCATTGGGGATAACTTGCCCGTTGACGATGCATTCACCGTTTGGGCCTTTGGTAACTGTGGTGTTGGTAGGAGCATAAGGAATATATTTCGACGCCGCTTCTTCGGCAGCTTTGGTAGGATATTTGCAGTTTCCTGTTTTTGGATCTTGTGTTCCACCAAAAATATGACAAGTGTTGGCAGCTTGTCTCTCGGCTTCTTTGGCGGCTCTATTTGCGGCTTCTCTGGCAGCAGTGACTTTGCTACAGCCGGCTTTGTTGGTGCACTTAATCTCGTTGCCGTCTGCGTCTAGCGCGTTAATACCAGCAGAGGTTAGGAAAGGAGATATTAATTGATTGAGTTCAGCTGAGTAAGGAAGAGATGAATTGAGGATGGTTGCGTACGAGTATACAGACAGTCCAACGAGAGTAGTAAAAAATGAGAGGGAAGTTATAATGAGGGTACGTTTGAGCATTATTTAACTATGACATGGTTGACACTATGTTGTAAAGGATTTGGCTTGAGGAAATGGAGTTGTTGGTTTTGTAATATATTGATATACTAGTTGATAGATAGATATATTTAGTTGGATAAGCTATAATAACTTGTGATGAAAGGATTAAAGTGAAGGATCTTGCGCGGATATTGGTGAAGGCTGGCAGTGGAGGCAAGGGTTCGGTACACTTTCGCCATGAGAAGTTTGCTCCCAAGGGGGGTCCTGATGGAGGAGATGGAGGAAAGGGTGGGGATGTTGTGTTGGTTGCGGATGAGAATGTGGAGTCTTTGGTTGAGTTTAATTTCCGGAAAAGATTTGAAGCAAAAAATGGAGAGCAGGGATACGGGAAAAAGATGCACGGGAAGGATATGCCAGAATTGGTTGTGCGAGTGCCGATGGGTACAGTGGTGTGGGAGATACCACCCGCGCTTGCGGATGTGGATATGCGAAAGCGAGAGGTTTTTGAGAAAGTGTTGGCTAGTCGTCAGATGGTCATGGATATGAAAGAAAACGGACAAAGATGAG
>Ga0101944_10005701_pt1 | contig 13846 bp, 10 predicted proteins | sample DewCreD2012metaG_FD_75245 | JGI IMG/M metagenome (GOLD analysis project Ga0101944, IMG submission 75245) | Hot spring sediment bacterial and archeal communities from British Columbia, Canada, to study Microbial Dark Matter (Phase II) - Dewar... ... | reverse complement strand
TGTTGATGATCAGAAGATTTCCGGGTGCGCCGGCTTCCAGAGATGGGGAAGGCAGGCCCAAAACATCTGCCGGACCGGTCGTCCAGCGCCTTACCCATTCCAGCGGATGCATCAGCCCGGATTCGACCAGTTCGGTGTATGTCACTCCCATGGCCGTTTCCAGACCTATTACGCCGAACGGCGCCTTGAGAAGGCCGGCAGACTTGGCCCTGGCTGTATGAGGCGCGTGATCGGTGGCGAGCACGGAAATTGTGCCGTCCTGGATGCCCCTTATGATTTCCCTGCGGTCCCGTTCAGTACGGAGGGGAGGGTTCATCTTGAAGTTTGCGTCTCCGCATGATGCAGCTTCTTCCGTGAGCGCGATGTGATGCGGCGTGGCCTCGGCTGTGATGCCCATGCCGCTGCGGCGGGCTTCGCGAACAAGCGCCACGCTTTCGGCTGCTGACACATGCTGAACATGCACACGCGCGCCTGTTTGTTTCGCGACAGCAATGTCCCGTCTGACGATGACAGTCTCGGCCTCTGAAGGTATGCCAGGCAGGCCGAGTCTGGCGGCCACCGAGCCGCAATGGATTACGCCGTCAGAGGCGATTGCCGGGTCGAGGGCATGATCGAGGATCGGCAGGTCGAGTTCCGCCGCGGCGCGCGCCGCCTCGTACATCAGCCTGTCCGGCACAGTGGAGCCGTCATCGGTGAATGCCGCTGCGCCGGCCGCGGCCATGGCGCGAAGGTCGGCAAGCTGCAGTCCCTTCCTTTCGATGGAAAGGCATGCGGAGACAAGGATTTTTAAGGGCAGGAAACGTTCGGCGGTTCGGATCTGTTCCTTTACGCGGGTTGGCGTGTCAACCGGCGGCATTGTATTGGGCATGGCGACAACAGTGCCGAAACCGCCGCGGACTGCTGCTGCGGCTCCCGAAGCTGTGTTCTCGGCCTCCTCATCGCCAGGTTCGCGGAAATGGACATGGATGTCCACCAAAGGAGGCGTCGCCAGACAGCCCCGGGCGTCAATGATTGCGGGTCTGCGCCGGAGTTTTGACGGATCTGCCAGCACGCCATCTTCGATTCCGATGTCGGCTGTCTCATCCCGTCCCGAGACTGGATCAAGGATTCTTCCGCCTGAGATCAACCATGAACCGCAGTTGTTCACGCAAGAAAACCTATCTGACCGACCCTTCGCGCGCAATGAAGGAAATCTGTAATCAGCGATTCCTGAAGCTTCCACATGAGAGCGGAAGAGGAGGGCAGAGCGGGCTGTTGTGGCTGGGCCTGGTCAGTTGACGTTGGACTGGAGCGGTTTCGCATGCATTTTTTGGATATTTTTTTCTGAGGCAGAGCGGGCGGAGGCGCTGAGCGAGCGGAAGGGATCGGTTCAGGTTGACGAAGGCAATGGTCCCACGAACTGCGCCAGTATAGCGAAGGTCCACAGGCAGGTTGACATGTGATGGTGGATACAGGGCGTCAGATTGCGAAGGAAGCCGCGCCCGATTGCCTTCCTCCCATTGGTGCCAGGTGGCTTCTGCTGCGCCGAGTTACGAGGCTGCGACTTTGACGGGCATACCCGGGCCGCCGCGCAGGCGCATAAGATTCTGCGCAAAGCAGCGGGCCGTTTCGTTGGCAATCGCGCGCCCATCGTTCTTCGTTTTCATCTTTCGCAGAACGGCCGGTGTGTGCCGCTCGGTGCCCGCCGCGGGCACCGAGTAGGCACCACGCCGTTGTTCTGAGCCTCCGTTCTCCTACTTCGTCTTCTTGCCTCTGGCGCACGGATGCGTCTTCTCGTCTCCGTGACACTTGCGGATCTGGGCGGCAGAGCAATCTTGGGCCTTGCCTTTCAGATTCGCCGGCTTCTCGCACTTGCTTTTCGACGTGCACATGGTTTCTCACCTCCTTTCTCCGTTGCATCGTTGTGGGCACTTTTGGCAAAGCCGAGAAGTTTCCTCCTGAACACTTCCGCACAATCGAGCAGCGCTTTTTCGTTCAGGCGATAGTGAATGAAGTAGCCGCGGCGATCCGGCGACACAAGCCCTGCGTCCCTCAAGATGCGCAGGTGCTGAGACACCGCGCTCTGGGTGACATTCAATCGAGCCGCGAGAGCCCCGACGCATAACGCCCCTCCCCGCAGATGGCCGAGAATCCGCATACGCGTCTCAACGGCCAGCGCACGACAGATGCGCGTGATTTCGTCTGGTCGGTGCATGCTCTTAACCATTTCAGTACCCGCTAATACACTAATGGATAGCCCGGCAGTTGTCAAAGGGATGAATGGAGTTTCTTTTCGCTGCTCAGAACGGCCGGCCTCATGCGGCGGCGCGGTTAGCGACGTCGCATGAGGCCGTGGTTCGAGGTCTTATTCCTTCTCCCCGACGTGGACGCCGGTCTTCTCATTGTGGTAGCGGAAGCCCTGGCCTCTCAACCCTCCGAACAGGACTGCTACGAAGAGTGCGACCTTTGCCGCTGTGCCCCAAGAGATCGAACCGGCAACCAACCCTTGCTGAACCGCACCAGGGAACAGGTCCGGCACCGTCCAAGCCCAGAGGGCCTTTATGAGAAGCAGGACAACGACAAACGCCGCACACACGATCATGACGACACCGGCAACGATTGCTGTAATCTTCGATCCATTCATCTCTTCTTTCTCCTTTCCTCGAACGTCGAAGCTCAGGGGCGCGCCGCTTGCGGCGGGTCCCGCTTGACCGTAATGCCGGGCATGACGGTTGACTGGATAGTGGCAATATCTGGGATTGATTTTGCCTGCCAATGTACTATGTGAACGCCTGCTGATGTAAGGGATTTGTCTTTTTTTGCGTCTGCCATCTGACGATCTTCTTTTTGGTGCGTCGCATCATCAAGCTCGATGACGGCGACAATGCTGAAGTCTTTGTTGCACACCACGAAGTCAGCGCTCATTCGGTTGATGCGATTGAACCATGCCTGATAGTTATTGCCTTTTTTGACTTCGAGCAAGCGGGATAACTGAACTTGGGCGAGGACGATATGCTCAGGCAACGCCTGAGCGAGGCGAAAATAAAGAACCTGCTCCGGCTTGGAAAGCGGCTTCTTGGCGTAGAAGGGCCAAACCTCTTGAGTGCCACCGGCCAGGAATTTGGCTTTGAGTACTGCCAGAACTGCCCCAATGCGTACTGCCAGAAGTGTCACAATAAGAACGAGGAGTCCCAGAAGTGCCACAAAAACAACAACAAAGACAACGGCCAACGGCATATTATTTGTGATCATTCTTGTTGCTTTCCCTTGAGGGTGAATGTCGAACGCTCCGGCCTCTGCTGTTCGTGATCCGCGGCGGGTCACGAGCAAACAGGAGGCCGTTGTTCGGCTCCGTTTTCAGTCCATCCGTGGATTCTCTCGGCCAGTTGCTTTGTCCGCTCCGGCACCAAGATGCCTGAGTATTTCGCCGTCTCGATTTCGGATGCAACCAGATATGCATCCACGCAGGGCAGGAATCCGGCTATGTTGTCGGGACTCACGCCGCTGGCCAGTGCCAACGGATGTGTCCCTGATCCCGATCGCAAAGCCCTTGCCTTCTCCACCGTTGCGGCGTAGCCGGTCCCTGGCCCGCTCGATGTGATGACATCCATCCACGGAGCCGCCTTCCTGGCTGCGTCAGGCAACAGGGAAGCGGGCACTTCTCGCTGATACTTGAAAGCGAGGCCACCGAAGTAAAGTCCCTGCCAACCAGCCCTCTGGCGTGCTTGCCGAAGCCGTTCTCCTGCAGGTTGTGTGTCCGAGAGCTCATCAATGTTGGCATTGTCGGACCAGATTCCGCGGACGGGACGATTGGCAACAAGACCGATAACTTCTTCGGGATCTGAGCCAAGAAGGTTTGCCCCGATCCACAGACCAGGGTGCCGTCGATGTGCTTCCGGGATGAAATCGAGGACTTGGGAGGAAGACATCCCTTGATTGATAAGGAATTTCCATCTGCACCGGATCGAACTGCCGTATCGATACTCTGTATTGCCGTCGCCTTCGAGACAGGATTGATGACGGGCAGGAACACGCGTGACCGCCCGAAGACTCGCCGCAAGGCGTTTTGATTCATACAATATCCCTTCCGCCGAACGTCACGCCTCACCCTCGGCTCGCCCGCCGCGGGCGAGCCGTAGTGGTGCAGGCGATTGTTGGACGATCTTCTTGATGCGGTTCACTTTTCTTACCAATCCGGGGCCGCAAATGCTATGTTCCCAAATGCGGATCACAGTCCACCCCGCTTTTCTGAGACCTTTACCGACAATTGCATCATGTTGCACATTGCGGGAAATCTTCCGCACCCAGTAATCACGGTTGCTTTCAGGAATTCGGCAATGCTTTGGGCAACCGTGCCAGAAACATCCATCGATAAAGACAGCCAGCTTGTGCTTTAGAAAAGAGAAGTCGGGTGTTCCCATGATCGGATATTGACGACGCCAACCGGTAATCTTGCGAGATTTGAAAGCCGCCAGAAGTACTGCTTCCGTGGATTTGTTTCCCTTCGACCTGACTTTCGCCATGATCTTTGAGCGTTCGGATGGCGAGACGGTATCCATGTCCGGCTACGAAATCACTTCTATCCATGATTCATCAAACTTCAAGGCTTCAAGCACTTCGTCTCGGTCGAGGCGCGGAGGCTTCCTGATCCGAATGGCCAAGCGGTGTTCGGGAACATTTTCAATTATCGTGAATTGCGACCCATGCGGTTGCCATGTGAACACATGGCTATCTCCGTCCTTGTCGTAACCTTCAAGATTGTCATTGTCGTTCCACTGCCACCAGTAGGCTTTCGGGTCGTACATGACGGTATCGAACTCAAACGCTGATAACTCAAGAAGATCATCGGATTTGACCAATACAACTGTGCGAAGATGTTGATACTTCTTTCGGACGCCCGCAACGCGTTCGTTGTAGATCAAAAGCACCATTTCTCCCATATAATTCGGATCGACATTTTTGACCTTTTCCTGCCCGAATGAAAACGCGACCGAATTCCGCCCGGAGATCAAACGAACTTTAGAAACTGTAGACGGGTTCTTGTTCTTTACGGTCTTTGCGCCCCATGCCGTTTGCTGAAGGACGATGTCGTCAAGCCCAACATTGGAGGGCTGCCATTTTGCGCCGATAAGTCTTGCGAATATTTCTTCCCAGTCAGTGCCCTCCAACCGAGGCGTTCCACGGGATGCAAGAAGATAGACAATCTCCTTGCCGAGGTTGAGCGCAAAGCCGGCAGGAAAACTATTTAGCGGATACGGGGGCCGATATTTTTCGACCGTTCTTAGCCTTGGTCTTTTTGCCATAGCGTCTTCCTTTCTCAAGCAACATCATTTGTCCGTCAAAGGATTGTTTGCTCGAATATACGAAATCGGGGAGATGCCCATTTGACCAGCCGCATGACAAAAAGACATTCAGCAAAACGGCCTCTGCCACCGGAACCGGCAAACTATTGCCTGCCTGCTTTCGTGTTTGACTGTAATTGCAAACGATTTTGAAAGTGTCCGGGAATCCCTGTAGTCTCAACATTTCGCGTGGAGTAAGTCGTCTCTCGCCATTTACCAGTAGATAGTTGTACGATGCTCCAGCTCGCAAGGCACATGAGTAAGGATACACGCTGATGTGTCCGGCTTTGTTCTCGTGCCAAATCGTAGGCTCCTTGGTCGGTGGATGCTCAGCGAGTCGGCGCTTCCGTATGTAGTCAGATGCGTAATAATCTTTGGAAACATTTTTCTCAAGAACGTCTCGGAGGGGCTTCATGGGAATGCCGCCCTTTGGCCACTCAAATGCGCATGGCTGCTTGAATCCCACGATAAAGATGCGTTCCCGTTTCTGGGGAAGACCGAAATCCAAAGCGTTAAGAATCCTCCGATCGACCCGGTATCCGAGATTGCGCAAGACTTCCAGAATGCGCGCGAGAGTCCTCCCTCCGTTGTGGCCCGCCAGAAGTTTCACATTTTCCAAAACAAAGGCCTGTGGTTTTTTCGCCTCAATGATTCTGGCTATCTCAAAAAACAGGGTGCCTCTTGCATCTTCAAACCCTTTGCGATGTCCGATAATGCTGAACGGCTGGCACGGAAAACCAGCGAGCAGGATGTCGTGATCCGGAATTGAGTTTGCGTCAATGGCATGGATGTCGCCTGCCGGGACCTCTCCGAAATTGGCCGCATAAGCTTTCTGGCAGTCTGGATCAATATCACTGGACAAGACGCATTTTGCTAAAACTCCAACTTTCTCCGCAACCCCCTCGATTGCATAGCGAAAACCGCCTATTCCGCAGAAAAGGTCGATGAAGCGAACGGTCTTTTTTGCAGTCAAAATCATAGGTGAAAACGTATCACTCGTATGCTTGTCGGTTCAAGGTTCATCTTGATTCATTCTTCGTTCAACATTGTTTGGCCACACTTTAGTGTGAACTAACCAATAAAACTACACTTTAGTGTAATTTTTCGTTGACTCGGCCTTGCCTCCTTTCGTAGCTTGCTGCAATGAGTTCCAATCCGCAAGACACCGAGACCGGCGCGAACCGTGGTCCTGCGGTCGCCCCGGAGCCGACTCTTGTCGAGAGGTCTGGCGACAGTTCCGAATCCCCTGTATTGTTATATGCCACGGTTCCCGGACTCAACGACAGCTTGTCCAAGCAATAGCAGCCACAGTGTATCCAACCGCTCAAGCCATGTCACCCTTTTTTTCTAACTTGCGACAGGTTACGCGATTCGCAAGGCAGTATTTCACCGCTTCAGACAGGGGTCATTGCAGACGGGGAGCGGAAGCGTCTTGATGCCATGACGGGCGAATACTGCTTGGCCGCTCCATCCAAAGGAAAAGACCTTGAGTCCTTATTGTTCAACCCGAATCTTGTGATTGGCCAGAGTGAGGCAGGCGCCTTGTGCTGTTTGCGGCTTTTCGGTATTTTTTGCGCAGCAGTATCGTTGGAAAATGTGACTCAACCCGGCTATTTTGCGAACGCGAAATCTGATTTGAACCTTTGCTCCATCTGGCGGTATGAATTGTCCGTACCGTCTGGTCATCTGGAGCAGCGGTGAGGACGCGCAGCGGGCATTGCCCGGCGCGCGCGAAGCGCGCGACACTGCAGAAGTGCAGACGAGTTTGGCGAATACGGCTGGATAGGCCTCATTCCGGAAGGGGGGAACGTTGTGAACAAGAGAGCGGAAATGCCCGTGTGGCGATGGACGGCGCCTGTGGACGGGAAGCGGCGGAGGCTTCGACTCGAGCCGACTCCCAGCGGCTGGTATGTGGCGAGCGATTCGGGCGTCGAGATCCGGTTGACGGGATGCAGCGACGGCCTGATCTGCCGAATTCGAGCGAAGGAAGAAGACAAAGATGTTGTGCAGTTGGGGATCGGCGAAACGACCAGCCGGCTTTGCAACGCCATTTTTTTGCCGCAGTGCGACACGGCCTTCGAGTTCGAAGGCGACAATCTGGATCTCCGATTCGAAGGCGGCGGCTCCAGACGATGTCTCGTCGTCAGGACAGATGGTCCGCTTACGATCACGCGTTACGCGGATTACATGAAGGCGCATCGCGGCCTTCGCTGGTTTCGCCCGCTGGATCGTTCTTGTTTTCCGCGCCCGCCGGCGGGGTGGTGTTCATGGTACTACTACTATCTCGGTATTGATGAAGCCGAGACAATTCGGAACACCGACTGGCTGGCCGAAAACTTGAAGCCTTTCGGGTGCGAATGGGTTCAGATTGATGACGGTTGGCAGGACAAAGGTTCTGGCTACGGGTTGAACCGCGATTTCTTCAAGGTATGCGCCGAAAAGTTTCCCCGGGGGATGAAATTCCTGGCGGACTACATCCGAAGCAAGGGATTGCGCCCGGGGATCTGGTGTATTCCGTTTTTTCAGAGCGACTCGACCCTGGAACGGAGCAGGCCCGGCGTATATATCCGGCTGCCCGATGGCAGTTCCCCCGGCGAACTGAATCACCCGAACTATATGCCCTGGATGCGGCCTGAAAACGAGCGTTACGTGGACTGGTGCGGCCGGTATTGTATTGACCCCACAGGCATGTCGGGACAGCGGTATCTGGCCGACCTGGCAGAACAACTCTGCGTGAACTGGGGCTACGAATACGTGAAGATTGATGCGCAGGGCGGCATGTCCGCATTGCTGCGGCGGCATCGGCGCTGGTTGGCGGATCCCTCGCACGATGGGGATCGAAGTTATCGCACTGGGCTTTTGAGCCTGAAAAAGGTGATGGGGCCCGGCAGATTTCTGCTCAACTGCGGCTCGGGCTGGGACTCAGTCGGCTTGTGCGAGGGAATCCGAATCGGCGGGGACGTCCAGGCAAACTGGAACGGTGTGCTGGAGGCCGCGCGTTGCACATTGCGATGGCTTTGGCTGAATACAACAGCATTCTACACGGACCCGGACGTGGTGTGCGTGCGGCACCCGCTCTCCTTTGACCAGGCGCGGGTTTGGACGACGCTTGTGGGGATAACCGGCCAACTGCTGATGACATCGGACAAGATGTATGAACTCCCCGAGGACCGAGTGGAATTGCTTCGGCGCGTGTTCCCGGTGGCGGATATTCATCCGATGGAACTTTATCCCCTGGACCCGCAGAACAAACCGCGCATTTTTGACCTCAAGGTCAACAAGCCGGGCGTGGGCGTTTGGGACGTCGTCGCTGTTTTCAACTGGGATGAGAAAGACACGCAGGAATTCACGATCGGCCCCGAACGCCTTGGGTTGTCAGGAGATTCCTGGCTGGTCGTGGATGCGCATGCCGGCATTATCGTGAATCGAGGCAGCGGTCAGGTGACGTTCCAGGTGGCGCCCATGAGTTGTCATCTTCTCGTTTGGCAGCCGCTTGCAGACCACCCTCAGGTTGTCGGCACCAGTAGGCATCTCACGCAGGGCGCAGTGGATCTGGAGGCCGTCCGCTGGAACGATAAGACAGCCGTTTTGTCCGGCATCAGCCGCGTGGTGGGACGCGATGACTATCAGATCCGGTTCACGGTACCTCCCGGCTGGGCCGTAAAGACCGGGGGTGTGCAGGTGGATCGGGGCATGGGCGTGCTCACTCTGCGGAGCGAAGAAAACCGGACCGTCAACTGGGCGATTCGATTCCGGCGCGCACGCAGGATGCGCAAAGCCCGAACCTGATGCTGTCGAACCCCGGCTGGCTCACAGCGAGCGCGGCTGAACTGCCGCTGATCGGCCGGAAGTTCGGCGAGGCGGTTGGCGGCTTGGGCCATGTTCTGCCTGTCTCCGCCTTTTCGGTTTTGTTGGAACAGGTATTGGCCCTATTCCCTCGATTCTGCGGATCACGATGGAACTGTTTATGACGGTTGACGGGGACATGCCTTTCTCATAGTATGACAGATGCAGCAGGTTGCCGGGCTCGGTAGGCGTGAACGCACCCGTGGTGAAATTGGCAAACACGCAAGATTCAGGTTCTTGTGCCGCAAGGCTTGGGGGTTCGAGTCCCTCCGGGTGCACCATCACTTCCCGATATGCCGCGCGGTTGCTGCGCTGAACCGGGCCGTTCAGGAGGCTGAGGCGGGATTTGTCGGGCGCGGCGGCGTTCAAAGGGGCAAAACCGGAAGGCGGGAGATGTGAGAGTATATATAAACGGGAAGCTTTATTCGGAGCGGGACGCAAAGATATCGGTCTTCGATCACGGTCTGCTTTACGGGGACGGCGTATTCGAAGGGATACGTGTTTACAACAGGCGCGTGTTCATGCTGGCGGAGCACATTGACCGGCTTTACCGCTCAGCGAAGGCGATCGCCCTGGAGATTCCGATGAGCCGCAAGGCGATGGCTGACGCGGTCGTGCGAACCTGCCGCGCCAACAGGACGGCAAACGGATATGTCCGGCTGGTGGTCACGAGGGGAGTGGGAACGCTTGGGCTCAATCCCTTCGTGTGCAGGCGGCCGCAGGTCATAATCATAGCCGCGACAATACAGCTTTATCCGAAGGAATACTACGAGAAGGGCCTCTCGATCGTCACGGTGCCGACTGTCAGGAACCTGTCTGAGGCCTTGAATCCCAACATAAAGAGCCTGAATTATCTGAACAACATTCTGGCCAAGATAGAAGCGATAAACGCGGGGGTTCCTGAGGCGATAATGTTGAACGCTGACGGGCGCGTCGCTGAGGCGACAGGTGACAACATTTTCACGGTGAAGGGCCGGACTCTTGCGACGCCGCCGCCCCAGGCCGGCGTTCTTGAGGGCATAACGCGCAACGTGGTGATGGATCTGGCGCGCAAGAGCGGATACGAGGTTCGGGAACAAATGATGACGCGCTACGATCTTTACAATGCGGACGAGGTTTTTCTGACTGGGACGGCGGCCGAGGTTGTTCCGGTGGTAGAGATTGACAGGCGCAGGATCGGAGAGGGCCGTCCGGGCCGGGTTACCCAGCATCTTGAGAAACAGTTTCGTCAGCTTGCGGCCGCCGTCGGCGTTCCGGTAGGCTGAGAGGCGAGGCAGAATGCAGAAGTGCCAGATATGCGGCAAGAAGGAGGCGACCGTCCACCTCAAGCAGGTGCTGGACGGCGAAACGTTGGAGATGTTCCTGTGCAAGGAATGCGCCCAGAAAGGGGGGCTTTCAATTGATACAGGCCTCGGCATGGAGGAGTTTGTGATAGGTCTGGCTTCCGCGAAGGACAAAGAGCAGAAGCGCCGCGCCGAGGAGGAACTTTCGTGCCCGTCCTGCCACATGCGGCGCGCGGATTTCAAGAAAACGTCGCGGCTGGGGTGTCCGGCGTGTTACGAGACTTTTGCTGCGGATCTTTCGCCGATGCTCGCCGAGATGCACAGGGGCACGACTCATGTGGGCAAATCTCCTCGCGACTCTGTCGGGAGAAATGACGTGGCCGCTCTGCGCAAGGCGCTCGCGGCCGCGGTGGCGGCGCAGAGGTTCGAGGAGGCTGCGCGGTTGAGAGACCTTATCAGGGCTGCAACCGGCGGCGCGCCGTCCGGAGCTGTTTCCGATGATCGTCAATGACCTTGTAAAACATCAGAATCCCTGGATATCCCTTGACAGGGAGACTGGAATCGTTGTCAGCAGCAGGGTGCGGCTGGCGCGCAACCTGCGTGACCACGCCTTCCCGGGCTGGGCTGGCGAGAAGGAGCGCGAACGGTTGTGCCTGGAGGCGACCGAAGCGTGCAGAAAGGTCCCCAGGCTTGCCGACGCCGTGGTTCTTGACATGGCCGGCCTCGGAGAACTCGATCGCGAGCTGCTGAAGGAACGCCATCTCATCAGCGTGGAATTCGCCGAAAGACGCGAGGGCAGCGCTCTTGTTCTCAGTCGTGATGAGCATATAGCGATAATGGTGAATGAGGAGGATCATCTGAGAATGCAGGCGATCGCGCCCGGCCTTTGCCTGCAGGAGACATGGCGCGAGATTGACTCAGTGGATACGGAGATGGAGAAGCATCTGAGGTACGCGCATTCGCCGACGCTGGGCTATCTGACTGCCTGTCCGACCAATGTCGGAACCGGCCTGCGGGCGAGCGTGATGGTGCACCTGGCCGGCCTGCGTCTCACCGGCGATTTTGACAGGGCGATGAAGGGGCTCACGCGCCTGGGCCTCGCTGTCCGGGGACTCTTCGGAGAGGGCAGCGAAGCCTACGGCGGGATGGTTCAGGTTTCGAATCAATCCACCCTCGGCGAAAGCGAGCAGGCGATACTTGAGCGTCTGCTGGGAATAGTTCAGGATCTGGTCGTTCACGAGAGAAACGCCCGGGCGAGACTCGTGGAGAGGAACAGAATTGTGGCGCTTGACCAGGTGTCTCGCGCGCTGGCGATACTGAAACACGCAAGGCTGATTTCCTCGATGGAGGCCGTGGAACTGCTTTCCATGCTCAGGTTGGGCGTGGATCTCAAACTGGTGGCTGGAGTATCGGAAGCGGGCATCAACGAGATGTTGCTGATGACGCAGCCGGGGCATTTGCAGATGCATTTTGGCAGGAAGCTTGATTTGAAGGAGAGGGACCGGATGAGGGCGGAGTTTGTGGCTGAACGGCTGCGGGACGCGGATGTTGTGGAGCGGAGAAGATGAATCTTTCGAATTTCACGCCACGCGCGCAGAGGGCGCTTCAGCTTGCCCGCAAGGAAGCTGAAGCGCTGAATCATCCGTACGTTGGAACCGAGCATCTCCTGCTCGGCCTTATCGCGCTCGGCGAGGGCGTCGCGGTGAACGTGCTTGAGAAACTGGATGTTACCCTTGACGGCCTCCGCAGGGAAATCGAGAAGGCCGTCGGGCAGGGACCGGAGACCAAGACGACCGGCGCGCTTCCTTTCACTCCCCGGCTGAAGAAAGTTCTCCAGCTTGCGGTGGCCGAGGCTCAGGCGATGAGCCACACATATGTTGGCACAGAGCATCTGCTGCTGGGGTTGCTGCACGAGGGGGAGGGCGTCGCATTCCAGGTGCTGCGCAACCTGGGGCTGGATCTGGAGAGGGTCAGGATCGAGGTCATGAAGGAGCTTGATCCGAATTTCGAGCCGCCGGAGGAATCCGAAGCGGCAGAGGAGGAGAAGCCCAGACAGCAGCCGAGGAAAGAGAAGTCCGAGGGCAAGACGCCCGCGCTCAACGCTTTCGGACGGGATCTGACCGAGTTGGCCAGGAAGGGGGAACTGGACCCGGTCATCGGGCGGCAAAATGAGCTTGAGCGCGTCATACAGATTCTCTGCAGGCGGACAAAGAACAACCCTGTGCTGCTGGGCGAGGCAGGGGTTGGCAAGACGGCGGTGGTTGAAGGGCTTGCGAGGTTGATAGCGTCAGGGGAAGTGCCGGAGATCATGAGGGGAAAGAGAGTCGTCACGCTTGACATGGCCCTGATGATCGCCGGGACCAAGTACCGCGGCCAGTTTGAGGAACGGATAAAGGCCGTGATGGACGAGATCCGGCGTTCGAAGAACGTGATTCTTTTCATTGACGAGCTTCATACCATTGTGGGAGCCGGCGCGGCGGAGGGGGCAATGGACGCCTCGAACATCATAAAGCCGGCGCTTGCGCGGGGCGAACTGCAGTGCATAGGCGCCACCACGATGGCCGAATACCGCAAGTACATAGAAAAAGACGCCGCTCTTGAAAGGCGGTTTCAGCCCGTTCGCATTGACGAGCCTACTGTCGAGGAGACCATCGAGATTCTCAGGGGAATCAAGGAGCGCTACGAGGCTCATCACGGCGTCAAGTATTCGGAGGAGGCCCTGATTGCGGCGGCGCGTCTGACGAACAGATATGTCACGGGCCGGTATCTTCCCGACAAGGCGATAGATGCGATAGACGAGTCGGGGGCGCGGGTCCGGGTGGCTGCGACCACCCGCTCGCCCGAACTGAGGGCCAAGGAGGCGGAGGTCGAGAAGATCAGGCTCGAGAAGGAAAAGGCCATATCGGAGCAGCATTTTGAGGAGGCGGCGCGTCTGAGAGATCTTGAGCGCCGCGAGCGGGAGGCTCTTGAAACGATGGTCAACGAGTGGCGCGCGGCCCACAAGGATGACAAGCTCGTTGTGACCGAAGACGACATCCTTGCCGTTGTCTCCAAGGCCAGCGGAGTTCCTCTCAGGAAGGCCGACGACAAGGAACTTGCCAGGCTTCTTGAGATGGAATCCGAACTGGGCAGGGTGGTGATAGGGCAGGACGCCGCGGTATCGGCCGTGGCTCGGGCTCTTCGCCAACTACGCCACCTCGTTCGAGACCCCGACCACCGTCGAGCTCGGCAACCGCGAGACCGGCTCGGGCGGGTTCAACCCCGACCTCGACCCCATGACGGGACGGACCTTCGAGGCGGGCGCCCGCGGCAACGTCGCGGACCGCGTGACCTTCGAAGTGAGCGCCTTCCTCACGAAGCTCGAAAACGAGCTGATCTCGTACGAGAACGCAGACC
>Ga0101944_10005699_pt1 | contig 13854 bp, 9 predicted proteins | sample DewCreD2012metaG_FD_75245 | JGI IMG/M metagenome (GOLD analysis project Ga0101944, IMG submission 75245) | Hot spring sediment bacterial and archeal communities from British Columbia, Canada, to study Microbial Dark Matter (Phase II) - Dewar... ... | reverse complement strand
CCCCCGTCGATCGGCACCGGCCCGCCGGCTTAGAAGAGGCGCACCTGGTCGAGGCTGGCGCTCGAGGCGGGACCGAACACCAGCCCGCCCCACTGCCCCGGTGCCGGACCGCTGGCCGCCCCGTCGCGATTGGTATCGAACGTGCCGCCGGCGCCGTAGCGGTCATCCTTGAGCGAGGTGAAAATGATCGGGTCGGCCAGCGTGCCTTCCGCCAAGAACTGGCTGCTGATTTGGGCTTCGATCCGCGCCCCGCCCAGCTTGACGATCACCCCCGGGTCGATCCGCAGCCGGCCATCGGCCAGCAGCGTCGGCGGGCGGTCGGCACCCGGCGACTGCGAACCGGCCGGCGTCCCTGCGATATGCAGGTTTTCCGCCACCACGTACACCACGTCGGTCGCACGCCAGCGGGTGGGCAGGTCGATCTGCTCGATCGGGCTGCCCGGCAGCGTGCGGACGCGGATGAACAGCCCATTGAGCGTATTGTTCACGATCCCGTTGTCGTGGATGTCCGGTCCCAGCCGACGGGCCTCGAAGGGGATGGCGGGAAAGAGCCCGTCGTCGTCGAAGGCGTTGGGCTTGGCGCTGAGCGCAGCGTCGGCGCTGCGGGTGATCCGGTTGAAGCTGACCGTGGGACGCGCGGCATCCAGGTGGATCGGGTTGTAGACCTCTTCCACCGAATCGACGACCACCCGCCCGCCGCCATAGGTCAGCACCGCGTGGTTCACATAGTTCAAGAAGACGGGCATCACCAGCCCCAGGGGGTTGGCGGGGCTGCCGGGCGGGTTGAGGAAGTCCCGTTCCCGGTCGGAATCGTCGCGGAAGACGATCCCGCCCCAGTCGCCCCCTTGCGGGATGAACAGCGGCCCGTCGCTGTCGCCGCCGATCGTGTCGTCGGCATACGAGGTGAATTGCACGGGGTTTGCCGGCGTCCCCAGCACCTGGATCGCCCCGCCCGCTAGCGAAAGCAGCCCTTGCGGCGTGGTGCCGGCGTTGAGGTTCGCCTTCCGCAGCTTGAAGATCGCCCCGCCGTCGATCATCACCGTGACTTGCGACGGCACGAGGAACGTCGCTCCATCTTCCAGCGGTTCGTCCAAGATCAGGTCCTGATCCCGATACCCTACGAGGTAGGGCAGGTTGTCGCTCAGCGTGCCAAGGTCGCGGTCCACGCCGCCATTGCCCACGATCCGCACGATCTTCCGCGTCGCGGAGCTGGCCGCGGCGGTGAGGGCCGTCTCCAGGTTGGTGTACGGGTTGGCCAGCGTGCCGTCGGGCGACGGCAGCGTGTTGGACTTGTCGACATAGATCGTGTTGGCCGGCGTGTTGCCCTGGAAATAGAAGGCGTAGGTGCCGCCCGGCCGGCCATCGCCATCTCCATCGAAGGCCGGCGCGGAGGTGGTGTTGTCCTTGATCGCGGTCGTGGCGGTCTCCGGCCTGAAGCGCAGCTTCAGGTCGTAGCCGCCTTGCGTCCGCCCGCCCAGCCCAGTGCCCGGAATCGTCGGGTCGAAGTCGGTATTGCCGACACTGGTCACCGCGACGTAGTACGTGCCCGGCTCCAGGCGAAGTTCCAGGTAGGAATCGTTGCCGTAGTAGTCGTCGTTGCGGGCGATCATCGTCCGCACGGGCTGCCCCGCCACGAGCGTTTCGCGATACAGCGTCAGCACGGTGTTGAGCGAGCTGGACGTGGGCAGCCGCTCGGCCACCGTTTCCGCCCGGAACAGACCCGGCCCATATCCCGTGGGGATCGTGAACTGGTACAGGTCGATGTCGCGGCTTTCCGGCCGATGCACCGCCTGGCCATAGACGATGTCGGCATCGCCGGGGAAGACTGGCTCGGCCGTGGCTGCATTCGGAGCCTGCGACGGCGTTTCACCGCCCCCCATGATCGTCAGGGCTGGGGCTTCGTAGTTATCGCCCAGCCCCAGCAGATGGCCGATCTGGTGCATGATCGTGCGGAAATACGTCCCGCCGAACTCGCTGTTGCCCCAGTTTTCCAATCCGTTGGCTAGCGCCAGCCCGCGCGAGACATTCACCAGCGTCCACGTCCCCGCTCCGGTGAACACGCCGTCGTAGGTCGAACCATTGAGCACGAACCGGTCGGTATCCAGCACCCGGACCGTCCACACGCCATTGGCCCCGCCCGTGCCTTGCACGTTGCGAACCTGCACCACCGCCCCCGTGAACAAACCGTGGTTGGGGCTGGTCACCACGACCTCGCCCGCCGGAGGGAGCACGGAGCTGCCCAGCGTGGAACGGGTGCCGGTGACCGGACCGCTGACGCTGGTCAACAAACCCGAAACATCCGCGTTGGGCGGCACGTTCAGCACCCCGGAGATGCCGCTGACCCCCGTGCCCGCCGTGCCGGTGCCGGTCGAGATCGTCGGGGCGACGGCGCGGGGGTCTCCCGTGGCGATCGTCATGTCGGCGATCTGGTCGGGGTCGACTTCGCGGAACTGCACGCCCAGATAGCGAGACCACAGCTCCAGGGCCTCCCGGGCCCGCTGCTTCTGCGGCTCGGTGATGGCGTTGAAGAAGGGCTGCCCCTGCGGCGTGAACCCGTAGATGTTCTGGAAATCGTAGGTGATCGTGCGGATGCCGGGCGTGCCGTCCGGCAGCTCTCCTGGCAAGGTCAGAATGTGCGACTGGAACGGGATCGTCCGCTCGCCCGGCGCATCGCCCGCCCCGGGGAATTGGATCGTGTACCGGGTCGGCTCGATCGCTCCGCTCACCGCGCGCCCGGCCAGGCCCAGCACGCCCAGCGGCGTGGCCGCGGCGAAGCTGGAATTGATATCCAGCTTCGTCAGGCCGGACGGGTCGCTGGGGTCGACCGGCTCGCTCGTACTCGGCAGATCATTGAACGTCACCCGGATCGTGTACGAGCCCGTGCCGCTGCCGCCATTGGCTTGGGCGCCGGTCAGCGGATCGTAGCCGGCATTTCCGGCCGAGGAGACGCCGACGTAGTACGTCCCGGCCGTCAGCGTCAACCCGCTGCGGGCGTCGGGCGATCCGGGGCCGCCGTTGTTGATGGGCGAGCTGACCGGAGCGGATGTCAATTCCGTCCCGCTGGCATTGAAAATCCGCACCAGGGTGTTCAGGCCGGCCTGGGGTGTGACGACGACGCTGAAATCGCTGACATCCGACCGCAGGTCGAAGCGGTACAGGTCCACGTCGTTGACCTGGCTCGCCCCACTGAGTGTCAGGGCGTCGCCCAGGAACGCCGTCAGCGGGCTGGCCATGCTCCCGGCCATCGGCTGTGCCAGGGCGATCCGCTCGTCGACGGTCGGTTCTGACGTCGTGCCCACCTCGAGCTTGAACGTGGCGGCCGGCAGATCGGCGGAAAACAGCAGCGACGCTTTCGCCTGGCGCGTGAGCGGGTCGCTCGTGTAGGTCACCGATTCGGGCAGCGTGATCGCTCCCGTCGCCGCATTGATGAGGCGGTAGTAGCCCGGCTTTTGCACCTCGGCCGCAGGAAGCTGGTCGCGGTCGAAGTACACATCGATGACTCGGTAGTTCTGGGTCAGCGCGCCCGTGCCATTCCGTGAGATCGGCTGGGGCACCACGGCGATGATTTTGGTCCCCAAGTCCACCGTGAACACCAGCGATTGGTCGGCGCCATCGTTGAATGGATTACCATTGGTATCCCTTAGAGGCGTCGCCCCCGTGCCGACCAGCGTCACTTGATACGCATCGTCCGGCAGATTGCTCGCGAACCGCATGATCACTTCGCGAGTCGTATCGCCCATCCCCAGAAAGCCCGGGGTGATCGTCACGTCGTCAGCCGTGCCCAACGTGCTGTCCAACCCCGCTCCCTTGACCACGAAGCCGCCGGCAAGCGAGTTAGGGTCGATCGAGTTGCCCTGCGCAAAGCGGAATGTCAGCTCCCGAGGAGCCACGTTCACCACGTCGTTGTTGTTTAGGAATCCCCCACTGTTGGGGACCACTGCCACCAGCGTCGGCCCCACGGCCAACAGCCGACGATCTTCGAGCAGTTCAACCTGAAGACGACGGTCATGACGCCCCGGATGGGCAACTCGCGGGCGACGCCGGCTCGGGAGACGGCGGAGAAATTTCGTGAGGCGCGATGCGGCCATGTACAAATTCCCCAAAATGCGATTCGCTGGCGACCGGCAGAGCAGCCCCGCGCAGCCGAAAACGCCTATCTACGCACTAGTAATTTCCAGGGCCACGGAGCGGCCGACGGACCGCATGTCGCAAAGTTCCGTCAGATAACGACATGCGAAAACGGACAGGCACCCCGGTCCGGTAACTTCTGACCTTGGGTAAACAATTTCGGATTATAGTTGCGCCAAATCCCCATGCAACGAAATTGCCAATCCACCCGTCAGCGCGCGGACTAACCGAAGTGACGGCTGTGCCTTTTGGACGAGAGGGCGGGGCGTAAAGTTCCAGTTGTGCGGTCAGGTTTTCGTCGGGACGGCCCCAAACGCAGATGAAACCACTCTAAGGAATGACTACAGAAACAAATTTTCGCAAAATACAAACAGCGGCATGGGGGTAGGCCGACCGTGGCATCACCAGTGAGCACGCCCTAATAGGCGTAAACTACGTATTGGAAAGGACTTGCAACAAAATACGTCGGTGTGGAAAATCTGACTTGACCCAGTTCAGAGCGTGGCCTATCTTCCCGCCACCCTTGAGCACACGCCTTGCGAGTGATCAAGGAAAACGAGCCACAGGCACGTGGTGGAAGCCTGCATCGGGGGTGGCCCGGCCGAGAGTCCATCCTGCGGGCTTGCCGAAAGTTGGCTGCCGGCACGGACGCTGGCAGAACTACGGAAACACCGCGCTGTGCGGATCGGCAAAGCGCACAAGGAAGTTGCGCTAGACCGTCCAATCGCTCCCGGAAATGCACGGTCTCCGCCGCCCCCCTCGGAGCCGTTCTTTTCGGGGGCTTTTTTTGTATTTGGACGCGGCGGCGATTGGCCGTCGCGAGCTTAAAATCGCGATATAGGCAGCCGGCTTGGGATTTCCCCGCGGCTCAAAGTCGCTTCTTTGCCGCTGCAAGGCAGATCTGCAGGCTGGCACGCGATGGATCGCCGTGATCGCGAGGCAGCCTTCCTCTGGGGAGATCAGCGACAGCACTCTCGTGCGTCGAAGCCCCGGTTTTTTGCGCGGTGCCCCGATCATCAAGGCTGTTTCGCCGACTATGATGTCAAAGCTCGGAGATTCGCGATCCGGCAGAGCGCCATCATGAAACTCGTGCTCCTCGGCACCGGCGGCTACCACCCCAATGAGCGGCGCCACACTGCGTGCCTGATGCTCCCTGAAGAGGGAATCGTCCTGGATGCTGGGACGGGGTTTTTCCGCGTGGGAGCCTATCTAGTCACGTCGACGCTGGATGTGCTGTTAAGCCATGCGCATTTGGACCATGTCGTGGGGCTGACGTACCTGCTCGACACGCTGGCGGACCACCCGCTGAGGCGTGTCACCATCCATGCCACGGCGGAGAAAATTGCGGCCATCCGCGCGCACCTGCTGCACGAGCAGCTTTTCCCCGCGGGGTTGCCTTGCCAGTGGTCACCGCTCGGTGAGATGCCGATCACGGTGGGCGGTGCCACGCTGCGGCACTTCCCGCTCGCCCATCCAGGAGGCAGCACCGGGTTCCGCCTGGACTGGCCGGACCGTTCGCTGGCCTACATCACGGACACCACGGCGCGAAGCGATGCGGCGTACATCCAGCAAATCCGCGGCGTCGATCTTCTGGTTCACGAATGCAATTTTCCCGACGCCCAGCAGGAATGGGCCGAGCGTACCGGGCATAGCTTTGCGACCGCGGTGGGTCAGGTGGCCGCGGCGGCAGGGGTTGGCAGGCTGCTGCTGGTGCATTTGGATGCGCGGAGCCAATCGCCAGACCCCATCGGGCTGGACCAGATTCGGAAGTGGTTTCCCCGAACGGAGTTGGGTGAGGATGGGTTGATGGTCGAATTCTGACGGCGGACGCAGCGTGGCGGCTGGTGGCGCGTTGGCGCTGTAAACCCGAATTGCGCCCGCAGCCGCGGATCGGCGGACGCAGCGCTGCGTGGGCTGGACGACGACCGCCGGCACTCGCTTCGCCTAGGCTCCCGTTACGTTTTCGCAAGAAGGGGAGCAAGCCAGCTTTTCCGGGACCTGGGCGCGCGGGAAACTCATAGTCCAGTGGAGTCTTTCTTTCCTGCCGCAAAGCGGCGTTGACCCAGTGATGCGGACGCCAGCGTGTCGGTTAGGAGAGGTTCTCTGGAGAAGATGCAATGCGGGCCGATCGTGACGCGCCAGCGGGTATCGTGCCGAAGCGCCCTGGGTTCACCCTGGTGGAGCTGTTGGTCGTGATCGCGATTATCGGCATTCTGGTCGCTTTGCTGCTTCCGGCGGTGCAGGCTGCGCGGGAGTCGGCCCGCTCGATGAAGTGCAAAAACAACTTGCGCCAAGTCGCCTTAGCGCTGCACAACTATCAGTCGGCGATGGGCACGTTCCCGTCGGTGAGCGTGATGCCGCGGACGCAGCCGTTTCAGCCTTGGTCGGCCCACGCCCGCCTGCTGCCCTATCTGGAACTGTCCAGCGTGGCGAACCTGATCGACTTCAACGCGCAGAAGCAGTTCATCAACAATCCGCAGGTCTCGGCGATGCGGATTCCGTTCTACCTGTGCGCGAGCGAGCCGAATGACAAGCGGCGGGTGACCCCCACGATCCTGTACTATCCGCTGAACTACAACTTCAACGAGGGAACGTGGTTCGTGTACGACCCGCGCAGCGACCAGGCCGGCGACGGGGCGTTCGCTCCCAATCGCTTCTTCCGCCCGGCTCAGATCAGCGATGGTCTGAGCCACACGCTGGCGCTGGCCGAGGGCAAGGCGTATCAGCCCAACCTGTGGGACACAGGCAAGCCGAGCACGCTCGGCGTGCCGCCGCCAGCCAACGTCGCCGCGCTGGCTGCGTTCTACGGCGGCACGTTCGACACCAACGGCCACACGGAATGGGTCGAAGGCGATGTGCATGAAACCGGGTTCACCACGTTGTTCCCGCCGAACACCAAAATCCCGTACACCGATCCCAGTGGCGTGGTGCACGACATCGACGTGACCTCGATGCGCGATGGCGAGTCGATCACGCTGCCCACCTATGCCGCCGTGATCAGCCGCAGTTATCATCCCGGCGGCGTGAACGTGGCGATGATGGACGGCGCGGTGCGGTTCGTCTCCAGCCAGATCGACTGGCTGATCTGGCGGGCGCTGGGGACGCGAGAAGGCGGCGAGAGTCTGAGCGAGTTCTAGCCAGACCCCCGTGCCGCATTCCTGGAAGTCGGGATGCTTTCACCAAGATGCACGCTTGGTCGTTCGAGAAACGTTCCTGCAAAGACGGCACGGGAACGGCGGTGTTTCTCTCGTGCACCGGCGGCGTGCCGTCAGCCCGCTGCGGCTGGCTGGCGCCGGGGCTTGTGGCTGTGACGCTGGGGGTGGCGATGTCGTGCAACCGGCAGCCGCCTCCACCCCAAGCCGACGTGGGAAAGCAAGTCGCGGATGCCTTCCTGGACCAGATCCGCCGCGGGCAGCTCGACGCGGCTTGGCAGTCCACCACGGCGGAGTTCAAAAGCTATCAGGGGCGAGACGCTTTTCGAGCCCAGGTCGCGCAGCACCCGTACCTGCGCGGCCCGCTCCAGTTCGTCCGCTACGAGGTGGCACGGCTCAACGAGCTGACGCGTGGCCAGTGCATCTACCAGCCGGCCGCGGGCAAACCGCCTCTCCGGCAAGTGCGCGTGGTCGTGGCGCAGGAAGGCGGACAGTGGAAAGTCGATAGCCTGCTTCTGGACTAGCCGCGGCCCGGCAAGGAGGCCGGCGGCGGAGCGAACGCCTCGCGAAGCAGCGCCAGACTCCGCGGAATGGCCACTTTCGGGTCGTCGCGGCCCTCGAACTCCAGCGACACATAGCCGCGGTAGTCGTGCTGGCGGAAGATGGCCGCGATCCGCGGATAGTCGAGCTCCAGCGTGTACCACAGCCCGCCGCCGAAATAGGTCTTGGCCTGCACCAGCACCGTATGCGGGGCCAACAGCGCCAGCTTGTCGTACGGCTCTTCCAGAAAGTTGCCGGTATCGGCCGTGACGGCCAGCCAGGGGGAACGGATCGCCCGCACGATCCGCAGCACGCCTTCCGGCGTGCGCCCCAGCCCCCAGTGGTTCTCCAATCCCAGGATCACGCCGCAGCGCTCCGCCGCTGGCAGGCACTTCTCGAGGCTGTCGATCACCCAGCCAAAGCCGTCTTCGTCGGTGTAACCTTCCAGCGGCGGCTCGATCCCGCGGTTTTTCATCAGCTCGTCGAAGTTGCGGCTGGTTCCCCAGGTGCCCGTGTTCACCCGGATCGTGGGGATGCCCAGGTCGTAGGCCAGCTCGATGCAGTGGATCGTGTGGTCGATGTTCCGCTGACGGACCGCGGGATCGGGAGAGAGAAACCCCTGATGGGTCGAGAAGCCGCACAGGTCCAGGCCCTGCACGAACGCCCGCCGCTTGAGGCGCATCAAGTAGCCCTTGTCCTCGCTTTCCATCTGCCGGTGGAGGATCTCCACCCCGTCGAAGCCCCACTCGGCCGCCAGGTCGATGCACCGCTCGATGTCGCGCAGCTCGCGCCGCCGGAACTGCCAGAACGAGTAGGTGCTGACGGCGATGCGGTTGCCGCGCCCGGGTGCACCGCCTGCCTGCGTGGTGCCCTTCGGGACATCCTGCACTCCGGCACCGCCTTGCCCGGCTGGCTCTTGGGATTCCCCGCTGCGGCTGAGAACACCGCTCCACCCGGCCGACGCCGCGGCTGCCGCCCTCGCCAGAACCTGCCTGCGTGAAAGTGCCATGACCATCTCCTTTTAGAATGCTGGCCTTTGGTGGACGAGGGGGCCGCATCCTGCCCCTGGAGGCGGTCGGCACACCGTGACCCGCCGCGGCGCTTTCGCGGCGCGTCGGACTTCGATCCGCCGCAACGCCTTGCCGCCTAGCCCGGTGCGACGATCCGCTCCTTGCCCACCCAGCCACGCAAGACCTCCGGCACCACGACGCTGCCGTCGGACTCTTGGTAATTCTCGAGGATCGCGATCATCGCCCGGCCTGTGGCGACCGCCGTCCCATTCAGTGTATGGACGAAATGGGTCCCTTTCTCTCCTTTTCGTTTGAAGCGAATGTTCAGCCGCCGGGCCTGGTAGTCGGTGCAGTTGCTGGTGCTGGTCACTTCCCCCCACTGGCCGGTTCCGCCGCGGCCGGGCATCCAGGCTTCCAGGTCGAATTTGCGGTAGGCGGGGCCGCCCAGGTCGCCGCTGGCGGTATCGATCACCCGGTAGGGAATGCCCAGGGCGTCGAACAGGCGGCATTCGATCGCCAAGAGCCGCTGGTGCATCGCCTCGCTCTCTTCGGGCAAGGTGAAGGCGAACATCTCCACCTTGGTGAACTGATGGACGCGGAACAAGCCTCGCGTGGCCTGGCCATGCGCGCCCGCCTCCGTCCGGAAGCAATGGCTCAGGCCGGCCAGCAGGATCGGCAGCTTCTCGGCCTCGACCGTCTGGTCGTAGAGCATGCCGCCCAGGGTGATCTCGGCCGTGCCGATCAGGCTCAGGTCGGACTGCTCGATCGAATAGACCTGCGTTTCCGGGCCGCGCGGCTGAAACCCGATCCCTTCCAGGATCTCGTTGCGGGCCAGATCGGGCGTGGTGACCAGCATGAACCCTTCGCGAGCCAGCTCGTCCAGGGCGTACCGCTGCAGCGCCAGATCGAGCAGCACGGCATCGCGCGTGAGGAAGTAAAAGCCGTGCCCGGTGGTCCGTGCCCCCGCCTCGAAGTCGGCCAGCCCAAGCTGTTCCAGCAGCGTCACGTGGTCGCGTGGTGGAAAGGAGAACGTCGGGATCGGCGTCACACCGCGGCGAATCTCGCGGCTGGCCTGCTCGCCGCCCCGGGGAGCCTCGGGATGCGTGAGGTTGGGGATCGTGGCCTGGATCGCCAGGATCTGCGACTCGAGCTGATCATGCTCGGCCTGAAGGGCGTCGCGTTGGGCCCGCAGCCGCCGCCCCTCTTCCTTGCGGGCTTCGCGCTCTGCCGGGTCTTTGGCCTTGGCGATGGACGCGGAGACTTCGTTGGCTCGGCGGTTGAGCTCCTCCACTTGCTGCAGCTTCTGCCGCCGGAGGTGCTCCAGTTCCACGAGCCGGTCGACGTCGCACCGCACGCCGCGGTCGGCGCAATTGGCCTTCACCACGTCGGCGTGTTCCACGATGAACTTGCGGTCCAGCATGCGCTCCTCGGGCCTCGTGCACGTGCGGTCGCTTCCTCGCCTGGCCGACCTTGGCTGCGCGGGGGACGCTCCCCCTTGCAGCGCGTCAACGGCCGGCCGCCAGTTCGTGCCACAAATAGGCGCTGGCGCGGATCCCGCGGTGGAAGTCGGCCAGGTTCAGCTTCTCATTGGGGCCGTGGGCGCCATCGTCGTCCAGCCCCCAACCCAACAGCAGCGTATCGACCCCAAGCCGCTGGCGGAAGTGGACCACGATCGGGATCGACCCGCCCTCGCGGATGAACACGGGCGGCCGCGTAAACCCCTGGGCAATCGCCCGTTCGGCCGCCGCCATCCACGGACTGTCCAGCGGCACGACTACCGCCCGTGCCCCATGCAAATAGCGCAGTTCGATCTCGACCCCGCGGGGGCAGCGCTCGTGAAAGAAGCGCTGTGCCGATTGGGCGATCGCCTCCGGGTCCTGGTCGGGCACTAGGCGGAAGCTGAACTTGGCCCCGGCCCGGGCCGGGATCACCGTCTTGCTCACCTGCTCGCCCCCCCAGATACCGTGCACGTCGAACGTGGGGCGCATCCAGCGGCGCGCCAGGGTGCCATAGCCTGCTTCGCCCACCAGCGCCGGCACCCCCAGCTTTTCCTGGTACTCCCGCTCCGAAAAAGGCAAGCGGGCAAGTTGCTCTTCTTCCCGCGGGGTGAGCGGACGCACGGCGTCGTAGAAATTCGGAAGCCGCACCTGCCCCTGGTCGTCCTTCACGGCCGCCAGAAGCTGGCACAAGGCCACGATCGGGTTGGCCACCGTCCCGCCGAACGTGCCGCTGTGCAGGTCCTGCCGCGGACCGTGCACCGCCAGCTCGAAAAAGGCGATCCCCCGCAGTCCATAGGTGATCGCCGGTTGCCCTGGCCCATATTGCGAAGTGTCGCTGATTACCACGACATCGCACGCCAGAAGCTTCCGGCCTTCCTCCGTTTCAAGCAGCGCTTCCAGCCCCGGGCTGCCGACCTCCTCTTCCCCTTCGATCAGGAACTTGACTTGCAGCGGCAGCTTCCCCCGCACCTCGAGCCACGCCAGCACGCTCAGCACATGGGTCAGCATTTGACCCTTGTCATCGGTCGCCCCACGGGCATACACATTCCCCTCGCGCCGCACCGGCTCGAAGGGAGGGCTGTGCCACTCGTCGAGCGACCCCACCGGCTGCACATCGTAATGGCCATAGACCAGCACGACCGGCCGACCAGGCACCGGCGGCGACTCAGCGTAGACCAGCGGATGACCCGAAGTCTCGATCCTGCGGGCACTTAGGCCCATCGAAGCAAGCTGGCCGACCAGCCAATCGGCCGCCCGTCGGACATCGCCCACCCGGTTGGGGTCGGCGCTGATGCTTGGGATGCGGAGCAATTCGCAAAGCATTTCCTCGAAACGAGTTGCGTTTTGCTCCACGAAAGCCAGCACATCGTTCACTGGCACGGCTCCCGTATAGGAGAAAATGTTCTATTTTTCGATAGAGCCTATCGCGCCAGGCTGAGCCCGGATCGGCGATCGAACCGAAGCGAGAATCGGCGACAGTCCGCACGAGCTGGCCGGCTGCCGAGGGGAGGCTCGCTGCGGCCGCGCCGGGCGAGGTACCGCCGGCGGCGGGCGTCCGGTGCATGATGTGCTGTCCGTGGCCGCGCCGGGCGGTGGTCAATATAATGCGGTGCTGCGGCCGGCGCCTATTGGCGGAGGATCGGCCGTGGGTTGGTGTTCGCGGAGGTGATGACCGTGAGTTCCCAGAAGTCTGCTGCGATTTCCGAAACGGAGCTTGCTGTCGCCGAACCGAAACGCAAAGAGAAGACGAAGACGCGGCAAAAGCCGCGGCGGGTGCCCCGCTACCATGTCGTGCTCTGGAACGACGACGATCACTCCTACGAGTACGTGATCGGCATGTTGCAGAAGCTGTTCGGGTACGACCGGGAGAAGGGGTATCAGATCGCCAAAGAGGTCGATACGCAGGGGCGGGCGATCTGCCTGACGACCACGCTGGAGCATGCCGAGCTGAAACGCGACCAGATTCACGCGTTCGGCCCGGACAAATTCATTCCCCGCTGCAAGGGTTCGATGAGCGCGACGGTCGAGCCGGAAACGACGGAAAGCTAGAAACGCCCCAGCGATCCCTTGCGATCCGTACCTCGTGTCATGCCCGTTCCCGGGCTGGTGGGTGGCTGTTTGCCGATGTCCCCGACGCTGAAGACCGTCACGCTCGGCTGCAAGGTCAATCAATACGAGACCGAGCTGGTGCGGGAGGGGCTGGCGCGGGCCGGATATCGCGACGCCGCGGAAGGGGAACCGGCCGATTTGTGCATCGTCAACACCTGCACCGTCACGGCTGAGGGAGACAGCAAGAGCCGGCAGGTGATCCGGCGTCTGGCTCGGGAAAACCCGCAGGCGCGGATCGTGGTGATGGGCTGTTACGCCACGCGTGCCCCCCAGGAACTTTCCCGCTTGCCGAATGTGGTCGAGGTGGTCACGGACAAAGTCGACGAACTCGAGGTTGCTGTTGCGGCTGGTTGTGTCGAAGGCGAAAACATCTGGAATCAGGCGCTTGAAGTCTTGGCGAACGAGGAGGTCCAAGACCCGCCCCACCGCAGGCCAGGTTGGCGGCGATGCGCAGATTGACGAATTTGGCCGAGTTGGTGGGCTGCTCCCTCACCAGCTTCATGGTCGACACGGTCACGCAGCGGTTGCGTCCCCAACGGTCGGCGCCAAAGCCGTCCGTCCACTGGCGAGCATCGAGATTGACACTCCGGAATGTGACGTGAGGACTTTGCGCATTGTTGATGACGCCTCCGTTGCTGCGCGAGAACCGGCGGCAACAGCAAGACGCCGGACAGGGTGAGCGTCACTTCGATCATTGTTGAGATGCGGAGGAAGGTGGCTTACTTGCGCACCAAGACGAGCCAGTCTTGGTCGGCATCTGTGGGGGGGTGACCGACCGAAACCATGCCCCCGCCTTTCACGGATTTGATCGAACCATCGGCCATCTTGCCGCCAGTGCGCGGATTGAACCACTTCACGCTGAAGCCGCCCTTCGCGCCGCTCAAATCAAGGTCGGTGGTGCCCCCTTTGGGCAGATAGACCAAATAGAGCTTGCCCGGTTTGGCGAGGCAGTATTTGGAATTGTCATTCTTGGGGTTGCCGATGAGCGCGTCGGCGTTCTGCATTTCCCAGAACGGAATCTGATTGGCGGGGAAAAACTCCAGCGCGATGCGGGCGAAGTCCCAGCTCTGATCCCGGCTGCGGAAATCCTCGCAGACCAGATCGTTCTGCGGCAGTTGATAGCCAAAGGAGTATTCCACCCCCGCGCCCCCCGCCATTAGGTTGCCCCAGAGCGTGGCTTTGCGAATGTCGTCCACGGTTTGCACCTTCTTTCCATCTTTGAGCTTCCCGTCGTAACCTTGGTAGCCGAGGTCAGGGGGAACGCCCGTGTCCGCGCCCCCTTGTTCGTCGTTGGCCACCACCCACGGCTTGCCGGCCTTGGCCGACTCCGTCACCCATTTGAGCGTGCGTTGATGCGTTTGGCTCCAGCCATTCTGCAACGACGCGCCGGTGAGCTGGGATTTGTTGCCCAGCAAG
>Ga0101944_10005698_pt1 | contig 13855 bp, 14 predicted proteins | sample DewCreD2012metaG_FD_75245 | JGI IMG/M metagenome (GOLD analysis project Ga0101944, IMG submission 75245) | Hot spring sediment bacterial and archeal communities from British Columbia, Canada, to study Microbial Dark Matter (Phase II) - Dewar... ... | reverse complement strand
AGGGTGACTCCCGAGGAGGCTGGACTCGAGCCGGACGATGCGGTTCTGGCCACCGCGGCTGAATACCGGCGCTACCTGGAGGGGTTGGAGCGAGCGCTCATAGAGAGTGAAGAGGCGATTCAGTCGAACCCCGGACACCCGCGTGTTCGGTTGATCCACTCGCGGGCTCGGGCGAGAGCATTGATGACGGTGGAACAGCTGCTGAAGCCGGAGTGCGACAGGTGACTGTGGCTCTGGCTCTCGCTCTTGTCTGCAGAATCGGCGCTGAGGGGCAGTTGATGACTGTGGAGCGGGTCATCCGTGCATCATTTGTCTTGCCTCCGGGCACGGTCCTCGCGTTCGATCATCGGTACGGCAGCATCTCGGTTACCGGGACCATCAGCGACTCGGTAGTGATGGAGTCGAGGGTCAAGGTGTCCGGCCGGTCGGCTGAGCGCGTCCGGTGGCTGGGAGAACACATAGATGTTGTCGTCCGGTTCGGACCGGAGACACTGAGAGTCGTGACATCCTATCCTGATGTGCCGGCCGATGACTCGACTCTGTGTAGTGAAGTGGATGTCAAAGCGCGGGTTCCGGCGCAGAGCCCTCTGGTTGTCAGCAACGTTTTCGGTGATGTTCAGATTCAGGGGGCAAGGAACCACTGTCGGGCTTTCGCTCGGTACGGGCATATTGATGTATTCGGTTGTGCTGTTGCCGAGGTGATTGGCCGGTACAGTGATGTTACTGTGCAGGACCTGCGGGGTTCGTTGGCAGTGGATAACGATTTTGGCGATGTGTCGCTGTGCGACGTCAGTGGACGCGTTCGTGTGGCAAACCGGTACGGACGCGTTAACCTCGAGAGAACTCGAGGTCACGTAGGTATAAGCAACAGCTTCGGTGACGTCGAGTGTCGACAGGACTCCGGGGTCTTGGCGGTGGATAATCGCGCTGGCGACGTACGGGCCTGGCTCATGGACGAACAGCTGGCTGAGCTTTCGCTTGTCGCGCGCATGGGAGGAGTCGAGTTGAACGTGCGGCCCGGTATCGGCTCCCGTATCAGAGGACTGGCGCGGCGCGGTATGGTTTCGGCTGGATTGCCGCTTCAGGTGGTGGAAGACGGTGAATGGCGTCGTATTGCCGGGCTGCTTGGAGCAGGTGTTTCTGATGTTGTATTGCTGACCTGCAATGGCGATGTTGTTGTCAGGGAAGTGACGTCCGCTGACAGCTCGCCGGCTAAGCGGGAGTGATGGGAGCATGAGGGAACTTGCAGTAGTCTCGTTTCCGTTGCTGACCGCAAACAGCCCTAGTCTTGCCACCGCGAAAATGAACGCCAGCTGAGCAGCAGCGCGGTTGGCTCGGCGTGATGACCGACGACCTTAGCCCGGTGTAATTCCCCATCATGCCGGGTATTCCTATTCCACCCTGAGAACACCCTCCCTGATGCTATTCCCGCTGTTCTTTGTTCTTGGGTTGCCCCAGTTTTCCTCCCGGCCTACTCCGCAACCAGCCGGAGAAACTACGGCCAGACCCCGGCCGGATTTGCCGGCCGTATCCTGACCCGGACGCCTCCTTCCCTTAAGTGTCGGAAAACCGGCACCATGAAACCCCTTAGAGACTGTACAGGACAGGTACAGATGCAGGTCATAATCCCCCTGTCCAAGACTGGGGGGGTCACTCCCCCATCCACCCCCGGGAGCAGCCCCCAGTGCATGTCAGAACTGCATCGGGATGCGCACGGCAGGGTGGTCAGTCCCTGCCGCAGCGGCGTTCTAGCGGCCGGACAATCAAGACACCTGACTCCGGGCTGCCCGGGGTGTTCGGGCAGGTGTTCGGAACATATACACCCGGCGATGTGGGCAGCCTTAGGCATGGAGCATGGTGTACATCTTGCTGAAGTTATGTGCGACGGACCTGCAGGCAAATCGGGGTTCAGGGTTGGCGATGTCATTCTTGAATTCGACGGTGAAAGCATAGCCGACGCCAATGGTCTGAGGACGGCGCGGTGCATGACCGACCAGACAAGAGCGTCAGAGTCTCGACTTGGCGTCGCGGATAGAGACTGTCAGTCAGAGTGGACCGGAGGAGTCGGAACTCTGACATCATTGAGCAGTACCACGGCCTCCAACTGCTCAAGGTGCTGTCAGACATCAAGCCGCGTTCGGAGGCATTCGTTTACACGCAGCGACTCTAGCTCGACTCGCGCTCAGGACGGAAATGGCGGAACTCAGGCGTAAACTGCGGCATCCGCGCGAGGTTTCGCGCTCGTGAGGAGTAGGGCCGGTCGAGAAACCTGCCGATATGTTCCGAACATGTAATCGTATCCGGGGGGGCACGCATCCATCTCCGCGAGGAGTCAATCAGCCATCGATCACACTGACCCTTGAACGGTCAATGCTAGCCTCAGGGTATCCATCCGGGATTTGCTACTAGTATAAATACTTCTACAGCCGAGACTTAGGAGCAATTACCACTACCCAACCCGAACTGACACTCAGTGGTTGACAACGGCTTTGTGGGGGATATGATATTTTAGATAGCACTATGTGGACATTTGTGTTGAAAAGTGTTGAAATACAGTCGGGTGGACCATGGCAAGGGCGCGATTCTACGGGACTTTCGAATACAGCGTAGACAGCAAGGGCAGGGTCGCGGTTCCCGTAGCGTTCCGGAAGAAACTCGGCCCGGACGAGGATGCTTTTTTCTTCGCTCCGGGGCGGGATAGAACAATCGAGGTCCACCCAATGACTGAGTGGGACGAATACGAGAACCGCACCCTGCACGTTCTACCTGAACACTCTAGGGCAGCGCAACGTTTTCAACGATTCCTCTACGCTAGTGCGTGCGAGGCGAGGTTGGATACTCAGGGGCGAATAATGCTCCCACGGCATCTGCGGGAGCTCGCCGGTATCGAGGATTCAGTGGTTATCGCCGGTGCGGGTCGGTCGTTCGAGATTTGGGAGCCCCATAACTTCCGCCGGTTTGTGGATGAGGCACGGGTGACTTACGATGCAGACCGCAATGCTGCTGCATCCGAAGGTTGGAGGGGATCAAAGGGCAATGCCGACGGATCGCGAGAAGAGCTTTCATGAACCGGTGATGCCCGACGAGGTCTGCGGGTTCCTGTCGCCGTGTTTGAGCTCGGGAACCGTAGTTGATGCGACTGTTGGCGGCGGGGGGCATACTCGTCACCTTATTGAGCATTCAGCTGCCAGGGCGTCCGGCACAACAAGAATTCTGGGGGTTGACATTGACCACGAGGCGCTGACCCACGCACATCGTATTCTGCAGGGGTCAGCGTGCCGAGTCGTGTTGGCTGACTCGAACGAAGATGCGGCTTCCGAGGCGATGGTCTGCCGGGTGGCGTCGAGCGTGATTCTCGTACACTCAAGCTACGTCGACATGGAGAGCGTTGTCGACCGGCTCGGCTTACGGCCGGTGACCGGCGTGTTGTTTGACTTTGGCGTGTCGCTGCACCAACTGACCACTCCCGGCCGCGGCTTCGGCCATGACGTTGTCGGTGACGCAGATATGCGATTCGACCCGAGGAGTTCGTGCCCGCCTGCTTGGGAACTGCTCCAGCGGGCAACCGAGAGTGAAGTTGCAGACTGGTTGCGGCGTTATGGGGATGAGCCGAACAGTCGTCGGATAGCTCGCCGGCTCTGTCGGGAACGAGGCAGGATTCGGACGACCGAAGACATCGTCCGTGTCGTTGCAGCGTCCGTGCCTGTGTCTCGCCTGCGGCGCAGTCTAGCACGTGTCTTCCTCGCTTTGCGCATCGCTGTCAACCGTGAACTTGATACAGTTAGAAAGGGTCTGGCTGTGGCATTGCGGCTGTTGGAGCAGCGAGGTCGTCTGGTGGCAATATCGTATCATTCCGGCGAGGATAGCCTTGTGAAGTCGGCTCTGCGAGACGGAGCGCGTGCTGGTCGGCTGCAGTTGTTGACCCGAAAACCTATGCGTCCGGCGTTCGCCGAGGTACAAAGGAATCCCAGGGCACGTAGCGCCCGGCTGCGTGCTGCAGAGGTGCGGGCGTGAACCTGCGAGCGAGCTTCAAGGCAATGTTGATTGTTGTTATGCTCTGCAGCGTGGCGCTTGCGTATCTGTGGCTGCATGGCCGCAACATCCGTCTGACTGAGCGGGAAATGGACCTGGCCAAGCAACGGCGCGTCGTTGCCGAAGAGGTCGAGGACCTGGAGATGGAGGTGGCAAGACTTGCCGGGTTTGCACGAGCAGAGTCGCTCTGGATTGCGCAGGGGCGCCCAGGCGGCGAAGAGCCGGGTGGACTGGCACTCGAACACAGATGAACCGTGAGGGGCGGAGATTAGCACTGCTGGGACTGATGTTGGTCATGCTCTGGCTGGGGCTTGCTGCACGTTTGGCACAGATACACATTGTTCGGCACCGGCCTTATGCTGCCAAGGCTGACTCGCTTCACTGGACGAAGCTTGCATTGATGGGCGAGCGCGGGCGAATCCTGGACCGTATGGGACGCCCCCTTGCTCTCAATCGACTGGAGTGCTCAGTCCGAATCTTGCCGCAGTATGTGAGAGATCGAGATTCGCTGGCCGCGCTTCTCGCGCGATTCGGGCTCGGGACCCAGGAAGAGAATCGCCGTTTACTGGCAGAGCGTGACCGACACTTCTGGTTTCGGCGGCACGTTGATTACGCAACCGGTGAGTCGTTGCGTCGGGAGCTGGTTCGTCAGAGATTTGACAACTGTGTTGTTGTAGACGACGACCATAGAAGAGTCTACCCCTATGGCGAGCAGTGTGCTACCCTCGTCGGTTGCGCGGGAGAGGACCACGGACTCAGTGGTGTTGAGGCAGAGTTTGACTCGGTGCTGGCGGGACGTCCGGGCTGGATGATGCTTCATCGAGCAGCGACAGGGCGCCGTTTTCCTTACCCTAATGCACCTGCGGCCAACCCGAAACGTGGTGGCGATGTCACCCTGACAGTTGATGCTGATGTGCAACAGGTCGTCTTTGCGGCGATTAGAGAAGGCGTGATTCGCACCCGTGCGCACAAAGGGACAGCAGTTGTGTTGGACGCAAGGTCAGGGGAGCTGTTGGCAATGGCGGACTACCCATCGTTTGACCCGGGGCGGTATTGGGAGTTTCCACCGGAGCGGTACAAACCGGCTGCAGCCTGCGATAACGTCGAGCCCGGTTCGAGCTTCAAGCTGGCCATCTGCGCAGCAGCGCTCGAAGACCGGCAGGCGGAGGGGCTGGCCGACGAACACTACAACGTGTCGGCAGCATTCCTGCCGATCGGCGCATACAAGATACATGACACCCATAACAACGGTGTGCTCTCGTTCGACAGCATCTTCATACAGTCATCGAACATGGGCTGTGCATTATTGTCTTTTAGGGTGCGCCCATCACTGTTCCATCAGGTGGTTCGAGACTTCGGTTTTGCAGCGGCCACCGGCATCGGAATCCCCGGGGAAGCATCCGGTGCAATAGACCCGCCAGCCAAGTTGAATCGGCTCCGATTTGCGAACATCGCTTTCGGGCAGGGGGTGACCGTTACATTACTGCAGCTAGCAGCAGCGTACATGTGTGTGGCCAATGATGGCAGATACCTGAAGCCGTACATGATCAGCTCAATCCGCAGGGATGGACGAGAACTCATGCGCGGGCGGCGGACAGAGGTGCGACAGGCAATCAGTCGGGAAACGGCCGTGAGAATGCAAGACATTCTCGCACGCGCGGTAGACCACGGCACCGGAACAATGGCGAGAATCGATGGCACAGAGGTCTGTGGCAAGACTGGCACGGCGCAGAAGTGTCTCCCCGGCGGCGGATACTCGATGACCGCCTCGCGAATGAGCTTCGTCGGCTTCTTTCCTCGTCGTGAACCGCGATATGTGGTCGCGGTGTTGCTCGACGAGCCCAAGACCGACCGGTTCGCAAGCACGTCAGCTTGTCCGGTGTTTAGTGCAATTGGCAGTAGACTGCTTGATTTGGAGAGGATGAGGGCGAATTGCCAGTTCCCAGTTCCCTCTTGGAGGCTGGAGGTCGGAGACAGTAGATGAAGCGGCTTGCCGACCTTCTTCGCGGAATACCGTGTGCTGTGACAGGCAACGCGGCGGTTGAGATAAAGGGGATTGCGTGCCACTCGGCTTCGGTTCGGCCTGGGTTTCTGTTTGTCGCAATCGAAGGGCTTTCCGTTTCGGGAGCAGATTTCATAGACGAAGCTGTCAACCGTGGGGCGATAGCGGTCGCAGCAAAAGACCTGCGGCGGCTGCGCAGGAACTGGGTTGCGGGAGTCCAGACGCAGTTCCCGCGGCGTTTCTTGGCTCAGGTTGCCAACCGATTCTACGATTTTCCGGCTCGGAAGTTGGCGTTGGTGGGGATCACCGGCACAAACGGCAAGACGACCACGGCCTGGCTTCTGCGACAGATGGTGCGGGAAGGGGGGATTGAGCCGGGTTTTGTGGGGACCATTGAGCACTTTGACGGTCAGGAGCGGCGCCCAGCAGAAAGGACCACGCCGGAGAGTCTGGAACTGGTAGGTATGTTGTCGCGGATGGTGGAACGTAACATACCGGTATGCATTGCCGAGGTGTCCTCTCACGCCATTGCACTGGAAAGAGTGTTCGACCTCGACTTCAAAGTTGCGGTGTTCACTAACTTGAGTCAGGACCACCTTGATTTCCATCGAACAATGGAGAACTACCGCCAAGTGAAGATGAAGCTGTTCGAACAGCTCGGCCCGGCCGCAACCGCAGTCACAAACCTTGATGACAAGACGGGACGCGACATTCCGCACCTGACTCGAGCTCGGGTCATTACTTACGGAACGCGGTCGGAAATGGACCCGGTGCCCGACGTGATCGGCGAGGTGATCGGGTTGCGACCGGACGGCATGGACTGCCTGATACGCAATCAGGCCAGCGAGTGGCGGTTGCGGCTTGGATTTGTAGGCCGACACAATCTCTACAACCTGCTGGCGGCGTTCAGCGCGGGTTTGGGGTTGGGCTGGGATCCCGACATGCTCATTGCAGGAGCCGAAGCGTTCAAAGGCGTCCCCGGTCGGCTGGAGGTTGTCCCCAACGACCGTGGGCTCGCCGTATTTGTGGATTATGCCCATACGCCGGTCGCGCTCGAGCGTGCCCTTGAGACTTTGCGTGAGTTCACGAAAGGCCAAGTCATAGCAGTCTTTGGCTGTGGTGGCGATAGGGATCGGACCAAGCGTCCGCTGATGGGACAAGTGGCAGGCCGGTTGGCGGACTTCACGGTCGTTACTTCTGATAACCCCCGCAGTGAGAATCCGAACCGGATAATCGCCGACATCACCAAAGGTATCGGTGGCGCGGAGCATGTTGTGGAACCTGATCGTGAGGCTGCAATACGGTTGGCTTTGGCGCGGGCGCGGGCAGGAGACGCAGTATTGATAGCGGGCAAGGGGCATGAGAGCTATCAGTTAATTGGTTGTGAGGCCATTTCGTTTGACGACCGGGATATTGCCCGAAGGGCGTTGACCACTCAGTCGGAAACGGACGCGTAGGTGTTGTACCGTTGGTTGACGGCTCTTGAGCCCGCGCTCTCCTTTCTGAATCTATTCCGATACATTACTTTTCGGGCGGCGATGGCGGGCGTTACTTCAATCGTCTTGTGCCTATTACTTGGTCCTGTGCTCATTCGGCTGATGCGGCGGCTTCAGATGGGGCAGCGTGTTCGTGAAGAGGTGCCGGAGCGACACCGCGAGAAAGCAGGTACTCCGACCATGGGAGGTTTGCTGATCATCGCAGCTGCCGCTACAGGTGTCCTGCTGTTCGGCGATCTCGGTAACCGCAACATCCAGCTGGGTCTTGCGGTGCTGGGCTGGTTGGGTGCGCTGGGATTCTATGATGATTACGTCAAAGTCCGACACGGCCGGCCCAGGGGAGTGAGCAAACGGGCTAAACTCACCGGCCAGCTTTTGCTTGGGCTTGCTCTTGCCACTGCAATGTACTTCCTGCCTGCTGATCCGGAGATTCGGACTAAGACGAACTTCCTGCTGTTCAAGAACGTCGTCATCGACTACCGCTGGGCGTTCATACCGCTGGTGATGTTCGTGGTCGTTGGCACTTCGAATGCGGTGAATCTGAGCGATGGCCTTGACGGTCTGGCATCCGGACTCTTGTCCGTTTCTTTCGTTTCCTACGCGATTCTCTGCTATGTCTCGGGTCACGGCAAACTGGCCCGTTACCTGAATATACTCTACGTTCCCGGTAGTGCTGAGATGACAGTGTACTGCCTCGCCCTCGCCGGAGCCTGTCTTGGGTTTCTGTGGTTCAACGTGCACCCGGCCGAGGCTTTCATGGGCGACACCGGCTCCCTGTCGCTTGGCGGAGCGCTTGCGCTGGCCGCGTTGGTGTCGAAACACGAGCTTCTGCTTCCGGTCGTGGGGGCGGTGTTCGTTGCTGAAACCGGTGCTACGCTCCTGCAGATAGTCTGGTTCCGGATGACCGGTGGCAAGAGGCTGTTTCTGATGGCCCCGCTGCACCATCATTACGAAATGCGCGGCTGGCCGGAGTCGAAGGTAGTTGCGCGGTTCATGATACTTGCCGTTTTGTTCGGGATGCTGGCAATCGCCAGTTTGAAGGTCAGGTAGGTGGTAAACAGCAGGAATTGCAGCCGAAGTCGGCAGACGTCACCCGGTGAATGGCGTCCGGGTTTATCGGACCTGGCACGGTACAGGGTGTTCGTTCTTGGACTCGGGCGGTCCGGAGTCGCGGCAAGTCGATTCCTCCTCGATGCCGGGTCGACTGTCCTCGGCTGGGATGACAGCGAACGTGTCAAGCAGTCGGCTGTCGTACGCCAGCTTAAGCAGGCGGGGCTCGATGTCAGCAGGCGTTCAGCAGCCGCTCGCGTGGACCTAGTTGTTGCAAGCCCTGGAATCGCCGGCGATCATCCCATCTTGAGGCAGTTCGCGCGTCGAGGAGTTCCCGTAGTCGACGAGCTCGATCTTGCCAGTCTGTACATCCCAGGGCCCCTTGTCTGTGTGACCGGGACCAACGGGAAATCGACAACCACGGCGCTGATCGCGAAGATGCTCAGCGCAGCCGGACAGACGGTGTTCTGCGGCGGCAACATCGCACCCGGCAGGCCTCTTTCCGCCGCGCTCAGACTTCGCCGGCGCGACTGGTATGTGGCAGAGGTCTCTAGTTTCCAGTTGGAGCGTGCCCGCTGGCTTAGTCCGCATGTCGCCCTGATTCTAAACATCACTCCTGATCACCTGGATCGCCACGGCAGCCTTGAGGAATACGCCGAGTGCAAATTCCGCCTCATCTACCGTCAGAGGCCAGATGACTTCGCCATTCTTGCATGGGACGACCCGCTGGTTCGTGCAGCTCGCGACCGTGGACACGCCAAGAAGCTGTTCTTCTCTGATCGTCGCTGCGTCAAGGGTGCCTATTTGAAGCGCGGCCAGATCTGGTTTGAGAGAGAGCAAGTCATGCCGGCAACTGACATCCGGCTTCACGGCAGACACAACCGGCTAAACGCATTGGCGGCGTTGTGTGCGGCCAAGGTAATCGGAGTTGGCAACGGGCCCTTGCGTATGGTGCTCAGGTCATTTGTCGGGCTGCCGCATCGATTGGAGACAGTGCGCGTGCTCTACGGTGTTGAGTATGTGAACAACTCCATGTGTACGAATCCGGCTGCCGGCGCCCGGTCGCTGGAGTCGTTCGACCGTCGGGTTGTGTTGATTGCGGGTGGACGGGAGAAGGGGCTATCGCCGGCCGAGTTCGCGGACGCGATTGCGCGTCGAGCCGAATGGGTCGTGCTGCTGGGTGAAAACCGGGAGCGGATGGCCCAAGAGCTCCGGTCGCGGCGCTTCTTCCGTTTCGAACTGGCCGATGGACTGCGCAATGCGGTAAAGGCTGCCAAGTCCCGGGCCCGCAGCGGCGACGTCGTGCTGTTCTCGCCCGGCTTCGCCAGTTTCGACATGTTCAGGGATTTTGCCGACCGGGGTCGGAGATTCAGGGATGAAGTACGACGGTTACGCTAGTTTGAGACGTGCCGCGGGCGAGCGGCGGGATTGGCCAAACAGCCAGGTCGACCCGGTTCTGTTGTTCGTGGTTGTGACCATGGCAATGCTCGGGCTGGTAATAGTCTACGCAGCTACATTTCATCGCGGCGGTGCACTGTTGAAATGGCACTTCGGCCGTGCTGCGGGCGGGCTTCTTGCTTTGTGGCTGGGATATAAACTTGATTATCACCGCTGGGAAGGGCGGGGATTCCGATTAGTGTTGCTGCTGGCCATGGTTGTCGTGCTGGTGTTGACGCTTACCCTGGGTAATGTTTGGCTTGTTACCCGGCGGGCGCTGGGCTTCCTGCAGCCAGCGGAGTTTGTCAAGTATGCGTTGCTATTCTGGCTGGCAAGCTACTTCTCCGGTCTGCGTGCGGATTCAGACCGTGAATGGAGCATTCGCAATTCCTTCGTCAAGCCGGGGCTGGTCGTTATCGGAGTCGTCGGACTCACGCTGCTGCAGCCGGCGGTGGGAACGAGTCTGATAATGTTCGCTTCGAGCCTTGCGGTCTTCTACGTTGCCGGGGTCAACCGACTGTGCCTACTGGCTACAGTGTTACTCGTAGTCACGGTGGCGGTCGGAGCGCTATTGGTGATTCCCCGGCTACAGAACACCAAGTACGCCTACGTGTACAAGCGCTGGCGGGACTTTGCGAGCGGCGAAACCTATCACCAGAAACACTCACTTATTGCCCACGGTTCGGGAGGATTGTTCGGTCGCGGATTGGGTGAGGGGAGGGAGAAGTACTACTTTCTGCCCCAGCTGCACAAGGATTTCATATTTGCGTCGGTGGGCGAGGAGCTGGGGTTCGTGGGTTGTCTGGGCGTCATGCTGCTCTACCTGTTCTTTCTTCTTCGGGGGCTGCGTATCGGTCGGAGGGCACGGTCTCCGCTGGGGACGTTAGTGGCGACAGGGGTTACGGTGACGATAGTCTTCTACGCGTTTGTTCACATTGCAGTCACATTGAGTCTTATTCCGACAACCGGCCAGCCGCTGCCGTTCATCTCTTATGGCGGTTCGGCTCTGGTAGCGAACCTACTGGCTGCCGGAGTGCTGCTCAAAGTCTCGAAGTACCAGACCAGGGGCGACGATGACGTTGTTGATCGGGGCGGGTGGGACCGGGGGACACGTCTATCCCGCGTCCGCGCTGGCCACTGAGCTGGTGCTCCGTGGCGCTGAGGTCGTCTGGGTCGGCCGGCCGGAAAGCCTTGAACAACGGGTTGCGGCCGAGTTGTGTGTCCGGTTCCTGCCGCTGCCTGCGGCGGGGTTCTTCGGCAAGGGGCTGGCAGGCAAGGCGCTGGGAATCGTGCGGGCAATGACAGGTGTGTTGCGCTGTTTCGGTCTGTTCCGGGAGGCGAAGCCGGATTTCGTTGTCGCGGCCGGAGGGTTCGTGTCCGCCGCGCCGCTGGCAGCAGCGTGGCTGCAGAGGGTTCCGTATTATCTACTCGAACAGAACTGCGTTCCGGGCCGGGTGACGCGCTTCTTCGCGCCGGGTGCACGGGAGGTGTTTCTGGCTTTTCCGACTGAGAAGCGGGTGCGCGGCATCTGCGTTGTAACTGGAGGTCCATTGCGGCCGACAATGCGAGGCGGTCGCGCGGATGACGGCAGGACTGTCCTCGTGCTCGGCGGCAGTCTTGGTGCACAGGCACTGAATCTGGCGGCGCTGGATGCCGCTGCGACGCTGACCAACCTGCATTTCATCATCGTGACTGGAAGCCGCGACTACGCGATGGTGCGGAGTCGTGTCAGGTCGCACAACTGTGAGCTGGTCGAATTCACTTCGCGGCCAGAGGAACTCTATCGGCGGGCGACGATCGCGGTATCCCGGTCCGGCGGTGTGGTTTTGTCCGAGCTGATGGCGTTCGGCATACCCGCAATACTCGTTCCGTTCCCTTACGCGACCGACGGCCACCAGGAAGCAAACGCCCGATACGCTGTCGCAGCCGGGGCGGGAATCATGCTGGACCAGAGCGGGCTGTCCGGTCTGACCGAGGCGGTGAGGGCGTTAATTGAGGATGGCCCGCGACGGGCTGCGATGAGCAGGGCGGCTCTGAATGCGGCCCGGCCCGATGCAGCGCAGAGAATAGCCGAAAGGATACTGGGATGTTCGGCCGGCTGAAGCGGGTCCATCTTGTTGGCGTCGGCGGGGTCGGCATGTCCGGAATCGCGCTGCTGCTGAAGAACCTGGGGTTCGAAGTGTCGGGGTCGGATCAGCGGGAGAGCAGTACAACGCAGGCGCTGGCAACGGCCGGAGTCAAGGTGCATATCGGGCACGATGCGGCCAATTGCGCCGACGCGGAGGTTGTCGTCTATTCGTCGGCCGTTGCGGCAGACAATCCTGAACTCGTGGCGGCGGAGTCAAAGGGGCTGCCTGTGATCCGGCGGGCTGAGATGCTTGCCGAGTTGATGCGGCTCAAGTTTTCGGTGGCGGTTGCCGGCAGCCACGGGAAGACAACTGTTACTTCTCTTGCCGCACATCTGTTGACCCGGGCGGGACTGGACCCGACTGTTGTCGTCGGCGGCCGGATTCTGGGAACCGATGCCGGTGCGAGGCTGGGCAGGTCGGAGTATCTAGTGGCGGAGGCGGACGAAAGCGACCGTTCGTTTCTCGTGCTCTATCCGGCGTTGGCGGTTGTCACCAATATTGAGGCCGAACACCTTGACGTGTACAGAGACATCGTCGACTTGCGCCGGGAGTTCGTCCGATTCGTTAATCGCGTGCCTTTTTACGGTAGCGTCGTGCTCTGCGCGGATTCGCCGGCGGTGCGGCAGATTCGGCCACGGGTGAAACGGCGGGTAGTGACCTATGCCCTCGACCAGCCGGCCGATTTCCGAGCCAGAGCGATTCAGCTCTACAGGTTCTCGTCGGCGTTCACGCTCGAGTTCGCGGGCAGGGAGGTCGGGCGCTTCAGTCTGGGGATGGCGGGCAGGCACAACGTCCAGAACGCGCTGGCTGCGCTGGCAGTCGGCACCGAGGTCGGCATAGACTTCAAGCAGATGGAACAGGCGCTGTCGACGTTTGCGGGGGTTCACCGCCGGCTGGAGCGGCGAGGGTTGTAGCGGTATTGGCACCTGCGTTGTCACCATGGATCAGGCGCGGAGCGTCACGGCCACGTTCACTCTGAACAGCTACCTCCTCACCGTCAGCAAGGGCGGCTCCGCGGACGGCACCGTGACCAGCAGCCCGAGCGGGATCACCTGCGGGGCCGATTGCTCCGAGAGCTACACGCACGGCACCTCCGTCACCCTGACGGCCACCCCGGCCTCTGGAGCCACCTTCAAGGAGTGGCGGGGAGCCTGCACCGGGACGAGCTCCACGTGTAATCTCACCCTCACCGGGGCCGCCACCGCCACCATGAGCATGAGCACGATCACCGCACCGCCCACCGCCCCCAGCGGGCGCTGGCGGCAGAAGTCGGCGACCGCGGCGGCCCACGGCGCCCGGGGCGTCCGCTCCAGCTCCAGCGTGTCGGGGACGGGAACGCGGGCTACGGCCATCGCCGCCGGCGCCTCACCGGTACCGAATGCGCGGGTCGAGCCACGCGTACATCACGTCCATGACGAAGTTGACCAGGATGAAGGTCCCGGCCACCAGCATGACCAGCGCCTGGATGAGCGTGTAGTCGCGGTGGGCCACGGCCTGGACGAACAGTAACCCGAGGCCGTTCAGGTTGAACACCTGCTCCGTCACCACCAGGCCCCCGATCAGGAACGCGAACTCCACGCCGACCACCGTCATGACCGGCAGCATGGCGTTTTTCAGCGCGTGGCGGGAGAGCACCAGCTTCTGCATCAATCCCTTGGCCCGGGCGGTCCGGATGTAGTCCTCGCGCAGGACCTCGAGCATCGCCGAGC
>Ga0101944_10005697_pt1 | contig 13858 bp, 9 predicted proteins | sample DewCreD2012metaG_FD_75245 | JGI IMG/M metagenome (GOLD analysis project Ga0101944, IMG submission 75245) | Hot spring sediment bacterial and archeal communities from British Columbia, Canada, to study Microbial Dark Matter (Phase II) - Dewar... ... | reverse complement strand
GACGCCAACGATACCATCGAAGGCGCACCGTACCTGAAGGATGAGCATCTGCCCGTCTTCGATTGCGCGTTCCGGCCGTTCAATGGAACCCGGAGCATCCATTATATGGGCCACATCCGGATGATGGCGGCCGTGCAGCCGTTCCTGTCCGGAGCCATCTCCAAGACCGTCAACCTTCCGAACGACGCCACGCCGGAGGACATCCGGCAGGCTTACATCGAGGCCTGGCGGATGGGGTTGAAGGCGGTGGCGGTATACCGCGATGGCTCCAAGCGCACCCAGCCGTTGAACACTTCTCTGAACGCCGGCAAGGAAGAGGCCGGGGAGCGCAAGGCTTACCGGCGCCGCCTGCCGGACGAGCGTCAGGCCATCACCCACAAGTTCGATGTGGCCGGCCACGAAGGCTATATCACGGTGGGGATGTACGAGGATGGCCAGCCGGGCGAGATCTTCCTGGTGATGGCCAAGGAGGGGAGTACCATCTCCGGGCTGATGGATTCTTTCGCGACGGCAGTTTCTCTAGCCCTGCAGTACGGTGTCCCTCTCAAGGACATGGTGCACAAGTTCGGGCATATGCGGTTCGAGCCGGCCGGCATGACCGCTAACCCGGAGATTCCCATCGCGAAGTCCATTGTGGATTACATCTTCCGGTGGCTGGGATCCAAGTTCCTCACTCCAGAGGAAAGGGAGGCCATCGGTGTGCAGCAGCGCCCGGCGCTCTCTAACGGGACGGCCACGGCCAAGCCTCAGGCAGCCAGCGTGCGGGAGCAGCCGGGAGGGGTGTTGCAGCAGCAGGACGCTCCGCCCTGCCCGGAGTGCGGGGCCATCATGATGCGCAGCGGGAGCTGCTATCGCTGCGCCAACTGCGGCACACAGAACGGGTGTTCGTAGGGATGCTGGCAGCATCCTTGCGAAAACAGGAGGGGGCCATGGAAGGCGGGAAGCGCGCCCGCAGTTCCAGCTGACGGACGCGCTCAGTTACCCCTTCTTCTGCAACGGAGAGAGCGGGGAGCGGCATGGATGCCGCTCCCCGTGCCTTTTTACAGGCCTGAACCCGACTCAGGAAAGGAGGATGACAGACGAGCTACCGAAACTCGCTACGCCACTGTTATCGGCTGCCGTCTGACCTATCCTCAGGGTTCCCGGCGAAAAAGATGCGCCGCTATTCTACCAGCCTTTTGCGGCTTTTGCACGTTCTTCCAGGCGCTGTTGCTGCCGTTCTTGTTTGGAGGGGGGAGGCTACTCCCCCGCCAGCTTCCGGATCCCGCCGATGACAGGCAGGACCAGCCGCCGGTAGGTTGCTCCTGCGGTCTGGCTGCTGCTGATCCCTGTCACGGCCACCGTATCGCCGGTCTGGAGCGCCCCCGGCGCGCCCTGCACCCGGACGCCGGGGCCCGGTGAGCCGCTTTCCTGAACACCCGCCCCGTCGTCAATGGTGAAATAGTCCTCCCCGGTCCCGGTCACTCGCCCGTAGACCGTCACCAGCAGGCCAACGTTGTTTGGGCCTATGGCGCCGGGGACTCCCGGGGTGTAGGCGTTCAGCTCCGTGCCGCCCAGTGTCCGGTTGCCCATGACGAGGGGCTCCGGTGAAGTTCCCGCGGTAACGGAGGCGATCTCCACCGCTTCCAGCCGCCGCTCTCCCCCAGCTGTAGCAAGCAGGCCCGTAAGCGTCACCCTGTTGCCAGGGTTGATGTTTGTAGAACTCTGGACGCGCATTCCTGAACTCCTGTCTGCCTCCTGGATCCAGAACGCAGATCCAATGCGCGCCGACGCGATCTTCTCGGTCAGACGGACCGCTGTCCCGTCCGGATAGCTCTTGGCCTGCGCAATCGTCAGAGCCTGGCGGGCAGGGCGGATGCCGTCGCTGGTGCCCACGGCCGAATCCAGTCCTGCTCCATTTCTCGCGATGACGTTGGCGTAATAGACCTGACCGAAGGACAGGTTCAGTCCCGTCCTTGTGACCTGGGTGGCCAGACCAGCATCCGTCCACGGCACGACGTCCGCAGCCCCGGGTGAGGTCCCGATGGCATAGCGGTATCCGGCGATGCCGCTCTCGGGGTCGCTGGATGACCAGGAAAATGTGAGCTGAGTGGTGCTGAGCGTATAGGTACCCTCGTCCGTGACCACGGGAATGGCAGGTGGTGTGGTGTCCGGCGGGGCATCCTCGGTCAGGATGCAGTCATCCACTCCGTAGAGATGCCACTGTCCCCCCCGGCCGCGCATCTGGATGAATACCGTTATGGCGCTGGATGCCGCCACAGCGCTGGTCCCGATGGTGGTATAGCGCAGATGGCTGTACATATTCGGTGTCCACTGCACATTGGCGGAATCCGGGTTCGTGCCGCCGTAGGGGTCTATGCCGATCCGGATCTGGTCTAGCCGCCCGCTGTTGTGCCAGACGTCGTATTTCCAGGTGTCGTTCTCCCGCATCCACGAAGTGACCGCGCACGTGAAGTTATAGCGTTTCCCGGGTGTTACACCCGTCACCCGCTGCCACACGCGGGCATCCACATCGCCACCGTTGATGGCTCCCTGCAGGAACCAGTTCCCATGGTAGGGTGGCAGACCCCAGAACCAGCTGCCATCCGCTGCTCCGATGTCCATTCCGGTGTAGCTCCAGCCGGGAACGGGCTTGCGGGGGCTGGCGCCGCTGCCCTCCTCAAAGGAGGGGTTGGCAAGAAGATTCTGCTTCGGACCATCTATGGTGCAGGCCACGAAGTCGCGGCTGACGGCGGGGCGGGCTCCGGCGGCCGCGCTGGAGACCCGCATATGATACATCGTGTTCGGAGCAAGTCCGGTCACGGTCACGACGTGACTGGTCACCTGTGCGCTGTCCGTTACCTGCCCTGTGTAGGGCCCGTGCCACGGAGCGAACTCCACCTTGCTGTTGGATGGCACGTTCGTGGTCCAGCGGATCGTGATGGCGTTGGCAGCGCGATCCGCGCGGGTCACCGTGGGGCCGCTAGTGATCTGCACCCGCGGCATCGTGGCGCTCCCCGGGCTCTCCTCCTCCATAATGGTGCCGGCAAGATCCGTTCCGGCCTGCGGAGCACGGTTCACATAGGCCTGACCGCCGCCATAGACGTTGTAAGGGTTCGTGTAGACCGTTCCCACGGTCCCTCCGCCCTCGCGGGTGATCTCCAGATAGTAGGTGTTGCCGGGCGTCAGCGGGCATTCGCCCGGACCCCAGGTCCACATCACCTCAGGATCTCCCCAGCGCATCAGCCGGGAGACCTTGGGCGTTCCGATGACATTGCCCCCCACTGCGTCATAAAGCGTGGCCCGGTAATTGTTGGACGCGTCCGGGATCCATGCGCAGAAGCTGATCAGACTGGTGCCCCGCGCAGTGAACGTCTGGCCCACGGAGTTCGCTCCGGAGATGCTGGTGCCGCCGGAGCGGAGGAACATATTCGTCAGCACCCCGTCGTCGTCGGAGCAGATGGTCAGTCCCAGGTCGCGGTCCGGCGCCCAGAGAACTCCGTCCCGGTAGGCTGCCCCCTCCGGAGCCGGGTCCGACATATCCGGGATGGGCTCGTTGACGCACAGCACTGGTGACTGTCCTGCCGGGGCTTTGATCTTCACATAGTAGATCTCTCCCGGGATGGTGGGCACTTCCCCGCCGTTCCAGATGATGCGGGTATCGCCCAGACCTCCGCCCATATCAAAGGTACGCGCCGGTCCCACCTGGGGGCCGGTGGGGCCGCCCCGGTGGATACTGATGGTGCAGCCGCTGATGGAGCTCGCGGCGTTCCTGAGGACCACCATCACCACAGAAGACCCGGTGGCCGTGAAGGTCTGCCCGAACTCGTTGTGATTGGTGGCCCAGGTGGGAGCGTAGCTCCACATGGTGGCGTTGAGCCGCAGGAACAGGGGCGCAGGCGAGCCCGAGAGGTTCTGGTTGAACAGGAACGTGGAGCGCCACCAGGTGTCCCACGTCGCGATGGTGTAGTTGCCCCCATACTGTCCGGGCTTCCGGAAGTAGCCGAAGACCCCCCACCAGTAGTTGTCAGAATAGTTCTCCGTGTTGGTGAAAAGCCCCGGAAGCGAGCTGCTGACGATGTTCCCGGCCACGCCGTATTCATACATCCCGGTGCCATACACCCCGCTCGCCCGCGGGTGCGGGGCATACCAGTTGGGATCCAGCACGAAACCCTGGATAGTGGTGGTCTGGCAAAAGGCCGGACCTGCCACCATCGCGCCCAGAAGGAGCGCAAGTGCGCTCCGCATCAGGTGAGCCGCCTTCATCGTATTCAAAATCCCCCTTCTTCCGGTCCTCAGGCGTTTGAGCCGGACCGCGCAGGCTGCGAAAGCAACGCGCACCGCTCCTGCAATCTGTCTGCCGTGCCCGCGTGCCTCGCGAAGGTTCTCGCAAGGGCTTTGTTCCACAGACGGCGCATCTTCTTCGCCGACGCCCTCAAGCAAGTCCTTATGACTCCAGTATACGGGCCCGCCGCCGCCCGCACAAGGGGCAACCGATGGATGTGCGCGATAGGATGGACCGATAGCGCCGCCGCCCCCGCAAGGGGCGACCCCCGTACCACTCCCCGGGAACCCCTCCTGTTTCGGCTACGCACAGTGTTCGCGCCCGCCAGCTCTGTCAGGAGACCCGAGCCGCCACATTGCCGCGCTTTCATCCCCGGCATCCGCGTTCCCCTCTACGCTGGTCGAGTAGCGCGCCGCAGGCGCGCGTATCGAGACCACGCAGTGCCGGATGTGGTTTCGACTCGCCTTGGCTCCGCCGGACGGCTCAATCTCCGTAGGGGGAACATCCGCGAACAAGTTGCCGGAACATCGTGGGATGAGGCCGTCTATGCAACAAGCCTTACCCGCCGTTTTGGCGTTTGCGGGGTGGTGGTATAATCCCTGCGGGAGGGCCGCCGAACTCCCCGGCGGCGCACTCGAAACACCTTCAAGAGAGGGTCCAGACACGCGAATGCCTACGTACGTCTACCAGTGCAGAGCCTGCTCCGAGCAGACCGAGCTTGTCCAGAAGATGACCGACCCGCCGCTGACCGTGTGTCCGGCGTGCGGCGGCGAAGTGCGCAAGCTGCTTTTTGCTCCCGGCATCGTTTTCAAGGGCCCCGGATTTCACGTCAACGATTATCGAAAGCCCGAGCCGGGCAGGAACGGCGGCTCGAACGGCTCGGAGAAGAGCGGAACGGAAAGCGAAAGCTCCGCCAGGAAGACGGAGCCCGCTGCAGTTTAGTCAGCCCGTTCCCGCGAGGCGAAGCATTACCGGAAAAAGGGCGGCCCTCGGGCCGCCCTTTCATTTCTGCCGCTATTGTTGTCCTGGCCTCAACCCTCGCCGGTGGTAGCCGACACCACACTTCTGCTGAATGCGACGCAACGGCTGCGGCTGTCCCAGCGCACGGTGAGGCCGAACGCCTTTGCCAGCACTCCGGCCGGCAGGATAGCCCGGTCGCGCACCAGCATGGCCTCGCCGGGATAGACCTGGCCCCCGATGCGGATGGTCCCGCTCTTCAGGTCCGCAATCAGTTCGCGTCCGTCCAGAGAGGCGCTGGCTATCTTGGTGGCGTGGTCGTATGACACCTGGCCGCCCAGTCCTTCCACCACATGGCGCAGGTGCACCAGCGACGCGCCTTCCTGGATCAGAGGCCTCTGCTCGGTAAAGCTCCGGATGCTGACCCGCCGGGTCTCAGGGACAGGCAGGGTGGGGCGCATCGCCGGCAGTGTCTCCTTCCAAGCGGGGGTGGCGGCCATCTTCACAAACGGCGGTTCAGGCAGCTGCTCCGGCGGAACAGAGCCGGCCGGTTCCTCCTGCGTCACTGGCCTCGGCGGGGCCGAGGGTTCTGCGAGTTTCTGGCCGCTCGCGCTTCTCACATGGCTCGGAGTCTGCACGAACGGGGACGGCCCCGCCGGGCCTGCCTCCTGGACGGATGCTTCCGGCTGGACGGCGGTCTTCTGTGCTGAATCTTCGTCCGGCGGAGCGGTCGGGACCGGCAGCCGCGGCGGCACATCCGCGCGAGCCATTACCACCGGCTGAGCGGGTTCACGGACCGGTGCGATGGCCGGGGCATTCACCGCCTGTGGATCGGCCGGAGGAGAAGAGACCGGCTCTGGGCGCGGCTCCGGGGCGGGAGCGGTTTGAGCCGGCTGTGCCGGGGCGGGAGCCGCCGGCTGAAAGGTTTGCGCCGTCCTTACGGGCTCCGGCTGCCCTCCTGTCCACCGGGGGGCTGCCACGGGGGAGTGAGCCGCTTCCGGCGCCGATGCATCCGGCTGGATCTCTTCCTCAGGCGCACCAGGCACGGCCGGTAGGGTTCCGATGGCTGCTGCAACGGCAGGATTGGCCGGGTTCAGTACCGGTTCCCGTGCGGCGATGCGCACCTCAGCGGATGATACTGGCTCTGAAGGTTCGATTACGGGCCGGGCAGCTGGCGCTGGTCTTGCAGAGGCCGCTTCCGGCGCCGGGCTTCGCAGAACGGGCGCTGGTTCGGGCCGGACCGGGCGGGACGCGGCCACTTCCGGAGCGCGGGCGGCGGCCGCGGGAGCGGAAGATACCTTCTGTTCTGGAGCGGGGGCCGCCGGGATCGCGATCGCAGGTGGCATGGTTACGCGAGCTGGAGCCTCTTGCTGGGAAGAACGCGTCAGCCCGGTCACCTCGCGCACCAGCGCCGGACCGCGCTCCACGTTGATTCGCACCGCGCTCTTGGCCAGCACTTCCTGATTGCTGTTGCGCGCCTCGGCCTCGACAAGATGGGTGCCTTCCGTCAGTTTCTCAGTGTCCAGCTCATAGCTGAACGGCTGCCGGTTGCTGATGTACTTCAGCGTCCTGTCCACGTAGATTGCGATGAACGGACTCTCGCCAAGCGAACGGTCCGACGCGATATTGATCACTTTGATTCCGCTTACACGCTCCCCGTCTCTCAGGTTGAGGAAACGGATGGGGTCCGAAGCGCGCGGCGGGGTGGGGGCGGGAAGACCCGGAGCCGGTGCGGCACCGTTCCTTGTGCGGACCTTTGTATAAGATTTGGCGATAAGCTTGTCCTTGCTGTAAAGGTAGACCGAAAGTCCGTGCGCTCCATCCACAAAACGTGTGCTGTCCCACAGAAACGAGATGACCCCCCGGTCTTGCCCGGCCTCCACTGCTTTGGAGGCGTAAAGCGTCCCGTCAACGTGAAGAGCTGCGGCCGTCACCGGTTCGGAGGCGCTGGACTCAAAGCCCACCGAAACTTCCACAGAGCCGCTGACTGTCGAGTCGCCTTTCGGCGCCAGAAGCCGGGCTGTGGCCGCGACGACAGGCAGCCCGCCGTAGCCCAGCACCATCACAACAACAAGCGCCGATGCCAGAATCCTTCGCCACTTCATGTCCGTGTTCACATCCCGTTCCGCCCGCATTCCGGGCCGCGTTCAGGATACAGCCACTGCGTGCTCGTGTCAAGACTGACCCTAATCCCGGGCTCTGCTTGCCAGACCAGGGTTGCCACAGAAGAGGAGTTCTACTCCGGACGCCTGTCCGCCTCCCGCGGATGCGCCTTGCGGAACGCATTCTCAAGCGCCGCCCTTCCCACGTGCGTGTAGATCTGCGTCGTCGAAAGGCTGGCGTGCCCCAGCAGCTCCTGGATGATCCTCAGGTCTGCGCCGCCGTCCAGCAGGTGCGTTGCGAAGCTGTGACGCAGAACATGGGGCGTCACCTTCGTCCGGATGCCCGCGGCGGAAGCGTAACGCTTGATGATCTTCCAGAATCCCACCCGCGTCAGAGGCCCGCGCGGAGAGACAAAGACATATTCCGATGGCTTCCGGACCAGGTGCGGCCGGGCGGCCTCCAGATACAGCCGCAGCCATAAAGCGGCCTCCTCACCGAAAGGAACCACCCGCTCCCGGTTGCCCTTTCCCACACACCGCACCAGGCTTTCTACCAGATCCACGTCAATGATCTTCAGTCCCACCAGCTCAGACACCCGGAGACCGCTGGCATACATCAGCTCCAGCATCGCACGGTCCCGGAGTCCGGCGGGTTTGCTGAGGTCGGGTTGGCGCATAAGCTTCTCAGTCTCCTCCGGGGTCAGGCTGAGTGGCAGCCGCCGTCCGGGACGCGGGATCACCTGTGCCGCGGAGGGGTCGCTTTCCAGCCGGGCCCAGTCGAGCAGGAAGCGGCAGAAAGCGCGGGCCGATGAAAGCTTGCGGGCGATGGTGCGCGGGTTGCGCTTCTGTTCCTGAAGCCAGGCGAGCCAGCTTGCGATGTCGTCGTGCGTCAGGTTTCGCGGGTCTGCGGCGGAGCGTCCGGCGCTGAAATGTTGAGCCAGCTCCCGCACGTCCGTCGCGTAGGCGCGGAGAGTGCTTTCGGAGCAGCCTCGTTCCACCATCAGGTGTTCGATGAATGCGTCCAGCGCCGCCCGGCAGGCCGGACTTAGAGTGCCGGCCTCTTCAGGCTCCTCTGCGCGCCGCGCTTTTGCGTTCATAGATGATGATCCGGGGCGATGGGTACTGCATATCGTGAGGCAGATGCGCCACCACACTGAAAAGCCGGACCGGCGGGTCGCCGCCAAACTCCACCGCTCTTGCATATTCCTTCGCCAGGCGCTCCATGAATCTCCTGTAGTCTGCGTCTTTCAGGCGCTCGCGGTCGAAGGACTCATAGCTGGAGATAATGACGACTTCCGGCTTTTTGTCCAGCAGGGTGGTGCTCCAGTCGGGACGGGCGATCAGGACGCGATAATCCTCCACCTCCTCCGCCGCCCGGATGCGCATGGACTCCCGCAACCGTCCGAACTCCCGGGAAAGGGGAGGGGTATAAAACCAGGGCGGGCTCACCAGACCCACGCTGCTCCCTCGGGGGATGTTTTGCCGGATCCAGTAGGCCGCCTCCGTCCGCGGATCTGGCCAGATGAACGCCAGGCTCAGCAGAGCAGCGTGGACTCCTCCAAGGGCCAGCGCCGCTCCGGTCAGTCTCAGGCGGACAGGCAAGGCAGGCGCCGTGGCTCCGGCCAGCATCGCGAACGCGGGGATGAGAGGAATGGTGTACCGGGCAAAGCGCACCTGACCGAGCGACAGAATCAGAAAGAACACCCCGGCGAAAACAAGCACCGGACGCAATCTGCGGTCGCCGCTGCGGATAGCCAGATACACTGCCACCGCTGTCAACGCCAGCAGGGGCCAGCCGAGCCCCGGCAGGAGCGAATGCAGAATGTGATACAGCCAGCCGGGCCCTGTCTCCAGGAACACCAGACCGTGGCCCGTGCGGGCATGCTGCACCTCGAACAGGAAATCCTTCAGAAAATACCGGGGGTACAGGATCACTCCCGGACATCCCAGCAGAAAAGCTCCTGCCGCCGCGGCGCGACCTGGAAATGGAAGCCTTGGTGGAGGTGCTGCGCCAGCAGCGGTGGGTGCATTGCCACAGCTATCGCCAGGATGAGATCCTCGCGCTGATCCGGGTGTTCGACGACTTTGGGGTCACCATCGGCTCGCTGCAGCACATCCTGGAAGGCTACAAAGTCGCCGATGCCATGGCGCGTCATGGAGCGACCGGCTCGTCGTTCGCCGACTGGTGGGCCTACAAGATCGAGGTGTTCGATGCGATCCCCTACAACGGCGCGCTGATGCACCGCCAGGGAGTGATCGTCTCGTTCAATTCGGACGACCAGGAACTGGGCCGGCACCTGAACCATGAGGCGGCCAAAGCGATCAAGTATGGCGGCGTCCCGCGGGAAGAGGCGCTGAAGTTCGTCACGCTCAACCCGGCACGTCAGCTTCGCATCGACCGCTGGGTCGGCTCGCTCGAGGTGGGCAAGGATGCGGACTTCGTCATCTGGTCGGGCGATCCGCTCGCGCCGCGCTCCCGCTGCGAGCAGACCTGGATCGATGGCCGCAAATACTTCGATCGCGAGGAAGACCTCCGCCTGCGGGCTACCCAGGCCCAGATGCGGGCCACGCTGATCCGCAAGGTGCTCCAGTCCGGCCAGGCCATGCAGCCGGCCAGCGAGCGGCAGCCCGAGGAATGGGAGCTGTGGCCGCGGCACGACGAAGCCTGTCATGACGGTGACGAGGAGCACGCGGGTCACTTCATCCAAGACCACAAGCACGACTGACGCCCGCCGCTGAGGGCAGCCCCACGGTGGCTGCCCCGGCCGCAGGGCACGGCGCCTCCCGACATTCGCACCCTCGAGATCGATCCATCCCACCACCATGAGCCACGCTTCCATCCTCCGTCGTGTGCTGACCGTGATGCTCCTGGCCGGCGCCTGGACCCGCTGCGCCCTGGCTCACCCGCAGATTCCCGGTCCGCCGCAAACGCGGCCGATCGCGCTGGTCCATGCGGTGCTGCATCCGGTCAGCGGACCGGTCATCGATCAGGGTACGCTGGTCTTCGATCAGGGGCGGATCGTTGCCATCGGGCGCGACGTGGCGATCCCCGAAGGGGCGGAAGTGATCGATCTGGCGGGCCAGCATGTCTACCCTGGGCTGTTCGAGCCGCTGAGCGACCTGGGACTGATCGAGATCAATTCCATCCGGGCCACCATCGACTATCAGGAAACGGGGCAGCTCAACCCCAACGTGCGAGCCGCAGTGGCGGTCAACCCCGACAGTGAGCTGATCCCGGTGGCGCGTTCCAACGGCGTACTGCTGGCGCTAGCGGCGCCGACCGGCGGCCTGATGTCCGGCCGCTCGGCCGTGATCCAGCTCGACGGCTGGACCTGGGAAGACATGGTTCTTCGCGGAGATACTGCCCTGCACATCCAGTGGCCTGCACCGGCAGCCGGCGGCACGCGCGGCGGACGCGGCGGCCAGCCGGCCAGCGCCGCGGGTCCCCAAGGCATCGAAGCCCTCCGGCGGGCGTTTGCCGACGCACGGGCCTATCGCGCCGCCCGCCAGGCCGACCCGTCCTTCCCGCGCGATGCCCGCTGGGAATCGCTCCAAGACGTGCTCGAGGGCAAGCTGCCGGTCATCATCCACGCCGACCAGTGGCGGCAGATCACGTCGGCCGTGGCATTTGCCCGGCAGGAAGGGCTGCGGATGATCCTCGTAGGCGGCTACGATGCCCCGCAGTGTGCCGCGCTGCTCAAAGAGCTAGACATCCCTGTGATCGTCGGTGGGACGTACCGCCTGCCGCGCCGCCGTGGCGATGCCTACGATGCGGCCTATGCCTTGCCGGCCGAGCTGCATCGAGCGGGTGTGCGGTTTTGCATCTCCGGCCGGGCGCGGTTCGGCGCCAGCCAGGTCCGCAACCTGCCTTACCATGCGGCGGTTGCCGTCGGTTTCGGCCTGCCAGCCGAGGAAGCGCTCAAGGCGATCACGCTCTACCCCGCCCAGATCCTGGGAGTCGCCGACCGCGTCGGTTCGCTGGAAGTGGGCAAAGACGCCACGCTGTTCATCGCGGACGGCGACCCGCTCGACACGCCCACGCAGGTGCTCTCCGCCTGGATTCGCGGCCGCAAGGTGGATCTCAACGACCGGCACAAGACGCTGTACCGCAAATATGAAGCCAAATACTCGCAGCAGCGATGATCTCGTGCGGCCCCCGCGCTTGCCTCGCAGTGGTCATCCTGCGTAGGGAGCCGTCAGCACGACCCGGGACCAATACCACCACCCCGCGGCCGTCAGCCCCGCCGCGACCAGCACCGCCCCGGGGATCAGCCACGTGCGCCGATACCCGCCCGTCAGCCGGTCTGTCACCACCAGGGCCACCAGCGTCGCCAGCCACAGCCCGGCCGTGGCCGCAAAGCCGCGAAGCCACGCCGAGTGCCACCGCTGGTACCGCTGCTTGAGCTGCGGGATCCAGCGCTGCACCACTTGCAGCGGGATGGTCAGCTCGACCGTCACTGTCACGCGGCCGGTGAGCGGATCGGTGGTCTGGCGCCGCGTCTGCTGCACTCCTTCTTGACTCCGCAGCCAGAGCAGCTCGTGCACGATCTGCTGCGAAGAAATCGCCTGCCCCGACCATTCACGAGCCTTCTGGAGGACTTGTTCCCGAAGCTTCTCTTCCAGCGCACGCTCCGTCTGCGGGTCATGGCGCAGGTCGTAAACAGTGGCGACGATCCGCTCCACGGCGGGCTGCGGCTCGGCAACCTCCGGCACGGCACGCGACGCCTCGCGGACGCCTACCTGTGCCGCTGCGGGACGGACGCCCCATCGGCCCAGAACCCCCCACGCGACCAGCAGTGCAGCCGCGACCGGCCATGCCGCCCTGAAGCTACGCCACCGCGCATCTTCCCGGCCACGAGGATGACGTGTCCCGATCATGGCTGCGCCCCCTAGCGCCCGATGCATTCCACCCTCTCGCTGCGTCGCGGTAGGGCCGCTTTCAGCCCCCGAGCAAAAAGGCCGGCCGCGTCCGCCAGACCACCGGCCCCTGCACCAGCCCCGCGTCCGCCGCAGGTTACTGACGGTTGTCGGGGATCGCTTTCACCGTAGTGGTGTCGCCGCCAGAAGCGGTCTTGGCCGTGGCAGCGCCAAACCGCTTGTCGAACCGCTCGGTCACGGAACCCTCCTCCTTAGGCAGCTCGATCCGATGCGGCGCGAGGAACTTCTCGCGGACTTTCTGTTCAGCCTTGAGCTTGGCCATCAACTCGCTGGCAAGCTGGTTCGCCTCTCCGACCTTGCTCTTGTTGAACGCCGGCGAACCGCTCGCAGGCTGGCTGTCCAGCAGCCGCTTCTGATCGTGCAGATACTGCACCTGCAAGGCGAGCTGCTGCACGGTGCGATGGTTCGCCTCGAGCTGCTTGCGTCCCGCATCCAGGTACGCACGCCGTTCCAGCAGCGCCTTCTCTTTGTCGCTCATCGACTGCGTCCGGAAGTCGTATTCGTCCAAACGCCGTTCGAGTTCACCTTCCACTTCTTGTCGCGAGTAGGTCTTCTCGCCAATCACAATCTGACGGTCCGATGTATTGAGAGCCTCCCGCAGCCGCCGCATGTCGCTTTCCGACTGCTGCAACTCCTTGCGCAAGCGATCGATCTCCTCCTCGAGCTGCTCGCACTGCACCTCCATCATGGCCATCGCCTGCTCATCCTGACGCAAGGCCTGGTTCGCCTCCTGGATCATCTGTTCCAGCCGGGCAATCTCGAACTCAATCGGCACATGCTCCTGAATCGTCTTGCCGATCAAAAAGTGTCCCGTCTTGAGGTAGCTCCAAGTCCGCTCGATGCCGACGCTCGTTGCCGCCACCGCAGCCGCCGCGATGGCCCACGTCTTCCACGAAGTGAAGTTAAAGCCCACCAACATGACCGCTCTCCTTTCTCCTTTTCCCAAACGCTGTCTGGTGATCGACTCGTTCCCGGACCGACCGACGGCCCGCACACCCTATCCAGCGATCCACCCCCGAAAATCTGACAGGCTTCGCGCCACCCGCACGCGGTCTTTCCAGCGCGGCGACCGCCAGGCCACGCGCGGATCGTTCCCAACCCTCGCGCGATCTTGTGGGTCGCAAGATGTTATTTGGCAGTGACTTACGGCGTCACGACCGCTCGCAGCAGTGGCGGCAGCGACACTCCTGAACGTGATACCGAATATCAGCATTCTCCTCTCTAGAAGGGTTTTGCCAATAATTTTCCAGTCGTTCTGCACTCGGGCACAGTGCCCCAATGTCATCCACCACAAACCGCAGCACATCCTCGAACGAGTGAAACACCGCCCGCACGCCGACCAGCGGCACGGAAACGTCGATCGGCCTGGGAGGAGAGCCGCGTAGCAGGGTCCGGAAAATCGACTGGTGCGCGTCCTTTTGGCGGATCCTGTCCAAGATCCATTCCCGGGCGCGCTTCAGCGTCTGATCCACCGCGTTGCGCGACATGCCCATCGCCGCCGCGATCTGGCCCGGCTGCTGGCCTCGAACCCGCCGTTCGTAAAGCTCCTTCATCCGTGTCCCGCCTTTGCGCGACGGAGCCTCGCACCAGGCGACGA
>Ga0101944_10005696_pt1 | contig 13858 bp, 9 predicted proteins | sample DewCreD2012metaG_FD_75245 | JGI IMG/M metagenome (GOLD analysis project Ga0101944, IMG submission 75245) | Hot spring sediment bacterial and archeal communities from British Columbia, Canada, to study Microbial Dark Matter (Phase II) - Dewar... ... | reverse complement strand
TCCTTCGGCCGCTTGGGTGCGGCCCCGCTCCTGGTCTGCCTTCGCCCCATGCTCACAACAGTGACTCAAATGCTATGGAACCTCGCTTGTTTTGGGACTTGTGGGCAGAAACTGCTGCAGCATGGGCCAAAAATCCCTCAACCACTTGTGTTGCTCGCGATCTCGAATTCAGCCTTCCACCGCTCAATGCGTTGAGGGCGGGGACAACTCCGCCGGGCGACGCAGCACGGCGGCCAATAGCTGGAAGAGGTCTCCAACGGCGCGCCGTCCCCCAGGCAAGAAGAACAGCGTCGCGCCGTACGCCACGAAAAACGTGAGCAGCAACGCTCCGAAATCGACCACCGGACCTCGGTTCATTGGCACGGTCCATCGAGCGGAAACAAGGACTCCCGCCGCCGCCACGGAGGCAACCGCGGATCGCCACATCCCACGAAGCACATCGAAGATCGACGCTGGGGAGTTATGCAAGGCATACGCCATATACGCCAGATTCACCGGAATCGATATGATCGTGAAGCCGAAGGCAACGCCCAACGCGCCCCAGGGAAGACCGGCACCGATCCCGGCGACGGTCGCGATCGTCTGCCAAACGCCGAATCTCAATTGCCTCGCCGTTTGGCCGAGAGACACCAGCACCCACGCTGAGCCACCCGCAATCGTGGAAACAAACGCAGTCGGCGCCAAGACCTGAAAGATGGGACCGCAATCGAGCCATTGATCGCCGAGCACGGCGAGGATGACTTCTTGGACGGCAACGAAGGCGAAAACCGAAATCGGGGTCGCCAGGAGCGCGACGAGTTCTGTAGCCCTCCGAAAGCACCGGACAAATCGCTCAGGGGCGTCTTGAAGACGGCTGAGGGTGGGGATGGTGACAGTGGCTATGGGGCCCAACACCAATTGGAAAGGCAGCATCAAAAGACTGTATGCCTTGGCATAGATGCCTAGAATGGTTGCCCCCCAAGTATAGCCGATCAGGACGTTATCGACGTTGCGTCGGGTATAAAGCAGCAGTTTCGACCCAGTGAAATGGGCGCCGAACGCCAGCATCGGGCGCACGCCGCTGCCGCGGACCGGCGGGCCGGGCCGCCAACCGCTGGCTCGCCACACCAGAACCGATCCCGCGGCGCCGGCGGCAAGCGGAGTCGCTACGAGGGCCCAGTATCCGCCGCCTAGCAGGGCGACACTGACGCCGGTGGCAAAACCGACGACGCGCGACGCGACCGAAATCATGCCGAGCGTGGCAAAACACATCTGCCGCTCCAAGAGCGCGCGGTGTTGCACGTTGAGCGAACCGATCGCCATGATGGCCGAAAGCGCCAGCGTGATGGCGATCAGGCGCGGCTCGCCGTAGAACCAGGCAATGGCCGGGGCGAGACAAGCGGTAAGAGCCATCAGGACAATTCCCAGGGCGGCATTGATCCAGAAGAGCGTGCTCACCTGCGCGTGGGTGATCCGGGCACGCTGGACCGTGGCTACGGAGAGACCGGCGTCTTCGAACACCGAGATGAAGCCGGTGAGCGCCGTGACCATGGCAACTAGCCCGAAGTCGGCGGGCGTCAGCAACCTGGCCATGATCGGCACGGAGACACATTGGATCAGGAGTAGTGCGCCTTGAGTCGCTGCGACGGCGCCACCGCCGCGGACCGCGCGGCCCTTCAAGTCCCTATCCAGGTCTTCAGTGCGGAAAGGATCGGGTCGGGAGCCTCGGACGGCTGGGACCACCGGCCCGTACGAACGGGCAACCGGCGCAAGTTCGCCGGTCGAGAGCCGAAAGTCGCTGGCGGAAGTCAATGGTTCGGCTGTGGGCTGGCTCAACACTCTACTCCATGAAAAGCGGGAAACAGAGGTCGCAGTTCAGCGGTTGAGGGCAGGGTGATCATGTGCTGGTGCGCGATGAGGCTCTGGCCCGATTGCGAAAGCGAATGGGCGAAGAGTTGCCAGGGCAACATGGCGCAGAAGGTGGAGACGACGTAGGGGATGCCGGGCACGGTGGGCATGTTGGCCCGGCCCATCAGGATGCCGAACAACGCGGCGAAGATGCCGGTGGTCATGAGCGGCTGGATCAGGGCCCAGGCCGCGCCGAGGATGGTTTGCTTGTAGCGGATCTTGATCTCGCGGCCGGTGAGGGCGAAAAGCAGCCCGCGGTAGCGCCAGACCTCTCGGAGATCGATCGCCCGCCAGCCGTGGGTAGGGACGATGACCAAGACCGGGGCCTCGCCATTGGCCGAGGGGGCGGCCGGGGCCTCGCCTGGCTGGGGTCGGGCTTCGAATTCCGCGGCGTCGTCGACGACGGCCGCCAGGTCGTCCAGGGCCATGGGTTACGTTCCGTCCGGGTTTTCGGGTGGGGCCGGCTCGCCGTCCGGGCGTGGGCCGACGAGCAAGGGATCGGGGCCTGCCTGGGACACGGGCAGGGGCTTGTTCTTGGATTTTTTGCCCGGTTTTCTGCTGGATCTTCTCAGGACGCGCGGGGCGGCCACGGCCAGTTCGCCCACGGCGTCCAGCAGGCCGTGCACGCCGTCGAGCATCTCGGCGACCTGGTCGAGGCGTTCGACCAGCGGAGTGGACGGGCGGTCGTCGCCGTTTTCGGCTGGGGTTGCCGCTGCGTTTTCATCCCTGGTTTCGCCGCCGATTTCGCCCTCGATGGCGATATGGCCGATGAGCTTGCCGTGGCTGACCAGCGGGGCGATGAGCGACCAGCGGCGTTCGTCGTCGGGCTGCTGGGCCTTGCGCCGCCACGAGGCGTGGAAGCGCTCGCGGAGGGCGGGCATGTTGACGTCGAAGCGGATCCGGCTCAGGCACAGCTTTTCGGCCGACTCGACGAGGGTCTCCCAGAGGATCTCCCAACGCCGCGAGCCCTGGAGTCGGACCACGGACTGATCGGCGACGGCGGCCTTGGAGCGATGGGCGTCCTTGGGGGCGATCGGCCGGACCATCGACCGTCCGAGGCTCCGCACGCTGTGGACCAGCAGGAAGCACTCGGCCCGGCCGAACAGCCCGGTGGTGACCACGATGGAAACGACCGCGCCGGAGGTGATCAGGGCCACGAGGTCGTTGCGGTAGAACTGGCTGGCCAAGGCCCCGCCCGCCGTGACCAGGCACAGCACCGCGACCATGGCGAGCACCCGGGGGTTGCTGCCGAACCGATCCAGCAGGCAATGATGGAGGTGGCTGCGGTCGGTCGAATAGACGCTGCGGCCGGTGAGCCGTCGGCGGAGGATCGCGGCGGCCGAATCCAAGACCGGGATGGTCCAGACGGCCAGCGGGGCGGCCAAGAGGACCGTGCCTGGGCCCTTGACCGACGCCGCAATGGCCAAGGTGCCGACCACGAGCCCGATCAACATGCTGCCCGCGTCGCCCAGGAAGATGCTGGCCGGTGGGAGGTTCCACCAGAGGAACCCGGCGAGGCTTCCGGCGAAGACCACGGCGAGGATGGCGACCCCGAAGTGGCCGGTGACCGCGGCGATCAGCGCCGTGGCCAGGCTGAGGATGATTCCCAGCGTCGCGGCGAACCCGTCCATGCCGTCGAGCAGATTCACGGAGTTGATGGCCCCGACGAGCCAGAACAGGGCGAAGACGAAGCCCAAGGCGCCCAGGTCGATCGGGAAGCCGAACAGCACGATGCGCTGGATCGAGAACCCGCCGGCCACGAGGATCGAGGCGGCCAGCACCTGGCCGAGGAACTTTTGGCGTCCGCGAAGGCCCACCCAATCGTCCAGCAGTCCCACGACCACGATCACCAGGCCCGCGACCAAAAGTGGCCAGAGGTCCGCGGTCTCGGCAAGCAGGTCGTCCCGCAGCGGGTTGGGCACGAGGCTGGCAACGATCGCCACGACCGCCGAGGCAACGAACACGGCCAGGCCGCCGCCCAGCGGGATCGGCTGCTGGTGGAGCTTGCGGAAATCGTCGGGGCGATCGACCAGGCCGAAGCGGGGGGCGATCCATCGCATGGCGAACGACAGCGCGCAGCTTGCGCCGCAGGCGATGGCGAACACGGCGAGGATCGCGGCAATCATCGGGAGGTTCGCAAGGACCGGGAACGACGCCGAAAACTACTTGGACGGCTGCGACTTGGCGCTCGTGGCCGACTTGCCGGAGGGTTTATCGGGCGACTTGCCGGAAGACTTCCCGTTGGCCGCGGCGCCGTTGCCGCCGGCGGGCTGTTCGGTCTTCTCGTCGTAATAGACCTTGTCGCTTTCGCCGTAACCGTAACCGTGGCCGTAACCGTAACCGTATCCATAGCCATAGCCCGCGCCGTAACCGTAGCCATAGCGGCCGTAGCCGTACTTGGATCCGGCGTAACCGTAGCCGCTGTAACCGTAGCCGCTGTAGTAACGGCCGTAGCCGTAGCGGGGCCCGCGGCTGACCGCGTTGACGATGACTCCCAGGATCTTCGCGCCCAGCGAGGCGAGGGTTTCGGTCGCCTGGTGGGCCGTGGACCGCGCGTTCTTGGTCAAGCGGAGCACCAGGAGCACGGCGTCCACGCGGGGGGCGATGACCGACGGATCGGTCACGGCGAGGACCGGCGGGCTGTCGATCACGACGTAGTCATACTGGTCGCGGAGCACGGCGATGAGTTCCTCGAACCGCACCGAGGTCAAGAGTTCCGCGGGATTCGAGGGCCGGGGGCCGGTCGTGATCGTCCAGAGATTCGCGACGGCCGTGGCCTGGACGGCGTCGGGCAGCTCAGCCTCGCCGTTGATCAGGCTGCTCAGTCCGACCTGGTTTTCCAGGCCGAGGAACTTGTGGACCCGCGGGCGGCGGAAATCGGCGTCCAACAAGACTACGCGCTTGCCCGAGTCGGCGATCGCCAGGGCCAGGTTCGCGGCGGTCGTGCTCTTGCCGTCGCCGGGATTGGGGCTGGTGATCTGGATGACCTTGTGGCCCTCGGAGTGGGTGCTGAAATACAGCGCGGTCCGCACCGCGCGGTAGGCCTCGGCCTGGCGTCCCTTGGGCTGGTGGGCCACGCACAGGGTGGGGGCCAGCGGGGAATTGGCCGCGGCCTCGGGGACAATCCGCTTGCCCTTGCGCAGGCCGATCGTGGGGATGTGGCCGAAGATCGGCAGGCCCAGGTAGGACCGGACCTCCTCGGGACTGCGGAACCGTCGATCCATCAATTCAATGCAGTAGCCCAGGCCGAAGCCCGCCAGCATCCCGCACAGCGCGGCGACCGCCATGATGTTGGGCAGCTTGGGCGCGACCTGTACCCCCCGGGCCGGCGGCGAGATGACCTGCATGTTGACGCCGGCGTAGTCCTTGATCAGGTTGATCTCGTCCAGGCGTTTGACGACGACGCCGAACAGTTGCTGGGTGCGGCTGATCTCGTTGCGGAACGTCTCGTCCTGGACCTGGTAGGCGGCCAGGGCCTTGGCCGAGTTGCGTTCGGTGTCGAACAGGGTGTTCAGGCCCTCCAGCCGCTGCTCGTGGAGCTTCACCTCCTGGCGCAGGGACTCGAGATAGACCTTGATGAAATCGTCGGGGCCGGACCCCTCGGCCCCCGGCGCGACGCTAGCCATGTGCGTGCGCATCAGATTCATGCGTTTGCGCGCCGCCTTGACCTTGGGGTGGTCGGGGCCGTATTCCTCCAAAAGCAGTTGCTCCTCGAGAAAGACGTTGAATAGGTTGTCCTCGAAGGCGTTGCGCGGGGCGAGGCGGGCCGATGCGCCACCGGCCCCGGCCGCGTCGGCGACCGCCGCCAGGTTGCCGATCAACAACGTCACGGCCTCGCGATTGCCACCCTTGGCGATGGCGTTCTCGATCGCCGCCATGCGGGATTTGGTCTGGGCGAGCTGAACGATGACCTCGGCCCGGGCGGCCTCGATCTTCGCCATGCGGTCCTCGTGGAGGTTCGAGCCCTCAGAGCCCTTCCACAACAGCGGGGCCTCCTGGCGGAACTTGCGGTAGGCCTCTTCCTTCTCGCCGAGCTGCTTGAGCAGCACGTCCTTGGCCTGGGAGATCAGCTCGGCCGTCTCCTTGGTCCGGTCCTGGTAGGCATTGCCCAAAAACTCGTTGTAGCTGTCGAAGATCGCCGTGAGGACTTTCGCGCAGTCCACCGGGTCGCTGCCCTTGAAGGTCAAGCCGACGATGTTCGAGCTGACCGCGGTCGCCGAGGGCGTGGTGGCGGTCAGCGAAGCGATGATCACGCCCGTCGGATCGGCCATCCCTTGGAAGGAAGGGAGTTTGGCCAGTTCGTGTTTTTCCACCGCCCGGCTGATGACCGTCGGGCTCTTGAGCAGGACCGAGTGCATGGAGAATGAATCGTCGGCGGCGCGCTGGGAGTCGACGCCCTGGACGGGCAGTCGCGCCTCGTTGCGGACGATCAAGACCTGTCCCGAGGACTGAAACACCGGCGGCTGCTGGAGGAAGTACAGGTATCCCAGGCCGCAGCCCACCGCCGTAAACAAGACGATAAGCCACTTGTGCCGCCAAAACACCCAAAGGGGATTGACGCCGCCGCCCGCCGCGCCTTCCGGCCCTTCCGGGACCGCCCAATCCACACGCTGCTCCATTCTTGGTTCCATGATCCTTGGACCTCGCTACGACAGGACGGCGGGGCGCTCGACGGATCCCGCGACCCGCGCCCGCCAGGATTCAAAATACCACAGCCCAAAAGCCAATCGACGCATTGCGCGGCCTAGCGCCCTCCGCGCGTACTCCGTTCCCGTGGGTTGCCAACCGCACCCCTTCAGGCGACAGAACGGCTTGCTCGAACCACCCAGCCACGCGATGCTCCGGTGGCAAGGTTCGCCCGGGGCGTGACCGCGGCCGGCGCCGTGCGCGTCGGCCGGGGATCACCCTAGCCTGAGTCTGCCGCTAGATGTGTCGCATCGTTTCCATCAAGTTCGTTTGTCAGGTTCGCTATTCCGTGCAGCCGCCGTCGGGCCTTAGCGCTTCGCGCCTCTTCGTTCCTGTGGCCTTCTTGTCTTTGTTGCGGCCTCGTGTTTGTGTCGTTTTTGCGATGTTCTGGTTGTGTGGTTCGGGCTACTGCCGCACGATGGTCTTGCCCTGTTGTCGGGCTGGCGGCCGGCCAGCCTCGGCCATGCTGATGCGGTGGAGCAAATCGCGGTATTCGGTCCGGCCTGGGTCCACGGCCACGCAGAGGCGTGCCTGGCGCCGCGCCTCGTCCCATCGGCCCTGGGACTCCAGGAGCGTCGCCAGCTCGAACCGCCAGGCAAGCTCGCCAGGGTTGTGCTCCAGCGCGCGGGCATACTCCACGATGGCCTCGGCGGCGCGGCCCTCCAAAGCGAGCACCGCCCCGCTGAGATAATGCCGCTGGGCGTCGGGGATGGCGATGTGGCGGAGGGTCTCGGCCGCGTAGGCCAACACGTTGGCCCGCTGCCGAGCGCGGTCCGCGGCGCGAAAATGGCTCGTCGCCAGCCGGATCAAGAGTTCGGGGTTGGGCGGGAAGGCCTTCTGGACCGTGTCGGCCGACTCCAGTTCCGGCCCCAGCCAGCGCACGATGTCGGCAAGCCGGTTTTCGCTCAGGGCCAGGCTTCGCTGCCAGCTTGCCAAGGCGGCGTCCCAGCGGCGGGCCTGGTAGTCGAGCAGCCCGCACCGGTAAAGCAGTTCCCCGTTTCCGCCCGCCAAACGCCTCGAGCGATGGACGTGCACCTCGTCCGCGCCCGAATCGGCGAACAGCACGCTCAATTCGGCGGTGAGCAGATGGACGTCGGGCAGCAAGGGGTTGGACCGCCGGGCCAAGAGCAGGTGCCGCAGGGCGACGGCCAGGGTTTCCTGGATCTCGCCCCCGCGACGCAGCCGCTCCAGCGCGTCGTCCATCTTCACCCGCGCCAGCCGGTGTGCCCGGCCGTGCAAGAACTGCGGCGATGTCTGCTCCCAAAGCGATTCCCACCGCGTGGTCGCCGGGGCCTGTTGCTGGAGCCAGCGAAACTCCCGAGTGCGATACAGCGCGATCCACAGTTTGGCCAGCGCCGCGTGGCCGTCCGCGTCGTCGGGGACGGCGCGGAGGGCATCGTCCAGCGCGTCGATCGTCTGCCGCACATGCCCCTCGGCGGCGTCGGTCCAGGCCTGGATGACCGGGACCCGCTTCAGGGCGATTTCCAGCTTCGACGCCGCCGCGGTCTGGGCCGCGCCCCAGACCCCGAGGGCAGCCAGAACCGCGACCACCCCCGCCGCAAGCCATCGCCCCCTTGCCCGGGAACCGCCTGGCAAGTCCTCGGCGCGGGCGAGACGCGGTGCGGGCGCGCAGCGCGCGGCCTTGCCGGCGAGGGATCCGCACAACAAGGCAAACAAGATCGAATTGGCCGGGATGCGGAGCCCAAAATCGAACAAGGCGTGGATGGCCTGGCTCGACAAGGCGAACAATCCGACGATCCCGGCGACGGGGGCTAGCCGGTCCGCCCCGCACCGCAGCAAGCGCCAGCTCGCCGCAGCGACCAGTCCGAGGAAGCCGAGCCAAAGCCCAAGGCCCACCACGCCCCCTTCGACGAGCGATTCCAGATACTGGTTCTCGGCGTGTTGGAACCAGACGCTCGCCGGCCGGGTTTGATACAAGCCGTACACGTAGCGATAGGCGCCCAGCCCTGCGCCACAGCGCCAAAACTCTGGCACGGCCTGGACCGCGTCGCGCCAGTGGCCCATCCGGCCGTCTTCGAAGGCCGCGCGTTCCAAGAGCGTTGCCAGGCGGGCGCGGACCGCCTCGCCCGCGTTGACCCAGCCGACGACCCCCAGCCCGGCCAAGACCACGATCCCAACCCAAACCACGCGCCCGCTGAACCGGCGAGACGCCAGCGCGACAACGGCGGTCAGGGCGGTCGCCAAGGCCAGGGCGAGGATCGCCCCGCGGGAAAGCGACACCACCACTCCGGCAAGGATGAACGAGGCCAGCACCACGGCGACCGCGGTCCAACCATTGAGCTTGGCAAGAAAATCGCCCAGGCCCAGCGAGAACGGGCGAGCGGAATGCCGCCGCGATGCGGCGACGCAAGCATTCGCTGACGGCGCACCACCGGGCACGGCCCGGACGCCGAGAAACCCGCTTCGCTGAAACGCCCAAACCACCAGGCCCAGCCCACACGCCAGGCAGAGATTCAAGTAGCCCGCGGCGTTGTTGCGGTTCACGAACGGCCCGAACGGGGAGCCACCCTGACTGAGCGGCACGGTCCAGTAGATCATTCCGTTATAGGAAAGTTTCTGCACAAGGCCGAAAAACGCCAGGGCCGCGCCGTTGACCGCGACCACACCCCAGAGCGCGACCTGGGCGGGGCCGCTGGAAAACCACCACGCGCCCAAGGCGAAAAACGCAACCACTAAAGCCAGCCAGGCGAGTTCCAGCCGCGTCGAACCGGGGCAAAGGCTCGCCGTCTGGGCTTGCGAAGGCTCGGAAAGACCCGCGCGGGCGATGAGCGACCGATCCGAGGCATTGCCTTCGGAGGCCAAGGCGTCGCGAAGCGCGACCGCGCCGGGCGAGGCCAGGGCGGCCACCGGCCGCTCCAAGGGCACAAGCTGGAGAAAGCCCAGCCCAAGGGCCGTTACGAGGGGAAGCATCGCAAGAGGCAACCGGGAGCCTCCATTCGCCAACGCCGCAGGATGGTTCCGTTCCAAAAAAATCACCAGACCCCAACACGCCGCAACCCCGGCGCTCGCCGCCAAGAGCCATGCCTGAGCGCGAAGCTCAACGCTTCCAAACCACCACGGCGCCGCGGCCATGGCGCCGACAGTGCCCCACTGCCCGGCCGCCCGGGCCACGGCGGCAAGCGCCCGTCGCAGGCGCGTCGATTGCCTTGCGCCCGATTTTTGCAGACGCCTCTTGGAGAGCGAAACCATGGACATCGTGTGAGCGTCAGTGCTTCTTGCCACCCGTTGGCAGCGTCGCTTTATCGCGAAGTAGCGCAACCCCCGTTCACGTTGACCGTGGTTTCGGCAGCCTTTGCGCACCGTTAGCGCGCCGTTGCGGCAAGCCGCGCAAGACCGCCCCCAGGCGACTTGGCAGTCCCTGCCCGAACGCCGGCCGAATGATTCTGTTCCGTGGCCGGCAGGCATTCAGAAAACTGTGTGTCCGCGCGGGCCTCGCCGCGCGCCGTGCTCAGCGTGTTGGCTAACGCGCCTGCTGAGCTCCCAAGTGGAAACCCAAGATGGAACCCGAGGTCCCATGGATCTTCACTTGGATTCCAACATAAAACCGATATGGAATGATTCTTGTTTCGCGGCTAAGGGGCCTTGGGACTGGCTGGCACGCCACCGCCACCGGCAGTCCCGGCCAGGCCCGCCAATCCCGCCAACCCCGCCAAGGCCCCAAGGCCTCCGCCGGCTGCGCCCCCCGCTCCGCCGCCCGCGCCCGGGGCGGTCGCCGCGCCGGGCACTGCACCGGCCATGCCGGGAACTTGCTCGCCCAAGACGGCCTGAAGGGCGTCCAAATCGGAGCGCGGAATCAAGGGTATCTCTAAAGTGTTCTCGTCGGCCGGCGCCCCGGCAAAGGCCACGGTCCGGGCCTTCACGCCTTGTTGGGGATCCGAAGTCGCCGACGATTGACGCCTGGCTTCCGGGGCCGCATAGGGAAGCACCCGCACCGCCAACACGGCGATGCCGTCCGGGCCCGCGGCCATGACTGAATAAACACCCGGCGAGAGCTTAATTACTTGGAACGCCCCGCCCTCGCCCGACTGCACGGTGCCGACGACTTGGCCATTCTGGACGAAGAAAACCTTAGCTTGGGCGGGAACGACCTCTCCAGAGGGATTGAACTTCACCGTGCGGCCGGCAAGGTTCCCGTCCACGCGGAGGCGAACGGTCTCATACCATTTCGAGGTTGCCTGGGCAATGGTCGGGCCAGCAGGGGCCTTTGACTCACCGGCCTGTACCAAGCATGCCGTCGCCGGACTCAGGACCAACGCGACCAAGGTGCAGGTCGCAATCACGTTAGCCTTGGTGAAAACTACTCGATATCGTGATCTCATGGGCCGTCTTCCCTCCTTCGATTCTGTTCCGAGGAGTCGCTCGATTGGCTTCACAGGAATAGTGTTGCCGGATTGCACCCAGCGCCGTGAATGACGTGGCGGCACATTCGGCGACTTATCGTACTAGCTTACAAACCGAGTCAACCCTGTCAACGAAAAACCCTCGTTCTCACGGAAACCGGAGAGAACTTTTTTGGGGGGGTAATCCCTCAGTAGAGTTATTCTTTCCGTGAACCCTTGACGTCGAGCCAGGCAGCCCGGCAACCCGAGTTGTCCAGTGTGCTCGTCATTGCCTGGGGAAATGCACGCTCCCGTTTACCGGACACAGATGAGAGAACCGGGCCCCAAGTCGACTCCGACGTTGAATCCGACTTGGCGATCGCAACGAAAGATGGGTCGAAGACTTATGAATTGTCGGCGCAGGATTGAGCAATGCGTGGTTGCTTGGAGAATCGCCGCACTCGCCGCCGCCAAACATTTGCACCGCACAGGAGTCCCTCGATGCGTTTTTCCCAAACCATTGCCACGATGGGTTTTCCAGCGTTGGTGGGTTTTCTGGTCCTGGCCTGGGGAATGGTTTCGATCCAGGCGGTTCGGGCCGAGTCGTTTCAACCCATTAAGGAGGCGGAGATGCCCCCCGGGTTTCCTGCCCCTACGCCGGTCGGACACATCGAGTTGAAGCACTACCCTGGGTACCGCAAGGCGACGGCTTCGGGCGGAAGCGAGTTCTGGACCCTTTTTCGGCACATCAAGAAAAACGGCGTGGCCATGACGGCCCCGGTGGAAATGGAATACGGCGACCCGTGTGCAACCTCCGCCCGAAGCCGCGCGATGTCCTTCCTGTACCAGCGGCCGGATCAGGGGGCCGTCGGCAAACAGGGCAACGTGGAGGTGACTGACGTTCCGGCGATGACCGTGGTGAGCATCGGCTGCCGCGGAAGTCAGACTGCGAAGGCCATTGACACCGCTCGCCTCGCGCTAATGGAATTCCTGAACTCGCAAGCCGATCGGTACGAGGTGGCGGGCCCGCTCCGCGTGATGGCGCACAACAGCCCATTTGTTCCGCGAGACAAGAATTACTTCGAAGTGCAAATTCCTTTTCGGCCGGTTGCGCCAACCGCCGAGAAATGATTCGATCCCTGATCAAGGATTCACTCAGCGTTCCTGCGGCGTTGCCTCACCGCGCCGCCGTGCGGCAAGGAAAGATCGTGGCCGCCGGCGCCAGTCTTGCTCGCCATGTGATCGGCGCGTGCTCGAGGCGCAAGGCATGACGCGCCGGGGCGTTGCCCGGTGATCGCGAAGAAGACGGCCAAGGCGATTCGCCTTGCGGCGCCGGATCTCGAATTCAATGTCCGGCGTTAGCGGTCCGTCTTGCCGCGACGCCACTGGCGGACCTCGTCGCGGAGCGAGGCATCGTCGCCGGACTTGGCCGGCCCGCCCCCCGCGCGCCGGTCCAACCAACGCATGCCCCAAACCGCGACCGCCGCTCCGAGCACGACGCCGGCGAGCGACTCCCAAAAGTCCAGCCCTCCCCATGCCATTCCCAGGAGGGTTGCAGCCGCCGCCGCCAGCGCAAAGGCGATCCACCATGCCGCCTTGGGGTTCGCCGGGGGCAGGGGATCGCTTTCGGGCAACAAATCGGAAGGACGATTCGGCAACCGCATCCATGTCAGATTAGGTCCTCGCGTGCTTGCCGTCCAGCGTCTCGCCGCCGGCCGGACGCTTGTTCGGCGGGCAAGGCCGTGGTAGTTTGGCTGCGTGCCGCGTGAGGCTCGATGGAACGCGGGTGCAATCGCTTCCCGCCAGGACCGGCGATTGACTCCAAGGAGCCGGCCGATTGAGCCTGTGGCTTTTGGGAGGAGGGGACGCTTCATGATTTGCCGCAACAGCCTTTGGTTGTTGGCCGCGGGGCTGGCCATGGGTTCGTGGCCGTGCGCCGGCGAGGAAAACAACGACGCGGCGATCCGCAAGCGGATCGCCGAGGTCAGCGCCGCGCGGATCTCGAGCCACGTGTTCTATCTGGCGAAGGATCCCCTGCCGTTTCGCAAGCTGAACTACACCCGGCCCGGCCAGGAGAAGAACACGCTCTACGAGGCCGACGAGTTCTTGGCCGGCAAGTTGACCTCGTGGGGCTACCAGGTCCAGCGCGAAGGGGTCCGCGTTCAAGCGTTCCGCTGCGATCCGCGCAAACCCAAGCAGCACCAATACGCGCCGCCTCGGCCCGAGGACCCGTGGTACACGGCGTACAACCTCTACGCCGAGCGGCCCGGCCAAGTGCGGCCCGACGAAATCATCCTCGCCCTGGCCCACAAGGATTCGCAGAGCTGGGTCGATTCGCCCGGGGCCAACGACAACGCCATTGGGACGGCGGGGGTGTTGGAGCTGGCGTGCGTGTTGGCCCGCCACGCCCCCCGGCGGACGATCCGTTTCCTTTTTTGCAACGAGGAACACACGCCCTGGACGAGCGTCGCCGCGGCCGAAAACGCCAGGCGGCGGGGCGATCGCATCGTCGCCGTATGGAACCTCGACGGCATCGGGGCCAAATCGGCCGAAGACGCGGCCAAGGGCGTGAAGACCAACGTCACCGCCTTCACCACGCCCGAGGGCGAACGCCTCGCCCGGCTCATGGCCGAGGTCAACGCCCGGTACGAAATTGGTCTGCTCCAGCGGTCGGCCAAGCGGCCGGCTCCTGGAGACGACGACGGTTCGTTCGTTCGGGCCGGATTCAGCGCGGCGGTCGTCAACATCGGCTCGTGGCCCTACGCGGATCCGAACTATCACGCCGAGGGCGACATTCCCGAGCGTTGCGACGTGGAAAACGCCGCCCTCGCCGTGCGCGCCACCCTCGCGGCGATCCTCACCCTGGACATGGAAAACTAGCCCGCCTGGGCCGACATGCCCAACCAGCGTCGGCGCGGCCCACGAGTTCTTGTCCGCTTGACGGC
>Ga0101944_10005694_pt1 | contig 13860 bp, 11 predicted proteins | sample DewCreD2012metaG_FD_75245 | JGI IMG/M metagenome (GOLD analysis project Ga0101944, IMG submission 75245) | Hot spring sediment bacterial and archeal communities from British Columbia, Canada, to study Microbial Dark Matter (Phase II) - Dewar... ... | reverse complement strand
GACCGACATCGCATCCTCTTCTGCGTTCTGTCGCGGCCGTCACCCATTCAGAGCAGCGACCTGTCTCGCGCCCTGGAGTTTCAGGGGATACGCAACCACTGCCGCATTGATCTGCCACCATTGACGGCAGAGGCCAGCCAACAGCTCCTCGCTTCGCTGTTTGGGCCGAACGAATTGCACCCCGATGCGCAGGCAATCATCCAGGGCTGGATGCAGGGCAATCCATTCTTCCTGAAGGAGCTGATCCTGTTTCTGGCGGCCCAGGGGATCGTCGAGCCGCGCGGCGCATACTGGCGACTCACCCAGATGTATCCACTGTCGTCGCTGCGTTTCCCCCCGACGCTTCGTGGGCTGACCATGGCCAACCTTGACCGTCTGCCCGAGGAGCTCCAGGAGGTGCTGCACTGTGCCGCGGTCATCGGGTCCTCTTTCTCCCTCACGCTGCTGCAGGCGGTGATGTCGCGCGAGAGACCAACCGGTCCGTTGGGTGACCGGATTGAGGAGATCGTCCGGCGAGGGCTGGTGGAACCATCAGCGTTGGATCCGGATACCTACATCTTCCGCCACGTCATCGTTCAGGAGAGCATCTACGATCGGTTGTTGTCTCAGCACCGCCAGCGATTGCATCGCCTGGTGGCCGAGGAGATGGAACGCCTGCAGGCGACCGATCCTTCGGTGAGCGTGGAGTTGATCGCCTACCATTTTATCCAGGCCGGCCTGCCGGCGCGGGCCGTGCGTTATCTGATTCGCTCCGGTCAGCGAGCGCAGGGCTACGCCGCCAGCAAGCTGGCAATCGAACACTATACCGCCGCGCTCGTGGCGCTCGAATACGCGCCCCGACACGAGAGCGAGCGACTGGAGGTCGAGATCGGCCTCGCGGACGCCTACCTCCAGTCGCGACAGTACGACGAAGCCATCAGCCACTACCAGAGCGCCTTGGATCTGTGCGACAATCTCGAACAACGCATCAGGCTGCATCAGACGCTGAGCGCCGCCTACGCCGCCGAGAACAACCTCGAACGCGCCTGGGCGCACCTCGAAGCAGCGCTGGAGATTCTGTCGGAGGGCGAGATCCCCGCCACCTCGGTTATCCGTGGACGAGTCTTTGCCGATTGTGCCCAGATCGAATGGCGAATGGGCAACCGTCGCCGCGCCGAGCTGTGGGCGCGCGAGGCCGCGGCAATCCTGGAGGGGACTTCGGAGCACAACAGCCTGGCCGCCAGCTACCAGACACTGGGTCAGGTCTACGCGATGCTCGGGCAACACAGCCTGGCCAGCAGCTACAACCTGCGCGCGACCGCCCACCTGCGGGCAACGGGACGGCTGCAGCCCGAGTCGGCGGCTGCACCTACCACTCGATAGACTAGCACCCGCCGCTATTGAATGGCTTCCCGAATCTGCTGCTCCAGCGACGCGCAGGCGGGGCCGTAGAGCTGACTCACCGAACGCGGCCGCGGTAGACCGATCGGCACGATGGCAGCCACACGCCCCGGTCGCTGGCTGATCACCAGGACGCGGTCCGCCAGGAACACTGCTTCGCGGATGTCGTGTGTGACCATAACCACCGTTTTGTGGCTACATTCCCAGATCTCCATCAGACCGACATTCAGGCGCTCACGCGTCAGGGCATCCAGAGCCCCGAACGGCTCGTCCAGCAGCAGGATCTCGGGATCATATACCAGCGCCCGTGCGATGGCCACCCGTTGTTCCATACCGCCGGATAACTCGCGCGGGTAGCTGTCGGCAAAAGCGGCCAGGTCCACCAGCTGCAACACCTCCACAACCCGACGTCGGGCCTCGGCCGGAGCGACGCGCTGGAGTTGCAGCGGCAATCGAACGTTGTCGAACACGGTGCGCCAGGGCAGCAGGCTGGCTTTCTGGAAGACCATGCCGATCTGACGGGTTGGCCCCGTCAGGGGGCGGCCGTGCAGGCACACCTGCCCCCGATCCGGCAACAATGCGCCAGCCAGCAGACGCAGCAGGGTGGACTTGCCGCAACCGGACGGCCCAACCACGCACAGAAACTCACCCGGAGCGACGTCAAAGGAGATGTCCTGCACCGCTGACAGGCTGCCCTGCGCGGTCACATATTCCTTGCTGACATTGATCGCTTGCAGAATGGCGTCCATACACTCAGTCCTCAGGTTGCGCGGCGCTGCCAGTGTCCGTCGAGCCATTGGTCGGCTGTTCCGGCGGCGGAATCTCGGTCGGCAGCGGTTCAGGTGTCGCGGTTGGTGTGGGTGGCTCGAGCGTGTCGGTCGGCGTAGGCGGCAGCGGTGTGTCGGTCGGCGTAGGCGGCATTGGCGTGGCGGTCGCCGTCGGCGGTAGCGGCGTTGCGGTCGCCGTCGGCGGTAGCGGCGTTGCGGTCGCCGTCGGCGGTAGCGGCGTGGCGGTCGCTGTCGGCGGCAGCGGCGTGGGCGTGTCCTCGATGACGATCACAGGCGGCAACGTGGGTGTAGGCATCGGTTCCGGTGTCGGCCAGAGCACCGGCGTGACCGTCGGCACAGGAGTCGGCCACGGTAACGGTGTCTCGGTGGGGACACGGGTGTAGGTAGGCACGATCGGTTCGAAGGGTGGCGTGGGGGTGAACCATAGCGGCAGCCCGGTCACCGTCGGCACCAATTCCGGAGGCCGGGTGATGGTCAGCACGGTGGGCGTGATGTCGCCTACGCGGGTCGGGAAGAACTGCGTCGGCGTGGGCTCCAGCGTAGCGGTAGGCGATCCCGGCAGCCGGCGGGTGGGCGTGGTCACCGCCCCCGTGGCGGTGGGCGTGCGGGTCGGCGGCGGCGTGGCCAGGGGCGTCGGCGTCAGTGAGATGGCCGCCGGCGCGCGACTCAACACTACCACGCCAATGCAATAGCACGGGAGGGTCAGCACGATGACGGCCAGCAACAGCAAGTACGTCGTCCGCTGATGCTCATTGAGCTGCTCGAACCAGTCTCTGAGGCCCACACTCCCCCCGCTTGCGCCAGACAGCGTCCGGATCTAACCGGAGGCCTCCGACGGTTGCCCACCAACGCCAGTGCGTCCCCCGATGGTGCTGACCACCGCCAGCCCAAGCAAGTACACACCCACGGCCAGGCCGATGACGATGGAGAAGCCATAGCTTTGCGCGATCATCACCGTCAGGATGGAGCCCAACACCGAACAGAACCCGTTGACACCCCAGGCCCAGGCCACCAGCCCGGGATTCAGCCGATCCACCAGCCGGATGCCCAACGGGAACGGCATACCCATCAGGAGACCCAGCGGCATGAGCAACGCCACCGCGATCGCAACGCGCGCCGTCAGATCGAGGCCAATGAACGCCTGGAAGAGGGGCGGCAGTACAAACACGTAGCCGAGCGTCAGCACTGCCAGCAAGGGAATCACCCGTACCTGCAGCCGCCGCGGGTCCTCCTCGCCGAGCAGTCGGCCCGAAAGATAGCTGCCCAGACCGGAGAAGGTCAGGATGCTGAAGAGGACCACAGAGGTCGAGTAGACCGGATGGCCCAGGAAGAGGATGAAGCGCTGCATCAGGCCGACCTCGATCAGGATGAATCCGATGCCGAGCGCGGCGAAGTAGCCCAGGAATTGGGGTGCGCCGCGTGTCGTCAGGCCGTGGCGCTGGAAACGCCACAGCGGCCAGAGGATGAACGCAGCCGCCAGTAGCAACGCCTGCGCCAGGAGGATGACCAGCGTCGCCTTGCCGGAGCGGAAGTCACCCAGGTTGCTCCAGCCGTAGTATTCAAAGAAGAAGGGACGGTCATCCGAGGTGGGACTGACATCGAGCGGATAGGCGCGGAAAAAGGCATCCCGGTCCGACGCATTGAAATACTGCACAAACCAGTTGTCGCCATCGGTCACATCAGGGGCGTAGAGGACGCTGAAACCAAGACGGTCAACCACCTGCCGCAGCCGCGCGATTTCGTCGGCGTTGAACGGCGTCCGCTTCATAATGAATGTGGCAGTATCCCCGGCACGCACCACCATGAAATGGCGGGCGGGATCGGTGACGCCACGCCGCTCGAGCGCCGCCGTCCCGATGGTCACCAGGCGAAACGCCTGCTGGGGCGGATCGAAATACCACCGACCCACCGTCAGCATGCCGTCATCGGTCAGATGATCGTAATAGTCCAGAAAGGCCTCGACCGTGTACAGGAAGTTCTCGCTCAGACTGTAAGCCCCCGAAGCGGCCGCCGCCCACGTATCTACTTGTGAGAACTGGATCAGGTCGAACCGCTCGGCGCTGCGGGCGACGTAGTTGCGTCCTTCGGCCAATTCGATCTGAATGCCCGGGTAGTCGGTGTATAGACCACCGGCGAATTGACGGAACAGAGAGGCATCAGCCACCAGATCGACGATCAAAGGGTTGATCTCCACCCCAACCACACGCTCGACGCGATTGTACAGCGCGGTCAGCACGTCAATCCCGCCCCCCGGCCCGATGATCAGTGCGCTGCGCGGCGGCGCCGCCGACACCTGATAGGCAAGCCCGCTGGGCGCGCAGTTGACGAAGGCGATGGTGTCGGGGTTGCCGTCAAAGCGGGTGATCGCCGTGATCGCGGCGGCATCAATCGTGATGAACATCTGCTCGGGCGAGGGCGGCGCCGGGCAGCGGGCGCTGATGCCCCACGCCCCCAGGCTGGCACCCTCCTTATACATCACGTCAACGCGGGCGAAAGGCGTGTAGCCGGTGTAGACCAGCTCGATGGACGGATCGGTGTAAGCCTGGTAGAGGGGTTTGCTGGGGGGAATGTGCAATGGCAAGAGGCGATCCGCCACCGGCGAGAGGCCAAACACAACCACAGCACCGCCCAACGCCAGATAGGTGATGGGACGCCAACCACCGTGTTGTGACAGGCTGAAGAACAGCGCCGCCAGAGCGGCCAGCCCGGCCGCCACAAACACCACCCCCTGGCCCGGCAACACCCATAGCAGCGCTACGACCACCAGACACCCCGTGCCCCCACCAATCAGGTCGGCGAAATAGAGCGTGCTGATGCGGCGCGCCAACGACGAGAAGGCACCGCCGAGGGTCAGCCCGGCAAAGAAAAAAGGCACCACCACCAACACGTACTCGGCGAGGAGCATGAGAACCAGGAGCACGGTCTGCCAGGTCTGTTCGGCCGGACTGAGGCCGGGCAACATAGGCGCCAGCGGGTCGAGCGGCAGCCGTGTCATCAAGGCAAAGGCAACGATCACACTAAGGGCGGTCAGGCCAGCGTAGCGGGGCAGCTTGAGGGCCAGATTGTCGGGCCGCACACTGCGCTTGACCGCCAGATAGGCACCGCTGGCACCGAACCCCAGGAGCGCCGTGCTGATTACCATGAAAGCGAGGTGGTACCACAGCGCCACCGAGAAGATCCGGGTCAGGGCAATCTCCAGGCTCAACACGGCCAGGGCAATTGTGAAAACGCCCGCATACACAGGTCGGATGGTTTTGGCTTCGTTCACGGGGTTGATGTTCCTCTCAACACAGGCTGGCGGCGCCCGGGCGGGCTCGCCGGGATGGGCGTGGACGACATACTCCCTGGACCTAACGGCTCTCTCGCTCGGTTCGGGAACAGGGATGTCGCTTCGGCCGACCGAATACCTGCAGCCACTCCTGGATCTCCTGGCTGCTCAATCGCGGCTCAGACACAACCCTCGCACGCGACCGCCGACGCGTCCGGCGACGGGAGGGATGCGCCAGCTCGGCGGCAAAGGTGGCCGAGTCGATCACTCGGCAGCCGTGACTGGTGGCAACCTGCTGCACCGCGCGGTCCGACGTTACGACCGTCAACTCGCCCGGACGGGGATGACGCTGGATTTCCTGCACTATCAGCACATCGGCCGGCTGACCTAAGCTGGCGTGGCGAACCGTGATCCCCGGCTCGGATCGGCGCGGCGACACGTAGTACGTCTCGCCAGGATCGAAGTAGACCACCATCGCTTCACCGGAGGAAGCACGATATCCCCGCAGACGACACAGCAGCTGCTCCTCGTCATCCGGGTCATCCAGGCGCGGGGTTGACAGGTGGCCGATGAGGTTATGTCCGTCAATCAACAGCATAGCCGATGATTGTAGCACAGTCCTGGGATAGTACCAACGCAGGGTCACCGTGTGAACAAGGGGCCGAAAACTTGCCTCACACCGGATCTCGTGCTAGTATGACATGCTTGATCAGATCGCTCGTTGCAGCAAGGAGACTGAAGCTTGTTGAAAGTTACGACCGAGCCGCTTGAAAGATGCGAAGTCTTGATGACCGTCGAGGTGGATGAGGCAGAAACAAACCAGCTCATGAAAGCGGCCGCCCAGCGCATCTCCCGCCGCGTTCAGATTCCCGGCTTCCGACCCGGTAAGGCGCCCTACGGGCTGATCGAACGCCGAGTCGGTCAGGAAATCATCCGCCAGGAGGTGATTGAAGACCTGGGAGACAAGGTCTTTCGCGAGGCGCTCAAGCAGGCCGATCTGGACCCCTTTGCAGCGCCCAGACTGGAAGATGTCAGCTGGCAGCCGTTGACCATGAAGGTGCGCGTCCCGGTGGCACCGGTGGTGGAACTGGGTGACTACCGTGCGCTCCGATTGCCAATTCCGGCGGTGGAGGTCGATGAGGCCGAGGTGGACGAGGCGTTGGCGAAACTCCAGGACGAGCGGAGCACCTGGAAGCCCGTCGATCGTCCGGCGCAGTTCGGTGACAAGGTGCGGGTGGCCGCCCGGGTGGTCGCGCGGGGCAAAACCGTAGTGGACGAAGAAAACACCGAGATCAGCCTCGACAGGCCAGATCCTGATGACCACGGCGTGGATGTCGTGACGCCGCTGATTGGCGCGTCCGCCGATGAAGAGAGACAGTTTGTTGTGACCTATCCGGCGGATCATCCGGCGACCGATCTGGCCGGCGCCGATGCCACTGTGACGGTTCGCGTGCATCAGGTGCTGGAAAGAGAAGTCTATCCGCTGGATGATGACTTTGCGCAGATGGTCGGTGACTTTGAGACACTGGCCGACTTGCGCAATAGCGTGCGCGCCGACCTGTTGAAGGTGAAGCAGCGTCAGGCCGACCAACAGCTGGTCGACCAGGCCATTCAAGAGATCATCGCCGGGGCCAGTCGCATCGAATGGCCACTGGCGGCCGAGAATGAGGCACTCGACCGCTGGGAGCAAAGTCTCGATGACCAAATGAAGGCAAACGGCCTCTTGCTTGATGACTACCTGCGCACTCAGCAGAAGACACGCCATCAGATTCGCGAGGAGATGCGACCGAGGGTTCAGGAGCAGCTGCGAGTGTCCTATGTGTTGACGGAGATTGCGAAACGTGAGGGCATCACGGTTGCCTCCCTCGAAATCACGGACTTCATCGAGCAGATGGCCGACGCAGCTGGCGACCGAGGTGAGCAGGTATTGCGATCGCTCCTGTCCGAGTCCGGTGCGCGTGAAACGGCGAGAAACATACTGACTGCAAAGGTTCGTGGCCGTTTGCTGCAAATCGTGAAGGGCGAAGTGGACGACGCATCCGAAGCTGAGGCCACATCCGCTGAGCCGGTCACGGAGGAGCCAGCCTCTGCGCTGCCGAAGGCCGAGACACCGACTGAAGATGCAGTGGCACCGGCCGCGGAGGAGGCGATTGGGGAGACTGCGGCACCCGTGACACCCCCGAAACGGCGCAAGCCCAGAGTAGCGCCGGCCGCGGGGAACAGGATCAGGCGGAGGGTTGATCCGGGCACTGCCGGTGATTTACGGCGATAAGTGAGGAGCTGCAACTATGACATCGTTTGATCCACGGGCGCTTATCCCGATGGTCATTGAAAGCACCGGGCGTGGCGAGCGGGCCTATGACATCTACTCGCTGCTGCTCAAGGAGCGCATCGTATTTCTGGGCACGCCGATCAACGATCAGGTAGCCAATCTGATCGTCGCCCAGCTGTTGTTCCTGGACCGCGAGGATCCTGACAAGGAGATCTCGCTGTACATCAACTCCCCCGGCGGTATTATCTACCACGGGCTGGCCGTCTACGACACTATTCAACAGGTGCGTGCGCCGGTCAGTACCATCGCCGTTGGGGTGACGGCCAGCATGGCCACCATGCTGTTGGCGGCCGGAACGAAAGGGCGACGCTATGCACTGCCCAACGCCACGATCCATATGCACCCCGCCGGGGGTGGTGCGCAGGGCTATGCACCCGACGTCGAAATCCAGTACAAGGAACTGCAGCGCATGCAACACTTGCTGCACGAACTGCTGGCCAAGCACACCGGTCAGTCGGTGGAGAAGATTGCCGACGACTTTGACCGCGACCGCTGGATGAGCGCCCAGGAGGCTGTCGAGTACGGCATCGTGGATGAGGTACTCAGCGCCGTCAAGGGAGCGGACGAAAAAGGGGATGGTCACTAAAGGGCGGAGCAGCATCGAAGTCTGTTCGTTCTGCAAACGCAGCCAGTTCGAGGTGGATCGCCTCATCGCCGGTCCTGATGGGGTGTACATCTGCCGCGAATGCGTTGACCTGTGCAAGGAGATGCTGTCCCAGGATCGTGGCGAGGACACCGAACCGGTGGCGTTGCTCACCCGCGAGAGCATCCCCGCCCCCCGTGAGATTGATGAGCGCCTCAACGAGTGGGTGATCGGCCAGGAGCGTGCCAAGAAGACCCTCTCAGTAGCCGTCTACAACCATTACAAACGCATCGCGGCGGGTGCTCAGATGTCTCGCCACGATAGCGTGGAGATGCAAAAGAGCAACATTCTCCTGATCGGTCCAACCGGCTGCGGCAAGACGCTGCTGGCCGAAACACTGGCGCGCATCCTGAACGTTCCCTTCTGCATCGCCGATGCCACGGCTCTCACCGAGGCTGGTTATGTGGGTGAGGACGTGGAGAACATCCTGCTGCGTCTGCTTCAGGCGGCTGAGGGGGATGTGACACGCGCGCAGAACGGCATCATCTACCTGGATGAGATTGACAAGATCGCCCGAAAATCGGGCGACAACCCCTCGATTACCCGCGATGTGTCCGGCGAGGGCGTGCAGCAGGCGTTGTTGAAGATCATCGAGGGTACGATCGCCAACGTGCCGCCGCAAGGCGGGCGCAAACACCCCCAGCAGGACTTCATTCAGCTGAATACCACGAACATCCTCTTCATTTGCGGTGGCGCCTTTGACGGCCTGGAGAAGGTCATCGCCGAGCGTATTGGCATAAAGGGTCAGCTGGGTTTCTCGCGCGCGGGCGAGCGACGCTCACGCCAGCGCGACCAGGCCGCTGCCGAACTGCTGCGACAGGTCATCCCTGAGGATCTCATGCACTATGGCCTGATCCCGGAGTTCGTGGGTCGCTTGGCGGTGACGGTGACCGTCGAGCCGCTCGACCGCGACGCCCTGGTCAAAGTCCTCACCGAGCCCCGCAACGCCCTGGTGAAACAATTCGAGCGCCTGTTGGAGTTGGATGGGGTCAAACTGGAGTTCACTCCGGAGGCGCTGGTGACAGCGGCCGACAAGGCCTACGCCCAGCGTACCGGTGCGCGTGGCCTGCGCACCATCATCGAAGAGACATTGCTGGATGTGATGTATGAGATCCCCTCGCGTCCTGAGGTGAAACGCTGCGTGATCACGGAGGACGCGATCCGGGGCAGCGGCCGGCCCCAGCTGTTTGACGCAGCCGACCAACCGATTCACTGGGAACTCCACAGAGCGGCTTGAGAACCACCCCCTCGTCCCCTGACGACGCATCGTAGGAGCAGATCATGGAAGGTCTGGAACATCAACTGGTGGCATTTCTGCAGAGCCTGTTCACGACGATCGGCTGGGGAGGGGTGGTCGTCATTATGGCCCTGGAAAGCGCCAACATTCCCATTCCCAGTGAAGTGACGATGCCGCTGGCTGGTTGGTTTCTGGCTGAAGCTCAGGGAGCCTCCGCCTGGTATGCCATCCTTGCCGGTGGATTCTACGGGGCACTCGGCTGCACGATAGGCTCGGTGATCAGCTACGCCATTGGCTACTATGGAGGCCGGCCCTTCCTGAACCGCTACGGCAAATACTTGCTGATCACCCACCACGATCTGGAGAAAGCCGATCGCTGGTTCGCACGTTGGGGTGATTGGGCAATCTTTATCTCGCGCCTGTTGCCGATCGTGCGCACGTTCATCTCATTCCCGGCGGGTGTGGTGCGCACTCGCTTCTCAACCTTCGTGGTGCTGACGTTCGTGGGCTCCTTCCTCTGGTGCGCGGCGCTGGCGTGGGGAGGCTATCTCTTCGGAGCACGATGGGAGGAACTGCGTGCGATTATGCGGCCATTCGACATCCCGATCGCCATCGTGATCCTGGCCGCGGGTGGCTACTACATCTATCGTCACGTCCAGCATTTCAGGACGCAAGCCAACACAGCGTCCGAGTGACCCGCCACAGTCCGTAACACACGCCCGTCAACCCATATCATCCGGTGCTGAGAAGACGCCCGGCGCGTGCCGACCACCAACCGCGACGGGAACGTCGCGCAGCCGAATCGCCGGCCTTCCCCGGACCCCTCGCCGCCAATTAGTGTCAAATTAGTGTCATAAAGAAGATGGCCCTGCCACTCGCAGGGCCATCACCGCACATTCATGCAGACTTACTCCATTGCAAGTCTGCTACTATCTGGCGCCCCGGGTGGGACTCGAACCCACAGCCAACGGTTTAGAAGACCGTTGCTCTGTCCTTTGAGCTACCGGGGCACTCACACATCATTGTACCTGGAAGCGCCGGGGCTGCAAAACCCGTGTGGCTAAGTCGTCACAAGCCCGGCCACGCGTGTAAGCGAGTGGTATCGAGGGGTCGCCTTCACCGTGCGCTGACGCTCACGGCACGGGTCACTGCGTCAGGGGGTTAATCGCCAATCCCTTGAACGCTTCTACCTGACTGCGGATGGCTCGCTCGGTGGGCAGGCGCTCGATGGATGAGGCGCCGAAGAAGCCGACCACCCCCGGCATCTTGCGCAGCGCTGTTCCAACGTTTTCTGGCTCGTCGAAGGGGCCGCCGTGGCAGATCACCATCAGGTCGCGGCGCACCGACCGGCCGGCGTCGGCCATGGCCAGGACCGCCTCCACGGCCTCATCGAGCGTCAAAGCTACCGTGGCGCCAATGCTGCCGGATACGGTGGTACCCACGTGGGCCACCAGCAGGTCGCAGCCGGCCTGGGTCATGGCACGCGCCTCGTCGGGTGTGAACACGTAGGGGGCGGTGAACATGTCCAGCGCGTGCGCCTCGGCGATCATCGCGACCTCTTTGTCATAGCCCATGCCGGTGGCCTCGAGATTGGCGCGGAAGTTGCCCTCGAACAGACCCACCGTGGGGAAGTTCTGGACACCCGAGAAGCCCATCTCCTTGAGTTGCCTGAGAAAGAGCGGCATCAGTCGAAATGGATCGGTGCCGCATACACCCGCGAGCACCGGCGTGTCCTTGACCACCGGCAAGACCTCGGCCGCCATTTCGACCACAATGGCGTTGGCGTCGCCGTAGGGCATCAGTCCCGCCATGGACCCGCGGCCGGCCATCCTGAAGCGCCCCGAATTGTAGATGATGATCAGGTCGGCGCCGCCGGCCTCGGCAAACTTGGCCGAGATGCCGGTGCCAGCGCCGCAGCCGACGATGGGGCGGCCGGCCGCCACTTGCGCCTGCAACCGCCTCACGATCTCAGCGCGCGGAATAGCGAACATAGACAATCACCTCCCAGGGCTTTTTCAGCCGGACTTGCGGATTGCAGGATTGATCTACAGACATCCCCCAATTGCCGGGTGGCGGCAAAGAAAGGCAATCAACCATGAATCAGCTCGAGCAACGTGCCCGCGGCACGGTCGGCAAAGGCGGGATCGTTGATGTTGGCATCCACCTCGATCAGTGGGATGTCGGCGCGCAGATGATTCCGAATGGCATCAAAGCAGGCGGCGTCTGCCTGAGGGTCCCAGAAGGCGCCGCCCGGGCTGTCCAGCTGCGACACCCCTCGCAGGGGAAGCAATACCGCCACCGGTCCCCGCGATTCGTTGGCGGCGCGCGCGATCATCGCGCCGATGCGCCCATTCTCCTCGACATTGGTGCGCATCAAGGTCACATTCGGATTCCACTCGTACAGCTGGCGGCTGCGATAGCGCTCGGGCACCGTCTCGCGCCGCCAGAAGTTCACCATGTCCACGCAGCCAGGCGCGATCACCGTCGGAATACCTGCCCGTGCGGCAGCCATCAATCGCTCCGGCCCCGCGCTCATCACCCCGCCGCACACTTCGTCGGCCAGCTCAGTGGTAGTGACATCGCAGTTGGCAACCACCAAACCATCCTGAATGAGCGCTTCCATCGTCCGACCGCCGCTGCCGGTGGTGTGGAACACCAGCACTTCGTAGCCAGCGGCCTGGAGGACTTCCTTGATGCGACCCACGCACGGCGTCGTGTTGCCGAACATACTGGCGCAGATGATCGGTCGGTCATCGCTGCCGGCTGGCACCGACTGCTCGACCATGCCCGCGATGGCGCCGGCGGCGTTGGCGTAGATGCGGCGGCTGATCGAGTTCACACCGGCCACATCAACTACCGAGGGCATCAGGGTGATGTCGCGCGTGCCCAGGTACTGCGCCACATCGCCGACGGCGGCCACGCTCGACACCACCAGTTTGGGCACGCCCACCGGCAGTTGTCGCATCGCGGCGGTGATGATCGAGGTGCCGCTGCCGCCGGCCGCGCCGATGATGCCGTGCAGGCGGCCAGAGGCGTGCAAGTCGGCAACTACCTGCACCAGGCCGCGCTCCATAGTGCGCATCGCCAGCGTCTTGTCGTGCGCAGCGCGCAGGTCGGCCAGGTTGCCGCCGCCCGCGCGCGCTACCGCCTCGGCCCTGACATCCGGTTCGAAGGGCGGCTCGCCCAGAATGCCAAAATCAACCACGAGCGTCGCCAGCCCGCGCGCGCGAATCAGGTCGCGCAGCAGGCGCAGGTCCTCGCCCTTGGTGTCCAACGTGCCGACGATGACGATGGTCCTGGCCATAGACTGACTTCCTTTGTGAAGACCACGTCCCGCCGTCTGCGCCGGGACAGATCGCTACGCCCAGACTGATCCCGTCACCACGTTCAGATGAAATGCAACGGCAGTCGTGCGTACGGCGGCAGCGGGTCACCGATAAGCGGTGCGGCATACTCGACAAAAGCCGGGCGGATCTCGCCGGTGGTCCGGTCCAGATACTCCTCTGGCAGAAGGCGCTCGGCGTTGGCGACACTGGCCAGGTCAACCAGGCCGGTGGTGCACTCATACGGTCGCGAGGAGGCTCGCACCAGACTGACCATGCGGTCAGACTGGCCAGTGACGGCAGCGCGCACGGCGGTGCGGCCTACCTGGTACGCCTCCTCGATATCCACCGGCGACGCGCACGCCATGAAGCAACGTTGCAGGTAGTTGGGCCGGTCTACGCGCGCCTTGAGATTCAGATGCTCGGTGATCAGGCGAGCGACCGAGTCGCCCGCGCCACCCTTCATACGGTGTCCGAAAGCGTCCACCTCGACCGGCTGTGCTGCACTGCCGATGTCATCGCCACGGGGCGTGCGCGTGCCCTCGCTAAGCGCGATGACCACATAGCCGTGACGGCGATAGGCGGCCTCGACCTCCGTCAGGATCGTCTCCGGAGATACCGGCCGCTCGGGCACGTAGATCAGGTGCGGCGGGGACTCCGGCTCATCACGACCCAGCACGGAGGCGGCCGTCAGCCAGCCGGCGTTGCGCCCCATAATCTCCATAATCTTGACGGGGCTGCTGCGCCCCATTGACTCGGTGTCACGACCGGTGTCACGGATGGCCATGGCCACGAATCGTGCCGCGCTGCCGTAGCCCGGACAGTGATCGGTGTCCACCAGGTCGTTATCAACCGTCTTGGGCACGCCCACCGACACCAACTCATACCC
>Ga0101944_10005693_pt1 | contig 13862 bp, 7 predicted proteins | sample DewCreD2012metaG_FD_75245 | JGI IMG/M metagenome (GOLD analysis project Ga0101944, IMG submission 75245) | Hot spring sediment bacterial and archeal communities from British Columbia, Canada, to study Microbial Dark Matter (Phase II) - Dewar... ... | reverse complement strand
CCCTCCTTAGAACCACAGTCATCCTCGCGAGTGACCAAGTCCTGGGAAACATCCACTAAACGACGAGTCAGATAACCGGCCTGAGCAGTTTTAAGCGCGGTGTCGGTAGTTCCTTTTCTGGCACCGTGAGTGGAGATGAAGTACTCCAAGACCGTAAGACCTTCCTTGTAAGATGAAAGAATCGGAAGTTCAATCGGCTCACCTTTCGGATTAGCAACCTGCCCTTTAAGACCTATCATCTGGTTGGTCTGTCCCCAAGAACCACGAGCTCCGGAATCAATGATGTTGTAAATGGGGTTGGACTTTTCCAAAGTGGTGGTGGCAAGTTTCCTTATCTCTTCACGAATACGTTCCCAAATTACAGTTATGCGAGCGCGTCTTTCTGCCGGGGTAAGCAAACCTTCCTCGTACTGCTCAACTATCTTGGCAACCTCCTTCTCCGCGACTCTTATTATCTCCCACTTCTTTTCCGGAGTCTTAAGGTCCGCAATCGCCCAAGTGATACCGGAACGAGTCGCCATTTCAAATCCCAAGGTCTTAACCCTGTCCAAAACCTTCTGGGCAGTATCAAAACCGTGCAAATCCACAATTCTTTCCATAAGTTTCGCAAGGCGAGACTTATTCAAGTGATCATTTACAAAAGGCACTGCTCCCAATAAAGACTGGTTGAAAATTATTCTACCCACCGTGGTCACCAGACCTCCCGGCATCCTAACCGGAGCATGCATATCAACCGCGCCGGCCTGATAAGCCATCAATGCCTCGTTCTCCGAAGAGAAAGACTTGACCGGCTTCTCTAAATCGCCGTCTAGCCTGGTGATGTAGTAGATTCCAAGAACCATATCCAAGCCGTGTCTGGCAACCAAGTCGCCTGTTGCTGGCTTAAGCAAGTTCCTCTCTGAAGCCATAATTTCCCTGGCTTCATTTTGAGCATTATCCGAAAGAGGCACATGAACCGCCATCTGGTCGCCATCAAAGTCAGCGTTGAAAGCGGAGGTGACCAACGGAGAAATCTGAATCGCCAAACCCTCAATCAAAACCGGCTTGAAGGCCTGAATGGACAAGCGGTGCAAAGTCGGAGCGCGGTTAAGAAGAACGCGCCTATCTCTTATAACTTCTTCCAAGATAGCCCAAACCTCGTCCCCTCCTTGCTCTATCAAACGATTGGCGGCTTTTATGTTGTGTGCCAATTCCCTTCTGATCATCTCGCCTATCACAAACGGGCGGAACAATTCCAAGGCCATCTTCTTGGGAATACCGCAGGAATTAAGATCCAACTTAGGACCAACCACAATAACCGAACGGCCGGAATAATCCACGCGCTTACCCAACAAGTTCTGCCTAAAACGTCCCTGCTTGCCTTTAAGCATATCCGCCAAGGAGCGCAGAGGTCTACGCTGAGAATTCATCTGCTGGGTGCCAAAGCGAGCGGAGTTGTCTATTAAGGCATCCACCGCCTCCTGCAACATTCTCTTTTCGTTTTTAATAATCACATCCGGAGCCTTTATCTCCAAAAGCTTCTTCAAGCGGTTGTTGCGGTTTATGACACGCCTGTAAAGATCGTTTAAGTCAGAAGTCGCATAACGTCCGCCGTCTAAGGCAACCATCGGGCGAAGATCCGGAGGCAAAACCGGCAAGTTGGTCATTATCATCCATTCCGGCCTGGCGCCGTCTCTAATCATGGCGCGCAATGCCTTTAGTCTGCCCAACATCTTAACCTCGTTTTCCGGCTTCTTAGCTTTGGTTAAATGGGTCTCTATCGCCTTCACCTCTGCGGCAAGGTCCATCTTAGACAAAATGTCGTGAACGGCCTCCGCTCCGGTGCCAGCTTTAAACACGTGAGCAAATTTCTTGGCCTGCTCAAAGTACTCTCCTTCCGAGATAACCAGGCCGGGCTTTAAGGACTTCAGGAATAATTTGGTTCTGTCGGCAGAATCATTAATCCCCTCCTTCATATCCTTCTCTTTAGAGCCAACATCCTTGAGTTTATTCTTAAGCTCGCGATCTAATTCCTCCAAAGAAGCGGTACGATTTTCTTCGTTTACATTAGTAACTATGTAAGCCGAATAATAGATAACTCTTTCTAGCTTGGAAGAAGTGGTATCCAAAAGAAGCGCCAAGCGCGACGGAACCGACTTCAAGAACCAGATATGCGCAACCGGCGCGGATAATGCTATGTGGCCAAAACGTTCACGGCGCACCGCGGCGCGAGTAACTTCCACTCCACACTTGTCGCAAACCACGCCCTTATAGCGGATGCGCTTGTACTTTCCACAGTAACACTCGTAGTCGTTGGTCGGGCCGAATATTCTTTCCGAGAAAAGACCATCTTTTTCTGGACGCTGGGTGCGGTAGTTTATGGTTTCCGGCTTGATTATCTCGCCGTAAGACCAGCGCATAATTTCCTCCGGAGAAGCTATACCGATCTTGAGCGCCTTAAACTCCTCATGACGAGCTGTCGGAGAATCGTAAACCGCCTGAATGTTGAAGTTTAATGCTTTAAGTTCGTTAACCAACACATTAAAAGATGCCGGAAGATTGGGCTCTTTTATGGTCTCACCTCTAATAATAGATTCGTACGCAGCAGAACGTCCCACCACATCATCGGACTTGATGGTTAACATTTCCTGCAAAGTATGGCGGGCGTTATAACCCTCCAATGCCCAGACTTCCATTTCTCCGAAACGTTGTCCGCCAAACTGCGCCTTACCACCAAGCGGCTGCTGAGTAATAAGCGAGTAGGGACCAATGGAACGGGCGTGCACCTTGTCTTCCACTAAGTGGTTTAATTTCAAAACATAAATAACTCCCACCGTAACTCGGCCATCAAAAGCCTCGCCGGTACGGCCATCAAAAAGCTCCACCTTGCCGTCCTCTGGGAGCCCGGCGGTTTTAAGCTCCGCTTTAATCTCATCATGAGTCGCGGAATCCAAGCCCGGGGTAATGGCTCTGTATCCTAAGGTCTTGGCAGCCCAACCCAAATGGGTTTCTAGGGTCTGACCCAAATTCATACGCGAAGCAACGCCCAAGGGGTTTAAAACAACATCCACCGGAGTTCCGTCAGCTAGGCGGGGCATATCTTCCACCGGACGAACCTGGGAAATAACACCCTTGTTTCCATGGCGACCAGCCAACTTGTCACCTGCCTGAACTTTGGAAAGATGAGCCACTTCAACCTGGATTCTCTTTATTATTCCCGGATCAAGTTTGTCGCCCTTCTCTCTATCAAAAACCTTAACGCCTATAACGCGACCGTATTTGCCGTGGTCTACATAAAGGGAAGTGTCCTTCACATCGCGGGCCTTCTCGCCGAATATAGCGCGCAACAACCTCTCTTCTGCGGTTAACTCCTGTTCTCCTTTGGGAGAAATCTTTCCAACTAATATATCTCCGGCGCGAACTTCCGCGCCGATGCGTATGATTCCATCTTCGTCCAAATTCCTTAACTTTTCTTCCGAAACATTAGGGATATCTGGGGTGGTCATTTCCGGACCCAGCTTGGTGTCGCGGACATCGCAGTTAAAATCTTCAATATGAACCGAGGTAAACAAATCTTTCTGGGCAACGCGCTCGGACAAGATTATGGCGTCTTCAAAGTTCGCGCCTTCCCAAGACATAAACGCAACCAAAAGATTCTGGCCCAAAGCCAAAACTCCATCTTTGGTAGAGGGGCCATCACAAAGCACATCCCCCTTCTTTAATTTCTGACCGGGCACCACCAAAGGATGCTGGGAAATGGAAGTGTAGTGGTTGGAGCGCTTGAAGTTGTCCAAGACATACTCCTTAACACCGGCTTTTTCGTATTTAACTTTAATATGGCGAGAATCCGCGGCAACCACCTCACCATCTTCTATGGCTTTAATAACACGCCCGGAATCTTCGGCTATTTTCTCTTCTATACCGGTAGAAACCAACGGAGCGGCAGGGTTGATGGGCGGCACGGCCTGACGTTGCATGTTGGAACCCATTAGAGCGCGGTTGGCGTCGTCGTTTTGCAAGAAAGGAATCAAGGAAGTGGCGGCAGAAATAAACTGATTAGGAGCCACATCTATAAAATCAACCTCCGCCGGAGAGCAGGTGCCCGGCTGGCCCTTAACTCTGGCCTCCACCTTATCGCCCAATATCTTGCCTTTCTCATCACGCTTAACATTAGCGTTGGTGATGCGATACTTTTCTTCCTCCAAAGCGTCCATCCAAACAGACTCTTTGGTAATAACCCCATTTTTAACTTTGGTATAAGGAGTCTCCAAGAAACCGAATTCATTTATACGCGCGTAAGTTGCCAGGTGGGAAATAAGACCCACGTTACCGCCTTCCGGGGTTTCAATAGGACAGATACGACCGTAGTGAGAACGATGCACGTCGCGAACTTCAAAAGAAGCTCTTTCGCGAGTTAAACCGCCCGGACCAAGAGCCGAAATACGGCGCTTGTTTTCAAGCTCCGTTAAGGGGTTGGTCTGTTCCATAAATTGAGACAACGGGGAAGAGGAGAAGAACTCACGAACCACCGCGGTTATTAAGCGGAAGTTGATAAGAGTTGCCGGAGTCAAGGTATCTTTGTCCTGAATAGACATCCTGTCCTGTATGGCGCGCTTTAATCTGGCCATACCGATACGCAACCTCGCCTGCAACAACTCACCCACTGCGCGCAAGCGACGGTTTCCCAAATGATCTATATCATCCGGCTCGGAACCGGGAGTGGAGTTTAAGCGCACTATCTCGCGAATCATCGCCAAAATGTCATCCTTATCCAAAAGGCGGCCATCTTTGTCCTTGGTGCCCAAGCGCTGATTCATCTTGAAGCGACCCACGCGCGACAAGTCGTACCTGTCAAAGCGGTGGAACATTCCGTCTATCAAGTTTCTGGCAGTTGCAAAGTTAGCCGGATCTCCGGGGCGAAGTCTCCTGTAAAGCTCCACATAAGACTCTTCCACAGTCTTGGCAGCATCTTTTTTAAGAGTGGCCTCCAGTTGGGGGCGATTGCCCTTAGGGTCGGTGAAGGCGGAAAAAATCTCCTCCTCGCTACAACCGAAGATGCGCAACAAGTCAGTTGCGGGCAGTTTGCGGTTTCTGTCTATCTTAACACCCAAGAATCCATCCGATTCTGTTTCAAATTCCAACCAAGCGCCACGAGAAGGAATAACCTTGGCTCCAAACAAAGTGCGGCCCCGGAAAGAAAATCCAGTGAAATAAACACCGGCGGAACGAATAAGCTGAGGGATAACCACGCGCTCAGTACCATTTATCACGAAAGTTCCCCTGTCGGTCATTACCGGCAAATCCCCGAAATAAACTTCCTGGGACTGCTCTTCGCCGGTCTTTTTATTTTTTAATTTGGCGGTAACTCTTAGAGTTGCCTCATAAGTGGCATCCTTATAACGAGACATCGCCTCGTCATACTTGGGCTCATCAAAGCGGAAATTTTCAAAATGGAGTTCCAGCTCCTTGCCGGTGTGATCGGATATCGGAGAAACTTCCTTTAGAAGCTCCTCTACTCCCTCGGAGATAAACCATTTATAAGAAGAAAGCTGCAGCTCGTTGAGATTCGAGAGCGGCAGCGTTGTTTCCGACTTGGCGAAAGATTTGGTGTTGTTAGTTTTCCGCATATTTTGGAAGGGTATATGAGGTGTTTATTTTTTATTGGCGCACTTTTTTACGACAAAAAACCCCGCAGGGCTTACTCTCTGTTTTGTCTAGGGGTACTATAACGGGTCAAGTTTACACTACAACGCGTGGATAGTCAACCGCCCATCTAGTCAAGTGTGGAAAACTAGGTGGCCTACCTCAGGTAAATGCTGATGTTTTTCTTATGCTCCTCGTAATTTTGGGAAAAAATGGTCTCGCCGTTTGGGGCGGAAAGATAGAAAAGATAGCTAGAAGAGGCCGGATCAAGAGCTGCCTTTATAGCCGAAAGACTGGGATTTCCGATCGGTCCAGGCGGTAAACCATGATTTCTATAGGTATTCATGGGCGATTTGGAGTTTTTATCCTCCTCGGTTATGGGGTAGCAATCCTTCCACTCCCCCATGGTGGCAAACTGTTTGTCATAACAGAGCGTAGCATCCACCTGCAGGCGCATTCCGCTACTCATCCTTTTAAGTAAAATGCCGGCAACTATGCGCATATCTTCTTCTGTCTGGACCTCTTTTTCCAAGATAGAAGCCAAGATTATTGCTTTATCTCCTTCCTGTCCGGCAGGCAAAATATCCTTGGTCTTGGAATTAAAATTAGCATTTATAACCTCCAACATCTCCCCTAGGGGCTGTCCGGCATAGAATTCGTAAGTGTCGGGGAAAAGGTAGCCCTCTAGTCTTTGGCTAAGCAAAAACAAAGTTCCTTTTTTCAAAAGTCCGGCTTCCGAAAAAATCCTGTCCACATCAACCAGGGTGCTTCCTTCCGGTATGCGCACAATAATCTTTTTGGGACCATTTCCCAAAAGCTCGACCAGAGCAAAGGGTCCATAATCTTTTTCCAATTTATATTTGCCGGCTTTAACCATATTTCCTCCGCCGGATATTTTTTCCGCCAGTTTCAGTCCCCAAATACTGCGCACCGCTCCTGCGTCTTCTAATTTTTGAGCAATAACCCCAAAATCCTCCCCTTTGTTTATCTGAAACTCCAAGCCCTTATTGGCAAGGGGCAGAAATAAAAATAACGCCAGAGCTATTATTGAAAATTCCGCTATCAGGATAAGAAAAGCTATTAATTTAATTGCGCTTGGATATTGCATGTACAAAAGAAAATAAAAGCATATTGACCACCATGCTGGATCCGCCCAAAGAAACGAACGGGAAAGTGACTCCCACCACCGGAAGTAGCCCCGCGGCGGAGCCGGCGTTTAAAGAAAAATTCAAAATAAGCATAACCGCAAAACCCAAACATAAAAACTTTTCTATATTGCCGTCCGATTCTATGCCCGCACGCACAACTTCTCCCACTAGCCACAAGAAAGACACCAGCAAAACCACCACACCCAAAAATCCCCACTCCTCCGCCACTACGGACAATATAAAATCACTCTCCGGAACCGGTAAAAATCCAAGCTGGGCCTGAGTTCCTTGCCCAAGCCCCTTGCCCAACAGTCCGCCCGATCCTATGGCTATTTTAGACTGAATCACATTGTAGTTAACGCCCAAAGAATCTCTTTCCGGGAAAATCAAACCGACTATTCTTTCTTTTTGATAACCCTCAAAGCCCCATTGCCACATCACTCCCGCGGACAAAACGATAGCCGCCATAAGCACGAAAAAACGCCGGCGAGGAAGTCCGGAAATGGAAAGTATTCCAAACCATATACCCATCATAATAACCGCCGATCCCAAGTCCGGACCCTTAGCAACCAAAACCGAAGGAATAAAAGCCAGCAAAAAGGAATAAATTATTATCTTCCATCTGGCGATTGCTAGATGGCGGCGGGAAAAATACAAAGAATAAGAAAAAATAAGCGCCGCTTTCATAAGTTCTGCCGGCTGAAAACGAATTGGTCCAAAAACCAGCCAACTTTTAACATTTCTTATAGTCGGACCGACTGTTAAAACTGCCAGAATGAGAATAAGAGCTACGCCGTACATAGTGGGCGCAAACCACTTGCTATAAAGAATTGAACGCCAGTCTACTCTTCTTATAAAAACCAGCATCACCAAACCAACTGCTATGGCACCTAACTGCTGATAGAAAAAACTCATAGACAAAGACGCCAGGGCGGTTAGGCTGATGGCAATAAGAATTCCGGCTGGAATCAGAATCTGCATTAAAGAATTAAAAGTTAGTCTATCTTTGACCGTATACAAACACGCTGGAGCGGGACACGTCAATTGCGCTGGAGGTCGGATGAATCAGCGAGAAAATCTCCTGCTGGCCGGAAGACATGTAACCGGTTTCGGTGATTGAAACTCCCGCCGGCAAACCATAGCTATTTTTTAAGATAACCACCACCTGCGCCCGCTTTATCGGAGCCGCGCCACGATTTATAAGGGAGCCGGATATTTTTATGCTGGAAGTTGTGCTTTCACTCTGGAAGTTTAAGACCTCAACTTCCGCGCGTGGATAATCAGCGGCAGTCTGCCAATCAATCGGACCTAGAAACTTAAAAGAGGGCAAGCTGGCAGGCCCTTCCACAAAAGCAGCAATATATCTTTCTTGCCCCCCATACAACCAGGACTCTCCGGAAACTTCCGCAGGACTTCCGGCACTATCGGTGTAGTTTATTACATAAGGAAATCTTCTGGCGGCAAATTTTTCGTTGGGATTAGCAACGGTTGCCAAGAAAATGGTCTTGCCCCCGGCCTCAAACCGCAAGATATCGCCCTGCGTTTTTAAAACCGACAAATCCGAAACACAGGTGGCAGTGCAGGGTCCCCCGCAGTCCACACCTCTTTCTTTTTGATTCTGCTTGCCGTCTGTGCAGGTTGGAGGAGTTCGCAAAACCAGCCAAAAACTACCCAAAACAACCCCGGCAAAAAATAAGAATCCGGCGATAACACGAACCTGCTTGGCTGTGCGAGACATTTACACCTAAATTATGCCATAAAACCTAGGTTTTATCTGATTGACATTTATATTTATTAGTGGTATAATATAAATAGAAGAGTTGAGATTGGAATTGGAGGTCCCCCCGTGAAAGACCTACTGAGTCACATCTTCAACACCCTTTTCCCAAAAACAAAAACCGTGGTGTTGGAAAGCAAAAATGGAGCGGTGGAAAGCTGGGAGGTGGTTGAAGAAACCGCCGACCAGTTCGTGTTGCGCAGATTGAGTCTGCGCCAGCCACTGGACTACTACTGGGAAATCACCCTGCCCAAAGAGGATGAACACATCCTCGCCATCTTCTAGAAATCTGTCCGCACCTTCTCCTTCCCCAAACCCCGTTCTGGCGCGCATTGCGCGCTAGGGCGGGGTTTTTCTTTTTACTTGCTTCCCCATAGATACAAAATTCTAATATTTTCCCGCTGGATGCTTTGAGACTGCCCCCCATACCAACGCGAAAAACCCAGGCGCACACTAAAGCGTTCGCCGGGCGCGCTATTGCGTACTCGAAGAAGGAGTAGAACTAGGAATGGTCGTATTTAGATAGCCAGAGTAATATGGAAGGACCGCTTTTTCTTGCTCGGAAAGACTCGTATATGAATTTAAAGTAAGATCTTGCTTCACATCCGCATCCAATAAAACTTCCTTCGGGTAGGCAGATTGCATACCTTGTACTCTGTTATTTTTAAGAGCAAGCTCTTTCAGCTGCATCTCGCTCAAGTTGACATCGGAAGATATCAGTTCCCACTCCCATGGATTATTATTAAACGTCGGCCAACCATCTCTCGAATTGTAGCGAGTTATAAAAAAATATGTTGACCCAATTTTTGGCCAGACCCCACCATCTTTTATGTATATTTTCCCATCTTTATAACCACCCAACACGTCCATCACGATGCTCCCAGAAAGCTTACCTTTTATATTAAGAATGACCTGAGCTTCAAACTGAGTCTTTAGGGGGCCCCATGTTTCCGTTCCAACTTGTTTTACTATCTTTGCAATATAAATATTATGAGATGCTCCAACCAAACTCGGCACATCATTATGATTAAATGCTGTTTCCGCGGTTGATTTATAGTAAACAATCGGAACTTCCTTATTTGACTCACCCACCGATGTGTATTTTGAGGAAACACCCAGGGACTGGCTACTAGTCTTGGTCTCCAAGGATTTGACCACTTCTGGATCTGTCTGAGTTTGTATTTCTGGTGCGATTAATTGCTCTCTGTTGTTAATAGTATTTTTAGTATGAGGAATAAATCTCAGATACCAAGCGCATCCCACTAATATCACCGCTGAAAACCCCACGAACCCGAATATTTTTAACTTATTCATTTTGTTTTTAACTTATTTTTATAATATGACTTTTGTGTTAGTTGTTGGGGTATAGATAATTGTAATCCTTTATATCCTGGACCCCCAAATAAGTCTGAGATGTTCTTATTGGATATAGGATATTACCCCAATAGCTATGATGTAGACCAAGGGCATGACCCAGTTCATGCGACGCAGTACGTTGCCTCTGGGCATAAGTTGCGGAATCCATAAAATAATTGTTAAAAAATACCACATCCTTATCCGCAACTCCAAGATCGCAAGGCAAGGGAAATATACAGTATTCGGCAGTCGCATTAATCTCTGGATGGCTTCCGCCGTCAGCAATTAGCAAGTCTGCCAAAGATGCATTTTGCGTAGGCTCAATCTCAACATACCCACTTATACCAGATGATGCCGACCCCCAAACAAGAGTCGACGAAACCCAAAAAGTTACATATTGCGTAGAGCTGTTGTGCCAAAGTAGCTGAATTCAGGGGTAGAAGATGACTGAGAAGGGACAGGTTTTCTATCTATTCATCAGACCAATCTACAACCCAAGTCTTGGTATTAATATTTCCAAAAAATTCTTTCAATGGTCGTCTTGTTAAAATTATTTTAAATTTAAAACTATCTCCACTCCATTCGGGACTTCTAAATTCGGTGCCTTCTCGACTCGCAGTGACCATGTCTTTGCAGGACTTCGCATCCTTGATGGTAATTGATGCAATTCCTTCTTGATAACCCCAAATGCTTACATAGGTGCTAAGCGGGCTAATTAAATATAATCCGCTATCCCTTTCTTTGTTTGATAGGCAATCTAAAGGATTTAATAAATTATCCGAAGAGGTTGTGGCCGGCGGAATGACTTCAGTATTTTGCGTCCTAAGCCGAAAGAAATAACCAACAACCACAAGACAAATAAGGATTGCGACGGTAGTTGGTGTTTTTTTCATCTATTTAGTTTATAAATTTATTAGCGACGTTGTGGATTGGCTATCTAGCAAGTTTGGGATTTCCAAAGATGATGTCGGCGTTATCAATAAAAGAACGGGCGTAGTTGTCGTAGCGGGAGAAGGCAGTGTAAATGGCAGCGGGGGCGGACTAAGTGGCAAGAATTCTTTGCAATCTAATTATATAAGGGGTATGAGGAAACAAAAAACCCCGTCTCGGGCTTCCAAGAGTCGGCATATCCTACTTTCCCAAACCCTAAGGTTAAGTATCATCGGATTCGTGCGGTTTCACTTCTCTGTTCGGAAAGGGAAGAGGTGGTTCACACGCGAATAAAACGCCGACACTTGGAAGTCCGAAAACGGGGCTTCCAATGTCTTTTTATAAAGGAATATATTTTTTATAGACTGTACGATTTTTTCGCATATCCATTTTAAGGATATACGGGAAAGTCATCATTAGGATGGTTAGCGAAGCCATTAGTACCGCTCGGCTAAACGCGTTACCGCGCTTACACCTACGGCCTATCTTGATTCAAATCAGCAAACTCTACGGAATCTTCCATATCAGAATCTTGCGATCCCTCAACTTCCAACACCTTCAAATTCACATCATCGCCTCAACCAGTCTTGCGACTGGACCTCGTAGTCTCCGAGGAGGCCTGTGTCTAATCTTGGGGTGGGCTTCGCGCTTAGATGCTTTCAGCGCTTATCCCTTCCACACATAGCTACCCGGCAGTTCACCTGGTGGCAAAGCCGGTACACCAGAGGTATGTTCAGCTCGGTCCTCTCGTACTAGAGCCAACTCCCCTCAAACACATACACGCCTGCAGCAGAGAGAGACCGACCTGTCTCACGCATGCTTCTCGCGCATTACTGCGCGCATTGGACTATATCTTCATCCCTGATAAGTTTGAAAAACTTATAAGGGAGACCAACATGTAGTCTCTACGGGCCGATTTCTTTTCTGTTTCAAAACAGATGGTCAAAAAATCATTCCCTCGGTGTTGCCCTGATTTTCAACTAGGGTTTCACCGATATTAGTTGGTATGGTCCGTATGAATTACTTCATACGGCCGCCGTGACTGATGTCATTACCTCGGGACCCAGACCGTCAAAAAGCCAAAATATTTTCCGCTTCTTGACGGTCTGAACCCAGCTCACGTGCCCTTTTAATTGGCGAACAGCCAAACGCTTGGGAGCTTCTTCACCCCCGCGCTAAGGCGAGCCGACATCGAGGTGCCGAGCGAGGCCGTCGCTATGGACGCTCGGGCCTCACCAGCCTGTTATCCCCGGAGTAGCTTTTATCCGGTGTCTCCGGCCTTTCTATAAAGTGCCGTCGGGTCACTAACTTCCACTTTCGTGCCTGCGCGACTTGTGGGTCTTGCAGTCAAGCCGGCTTATGCGTTTACACGACGATGGCGATTTCCATCCGCCACTAGCCGACCTTAATAAACTCCTCCGTTACTTTTTTGGAGGAAAACGCCCCATTTAAACTGCCTACCAAGCACTGTCTCGCAAGGGTTTCCGGTATGGTTCCCTCGCGGTTAGATAATAAAGAATTACAGATGGGTGTTTCATTGTCGCCTCCACCATCCCCAAAAGGACGGCTTCAAAGGCTCCCCACTACACTACGCAGTAACCCCCTATTACCAATACCAGGCTGCAGTAAAGCTTCCGGGGTCTTTTCGTCCCGCTGCAGGTATCCAGCGTCTTCACTGGAATCGCATTTTCACCGGACGCACCGCCGAGACAGTTCTCTGATCGTTACACCTTTCGTGCGCTTCGGAACTTACCCGAAAAGGAATTGCGCTACCTTAGAACGATTATAGTTATCGCTGACATTGACGAGGGCTTCGACCACTCAGCTACACGGGATTGCTCCCGCTTTACCGGCAGTTTTGACCTTCTCGCATCGGTCAGGTGTCACCCCCTATACATCCTCTTACGAGTTCGCAGGGAGCTGTGTTTTTGGTAAACAGTCGCCAGAGATACTTTCGCTGCGGCCCATCACCTTGCGGTGACAGGCAGGCCTTATCGCTAACTTACGGCCGCTTTTTTGCCGAGTTCCTTAGCGGTGTCTCATCCGTTCCCTTTGGGCTACTCGCCCTATCCACCTGTGTCGGTTTCCGGTACGGAAAACCTATGATCGCTTTACGAGGCTTTTCTCGGAAGGCTCTTCATGTCCGTTCCTGGGAGAAACTCCCAAGTTCCGTCCTGCGCCGAAATCGCATTGCTGCGAAGTCTTGCGCCAAACGATGCCAAACCAGTAAGGCACGGACACCTGTGTCCTTCGTCCCCTCGATATGATCATAGGCTTGAGCAGGAATATTAACCTGCTGTCCATCGCGTTCGCCTTTCGGCATCCGCTTAGGGCCGCCTAACCCGTGGTTGATTGCCAGTGCCACGGAAACCTTGGATTTTCAGGGTTCCAATTTCTCATTAGAATTGTGGTTACTCATCCCAACATTCTCACTTCGTAACGCTCCACGGTGTCTCGCGACTACCGCTTCAATGCTAGATACGAACGCTCTCCTACCGCTCACTGACTTCACAGAGGGGGCATCTACAAAAGACGCCACCTGATTATAGTATTTTGTTTTGGAGGGCCCCGCAGGACTTGAACCCGCATTCCCGGGCTTCGGACCCGGCGTCTTTACCAATTAGACGAAAGGCCCCCAAAACTGGTGGGACGTTTTTGCGAAGCACATACTGCGCATCGTGTACGAGAGTTTGACCGGCAATCAGCCGCGACGTGCTCCATACATAACGCCCCATAAAATTTGAAAGGATTAATTATCCCCTCTGTGAAGTCAGCGAACCCGTAGCTTCGGTGTCTTACTTAAGCCCCGATACATTTTCGGCGCATCTCGCCGTCGAGTAGTGAGTTGTTACACACTCTTTAAAGGGTGGCTACCTCTAAGCCAACCTCCTACCTGTCTATGGCGAAACACTACCTTTTACACTGAGTAAGAACTTAGGGACCTTAGCTGACGGTCTGGGCTGTTCCCCTTGCGTACATGGAGCTTAGCCCCCACGTACTGACTATCGTGATACCACATGCGGTATTCG
>Ga0101944_10005692_pt1 | contig 13863 bp, 15 predicted proteins | sample DewCreD2012metaG_FD_75245 | JGI IMG/M metagenome (GOLD analysis project Ga0101944, IMG submission 75245) | Hot spring sediment bacterial and archeal communities from British Columbia, Canada, to study Microbial Dark Matter (Phase II) - Dewar... ... | reverse complement strand
TGCTCCATCCGATGCCTCAGCCCCTCGGCGACCAGCCGCCGGAGCGTCTCGGCCTCGGACGCGCCGCCGAGCACCTCGCTCAGTTCGTCCAGCGCCGCCAGGTCGGCCTCGGAAAACCGGAACGTCTTGACTCGCTTCATGGCATCAACTCCTTCGTGTTCGCGTGCTCCCATACTTGGGGCTTACCGGAAAGCGCCCGAAGTGGTCGCGCGAATCCGTCCGCGTCGGATGTATGGTGCCTACCGGGGGCGTCGGCGAGTGGCTTACCGAATCAGCTAAGTTCGAGGGGGACGGGGAGATGGGAGAATTGGATTGCCCGAAGCTTGCTCAAGGGGTATAAGATTCTCGATCCTTGGGGCAGCTTCTTGATGGTTGCTGCTCACTCTCGACGGGGCAGCCTCCGCGCCGCCCTGACAGGAATGCTGGATGGCGTCACAGAAGCCACAGAAAGCTGTTACGGAAAGACTGCCGACGGGCTTCGATCTGGATCGGCTGCGATCCCTGATGCGCGATGCCGGCTGCACCGCTCTGTACGCGAAACGTCTCGCGCCTAACGACAACAACAAGAATCAGCCTTACTTCGCCGCCCGCGGTGAGATGCGTGTCTTCAACATCCTGCCCGTGCGGACCATGCACCCTCACCGGAACACGGCCGGCGAAACCAGCTTCGTTGCGGACATTGACTTCACCTGGTTGACCGCTGCTGGTTCCCGCCATCCGGCTCCGCGCGCCAAGCTAATCCTCTATCCGCAATACCCAGAAGTCCGGTTCTCCGGCTTCCTCGACGGCGCGAACTTCCCGGCCGCCGACCTGATGCGTTACGACGCACAGCACAGCCTGCCGGAGCGAATCCTCTTTCTGGGCGTGACTCCTGCCCGGCAGACCTTCGGGTTCGTGACTCTTGCCAGAGGACCAGTCGGTCGTCAGTTAGCCGCCCTTGGCGACCTGCCTCAGGTCGGGGTTTTCTATGAGGTCCCGCTCGTTGCCGCGCGGGACAGCAAGGCTCTGCTGTGCCACGAACTGCACCGAATCCATGACTTGGGCTGGATACCCGCCACAACCATGGAGCGAGACGCCCACGGCAACTGGGTTCGTGTGCCATGCCGTGGTCCCCGTTGCGGGGGTTGCACGCTGGAAACCGAACTCGGCATCCCACCCAATGACGTTGCCGAGCCTGACTTCGCCGGATGGGAAGTCAAGCAGCACGCCGTGAGCACGTTCGCCAACATCGAAGCTGGCGTCATCACCCTTTTCACCCCGGAACCGCAGGGCGGCGTGTATCGTGACCAGGGTGTCATTCCATTCATGCGCCGATATGGGTATGCGGACACGCAGGGCCGAGCCGACCGCGTGAACTTTGGTGGGATTTATCGCGCTGGCATCTTTCATCCCCGAACGAATCTCGTATTGAGTCTCAACGGCTACGATGCAGAGTCGGATCGCTTGATCGACACAACGGCCGGCATCGCACTGCAGGAGCAAGACGGCACGCCCGCCGCGATCTGGCCCTACACAAGCCTGCTTGAGCACTGGAATCGCAAGCACGCCAAGGCTGTCTACGTCCCCTCTCTGCACCGCATCCACGGGAAGACCCACCAGTACACTTTCAATAACGTTGTGCGAATGGCCGAGGAGACGGACTTCCTCTGGTTCCTCAAGGCGATGGCGTCTGGCCACATCTACCTGGACCCTGCCATCAAGATGGAAAACGCCAACACGCCGCGCCCACGTACGAAGCGACGGAACCAGTTCCGCATCAAGGCTTCGGAGATCAACTGCCTGTACCGGCGGGTCCACAACGTTGACGTAACGGCCTATTGAGCCGCTTCGAGGAACGCGCGAAGTCGCCGGCTCAGCATGTCGGCGTCTCGCGTCTGGCACTCCCACACCACGATTGTACGCCATCCGAGCCGACGGAGCGATCGCCGATTGCGGGCGTCGCGTGCCACATTGCCGCGCCGCTTCTCCGCCCAGAACTCGACGTTTGTCTTGGCAACCACCCGTCCGAGCCGACACCGGTGCATGTGCCAGAAGCAACCATGCACGAACACGACTGCCCGCAGCTTGGGGAACACAAGGTCCGGCGTCCCGGGCAGGTCGCGACGATGCAGGCGAAACCGGAAGCCCATGACATGGGCGGTCCTGCGCACGATCATCTCCGGCTTCGTGTCCTTCCCGCGAATCCGTGACATGCAGTAACTGCGTTGCGATGGCAGGAGCACATCAGTCATATCACACCTGCAAGAGCAACTGGTCGTTCTTCGCCTGCTTCTTCGCCCGTCGCCCTGTGTCGCGACCATAAATCAGGCATCCGGTCCCCGTTTGCTCCAGATGCCAGCGGAACACGTCGAGAATCTTCGCCCCGACTGCTTGGACCACATGAGGCACGACGGCGTTTCCGAACTGTCGATATGCCTGTGTGTCTGATACCACAATCGGGAACCCGTCCGTGTGCCCGAACAGTCGGGCACTTTCATCGTCGTAGCCCATGAGCCGCGCAGCTTCGCGTGGCGTGAGTCTTCGCGGATTCTTCCCTTCCTGCCGAATCAGGATTTCCGAGCCATCCTTGTAGTAGCGTGCACTCAGCGTCCTCGCAGTGTCATCCGGTCCCACAAGGCCGAAGCCGAAGCCGTTGCCCTTGGCCTTGTGCTTCTCGGCATACCTTTGTAGATACCCCCAGAGATGATCTGTCAGCGTGTATTTTGCTGGCGGGTCCGATTCCAGAATGTCGCGAAGCCGTCGCCCGCCTGCCGGTGGCTCGGGGAAGCTAAAAGGCGGCTCGTCACCGAACACTGTGCGATCAAAGCACACGATGAAGATGCGCTCGCGGTGCTGTGGCACCCAATGGATGGCGTCGATCGTCTGGTCGAAGACGCGATAGTTCAAGCTCTCCAGTTCCGTCTTGATGACCAGCCAAGTCTTGCCACCGTCGTGAGATCGCAGGTTCTTTACGTTCTCAAGGAATAGCACCGGTGGTCGCTTGACCTTGGCGATGTCGCAGATTCGGAAGAACAGATTGCCTTGTCGCTCGCACTGGAAGCCGTGGGCCTGCCCAAGGCTGTTCTTCTTCGATACCCCCGCGATCGAGAATGGCTGGCAGGGAAAACCGGCTGCCAGAATATCGTGGGGGGGAATGTCCTTCGGGTCTATGGCGTTGATGTCGCCGTGAATCTCACCATCCCCATACCACGCCTGATAGGTGCGCTGCGCGTTCTTGTCCCACTCTGAGGTGAACACGCACCGCCCACCCAGCTTCGTAAGGCCAATCCGAAAGCCGCCGATGCCGGCGAACAGGTCGATGAACCGAAAGGGGATAAGCGACCCGACCACGGGCTGAGCCGGCCTCTCCAGAGCATCGAAGAGGGTCGGCCTGATCTCGCCGCGTGCAGCCTGCTCCAGCAGCGAGATCAGCAGTTCCTTGAGGCTCAGACGCAGCCGGTGCCGCTCCTCGTCGATCCAGTCTCGAACACGCTCGGGGACATCGCGGATCAGTATCTGGTCTTTGGCCATGGTTGCCTCGTCATTCTCTGGGTCAATCTGATATCAGCGATATCAAGGATACCCAGCGGTGGTCGGGCTGTCCAGCCAAATCGCCGCCCTGTGGAGAAAAGGATTGCAGGAGCGGAACGTCTTCAGCCGGCCGCGTCAAGGATGCCGTCCGGCCCGAAGGTGAAGGCGAGAATCAGCGGCCGGGCCGGTCGGGGAGCAATCGCCAAGCGTGCCCCCGCTACTTTTCGGGCCGTTGCACAACACGACGGCCCCACGGTTCACGCAAAGCGCCGCCGAGACAACTCGGCGGCGTTTTCGTTTTCTACGCCAGTTCCGCCAAGGGGTTACGATTCTGGCCCGCGAGGGCGGTGGTCTCGGATTCGCCAGGGGCCATAACCAGAGCATCGTTCCCGGCCGCCCGTTGGGGGCGTTTTGCCGAGAAGTCTCTTAACCCGGCAGAGACTCGGAGGCTCGGGTTATGAGGTGGTTGCCCGCGCTGGTGATGCAGCCCGACGCAGAAAACCGCCCTTCCGGTTATGTCGCGCGGGACTTGGGGGCGCAAAACGCATAGGTAACCAAGGAGGGCGGATGCCTGAATCCGCCGGCCCTTGGAGCCTGCCATGATCTCAATACGCGAGCCTGAAACCATGACCGCCGACGAGCGGTGCGCCGAAGTCGCCAGCATCCTGGCCGCCGGGCTCGTGCGCCGGGTCCGGCACCTCAAAGCATCGAATCCAGAGGCTCGCCAGACATCTTCAGAGGGGTCTGGAATTGGCCTTGATCTTCCTCCGGAAACGAGGCTCAGTGTGGCTCAACGACCCACGGGTTAACGCCCTCGAGTCTCAGAAACCGTTGCTGAAGGAGCCACGTTGATGCACGACATTGCAGACCAACTCGCCGCCCTGGACCGCTTGAGCACGGGCGACCTGGCCGAACGCTACCGAGAGCTGCACGGCCAGCCTTGCCGGACCCGCCATCGGGCCTACCTCATCCGCAAGATCGCCTGGCGTATCCAGGCCAAGGCCGAGGGCGACCTGTCCGAGCGTGCCCGCCAACGCGCGGCGGAACTGGCCGATGACGCCGACGTGCGCGTCATGGCCCCCAAGACCATGATCTGCCCGCCGCAGGTGGGCCAGACGGCAACCATCACCCGACCAGCGCCCACCGACGCGGATCGCCCCAATGACCCGCGCCTTCCGCCGCCTGGCTCGGCGCTCGTCCGCACCTACAAGGGTCGCACCATCCGTGCCGTTGTGCTCGAGGACGGCCGGACCTTTGAGTGCAACGGCGAGCGCTTCCGCACCCTGACGGCGCTTACCAAGAAGATCACTGGCAGCCACATGAACGGCTACCGCTTCTTCAGGCTGGGAGTCCAGAAATGAGCCGAGCGCCGAAGAAAATCGAACGCAAAACGTCCCGCTGTGCCATCTACACCCGCAAGTCCAGCGAGGAAGGCCTGGACCAGGAATACAACAGTCTCGACGCCCAGCGCGAGAGCGCCGAGGCGTACATTGCCAGCCAGAAGGCCGAGGGGTGGACGGCGCTGCCCGACCGCTACGACGACGGCGGCTACTCCGGCGGCAGCATGGACCGTCCGGCGCTGGACCGACTGCTCCGCGACATCGACGCGGGCAAGATCGACTGCGTGGTAGTCTACAAGGTCGACCGCCTCTCCCGCTCCCTGATGGACTTCGCCCGGATCATGCAGGTCTTCGAGGCCAAGCAGGTCTCGTTCGTCTCGGTGACGCAGCAGTTCAACACGACCCATTCGATGGGCCGGCTTACGCTGAACATCCTGCTGTCGTTCGCCCAGTTCGAGCGGGAAATCATTGGGGAGCGCATCCGCGACAAACTCGCCGCCCAGGCACGCAAAGGCAAATGGACGGGCGGCGCGCCGGTCCTTGGTTATGATGTTGACCGTTCCGGCCCCAGCCCGCGCCTGGTGGTCAACGCGACCGAAGCGGCGCGTGTCCACGAGATCTTCCGCATGTACATTCAGGAGGCGTCGCTCCTGCCGGTGGTGAAGGAACTCGTCCGTCGCGGATGGGTGACCAAGAAGACCATCACCTGCACGGGACGCGAACGGGGAAACCGTCCGTTCGACAAGGTAACCCTCTATGCGCTACTGACCAACCCCACCTACACCGGCAAGAGGCGGTTCAAGGGCGAACTGTTCCCCGCCGAGCACGAGCCGATCATCGACCAGGCCCTGTTCGACAAGGTCCAGGCACAGCTCAAGTTCAACGGGCGGACCGGCGGCGTGGAGGTCCGCAACAAGTACGGGGCGCTGCTGCGCGGGCTGCTCCGCTGCAAATGCTGCGGCGCGGCCATGTCGCACACGTTCAACAGCGGTAGAGGCCGGACCTTCTACCGCTACTACCGCTGCACGCACGCGATCAAGAACGGCAGCGACGTTTGCTCCTCCGGCATGCTGCCCGCCGGCGAGATCGAGCGCGTGGTCATCGACGAGGTGCGGGGCTTGGCCAAGGACGAGGCTTTGCTCGCCCGCGTGATCAGCGACGCCCACGCCGCGATTGAGGGCGAACTGGCGGCCGCCCGGCGCGACCGGGACGACGTTCGGCAGGAACGCGCACGCCATCATAAGGAACTTCAGCAGCTCACCACGAGCGGCCAAACCACGCCTGACGCGACCAGGCGCATCGCCGACCTGCACACCCGCCTGTCGGCGGCCGATCAGCGCCTGCCGGAACTTGACGCCCGGATCGCAGGGTTGGAGGGGCAGATCGTCACCCAAGCCGAGGCCCGCACTGTGTTCGCCGACTTCGAGGGGCTTTGGCAGGCCCTGGTCCCGCGCGAGCAGGCCCGCCTGCTGAAGCTGCTGATCTCGACGGTGGAATACGACGGCAACGCGGGCACCGTGTCGGTCACGTTCCGACCCACGAGCATCCGCTCGCTGATCAACCGCAAGATGGAGGAGGCTGCATGACCACGGTCACGAAGCAGATTCACTTCGCCAGGAAGATGCGCCGGAGGGTCACCATGCCGGGTCCCGCGCCCGAACCTATAGCGCCCGTGGGCCGCGTCCCGCGTGTGTCCAAACTCATGGCACTGGCGATCCGCTTCGACCAGTTGCTGTTCGAAGGCAGGGTTGCCGACCAGTCCGAGCTGGCCCGCCTGGCCCACGTCACGCAGCCGCGCATGACGCAGATCATGAACCTGCTGCACCTGGCCCCCGACATCCAGGAAGAACTGCTGCACCTGCCCCCGGTCACATCTGGCGATGATCCGATCACCGAACGCGATCTGCGGCCGATCACCCGGATGCGGGATTGGCGAAAGCAGCGGCGGGCCTGGGTGCAATTCGCCGCCTCCATCGTCTGAAACATCCTCATGCCCCAGTCCAGTCTTTGCAGAGCACTTCAGCCTGCTGCAGTACCAGCTCCGTCGCCCGTTGCTGCAGGTCTGGCGGGTAGCCGTACTCGCGGAGAATCCGCTTGACCATCACGCGGATTTGGGCGCGGGCATTCTCTCGCACCTGCCAGTCGATGGTGACGCTCTGCTTGACTCGGCGCACGAGTTCCTGTGCAAGGAACCGGAGCTTCTCGTCGCCGATCACCTGCTTGGCGCTTGCGTTCTCGGCCAATGCGTCATAGAAAGCGACCTCGTCCTCGGTCAGGCCCATGTCCTGGCCGCGCGACTGCGCCTCCCGCATTTCCTTGGCAATGCGGATCAGTTCCTCAATGACTTGAGCCGCCTCGATCGCTCGGTTCTGGTACTTGCGAACGGCCTGTTCGAGCATCTCCGCGAACGACCGAGCCTGCACCACGTTCTTCCGCATCCGCGTCTTGATCTCGTCGTTGATGAGCTTCTTCAGCAGCTCGATGGCAATCTTCCGCTGCGGCAACTGCTGAACGTCCGCCAAGAACTCATCCGACAGGATCGAGATGTCGGGCTTCTCCAGCCCGGCGGCTGCGAAGATGTCCACCACCTCCGAAGACGATACCGCCCGCGATACGAGCTGGCGGATCGCCGATTCAATGTCGTCCGGCGACCTCTCGCTCTCGGACGTCGTCACCTTAACCAGTGCCGACCGAATCTCCTGGAACAACCCCACCTCGTCGCGGATCGCCATCGCCTTCTCATGCGGCACCGCCAGGGCGAACGCCTTCGACAGATCACCGACGGCCTTCACGTAGCGTGCCTTGCCGTCATCCAACCCCAGCACGAACTCCATCGCCTGCGTCACACCCGCCATGCGGCGGTTCTGGCGCTGGTTAAGCATGAGTCTGTTATGCAGCGGGGCCACGAGATGTGAAAAGTCATCTATGACATCGGCAGGGGGCACCAGCACTGTTAGTTCGGCGATTCCGCTGGGTTTGGCGCGCTGGCGACTGCCTGTCGAGCCGGTGACATGCGCCTTAATGGCCTCCTGGAGTGGCTGCGACTTCATCATCTCGTAGAGAAACGGACGCGAGTCTGCATGTTGTGGCACAAACGGCATGAACTCGGTGGAACAGATCGCCAATGCGGCATCGGACACCCACGGTAGCCAGATGCGCGGGAATAGCGGCGTCGGCCGGCCGGCCTTGGTTCATCGGCGCGGTGGTACGGATGTTCATTGTTCGCCGCCTTTCTTCTTGCGTCCGGGTTTTCGGCCGGGCCCGGCGGGGGGCGGGGCAGGGGGCAGCGAGGGGCTTGGATTCTCTTGTTGCAGGCGTTTGACCCGTTCGACGGCCTGGTCGAAGTCGCTGGTCGGTTTCTCGGCCTCCAGTCGGCGGCGCTGAGCGTCGTACTTCTCAAACTCGCGGTGGGCGTGTTCTTCGGCCAGTTGGTGCGACACGGTGCCAGCGTGTGTGAGAATGTTGCGCTCGTTGAACTGGAGGAAGGCGTCGAGTTTCTTGATCCAGTCGGCCATGTGCATGGGCTTGTGCCGGCGGGCCTGGTCCTCAGCGTAGTCGAGGTACATCGAGACGATCCGGTTGAGTTCGCGGATTTCGGCCTCGGTGAGGTAGTTCTTGGCGACGGTGACATCGGCCTTGCGGACCAGGCCGTGCGGGGCGTTTTTCCAGGTGGTCAGGCCCATGTGGGGTTTGGCGGCATCAGCGCGACGAGCGATGATCTCGGCGGCGGTCTGACCGTGGATGGCCCAGTGAAGCTTGTTCTGCACGGTGGCGAAGAAGCTCTGGCTGATGGGGTGGGTGGGGTCGTAGTCGATGCTGGTGGCGTAAATGTCGGTGATCTTCTGGTAGAACAGCCGCTCGGAAGCGCGGATGTCGCGGATGCGTTCGAGCAGTTCGTCGAAGTAGTCCGCGCCGAGGGTTCGGCCCGCCTTGATGCGTTCGTCGTCGAGGGTGAAGCCTTTGACCAGCAGTTCCGACAACCGGGCGGTGGCCCATTGGCGAAAGGCCGTGCCGCGGGCGGAGCGGACGCGATAGCCGACGGCGAGGATGGCGTCGAGGTTGTAGTGGTCGATGGAGCGGGCCACGTCGCGGTCGCCCTCGCGTTGAACTATCCGGAAACTCCGGATAGTTGCCTGGGGGTCGAGTTCGCCTTCGGCGTAAATATTGACCAGATGCTCGTTGACGGTTTTGACGGAGACCTGGTATAGCTCGCCGATGAGGCGCTGGGAGAGCCAGACGGTACGGCCTTCCAGACGCACCTGCAGACGGGTTGCGCCGTCCTGATAGATGAGAATCTGGCCGGATTCGGGCGGCAGCGGGTCATTGACCATAACCGAGGGCCTCCAGATTTTTGCGAATCGCGGCGTCGAGCTGCTCGCCTTCAGCCATCTGCTCGTACAGTTCGGCCGACAGTGCCGCCATCTTCTCCTCGAAGGGCGTGCCGTCGTCTTCGATCTCTTCCGCGCCGACGTAGCGACCAGGGGTGAGGACGTGGCCGTGGGCTTCGATCTCCTTGATTGTGGCGGCCTTGCAAAACCCTGGAATGTCGGCGTAGGCCGCCATTCCGGGGTTACCCTCACCCCGTCCCTCTCCCACTGGGAGAGGGAGGCCGGAGGCCGGGTGAGGGCCAACGGTACGCCAGGCGTGGTAGGTGCGGGCGATCTCGGCGACCTCATCGTCAGTGAGTTCACGATGCACACGGTCGGTGAGCACGCCGAGTTTGCGGGCGTCGATGAAGAGAGTCTCGCCATGCCGGGCGCGAAATCCACGTTCCTTGTCGGCTCCCTTGTTGCGGGTGAGGAACCAGAGGCAGGCGGGGATGGGCGTCGTGTAGAAGAGCTGGCCGGGCAAGGCGATGATGCAATCCACCAGGTCGGCCTCGATGATGGCCTTGCGGATGTCGCCTTCGCCGGAGGTGTTGCTGGTGAGCGATCCGTTGGCCAGGACGAAACCGGCCGTGCCGTGCGGGGCCAGGTGATGGAGAAAGTGGAGAATCCAGGCGTAGTTGGCGTTGCCGCCGTCCACGAATACGGTTGAGCCATCCTTCTGCTTGCGCTGGCCCCCGGGCGGGAGGGAGAAATACCCCGTCCCGTCGAACCGTTTCCAGCGGACATCGTTCTTCACCTTCGAGTAGCCCCAGTCCTCCATGTTGAACGGCGGATTGGCGAGGATGTGGTCGGCCTTGAGGTCCTTGTGCTTGTCGTTCAGGAAGCTGTCGCCCCATTCGATCTTGCCGTCGATGCCCCGGATGGCCAGGTTCATCAGGGCCAATCGCCAGGTGGTGTTGTTGGATTCCTGGCCGTAGATGGAGATGTCGCGGCGGACGGCGGGCGAGACCTTGGCTTTCTTGCCGTTGGCGTTGCCCGATGCGTGTGACTGCACAAACTTGGCGGCCTGGACGAACATGCCGCCCGAGCCGCAGCAGGGGTCGTAAACGCGGCCTTTGTAAGGCTCGATCATCTCCACAAGCAGCTTGACCACGCACTGGGGCGTGTAGAACTGCCCGCCCAATTTGCCCTCGGCGGCGGCGAACTTGCCGAGGAAGTACTCGTACACCCGGCCCAAAACATCCCGCTCGCGGGCCTGCTTGTCGCCCAGGCCGATGGTTGCGATCAGGTCGATGATCTCCCCCAGCCGGGCCTTGTCGAGGGCGGGGCGGGCATAATCCTTGGGCAGTACGCCCTTGAGAACCTTGTTGTCACGCTCGATGGCGGTGAGGGCGTCGTCAACGAGCGTGCCGATCTCGGGGCGCTTGGCGTTCTTCTGGAGGTAGGACCAGCGGGCCTCGGGCGGCACCCAGAAGATGTTGTCGGCCAGGTACTCGTCCTTGTCCTCGGGGTCGGCGTGCTTGTCGCCCTGGAGGGCGTTGAACTTCTCCATGAACGCGTCGGAGATGTACTTGAGGAAGATCAGGCCGAGGACGACGTGCTTGTACTCGGCGGCGTCCATGTTGCCGCGCAGCTTGTCGGCGGCGGCCCACAGCTTGTCCTCAAATCCCAGGTTGGCTCCGGTGGTGTTCTTGGCCATGGGCTACTCCTTTTCCTCTTCTTCAGCCGAGGCCACAGTCCAGATGCGCTTGAGCGGAAGCTCGGCGCGAAGGTCTTCATCGAGCTTGTCCTCATGCTCGCAGTGCTGTGCTGATCTGTTGAGCCGTGGTGCCATTGGTCGTCACTCCGTTCGCTGATCCTTGGGCTGCCCGGGGCCGCGCTTCACCCACTCATCGATGGCGTCCTTGTGGAAGCGCCATCGCTTGCCGATCTTTGTGCCGGGGAGCTTGTTCTGGACGGCGAGCTTGTAGAGCGTGGACTTGGAGATTTTCAGGTACTCCGCCAGCTCGTCCATCGTCATGATCTCGTCGCGTTTGGCCGCCATAGGCTGCTCCAAGCACCCCGTTTGAGTCGGTCGCGGATCGCCCACTTATCACGGCGACTATTATCTGTATTTCACTGGTGCTCACAAGTGGAAACTGCTGAGCTCGGCGAATCTGCTGGACGCGGGGAGGTGTGGCGGATAGACTGGCTGGCGCTTCGGAAAAGCCTGGCGGGCGGCCCGGCCGTGCTCATGCTGAGAGTCGTTCGGCTAGGGTTGCTTTTGCCGATCGCTCAACCCCCATGTTATCGCTCGAAACCCGAGCGTTTTACGAACTCGGCATCTCTGATTCAACAGCTTGCCAGCCAACGCCGAAAACATGGTTAACAAGAGGGTTGCTCTCGATCTTGAAAGGCAGCCGCGCCCTCCAGCCTCGGCGTTTTGCTCAGTTCCTGCTGCCTAAGCGAGCCCGTCAGAACACGATTCCCGTGATGGTTTCAAGAAAGACCACCAGTTGCTGATCATTCTGCCACAGGGGATGCGCCCGCATCGCCAGCACGCCGGGCGCGGTGGCACTGGCGAAATCCGAGCACACCAGATCGACGCAGGACTGCACCTGGGCGTCGGACGAGAAACGGCGTCGGTTCGCCTGGACCTGATCTCGCTCCGGTTCGGTCAACATGGCCACGATGCGAAACACGTCCAGCGCGTGATGACGGCCCAGATCTTTGTCCGGGTCGTTCCGCCGGTCGCGGTACGCGGTGAGTTTCATCAAGAGGTAACTGAACGGATCGGGGATCATGACCGGCGCGGCAAAGGCCTGGCCGTTCGAGAGCGTGCCAGTGATCTGGATCACCAGCGGCGCTTCCGTCAGCGTCAACGCGCCATCGGTGGGGTGTGCGTGGAGTTTGGGACGATCCGCCGCCGTGGGCCCGGCCCGGCGGATGTCGGCGTTGATGGCGGGGAAATTCTTGAGCACGTTGAGCTGCGCGGTCAACAGATCGATCTTGACGAACTGCGTGGCGGTGATGGTCCGGACAAACTGCAGGTACTCCGAACCCTTGATGACTTGGTAATCGAGCTTGTCCAGCGCAGCGCGGAGCGCGGTCATGGAGCGTGCGTCCGCGACGAGTTCGGCCGACAGCATCAGGTCCAAATCCTGTGTCGCTCGTGGCGCTGGCCACAATTCCGCGCCGATCAAGGTGCGCACGCCTGCGCCCGCCAGATGCAGTTGTTTCAGGTAAAGGCCGTAGCCCCCGCCCAGAAGGAGGCCATTGGCATCGTTACCCAACGCGTGCAGCAGATCGAGGAGGCTGGTTCGCAAGAGGCTGTCGTTCATGTGGCGGCCCCCGTCTGGCTCAAGATGGCGCTACGAATCTGCCCAGCGACTTCCTTCTGTCGCTTGTCGCCGCTGGCCATTTCCAGGTAGGCCTGGATCGGCGAAGCCGCTAGGTTTGGCCGGGGATCGAAGTAGACCAGTTGGTCCTCGGTTTGGATCAGCCGCAGGTTAGCGAACGCACGGGTCTCTTTGGCTTCCGCACCCAGGCGATCCAGCAGCGCTGTAGGGGTCGCGCGGCAGTAGCAGGAGATGAGTGGTTCACCGGCCCATGCTGCATATTCGACCGCCGAGGCTTCGCCGGTGCGCACGACACCGCCGTCGCTGGCGATCCCCTGCAATCGCGCCAGCAACTCGGGGGCGGGAAGAGCGACCTTTCCAATCCATGTGTCTTGCGTCTTCGGCGGCTGGTAGGCCCCCAACAGACCATCGAGCAAGCGTTCGGGCTGGATTACCCGCACGGCATTGCGGTTAGGACGCTCGATGACCAAATCCGCTTCGAGCCGCTGGAGAACCTTGGAAACCATGCCCAACGTCAGCGAGCCCCCCCGTAACTTAATGCCTTCACGAATGTCACCCACCGCCTCGAACCGGCGCTCCAGCAGCAGCACACGCGCCACCAGTGAACCATCGCCTCGGTAGGCCGAGCGAATGGGGGATCTGTCGGGATATTTGTTGGGGTTGCCAGTCTTATAAAAGAAAAACTCTCCGGGGACCTCGATAGCGGCGTTGCCGCTGAAATCGATGGCGCTGATCCCGGCATCGAGCAACTGGTCGAGTTTCTCGCGGCTGAAGTAGGGCGCGACGATCATGGGGCGGCCCTCGACCGACTCGCGAACGTATTGCCGAATCTGCTCGATGGCCAACTTCAGCGTCAACGGCTTGGCGTCGCGCTTGAGCTCGGCCAGGAAGCGATAAGAGCGCCCGCGCCACCCCACGTCAAGGAGGGCGTCCGCGCCTGAGACGCGCTGGCTGGCCAAAACCCGTATCTCCAAGGGCGGAACCGCCACGCGGCCGTCCCGGAGCATTCTGTCGAAGTTGATCTCTGTCATTTTCCTCATATCGGAATTTTCCGACTACGGAAACTAGTCTATTTCAGGAAACTTGGTGTGTCGAGGTTTTCCCATTATTGGCCACTTTCCGTCGTCGGAAAACATCCGCATCGAGGAAACTACGCCATTAAAACCCGCAAAAACCGGGGACGAGATGCTCATGCTGAGAGTCGCTCGGCTAGGGTTGCCCCTGCGGAGCTTGAATCCAAACGGGGAATTTCCCCGCTGATCCAGTTAACGGAAAGCCCCGGAGCGAGAGCCGCCGGGGCTTTTTCGTAACCCGTTGAAACCAAACGGTTATGGCCGAACACGAACG
>Ga0101944_10005691_pt1 | contig 13865 bp, 13 predicted proteins | sample DewCreD2012metaG_FD_75245 | JGI IMG/M metagenome (GOLD analysis project Ga0101944, IMG submission 75245) | Hot spring sediment bacterial and archeal communities from British Columbia, Canada, to study Microbial Dark Matter (Phase II) - Dewar... ... | reverse complement strand
CCAGGCTCCCGCTGAGCAGAATCGCCCAGAGACTTTGCCGGAAGAACTTCTGGCGGGTCTTGTCCAGTTCCGGACAGAAGCACTGCAGAAACCGCCGCAGATCGCGACGGCGGTTGCGGCAGAGGGCATCCTTGCCCAGCATCCGTAGCTCACCTCCAATCGGGCAAATCGTGTGTACCCCCACAACAATTCGCTCGGAGGTGCCGCTTTATCAAGTCCTTGCATGATCGTCCCAAAACGGGTAGTCGCGTCCAAATGAAGAAAAGCAGGAAGAAAAAGGGTCCGTGGCAGGCTCGTCGCTGGGTGAAGGACCCCACGGCGATAATGAGGATGTTCCGAGCGTCGGTGTCCGCGCGGAGCCTGGGCACGGGCGAGGACGCCCGTCCTACGGGGTCCGCCCCCGCCATCCGGGACCGCCGGTCACGGAAAGTGCCACGCACGCTGCAACCGAGTAATCGACTCATACCCAGACAGCGTGCCTCCCGGCATATCGGGAGTCAGCTTTGGCCGAAAGTGGGCCGGAAGAGACCGCTATGGAGCCATCTGCATGAACTCGATGCGGTGATGGGCGTCAGGATGGCGAGCGGAGGGTCCGGCGACGAGCACAACGTGCCGGCCCGCAACCTGCTCTTGCGCCATCCACTGTTGGGCGAAACCCTGCCAGTTCTCAGGCTCGTCCCGCATGGGCACCGGATGGACGCCGTAGGAAAACGCCAGTCCCTGGCAAACGGCAGGGTCGGGGCTGACGGCCACCACCCAGACACAAGGCTTGAAGCGGGCAATCATGCGGGCCGTTGTTCCGCTGCGCGTGGGGACCAGGGCCAGGTCGGTGGGAACGGACTCCAGGGCATGCTCGACCACACAGGCGATCGCCTCGGCAACGCTGGCAGGTTTATGCTGATGAAAGGCGGCCCGCAGATCGTTCAGCCGCGTGGCCGGCCGCTGCGATTCAGTGGCGGCGGCGATGCTCACAAGCATCTTCACCGCCTCGACGGGATACCGCCCCATAGCCGACTCTCCCGAGAGCATGACGCAGTCGGTGCCGTCGAGGATTGCGTTCGCCACGTCGGTGGCCTCGGCACGGGTGGGCAGCCGGCTGGAGACCATCGATTCGAGCATCTGGGTGGCGGTAATCACCGGCTTGCCGGCAAGCGTGGCGGCGGCGATGAGCCGCTTCTGCACAAGGGCGATTTCCTGGATAGGAACCTCGACTCCCAGGTCCCCGCGGGCAACCATGATCCCGTCGGCAGCGGCGAGGATTTGGTCAAAATGCGCCAGAGCGCCGGCCCGTTCGATCTTGGCGATGATGAAGGGAACGCGGCCAATGCCGGCCGCCGCCTCGCGCACGGCGCGGACGTCCCGGTCCGTCTCCACGAACGACTGGCTTACCGCATCGACACCGTGTTGCAGGGCGAATTCCAGGCACGCTCGGTCGTGCTCGGTGAAGGCGCTAATGCCCAGATCAATCCCGGGCAGGTTCAGTCCTTTCCGGGAGCGCAGCTCACCGCCGACGGCGACGACGCAATGCACGTCATTTTCGGAGACGCCTTCGACAACCAACTGCACGAGGCCGTCGTTGAGAAACAGTCGATCGCCCTTCTTCACGACGCGCGGCAGGCGATCGAAACTCACGGAGACTCGCCTGCCATTGCCCACGATCGGTTCAGTGGTGAGGGTGAACGGATCATTGGACCTCAGGAAGACCGGCTCGGGATCGATCCGGCCGATCCGCATTTTTGGGCCGGGCAGGTCGGCCATGATCGCCACGCGGCGTCCGGTGGCAATCTCGGCGGAGCGAATTCGAGCGATGCGCTGGGCGTGGCCGGCGAAATCCCCGTGGGAGAAATTGAGCCGAGCAATGTTCACCCCGGCCAGCAGAAGACTCTGGAGCACCTCGGGGGATTCGGATGCCGGCCCAATGGTGGCGATGATCTTGGTCTTGTGGTCAGGCAGTGGCATAAGGCTCCCATCATAAGTGACAAGCCGGCGGCGTGTCTCCAGAGCGATTGCCGGCCTTTTCAAAATCGCGGATCTGGTTCCAATGGGAACATCTCGTGGATCGTCACAGCACAGGCGGATCGTCGGCGAGAATCACCACTGCCTGGCGGCGCACACATCCCCCCTGCTCGCCCGGCACTGCCGCCTGTAACCTTTCCGTCCTGGATCGCTCTATGGAAACAGGCGGATCAGTTGAACAAACAGGAGAACGATCCATGAGCCAGTTGACGAATGGCACAGACAACGCCCCCGCAAGAGGTGGTTTCCTCACCAAGAGCCGGTGGAACCCTTACCTGGTGGGAGTCGGCATCGGTATCCTGAGTTGGGCGGCCTTTGCCGTGTCGGGACATCCGATCGGCATGTCAACCAGCCTTTCAGCCGCATCGGGCGCGTGCGCCTTGCCCTTCCTGGGCGCCGATGGGGTGGCAAAGAACGCCTACTGGGCCAAGACATCGCCCAAGTGGGACTACGGCATGCTGTTTCTTGTCAGCACGGCCGCCGGCGCGCTGGTCAGCTCCCTGGTGAGCCGGAGTTTCAAATTGGAAACCGTGCCGGAGGTGTGGCGGGAGCGATACGGGGCCAGCCCGGCCAAGCGGCTGCTGGCCGCATTCGCGGGCGGCGTGATCATCCTTTACGGGGCACGCATGGCCGGCGGCTGCACGTCGGGCCACGGCATATCGGGCTCGTTACAGCTTGCCTTGTCAAGCTGGGTGTTTTTCGTGGTGATGTTCGTGTCGGGGATCGTAACCGCCGGCGTGATGTTCGGATTTGGGCGTGCATCCAGGTAACACAGATGGCGGCCGAGGCTGCCTTCACGGAGTGAATATCATGTTTCCATTGACCGGGACGGCGTTGCTGACAAGCGGAGCGGTATTCGGGTTTATTTTCGGCCTGCTGCTGCACCGCGGCGGCGTGACGAACTACAACGTGATCGTCAACCAGTTCCGCCTGCGGGACTTCACGGTTCTGAAGATCATGTTTACTGCGGTGATCGTGGGCGGCGTCGGCGTGCTGGCGCTGAAGAGCATGGGCTACGCGCAATACAATGTGAAGCCCGCGGAGATGCTGGGAGTGACACTTGGCGCATTGCTCTTTGGCATCGGCATGGTGGTCTACGGCTATTGCCCGGGCACGGGGATTGCGGCGGTCGCGACCGGTTCGGTGCATGCCCTTGTGGGCCTGCTGGGCATGCTTGTCGGCGGCGTGCTCTATGCCTTGAGTTCCCCCTGGGTGAAGGCCAATATTCTCAGCGTTGCCGACCTGGGCAAGAAGCGACTGCCGGACCTGACGCACGTGCCCGACTGGGCCTGGTTCCTGATCCTGGCGGCGGTGGCCGCGGTGATTTTCTACCTGATAGAGCGCAACGAACGCAGCAAAGCCGCCCAATAATCCGCCTGCAATAGACCTCCAATCGCATCTTTCGCCCCCGCGCCGAGTTCCATCGGCGCGGGCCTTTTCATGCGCCGAAGCGCCGAACTTTTCGGCATCGCCGGCGCAATCGCTACAACCCGCCGGTTGCACAAACGATCACCGGGTCCGCTTTGGCAAGCCCCTTAAGTTGCTCATCTTCCGGCTCGAAACGTATATCGAGGTTGCGTTGTCGCCAAAATGGGAAATGGCCGGGTTATAGGAGCTCGTATGGGCGCTGCCCCCAATGCCACGAAGTTCAGGCTCGGGCGGGCATGTACTGCGCAGATGGAGCCGCTGGAATTCCGGCGGCACCTGTCGGCCGTCGTCAAGAACGGCACGCTGTCGATCATCGGAACGCCCGGCAACGACGCCATCAGCGTCTTCCGCAATGCATCGGGCATCACCGTCGTTCACAACAAGAAGGCGCAGCTCTTTCCGGCGGCGATGCGCATCCAGCGGGTGCGAATCGACGGGGGCGCGGGCAACGACACGATTGTCATCTCGCAGAAGAACGTCCCCTTCCTGTATCCGGCCACATTGCTGGGAGGCAGCGGCAACGACACGCTGGTCGGCGCCGGCGGCAAGGACCTGATTCGCGGGGGGACCGGCGCGGATCTTCTGCTGGGAGCAACCAACGACGATACGCTGCACGGCGACGCCGGCAACGACCGGCTCGACGGGGGCGACGGCAATGACCAGCTCTGGGGCGAGGGCGGCAACGACTCGATCCGCGGCGGAAACGGGAACGACTCGATCCGCGGCGGAGCCGACAACGACACGCTGCTGGGACACGCCGGCAACGACACCCTCTCCGGCGAACTGGGAGATGACAAACTGTCTGGCGGCGACGGAATCGACCTGCTGGATGGCGGCGATGGCCAGGACTTGCTGGTCGGGGATGACGCGACGGGCTTCAATGACCGGCTGCTCGGCGGTGCCGGAGATGACACGATTCGCGGTGGCGCGGGCAACGACTCGATCCGGGGCGGCGATGGCAACGACGCGCTGTATGGCGGCCTTGGCGAGGACACCCTCCTGGGCGAAGCGGGCGATGATCTGCTGTTCGGGGAGGCCGGAAACGACCTGCTTTCCGGCTGGATCGGGAACGACTCCATCGACGGCGGGGACGGGGATGATCTGCTCGACGGCCATGCCGGCGACGACTGGCTGGCCGGCGGCCTGGGCAACGACACGCTGCACGGCCACGAAGGCAACGACGAGATGTACGGCAACCGGCCCGACGCCCCGACAACGGCGGAAGCGGACGATGACATGCTCTACGGCGGCAGCGGCAATGATCTCCTGGACGGTAATCACGGGGACGATCTGCTGCTGGGCGAGGCGGGCAACGACACGATTCGCGGCGGCGACGGGTGGGACGACATCTCCGGCGGAGAAGGAGATGACTCGATCGAGGGCGGCGAAGGCGCGGACTACTGCTTCGGCGAGGCGGGCATGGACACGATCGACGGCGGCGCCGGCAACGACTACATCGACGGCGGGGCCGACGCGGACCTGCTGCGCGGCGGCGACGGCAACGACACCATCCACGGAGACCTGGGCAACGACACCATCGACGGCGGGAACGGGGACGATGACCTCTACGGCGAGGACGGGGACGATCTGCTCACCGGCGGCGCAGGCGCCGACCGGTTCCATGTGGCCAGCCTGCTTGAGGTCGTGGATCGCACCGGCGAGGATGTCCTGGAGAGTTGATCGGCATCAGCAGCAGTCCATGAACGCATCCACCTTGGCGCGGATGGCGTTTTCCGAACCGGCGACACTCAGGACATCGCACTCGCTGCCGAGGATGAAGGGATGTCCGACCTGTTTCATCTTTTCGACCAGTTCCGCCGCCATGCGCACGACATCCTCCCGGCTGACCAGTTCATCGGAATAGAACCGCTTGGAGGGCAGATTCCCATAGAGGATGATGTCCTTGTCAACCAGGCTCGCATCCTCCCACAGCCTGCGAGAACTGCCGAGGCTGAGAATCACCGGCCGCAGGCTCGAGAACCGCTGCACCATCGCGTCGATGAGCTCGCCGCAGCAGTGGAAGATCAGATCAACCCCCAGTTCCCTCATGCGTTCAGCGGCGCGGCGGTCGGCGGCGATGGCATAGCGGTCGAAGATGTCGCTGCCGGCCTCAATCTGCCTGGGCGAGAAGAAGACCTTGTTGGCCGCGGGCTCGGCCATGAGGATCGCCCTGGCGCCGGCCTCCGCCTGCAGCTCGATGGACTGGATCACCACGCGCGTGGACATCTCCAGAACGCGCTCAAGGGCGGCCACTTCCGGGTCATCGGCCGCCGTGACGCCGGAACCGGCCAGGAACACGGGGGTGATCGGGTCGGCCAGCAACTTGGTGGTCAGGGAAAACGGGCCGATCACCATGCCCACGGGAAACAGGTCGGTGCGGGTCGCAATGTGGCGGATCGCATCGACCGTGGCGGCCAGTCGCGGCGTCAACTGGCCGCGGGAACGGAGCTTCTCAAGCTGGCCGTCATCCGGACACCCCGGGAACTGGTAGGTTTCGGCCTGGGATTCGGGAATGCCCAGCCGTTGCAGCATCCAGTGCTTTTCGATCACCAGGTCCATCAGCGGCACGGCCAAAGGGGTGCGATAGCGCCGGGCGGCCTGCTCAACAACCTGGCCCAGGCGGCGGCCGTCCAGAAGGATGGCCTCGTGGTCGGGCTTCTCGCGTAGAACCAGGTCGGCGCCGATCGGAAAGCGGACGCCGCCGGTGGCCAGTTGCAGGTAATACGAACGGTCCATTCCTTTAGCTCCAGATCAACTGCACGACGATGTAGCCGGCGTAGATCGCAAGCAGGGGCCAGCCGATGCCCTTTGGAAATCGTCCCCTGCGAGTGCCGTGCACGATGAAGGCGCTGAATAGCAGGATCACCAGCAGCATCGTGGGCAAATGCAGCCAGAGGAACATGGCCGGGGAGCGTGCGCTGGCGTCCAGCAGCGGCAGCGGCGCCACCGCGGCGGCCGCGCCCGTCACCCACACGATGTTCAGCACGTTGGCGCCGATGACGTTGCCCACCAGCATCTCCCCGTGACCCTTGTAGACGCTCGTCAACGACACCACCAGTTCCGGCAGTGAGGTTCCGATCGCAACGATCGTGGCCGCCACAACCACCTTGGGGACGTGCCAGTGCACCTCGCAGAGAACCGTGATGGCCGCGACAAAAAACCGGCTGGCGATGAGCACGGCCAGCAGCCCGACAACCGAAACGGCAACAAGCGAGACGAACCCCGGTTGCCGGGTTGTCGAATTCGTATCGCCTTCCTCCGCGGGCATGAACGGTTCCCCGGACGGGTGCCGTCTGCCCCAGATGATCGACAGGACCACATACGCGCCCAGTGCCAGCAGCAACAGCACCCCGCGGCTTCGCGCCAGGACGGCGCCTGCGCCGTCGGTCATCCATGCGAGAAAACAGATCGCCGACACCGCCAGGACGGCCAGCAACTGGCAGAGCCCCTGGCGAACCAGCACGTAACGATCCGCCGGCAACCGGGTCATCACGCTCCCCAGGCCGAAAATCAGGGCCGCATTGCAGATGACCGAGCCGATGGCGTTTCCCAGGGCAAGGCCCGCCTGCCCCGACCAGGCGGCCGTCACGGAAACAGCCGTCTCCGGGCTGGTCGTCCCCATTGAGACGATCGTGGCGGCCACGACCACTTTGCTGATGCGCAGGCGATAGGCGATGCCCGCCGCACCGCCAACCAGCCAGTCGGCCCCCTTGATCAACAGCGCCAATGCGGCGACGAGGATGAGCACCAGCAGCCACTGTGGCAGACCCGTGAACCACCATTGGGGAATCAGCGTTTCCATGGAAGCGGGAATCCTACTCGAAGCCGACCCGCGGCAACATCCGCCGACCACGAAACGGAGCCAAGGACTGCGGCCCCTCAATCGTGGCCGCGTCAACTGCCCCCTGCCGCACGCGGCGTCAATCCCCCTGCTGAAGCATACCCCTGGCGGCGAAAACCAGCAGGAACTCCGCCACCAGTGTCAGGACAATCGCCGGCCCCTGGGGAATGAAGCCCCAGTTAAAATGCACGAGCGGTCCGGCCAGCGCGCCGATCAGGCCGACAACAACCGCCATGACGATGACGCGCCGCAGGCGACGACTCAGCAGCAACGCCGTCGCTCCCGGCAGCACGAGCAACCCGGTGACCAGCAGGCTGCCCATCAGCCGCATGCCGAAAACGATGGTCAGGGCCACCAGCAGGATCAGCAGGTGGTGGATCAGGCCGACCCGCACACCGCCGGCGCGGGCCAGGCCGGGATCGAAGGCGTAGGCGAGGATCTCCTTGCCCAGCAGCGCCATCACGGCCAGCACCGCAAGGCAGACGATCACGGCGCCGACCGTGTAGTGCGATGGCATGATCTCCATCCGCCCCAGCAGATAATCGCCCCATTCCGGGGGAGGCTTGCCGTTGCGAAGCTTGAGATGGATGCCATAGGCCACAAAGCCCCATCCCAGCGACGCGACGAGGAAGATGCCGATGGCGGTGTCGGCGTGCACCTGCTCTCGCTGGGTGACCCAGGCAATGCCCACGGCAACCAGCAGTGCAAAGGTAACGGCGCACAGGTAGATCCCGGAAGGCTGGGAGAAGTATGCGACCGAAGGAAACAGCAGGGAGAGAATCCAGGCCGTGCCTGCGCCGCCAAAGCCCGCGTGGGCGATGCCCTCGCCGATGAAGGCCCATCGCCGCAGGACGACGAACACGCTGAGAACCGCGCAGGCGACGCCGATCGCCCCGGCGGTGATCAGCGAATGAGTCAAGGCCGACATCCCCAGTGGAACCAGGCACGGAGGACAGGCGGTGAAACTGCCGATCATGAGCCACCCCCTGTCCCGGCGGCGTCCAGGGCACAACTGAAGAACGTGTGGGCGACATCCGCCGGCATCCGCTCGGCCGTGTCGTGGTAATGAAGGGTGACATTCAGGCAGGCGATGCGGCCGCAGAGCGCGCGGACCACCTGGAGATCGTGGCTGACGAGAATGATGGTCAACGACAACTCCCGCTTCAGATCGGCGAGGAACTCGACGAATCGCTGTCGGCCGGAGTTGTCAATCCCCGTCGTCGGTTCGTCCAGCAGCAGGATGCGAGGCCGCGGGGTCAGGGCGCGGACGATGAACGCCCGTTGCTGCTGACCGCCGGAGATGGATGCAATGGGCCGGTCAGCCATGTCGGCCAGACCGACGCGATCGAGCAGTCGATCAACGAAGTCCAGGTCCTCCGGGGAGCAGGGACGAAGAAGTCCTGTCTTGCCGACCAGGCCCATCCGGGCGACCTGGCGGACACTCACGGGAAAATCACGGGGAACGGCGAGATTCTGGGGCACATAGCCCAGAAGATCGCCGCGGGCGACGGCCTGGGGCGGTTCCAGGCCGTCGATGAGAATCCGGCCGCGGGTGGGACGGTGCAGGCCCAGCAACAGGCGTAGCAGCGTGGTCTTGCCGCCGCCGTTGGGGCCGATGATGCCCAGGGTGCTGCCCGGCTCGACAGGCAGGGTAATCTGCTTGAGGACCAACTGCTGGCCGTAGGCGAAGTCAAGGTTGGCGATGTCAACAATCGGGGACACGATGGGGATTGTAAGGGGCCAAGGCAAAAAGAAAACGAGGATGTCGGCACTGCGGGGAACGCGCTTTGGCTTGAGCGTCCCATAAGTTTCTGCCGATAATGCGACCAGATGTTGGATACCCTGCGCCAATTCCTTCCGGCAGTACCCGAGGACATGGCCACGCCGTTCGGCCTGGCGGGAATCGGCGTGGTTCTGTTGGGGACGATGCTGTGGCTGGCCGGGTCACGGTTCAGCCGGGGGATTCTGACGCTTGCGGCCGTGGCAATCGGGGCGTCGGTGGGCCTTCGACTTCCGGGGTGGTTTGGCTGGCCGGTGCAGAACTGGGCGACGGCGTCGGGCGGGGCGTTGGTGCTGGGGATCGTGGCCTATGCCGTCCACAATTACCTGGTGAAACTGCTCCTGGCGATGCTCCTCGGACTCTGGACGCTGCTGATTTCATGGCAGGCCGCCGGGGGCAAGAGCGACTGGGAAATGCCGCATTGGGGCAGGAAACAGGACATCGTGGACTACGCGCAGGAGGTCTGGAAGGAGTTGCCCCAGCAGTGGCGACTCAGCGGGCCGATCGGCGTCGGGACAGCCCTGGCCGCGGGTCTGTTATTGGGCGTGTTTCTGCCCCGACTGGCAAGCATGCTCTTCCATAGTGTTCTGGGGGTGACACTGGTGGTAATGGGCGGAAGCTACGCGGTGCCGTTGCTGAGGCCCCAATGGGAAGGGATTTTCACCGGAAAGCAGAACACCCAGTTGATCGTCCTTGGGGGCATGGTGGCAGCCGGGGTGCTGGTGCAATGGCTGCTCACGCCGGGGAAGAAGAAGACATCTGCGCCGCCCAGTCCAGAGAAACAGGACCAAAAGCCATCGTCTGGCCGATAAGGGAAGATGGGACGCTCCAGCCGTGTATCGGCGCTATGCTGTCCCTGCGCAGGACAGGTCGAGATCGAGCGTCCGAGGATGACGTATGAACATCGCGATCCTTGCCAGCACGAACAATGGCGTGGCGTTCTCCCCGATCACTTCCTTTCCCCGGCAGGCGGACCTGCTGGGGTGGTGCCAACAGATGGCCGTCGGCACGAGCATCCTGCTGGTTCTGCTGGGGCTGGTGTACATGCTGTACGGGTGGAACATGTTCAAGCCGCTGATCACTGTGAACGCGGCCCTGGTGGGGATCTATGCAGGGGCGCTGTTCGGAAGCCGATATGGCCACGCATTTGTGGGCGGGATGCTGGGCTGCCTCGTCTGCGGATGCTCGACGCTGCCGCTGATGAAGTGGGCGGTGGCCGTGATCGGGGGAATCTGCGGGGCACTTCTGGGAGCGGCCCTCTGGAAGATCGCCGGACAGGACCCGCGCTTTGCATGGGCCGGCGCAATGACGGGACTGGTGGGTTTCGGGCTGCTGTCGTTCATCCTGTTCCGGGGATCGATCATCATGTACACCAGTCTCCAGGGAGCGGTGATGCTGGTGATCGGGATCCTGGGGCTGCTTTTCAAGTACCAGGACGCCGGGCCGCGAATCTCCAGCACGATGAACACGCAGCCGTTCGTGCTGCCGGTGCTGGTATTCATACCGGCCATCCTGGGCCTGATCTATCAGCAGACCAAGGGGGGCACACCGGCGGGCGGTGGCGGTGGCGGCGGCGGGGCGCCGAAGAAATAGACGCGGCAGGACAAGAGAGGCGACCGCAACACCGACCACGCCGGGCCAATCGAACGGTTGGCGGCGTTATTTCACACCCCGGCGCGATGCCGGATTGTCAACTGCCGCGTATCGCGTTGAACATCGCCAGGATGTTCTCAATCGGCGTGTTGCCCTGGATGTTGTGGATCGCATCGAAGACGAATCCGCCGCCGTCGTTGAAGATCTCGATGCGCTGGCGGACTTCGCGGTAGACCTCGTCGGGCTTGCCGAAGGGGAGGGTGTGCTGGGTATCGACCCCGCCGCCCCAGAAGACAAGGTGCTTGCCGAACTCTCGCTTCAGGCGGCGCGGGTCCATGTCGGCGGCCGAGCATTGCACGGGATTCAGGATGTCAAAGCCGGCCTCGATGAAGTCCGGGATCAGGGCGTAGACCGAGCCGCAGGAGTGGATGAAGGTCTTCCACGTTGAGTTCTCGTGGATGAACTTGTTGACCTGGGTGTGGAAGGGCTTGTAGAGCTCGCGGTAGGCGCCCGGTGAAACAAACGGGCCGCGCTGCGTGCCGAAATCGGTGCCGGTCAGAAAGGCGGCCTGGACGTGGCTGCCAAATAGATCAATCAGGCGCTTGATGTTCTGGAGGGCGATCTGGCACTGCCTCTCGAAGATCTTCAGCACGTAATCCTTTCGGGCGGCGGTGGAAATGTACCATTCCTCGACGTCGCGGATGCCGCGGGGGTGCTTGAGCCATGGGGCGGGGACCAGGGCAATGTCGCCGAAGGCGGCGCCGGGGACTGTAAGCATCAGGCCAAATTCGGTGGAGCGGGCGCGCTCCAGGGCATTGCGGTAATAGGACAGGTCCGCCTCGGAGAGCGGGCCGAATTCCTGGAGATTGTCCTCGACGTTGAGGTGATCGTCGTCGATGGGGTCCTGGCGGATGATCGAGTCGAAGAAGTAGCCGCCTTTGGGCATGTGGCCGGAGGGAGGGACGGAGGTGTCGCCTTCGGGATGGATCAGCCAGTCGCCCGCGTCATTGCAGGTGATGTTGAAGCCGCCCGGGACCAGCACGGGGGTTCCGTCAAACAGGGCAAGGGGCTTCCAATCGGTGTTCTCGAAGCCAAACAGGGTCTTGCGCGGCGGGATGCCAAGCACATCGATGCCCAGGGCGATGCGCAGTTCGTCATCCACCTCGCCGAGCATCTGGTAGGGTTCGGTGACCTTGACCCGGAATGGGGAATCTCCAAGTATGGAGCGGCGGAGGCGCGTGAGGGCGGAGACGTGAATACCCGTGACCGCGGTGGAGCCGAGGTCCACGCAGACGCGGTCGGGCTGCTGGTGGTTGAGGGTGGCGGCCAGACGCTGGCGGGATGTCATGGAAGCCTCCGATTCTTTACGCAATCCCGGCCGCATCTTAATCTATGCCGCCTTGGTTGACGAGAAGGCACAGGAAACCCGAAGTCCGAAACGCGAAGTCCAACTCAAACCTGAAATCCCAATGAACAAGATCGCATTGTGGCGGATATGCACGGCGGCGGTGATTGCAGTCCCCTGGGGGCTGGCGGTGGCACAAACGACACTGCCGATGACGCGGCCCGCGGAGCCGGCATCCCCCCCGCCTGCTCCGCCGCCGGTGAAGGCGACCGAATTGGGCATCATTCCCAACTCGCCCGACGACCAGACGGCCGTGATACAGAAGTTCCTCGAGGCCGTCGCCATTCGCGGCGGCGGCGAGGCTCGGCTGGAGCCGGGGCAGTATGTGATCCGCGGAAGCATCACGGTGCCGACGGGCGTGACGCTGCGCGGGGCATGGGAGCAGCCGCATCATGGCATCCTCACGCGCGGAACGGTGTTGATGGCGTACGGCGGGCGGGGGACGGAAGAGGGACCGGCGCTGATCGAGCTGAACACCTCCAGCGGCGTGAAGGGAATCACGGTCTGCTATCCGGAACAGACGCTGGCGGACATCAAGCCCTATCCGTGGGCGATTCACGGCCAGGGAATGCACAGCGTCGTTGAGGATGTCACGCTGGTCAACGCCTACAACGGCATTGTCATCGGGCCGCAATGGAACGAATCGCACCTGATCCGCAACGTGTACGGATGCGTGCTGCGGCGCGGAGTGCTGATCGACGGGACGACCGACATCGGGCGCCTGGAAAACGTGCATTTCAACCCGCACCTCTGGGCGCGCAGCGGCCATGCGGGGATCCCGGCGGACGCCAAGCCGAACCCTGACCTGGCCGTGGCCGCGTACATGCAGGAACACCTGGAGGCGTTCATCTTCGGCCGGACGGATTGGCAAAGCGCCAAGGACTGCTTCGTGTTCGCGGCGAAGGTGGGGTATCGTTTTGTGACGACGCCCAACGGCTCGTGCAACGGACAGTTCATCGGGATCGGCGCGGACATGAGCCAGTACGCGGTGGTGGCGGATGCCGCGCAGGGGCCGGGAATACTGATCAGCAGCGCGCAGTTTGTGTGCGGGGTGTTGCAGGGGAAGGCCGCGCCGCGGATTGGCGTGGTCACCGGATCGGCGTTCAAATCGACGCTGCAACTCAGCAATTGCAGTTTCTGGGGGGATTTCGACAGCTTCGTGAGAGCCGAGGGACCGGGGCGGATATCGATCGACCAGGCGCGCATGGACAACAGCGGCGCGGCGGGAATCGAGATCATTGCGGGACGGGCGACGATCCGGGACGTCTGGTTTGAGAAGGCCAGGGCACCGCACATCGTGCTCAGAAAGGATGTGAAGAAGGCGGTGGTGGAGGGGAATTTCGCGGAGGGTGGCGTGCAGATCGTGAACGAGGCGGGAGCGGCGGCGGTGATCCAGAACAACGAGTAGCGGTGCTACAGCCACATGAGCACGACCGCCACCGCCAGAAGCAGGACGACGCCCATCATGCAGCCGCTCTTCTGCGGGGCGGTGAACTTCTCGGGGGAGGACTGGCGCAGTTCGGACTCGCGGGCCTCCACAACCTGCTTGGCGCCGGCCAGATCGCAGCCGGTGAGACCACGGAGTTCCTTGATGGCCTGAATCTTCCGCCCGGCAAAGATGTGAGATTCGATCTGCCGGCGTTGCTCAGGGGTGAGTTCGGACATTGGAACAGGTTAAACGATGGGTGCGTGGCATGTTATGCGGCTCCCCGCAGAAGCTGGCCACACAACCAGTAGTGGTCCCATCGTCCATCCTGACTCAGGTTCAGCGCCCGTAACGCCAGGATCGATTCCGCTCCGTC
>Ga0101944_10005690_pt1 | contig 13865 bp, 11 predicted proteins | sample DewCreD2012metaG_FD_75245 | JGI IMG/M metagenome (GOLD analysis project Ga0101944, IMG submission 75245) | Hot spring sediment bacterial and archeal communities from British Columbia, Canada, to study Microbial Dark Matter (Phase II) - Dewar... ... | reverse complement strand
ATATTAACTCTCCTTTCATGTTTACCTTTATAAGCTGATCGGGTGATATATCGCCTTTGCTCATGCCTGTTGGCGTTGCTAATATCTCCTTATCTGAGATTCTTATGCTGACATTACCATCATTGGATGCCACAAATCCCTTTTGATACATTCTCCTGCATACTTCTACTAAATCTCGCCTATACTGACTTTCAAGATTTATATTCATAAATTACGTTCTCATTGATAAAAAGTTATAATAGTAAATTATTGTTTAGTGTTATAACATAACTGATCTAGGAAAGTCAAGCATAAAAGTTTAGCATAATTTATTTCCAACGAACAAGTATAGCCTCACGACAGAATAATTTTACTGCAAGACGTAAAACTGCTAAATCTAATAAACATAAGACAAACGACAAAATTAATAATAATATGGGTGTAAAAGAAATTAAACCAATTATTTGAGTTGCTACTATTGCAAGAACAGGTAAAACTATTATAAGAGCGACATTCTGTGCGCTTTTTGCATCACTTGCCTTTGATGACGAAATAACGCCAAGCATAAAACTCAAAACACTTATGGCAGGAACTAAAAATATAAGTGATATTAGCCATATAGATATAAGCTGTGTGCTTTGCAGACAGGCTTCAACAACTGCTTTTGACACAAGAAAGGCTATGCCAATAAGAAAGACAACAGCGCAGACCCAAGACATTATTATAGCAGGTATCGCACCCGAAAGAGCCTTTGCTAAAAGCAATTCCCATGTCCTCACTGGCGTAGCAAGCAATGGCTCGAGAGTGCCTGTCTGCTTTTCTTCTACAATGCTGAATGTTGCAAGGCTTATTGCTATCATCGTTGGTATTAATAGCAGATAATATGGGAACTGACTCACAAGAAGCAAATGGAATCTATCCGAAAGCGACAAAGAGGTTATCTCAGACGAAATCATTCCCTGAAGGTTTGCCATAGACCTTTGAATCATGGCGTTTGATGTTATGTCCTCAAAGGAATTTGCGCCAACAAATGTCTTAACTGCAAATATTATTCCTAACACCTGACCAACTATAAGCAATGGAAGAAGCGTCACAACAAGAGTATTATTAACGCTTTTAAAGGTCAATTCCCATTCTTTTTTAAGGACGTTTTTTATACGTTTAAGAGTCATATTTTCCATATTTCATTACAAATTCATGATAATGCAAGTAATTTTTTACTGGAATATCGGGACCAATAGAATGCGCACCGATAGCAACTCCGCCGTCTTTTGCACATTCTACGATTTCGCCTGCCTGAGCCTCGATTTCGGCAAATGTGCCTCTTGGCAAAACATGGGAGTTGCACATTCCGCCGATATAAGCCAGCTTTTTGCCATACTTTGCTTTTAATCTTGGTATATTTAATCCTGCCTTCGGTTCAACGGGATTGAGTGCATCTATGCCAGCATCAATTAGCATATCTAGCAATGGCTCAACATTTCCGTCACTATGAAGGCAGACTTTTTCTGCACCTGCGGATTTGAAGGATTTAACCATGTGCCTGTATCCCGGAAGGAATATCTTTTCAAATGACTTTGGGGACATCAAGGGCTGAAGATTGCTTCCCATATCATCATATATAAATACGCCTGTATCATATAGATCGCCTCTACGGAGAGATTCCTTGCCTATCTCTGCAATATGCTCTGCGACTCTCCAAGCCAAAGCCTGTGCAAATTCAGGATCACCACCTATATCAAAAAGGAAATTCGTTTTTCCTCTAACATGCGCAGACCTCAAAAAAGGTCCTCCTGTTTTGCAGAAAATACAACGCCTGTCTTTTTTGAATCTCTCAGGATCAAAGCCACCATAACGGAAATCAAGGTAAGGTGAATCAAATTCTATCTTATCAAGATCGCTTTTATCTTTGATTATAGTGTCAAGTTCCTCATAAAAAAAGCTATTGGGGCGTGTGCGGATAATACTCCCCCAGCTATTTTGCGATATTGTGCCTGTGGAATCCTGTGATATTGTCCTTGCACGTGTCGGAAAAGCGGTTTCATCAGCGACAACGATAGCAATATCTATGCAGAAATAATCATCAAGGCTTATGCCTGATGGGATATTCAATTCTTTGTAACATTTTTCTGCAAACTCCGACCAAAAGCCATCAAATTTGGGTATTCTATCAGGTGGCTTGTGATCTAATGCTGTCATTACTCGTTCTTTTGATGTCATGTTTGGGTTTCCTTAAAAATTATTGATGCAACTTTCATTACCAATTCTCAACTTTCAGGTCTTTAATGCCGTTAAGTTGAAGAAGGTCGCTATCTGCCGAAACCAAAATTAGACGATACTGTATCGCTGTTGCTGCAATCCACAAGTCATTGTCTTTGAATCCCAATGATTCAAATTTTACATTTCTGCGCTTATTTCTATCTTTTGGACCAAAGTAATTCAAAATATCTGCTTTTATTTCGGCAAAAATATCAGCAGTAACTTTGTTTACGGGCAATAGTGATATAATATCAAAGAGCTTTTCGACCAAGGATAGGTTCTCATTTATTTGCTCAGATTTATAAACACCATATAGCAATTCTCCTCGAACGACTACGCTTGTTGATAGCTGTTCAGCCCCTAAATCTCGGAATTTAGACACAGTATTCTCAAATCCAAATAAGTAGCCCAGACAGTGAGTTGTGTCCAGCAAATACATATTAAAACTCCGTGTCTCTTTGTGATTCTTCAATAGTTTTTAAAATTGCTTCGTATTCTTCCCTTGGACCTATCCATTTCCCAGCTAGGTTTAATAGCTCTTTCGTTCTATTATTATCATTTATACTATCTTTCCGATGACCATTTATATATTCTTGAAAACTACTATCAGAAATTCTTAGCACTTTGCCAAACCTTACTGCACTAAGCTTGCCAGAACGTATTAACCGTCTTATACTTTCCTTATGTAGTTTTGTTTTCTCTGCAATTTCCTCTACTGTATACCAGTTTTCATTTATGGCACTCATGATAACACCTCCTCAATCATATTATACCATTAATGACTACTATATACAATTATTAAAAACATCACATTTTAATATTACCCCATGCGACAGCAAGCTTATCCTTAGAATCAACAGCACTTGGTTTTATACCCGGACCATTTATATCAAAATCATCAACAGCCATCTTTGCATTCCAAACCCTAACGCCAACCATGCCTGTTGCCAACTGATTATCTTCCCATACTCCCATATCTTCACCATCAAGAAAGAACTGGAATTTTTTCCCCTGAATAACAAGTTTGAATTTATATTCTACACCGATTTTTGTCTTAAAATCTATCGGATTTATAGGAGCCCCGCCATTCATCCATGCCCCGTTAATACAACCACAATAACCAACCCTCTGATCCATTCTTACGCTGATAACATAAAACATTTTGCCATCAGCCAATCGCCATACAAGACCGATATTATCCGCAGAGCCTTCCAGCATTGTTGCTTTGCAGGTAACAACGCAATCTGTCCATGTCATATCACCAACAACTGCTATTGCGTCTGTGGCATCTGTTTTCTCAATTATATACTTACCTTTTTCAATATAACCTTTTCCCGCAAAGATTTTCCAGTCATCTGCCTGACTCGCCTTCTCAAAATCATAAAAAAGACCAAATGCGGATTGTATAGAAATTAAAAACACTGCAAAGACAATAGATAGCTTTTTCATTTGTCCATCTCCTTATGTTTGATCAAATGCCCAAGACTTTGGCATGGAATCTGATCGCTTCTTGTATGTGAATATCCCAATAAGCCCAGTTATGATCTCCGGGAAATTCCTCATATTCATGCGGTATATTTAGCTTATTGAGATGCTGATGGAATTCTCTGTTATCTTCCAATAAGAAGTCATCAAAGCCGCAATCTATACGTATAGCAGGTAGTTTGCCTTTGTCAATCTTTTCAACAATTGCCCAAAGGTCGTCTTTACCGCCTGTGGGATATTCGCCATATATAAGACGCATTTCAGAGGCTAATTCATCTCTGAATGGATTATGTCCTGCGGAAACTCCTCCAGAATGGCTAGCTGTGCTACAAAACATATCAGGAAACTTCAGGGCTAGTTTTAGCGCACCATATCCGCCCATACTTAAACCACTAATAACACGCCCAGACCTTTCAGCTTTTGTATTGAAATGTGTATCAACAAAGCTGATAACATCGTTTATTATATGCGCTTCATGGGCAGGTCCATTTACCGCATCACAATAAAAACTCCTTCCACCATCGGGCATTACAACAGCCAAAGGCAATCCGCTGACATATCTCTCTATGCTTGTTCTGCGAGTCCAGATAGTATGATCATCAGATAAGCCATGCAATAGATACATAACCGCATAAGGCTCTTTTGTTCCATCTGGAAGAATAACTTGCATAGAACAAGCCTTTTGCAATGACGCACTATGATAATTTACATTCAAAAAAGCCATATATTTTCCCTCCACAAATATTATTAGGCATCATAACGGCGTATATAAATTTCGTCGATAGTTGCTCGTTCGTGCATAGTCAAGAGCATCATAACAGCATGGGCAATATCCTCAGGGCGCATCCAATCTGATCTATCTGTTTCTGGTCTCGCATCTGCGGTCAATTTCGTATCAACTCCGCCAGGGCATATAGCATGAACTCTTATATTATATGGTTTTAACTCAAGACTCAAAGCCCTTGACAAACCAAGCATACCATGTTTCGAGGCAACATAAGCCATTTGATTAACATAAGCCTTTTGAGATGCGCTTGAACATATATTGACAATCGTCCCTGAACCCTGACCGATCATGACTTTTGCAACTCTCTGTGAACAAAGAAAAGCCCCACGCATGTTGACAGCCATAGTGATATCCCAATCATTCTGAGTTAATTCAAGGAAAGGCTTAAATATTGCGATCCCTGCATTATTGACGAGTATATCAATACGTCCAAATGTCTCAAAAGTTTTCTCTATAATATAGTCAACATCATTAGAGTCTGATATATCTCCAGTAATTGCCAAGCCCTTTGCGTCAAACATACCTATTTCGCTAACAACTCTGTCCAGTTCTTCTTGAGTTCTCGAAACAACAGCGACATCACATCCTGCTTCAGCTATTGAAAGTGCAATTGCGCGACCAATACCACGTCCTCCACCCGTTACAATTGCCTTTTTGCCCTTGAGTAATTTCATTAAGTAACTCCTCGTTAATTTTTTAGATTATGCTGTAATGGCAATAAAAGATAAAGATTAATTCCCTAAAGTAATAACATGATGTTAAATCTTTTCAGGTGTCAATATGATAGTTTCACCAGCGCGTGTCGGTAATTCTATAATTTCATCTGAAAAGACCTCCTCAACATCTGATTTTCCTCGTTTTACAATAACAGCTTTGGCGATATTATTGTAAAGCCTAAGATGAGAACCTTTCTCACTATAAATCTTCACTTTGATTATATTTCTATCTTTCATTTTTGCATCAATCAAAAATGCGCCTTCTGCTCTCATGCCTTTAAATGAAACAGATTTCCACCAAGATGGCACGCCAAAAAAGATTTTTATTGTATTTTTGGCAGTATGCAAAAGCATTTCTTGAACTGCTGTAATACCCGCCATGCCTGCTTCTATCTGCATTATTTCTCCGCCTGTTCGTCCCATGCCCATTATACTAATTCCCGGGTATCTGACATCATGCAGAGTCCCATTGCCTTCATTTGTGAAGAAACGCTTCCATAATTCAATGATGGTTTCGCTTGCCTCACCATTCCTTAATCTTGAATGAATTATTGAAGCCCAAGGCATACACCATCCACTCCATTCGCCCATACCCTTATGTATCCAATGAGCTATTGAGTTTTTGACAATTTGATGATGTTTCCCTTCTATTTCATATTCTAGTGTATCAAAAGGATAAATACCTGCAAGGTGTGAATGATGTCTATGGGAGTTATCAAGGTCTTGTCCTTCCCAAAGAGCAATCCTATTATGGATAACTGCCATATCTGGTAACCTGTGGTCGATGTCTTCCCATTTTTCAACATCTTCATTTATTTCCAATATTTCTGATGCTTCACACAGCGATCTGCAAAGGAAATGTATCAATGAAAGCTGAAAAGATGCGTTTTTGCCCCATGCGTTCATGCCTGAACCACCATATTCAGGTGATACGCTGACTGGTAAAACAAAATTGCCATCTTTCTCCTCAAGCATTTCCTCATAGACTCGCATTGCGCCTTTCATAAATGGATATGCCACTTCTCTTAAAAAATCATCATCCATAGTATATTTATAATATAGCCACATCAATTGCGCTATCCATGATGTAGAGCCATGATCGATTGAGCCTGTCCAAAATCCACCCATACAGACGCAACGGTCATCAACAGCATGTGGTAACATCAAACCATCATCTATACCGAGAAACATTTTTGCATTATGTCGCAATTCACTTTCCCAAGATTTTATCATATCAAATAATGGCTTAATATGCTCAAGCCTGTTGCCTGCAAATGTAGGCCAATAACATTCCTGAACATTGATATTGAAATGATAATCACTACACCAAGGAGGCATTTGATATTCCTCAACCCAGGGACCTTGCAGCGTGGCAGGAATACCATCTGGATTTGTTAGACCAGCAAATTTATACATACCATAATAATAAATGAATTCTATTTCGTTGGATGGCAAGTCAATTGATGGAACAGCTTTCCAATAGGATTTCCACCATTTGCGATTTTTTAGACGAATCTTACTAAATCCATTTGCCCTTGCTTTCTCAACCATTGTCTTTGCAGATTCTTTTGCTTCTTCTTCACTATCTCCATATACCAAAGATGCAACAAACTCTGTATAGCCTTGATAGTATCCAAGACAGATATATGGATCAGCTGGGCGCATTTGAGTCCAGCCAGAAAACCTCTTGTCATCAAAAAACAATGGAGGATCAAAACTAATGCTTTTTAGATATTCTTCAACATATTTCCACGCAGGAACTTTATTAACAAACTTAATAGAAAGTCCGTCTTGAAGTGAAATATAAAGGCATGGTTTATCCATCATCAATACACAATAAACTGAATATATTTTATCACCTTTAATAACTTCAAAAGTTATTTCACCAGTCTCTATATCGAGTTCCCCTGATTTTATTTTTGTGCCTTCACCAAAATCAATTTCCAGTCTTCCAAAAGGTAAAATACTTGGGCGACTTGGTTGCCCGTCCTTCGGAGGCGTTCCTTCAAATAGCTTTCTTAGTCTTTGCTCATCACCATTCTCAAGGCATTCTCGGATGTTAGTGTATGTCATTTGTTCTGTAAAAGGCATCCCTCCACGATGATCCCAGAAATCTGCGCGATTTAGCGTAATACATAGCTTTTCATCTCCCCAGAATATCGCCCCAAATGTTCCATTACCTTGAAGTATTCCACAATGAGTCCTTGTTAATGGAAATTTCCATTTGTATTTATATTTACTTGACATATTGACCTCCTGAAAATTCTATTTTCGTGGATAGCTAACACGAAGCTTATGATCTGTTACAACAGCAAAGCAACCTCTCCAATTGTCAATATAGTTGGTCTGAAAATGATCTTACCTTTTCCAAAAGAGAATTTCTACCAGGCTCTCTCAACCTCACAATCAATAATCCGTGATGTGTTCCCGGCATAAAGCGTCTTATATCTGAAAAATCCAAATCCTGTGTTATTAAAAAACGTCCTTCTTTTTGAGCCATTGACCATACTTTCGTATCATCATATCCAGCTAATCCCTCTTGCGGAACAGTATCAACATCATGACCCATTTGACTTAAAACATCAACAAGCCCATAGGGCATGTTTTCATCAAGCTTGATTTTCATAATAGGCTAGGAACCTTTGACAAAGGAATATCTTCAATGGCTGAAATAGCTGCAAAGGCTATTACTGCGCGGACATCATCTTCACTCAACGTAGGAAAATCATCCAGTATTTGCTCTATACTTGCACCCTCAGCAAGACTTGCCAAAACAGTTTTGAGTGTAACTCTTGTCCCTTTTATAACTGGCTCTCCACCACATATTTTGGGGTCATGTGTTATGTATTCATTAAAATCCATGACAATCTCCTAATTTTGATCAAAGACAATAAAAATACCCTCAAATGCCTTAAGATCAAGTTTTATTATCGTATTATTGTCCTTATTTTCTGCATTTATCGTTTTTATTTCGCCTGTCGTTGGATGCCATAGGCTTACTTTTCCTGTGCAATTTATCGTGATTTCTCTGCTAATCGATTCATCAAGGCTATTTGAGATGAAGTATATATCTTTACCATCATTTTGACGATGCAGATAAAATAATTCTCCACATGGCTTATTGAGCATTAAATCAGGTTTTGTGAATTCATTGACCGCCTTTATGACATCATCAATCTTGTTGGCTATCTTGACTCGATCCGATTTGCTTAGTCTCATAGATATTTCTTTGACTGATTTGGTTTCGTCTTCTTTCATGCCTATTTGTGGCAATCCACCAAGAGCAATTAAAGAACCACCAGAATTGATGAATTTTTCAAGTTTATTATAGACACTTAAAGGCATCACATAAGCATTGGGAAGGACGATACATTTAAAAGACTCGCCTGCAACATTCAAAGAGCCTTCTCTTATTTCACTTTCCAAGATAGCTTGATCGTCAATATAATCAAAATCCCTTTGATTTGCCAATAATTCAAGTGAAACTGCACCAAACTCTGTATTTATTTTTTGTGCTTTCTCGCCGAAGGGATTGGCATAAGCTATATCACCTGTGGGGATATACGCTTCCCAAAAACTATGGATTGGATAGAATACAGCAATATCAGCAATATGCTTCCCATTGGTTAGCATAACGCCAAGCCTGCCGATATGATCATTGAATATGTTTAATTCTCCCTTTTCAAGATCAAATTCCTTGAGTCCGTAATATGACGTAATGCAGGTCAAACCGAGAACATATTGATAATTGATTGTGCCAATACGTTGTTCAAAAGAACATGGGAGTTTATTTACAGTCTGAACATGGCTTGATGTTTCACTCATACAAAGTTCTCTGTTAGCTAGATGAGTGACAGAGCTAACGAATTTTGGAACGGGAATTTGTCTTGATCTTGCAAGCTGGGTCGGATTTGAGCTTAACATATCTATTCCGGGGATGTCCATACGCCTTAAATCCCGATATAAATCCCCTTCAAATGCGGAGTGCCAGAATATTTGCTCTTCACAAAGGGCATGACCTGATGATGCTGTCCCGTTTGCCTGACACCAATCCTGTATCTGTTTATAAAAATTCTCCTCTATTAATTCTGATACAACTTTCCAAAAATGAAGTCTTATATATGGTGTTTTTTCGTCTATATTTACGAATAAATTTGGTAATTCAGGCAAAATATCATAGCCGTATCTTGACTTGAATTGTTCTGCAAAATCCCAACACCAAGGTATCGGTGGCAATAATCCATCTTGCTTTTTTAGGTAAAGAGTCATCAAAGATGGTTCGTCTGTAAAGAAAGCTTTGACATAATTTTCTAATGCAGACCCACATCTTTCTTTATATGCCTCATGCGTCAATTCTATGAATCTAGCAACAGCATTGCGATCCATGATATTAATATAAGGCAAAGGATCAGAATAATTGACGACACAATGAGTGCCTTCATACATATATCCCAAATTAAATGACATTATGCACCATTTGCCATCAGGAGTAGCCCAAGATATTTCATTCTGCCCTTTTTTTACTTTATCAGTAAGGTCAATTTTTCTACTGAGATCATAATTATTGTCATGAACAGGAACAGCGATGACAGATATTGGCTCTAGGATTTTTTCACCAACAGGCATTTTGTGTTTGATCGTTCCTTTTCCTTCTGTTTTCGCAAAGAGAACGCCAAGAGCTTCATATTCAGGATGATCACGCAAGGTTAATCCGCCAGCTTTTCCGCTTGGATAGCCCCTTTCGTCATATATCCAGAAAACCATGCCTTTTTCACGAAAGCTATTCATGCAATCTAAGAACTTATCCCAAGCTTCTTCGCTTTCAAGATAATTATCAAAGCTAACATTCGCAACAACTCCACCGTATCTTAGAGCATCATAATTTTTGGCAAGGTCTTTGTCGTAATAATGATGTATAATTTGAAGCATTCTGTATTCGTAAGGTGGATTTTTGAATAATTCCTTCATGCTGATCTCCTTTGTTGACGCAAAGCTATATAAAGCAAGATAAAAAAATATTGCCAATATTATTAAAATCTTATATTTCATAATCGTCATATATAATCTCTCTAAATTCACGACTTGTGCTAGTTCCCATAAATCAAGTATTGAAGGAACTTTGTAGCCCAGCCTTTTAGGCTGGAAATTATAAAAACCTTGATAAAATAATAGGTTACAAAAATAATTAGCACAAGTCGTGATATTTTATTCAGTCCATATTATTTAATTTTTTTATTTCACTGATGATCTTTTGATCTATCATAAATTTCCTCCATTTTATCGGATATAATCAATACTCTAGCCATTCCACAAGCCTCAATGCAGAACCAGTGCTTTCATCAAGGCTTTTTGCTAATTCAAGGGCTTCTTTGTAAATATCGCTTGATTTATTCCATTCACAAGCGGTTACAAAGCCTATTATCGTAAAAACGCCCTGCGATATTGCCAGAGCAGTGCGCATCTCGTCATCATTTATCCCAACTTTTTCCATCATTTGCGTAAGCAGATAGATAAGCTGAGCAGGTGTAGCGAATTCACCTGATTTGAGCATCGTTTTGCTAACCTCAAGGACATTTTTCAGCGAATCCATAACTACGCTGGAATGAAGTTGAATAGCAATCTGAAAAGCCTCAATACAAGCGTTTGCTGATTCTGTCCAACTTTTCTGCATAGCATAAATGGACGAAATATTTGTTAAGTCTGCTAATTGTCCAAATACATCACCTATTTCCCGTTTTATTTCCAATGATTCTTGATAATGTTTTAATGCTTGCTCTATATCTCCTAGGTTTTGTTGAATTACTCCAATATTATGTATTATATTACTCTGTTCCAGTTTATTACCGAGATCATTAAAAAATTTGCCAGATTCATTATAGAATTTTATGGCATCTTCATATTTCTCCTGATTCTGATAACAATTGCCTAGATTACCAAGAGCTAATGCTTTTCCATATATATTATTTGACTTGTCAGACAATTCATAAGCTTCCTTAAAATAACAAATAGCTTTATCTAACTCATTTTTATCAAAATATAACATACCTAGGCTATTCTTCAAACCTGCTTTTTCAGAATCATTTTCAATAAAATCATATAGACTTAAAGCCAATTCAAAGCAATTTATGGACTCATTAAAATCCCCTTGATCTCGATAAACATTACCAAGTCTTGTAAGGGCTTCTGCTTCTAATGACTTACTTTGGAATTCTTTTGCCAAATCTATTACAATATTATAGGCTTCTATTGCATGTTTCCATTTTCCTGTTTTGTGAGATATAGTAGCAAGATTAAAAATTGATATTGCTAATAAATAATAATTGCTTTGATCTTTGGATAACTCCGCCATCTTCATATTGTAATATTGTATTATATGCCAGTATCCCTGATTTGCCATAAAATTACCTAGTCCGTTATAAAAATCTATTGCTTTATTCAATTTGCCTTCATCAATTATGGTTCTGAATGCATAAAGACAGTTAGGCAATTCTACTTCCATCATCTTCAAAGCAGGTTTAACAAATAACTCCATAGCAACGCCCTGAATCTGATCTCTCGTCATCCCTTCGGGCATTTGCGATTCGATAGCCTTTACAGCATTATCAGGCTGTGTCATGGGAACGGTGGCATTAAGAAAATCCATATAAAAATCAGTCATGAACTCTTGATATTTCTCTTTATCATGATCTTCTGATAATAATTGCTCAGACTTTAGCCTTGCAAGATTGTGCAGACCGAACCTTTTGCCCTGCTGATAGCTTTCAATAAGTGACAATCCCACTATGCGTTTTAATGCCTTATCAAAAGTATCATCATTCAATTTGCTGACTTCCTGAAGTGCTTTTCTACTGACAGTAGGATAAAACAATGACATGATGGCAAAAAGCTTTCTACCATCTTTCAATGCCAATTTCAGCGAATTGCTAAAGATATAATCAAATATCGTTCCCTTTGCCTTTTTCAAATCTTTCAGGACATTGGCAAGAGGTTTATCTCCCGCAACAACCTGAGAAATTACAAGACGCATCGCCATCGGATGTCCGCCTGTAAAATGAACAATCTCTAATAATTCATCAACATTAATCTGTGCGCCCCTCAATAATCCATAAGTCCTGAGCAATCTCAGCGAATCCAACCCATTCATTGAACTAACATGAATTTGCCTCTCATTTATTTCCAATGCTTCTCTGCTTGTTATGATCGCCTTGCATTTTTCGGGTAGATTACCGAGTAAAGACCTTATTATATCAGACTTTACAAGCCCTTCCATGCTATCAAAGACAAGCAATCTCCATTCATTGCCACTCAGAGCCTTAAGCAAAGCGTTCCTTAATTCATCAGGGCTTTCATCGCCTGTAATTTCAAGCCCTAGCTTGTGAGCCAAAGCCATTAGAAATCCCTCAGGATTATTTAGCCTTGCCAGAGGATCATCACCCTTGACATGCTCTCTTAATTCCTTTGGAGGTGCATTGCGTCCCGACAGATATATTATTTCGTTGAACCATTCCGTCATTCTATAAGTTGCCTCAATGGCAATAGACGTTTTCCCTATACCCGCTTCACCATGCAAACAGATGACCTGAACGCTATCCCGCCTTTGTGGATCGAGATGAAGCAGTATTTCGCTTAGTTCACGCCTTCTGCCGACAAATTTCTGTTCACGAGTCATCATGGGAGGAATTTCTGCCTGTGGAGGAAATATAATTTTTGCGATTGGTTCAGCCATCATATCACGATCTTCTGTATCAATAATGCTTAAAGAAACATCCTCATCTAAAAGCGATTCATTTACAAAAAGGACAGGCGTTGCCCATTCATGAATCCCAATTTCCCAATCGCTTGCCATTGCTTGACGAGAGAGCATAACCGCTTCATCAATAGCCTTTCCATTTGCTAATGCTTGATAAAATGTCCTCGTAAATGTTAGATCAGCAAGTTCAGATATACTATCCCGTATTGCGATTGATGCAGGCAAGCCTGTTTCCATTATAGTATTTGCCACACCGAAAACATCTTTGCTTGAATCTGCAGAGTGGCACGAATTAAGCACAACAAGGCGCAATCCCCCTCTAATACCATGCGTTATTTGTTCCCTTATCCAGCTTTCTTCTGTAAGATCGCAAGATGAATGTCTTGTCTCAAAAAGTAATCTTCCAATATTGCCATGACCTACAAAATGAAAAACATGGTGATTTTCACTTAGTTCCCATATAAGATTTTCTCTGGTTAGATGATTTCTCATCTTTATTTGAATAGGAAATGGTTCGCCTTCTAGTTTTTTGAATATATTGACTTGTGCATCCACATCAATAGGTGAAACTTGATCTGGATCATCAACAGGCATAGTTTCATTTATTATTGGTGAAGATATACCAACAAGGACTTTCAGATCACCTGCTTTTTTGAACATATCAGGGCTTTTTCGACCACTTGAAATGCGTATTATGCCTCGTTTTCTAGCAACCCAATCTTTTCCATCATTCAGCAATTCCCAAGGTATTAAAGCCAAATCTCCGCTAATAGACAGAGCAATAGCTGACGGTTCTGATGAGTTATATTTTTCAAGCGCTTGATCGAAAAATATTCGCTGAAATAGCTTTAATCCTAGATCATGTAAACTTTTTTCGTCTTTTGAATCT
>Ga0101944_10005688_pt1 | contig 13866 bp, 13 predicted proteins | sample DewCreD2012metaG_FD_75245 | JGI IMG/M metagenome (GOLD analysis project Ga0101944, IMG submission 75245) | Hot spring sediment bacterial and archeal communities from British Columbia, Canada, to study Microbial Dark Matter (Phase II) - Dewar... ... | reverse complement strand
GATCTCTTGCCGACCTCCCTCCAGGTCGCTGGTCTTCCCGTACCATCGGGGCTCGATGGCGTTTCGCTGGCTGCGTGCGGGGAGAAGCAAACGTTTGCTGAGCGCTGGCTCGCCTGGCTACGGCTAGCCAAGGGGCCCAGTGAAGATCGTTGGATCGTGAGCGAACTGCTGCCGCATGAACTTACCGGCTCCCAGATTTTGCACCGTGCCGCGGTCGTAGAAGGGACTCACAAGTTGCTCGTGCGCAGCGACGGCACGCTCCAAGCCGTGAGGCTTGGAAACACCCCCGGGCAAGAAACCGAGGCGAGCATGGATGCTCGCGAGTACCGCGCGCTGCTGCAACACTGGCAAGCCTACCAACGGTCCGCGTTGCAAACAGGGGCAACCCCTGCGCGAGCACCCACACCGGAGCCGGCTGTGCGCGAGCAAATGCGCGCCTTGGGGTACAGCGACTGAGTCCATCGGCTGTCGTACCGGCGGCGCATTGCGCCCGGCGCACGGCCTTCGTAAAAGGGCCATCATGGATGCAACCTTCCAAAGTGGCCGGTTCGACATTGCCGTCATTGGCGCCGGCATCGTTGGACTCGCCACCGCACGAGCGTTGCGGCTCCTCCGGCCTGCCGATCGCATGGTGGTTCTCGACAAAGAGCCGCAAGTCGCAGCGCATCAGACCGGCCACAACAGCGGCGTAATTCATGCCGGCATTTACTACCGGCCTGGCTCTTTGAAAGCGCAGCTTTGTGTGAGCGGCGTGCGGCAAATGAAGGAGTTTTGTGCCACGCATCGCATCAAAGTGGACGAGTGCGGCAAGGTCGTGGTTGCCACGGATGAGACGGAAGTACCGCGGCTAGAGGACTTGTTCCGCAGGGGCGTGCAAAATGGAGTACCGGGTTTGCGCCTGATCGGTCCGGAAGAACTTCGCGAGATCGAGCCACACGCACGCGGAGTGAAAGCGATTCATTCGCCGGCCACCGCGGTGGTCGACTTTGCAGAAGTTGCGCGGGCACTGGCGCGAGAGCTCGAACAGCACGGTGTGGAGCTGGTTCTCGGAGCCCGGTTGCTCCAAGCATGCACCGACGGCACGGAACTGGTTTTGGAAACGACAAAGGGTACCTGCCGCGCGCGGTTGGTGGTTGCGTGTGCCGGCTTGTACGCCGACCACGTCGCCCGGTTGCTCGGCGAAAGGCCCGCGGTTCAAATCGTGCCGTTCCGCGGAGAGTACTACCAGCTCAGGCCCGGACAATCCCTGGTGCGCGCCTTGATTTATCCGGTGCCAGACCCACGGTTCCCCTTCCTCGGGGTGCATTTTACCAAGCGCGTTTCTGGTGATTACGAGGCCGGACCCAATGCGGTGCTGGCTTTTGCTCGCGAAGGCTACCGCTTCCGTCAGGTCCGGTGGGACGAACTGTTCGAGGCTCTTCGGTTTGCCGGCTTTCGACGGATGGCGCAGCGCTATTGGCGCACAGGACTCGCCGAGATTTATCGCTCTCTCAGCAAACGTGCGTTTTGCCAGGCGCTGCGAAAGTTGGTTCCCGAGTTGGAACTCGACGACCTGTTGCCCGGAGGCGCCGGCGTCCGCGCCCAAGCAGTTGCAGAAGATGGAAGCCTGGTGGACGATTTTGTGATCCTCTCGCGCCCAAATGCGGTCCACGTGTTGAATGCCCCCTCCCCAGCCGCAACGGCGTCGCTTGCCATTGGCAACTACATCGCCGAACAAATTGCTGCACAGCAAGGCTGGCACGTGGCTTCTGCCCCCAGCGCTGGATAACGTGTTTTTGCCTTTCCCTGCCCGCCTATCTCTCTGCCTCGCGCCCCAACGAGCGCGCGTGAAGACGGTGCGTGTGTGGCTGGTTTGCACGACCTGCTGGCAGCGCAAGTCGTTGCGCGTCCGGTCGTTCCGAAACCATACAACTTGCATGTGGCACCCAGAGCAGCCGACAAAAAAAGAAATCGCCACCGGGAAACAAGGGAACTCCTCGTTGTACTGCGGGACCATAGAAATGGGCATTTGAGCAAACGTGGTCTGGTCCAGATTTCTCACCCGGCGGGAGCATCTAGCCGATTGATGCGATGTTTCCGTTGCTCCGCAAGGGAAGACCAAGGAGGCGGCGAAGCGAGCGGGTGCGAACTGCGTGCATTAAAAAGCGAGGCTGGTTTTCGAGGCACTGGACCGGCAAGCAATGGTTGCTGAGTTCCTGGGCGGTGGACAGCACGGCGCAGGTCATCGTGGCGGCTTTGGTCACGCAAGAGGCCAACGACAAGCAGCAACTGAAGCCGCTGGTAGAAAAGGTGCAGGCCAACTGCGGACGGCTTCCGGAGAGGGTCTCGGCGGATGCGGGCTACTGCAACACAAAGCGGCTGACCGAGGTGAGACGAAGCGGCGTGGATCTCTATGTGTCGCCGGACCGCCAGAAGTACGGCAGGGTGATTAAGACAAGCGCTTTTGCGACTGCGGCTCAGGCGGGTGGCGGGGTGGTCGGGCAGATGCGGGAGAAGTTGAAGACGGCGGCCGGGCAGGTCGTGTACCAGTGGCGCAAGGCGATGTGGAGCCGGTGTTTGGACAGTTCGAAGAGGGGCGCGGGTTTCGCCGCTTTGCGTTTCGCGGGTTGGCGAAGGTCAGTGCGCAGTGGGCGTTCGTTTGCTTGACCCACAACCTGCTCAAGCTGTGGCGGGCTAAGCTGCGCCTGTTCACGGGCCAATGCGATGCATGCGAGTCCTTCGTGCCTCATGGCACACCTGACCTGTTCCGCTGTCAGCAACTGCCACCGCGCACGGAGCCTTCCTTTAGGCAGCGCTCGTCTCCTTTGCTCAACTTGGCTCGTCACTGTGCTCTCGTGCGCCGTTACTCCGACAGGCTCCTAGGCAACACCAGCCTTGACAGCTTCTTCGAGCGACCTCTTATCCTCATTGCTACACCTCGGAACCGGCTAAGTAAGGGGCATGGGGCGCGGGCCACAACACGGCAGGCAGACCGGCACGTTGCACACTAAGCCACTACGAGCACTGCGCCAGCTATTCTTCGCCTTGTTCACGAAGCGCGGCAGATGCTCTCTAACCATGCCATGCACTGGACGCGGTCAACCCCGCCACGAATGCTTGATCGTTATGCGCAGCCGAAGGGGTGAGACGACGAGATTGCTGATGGCGCTGCCTGTTCTCGAATTCTCCCCTTAACCGGCCGGCGCCCAGCAATACCCCGTCGGGTCTTTCCCACGGGTCGATAAATGGCGAATCAGATACGCACTGAGTGCGGCTCGGTGCCGCGCAGGGTTGGGGCAGTGACGGAGGCGGTGCCGGTGCTCGGTAGTTTCTCCCGGCCCCTGGGCCGAACCCCGGCCGGCGCGCGGCCGTTTTTCTTCGCTTGACCGGAAACAGAAAATTGAGGTTCGGACTAACCGAAACCAGCCAGACAGGAGGCGCCCAATGAGATCGCTGCGAATCGCCATACTCGCCCCCGCAATTCTGATCCTTTCGCTTGCAGTACTTGATTCGATTCCAGCTGTGGCGACGACGTGCGAAAGCACCTGCAATCAGTTGCGACGTGCCTGCCGTCGGGTTGCAAAGGTCGAACTCGCTTTGCGGTTCGCCGGTTGCGATGCCGATCGCGACGCCTGCCGCGCCACCTGCGAGTCAAATGCATCCCAGTGTCCGATCGACTGTCAGAATGCGCACGCGGACTGTGTTGCGAGCGGAGGCGTCGACTGCGATGCACAGCTTGCGCAGTGTCTCGAGGACTGCGCCGACTGTATCCCCAACTGCAACGCCGCTCGCGTCGCCTGCCGGGATGCAGCAAAAGTGGCGCGTGCTGAGGCGGATCTGGCGTGCGACGCTGCACGCGAGTCCTGCGGCACGGCCTGCGTTGACCCCATCGATCAGCGCTGCGTCCGCGCCTGCCAGACGACACGGCGCGACTGCGATTTGAATGCAAAGCAGGACGAGAAGAGCTGCAGGGCCGCTTGTCCGCAGGGAACCGGACGGCGAGCCTGCATGCGAGACTGCGGCCGGGACAAGAATGCAGCCTTGAGCGTCTGCTCGGATGCCGAGGTGGTCTGTCTGAGCACCTGCGCCGGTTTGACTCCGTAGGGTTGACGTGCACGCAGCCGGCCCACCAAGGTTGTGGCGGTTGAAATAGACCTGCAAAAGGTCGTGCAGGTAGGCGGAGACAGCTGGCAACGGGGGCGAGCCTGGCATTGACGCGCTAGACGTCGGATTGCAGATACTTGCCCCTGTCGGCTTCCAGGAAGGTCCGGTGTACCGCCGTGTCTTGCGACGGGCGATACCACGCGAAGCGCTCCATCGCCGAGAAGAAGTGCGGCGCGCCGAGGGTGCGTGCCGCGCCAAGCAGGGATGGTGTGGATACGATGTGCTTCGAGCAAGACCTACACCTTCCCAATGAACTGGATGGTTACCCCTCGCCGGTGGCCAGCACTTTGATACGGGCGCGCAGTAGCTCCCGCCTTTGCCCTGGCCACTGGGGATGACCGAAGGCACGCCGTGCGCTTTGCGGTAGACGGTCAAGGCGGCAGCGTGGCGAGGTGTGCCTTCCGGCGGTCAATAACCCAGAGGCTGCGCGCGCGACTCGAAGACCACGGTGAGTGACCGTGGGGCCCGTCTTTCGGCCGCCCACCCGCCAATTCCCCCTTACCGCCACGCGAACGCCGTCGCTGAGAAATGCGGGCTGGGTGCGTTGTTGCACTCCGCGCCGCACGGCAGCAGCGCTGACCACCTACTGAGCCGGCGCACAGGAAAACGGCCACTACTGCTGTGACTTGTCAGCGTGATGCCGAGGGCTCGGTCGCAGTCGGAACCAGCGATACCTTCACTACAGAGGGCTCGAGCTTGTAGCATGCTCCGGTGGCGCCATCGACCAGCATCCCGAGGAAAATGCCTCCGGCAAAGACGTTCCAGTAGATCTGCTCGTTCATTTTCCGTGCGATCTCGCGCTTCGCGGGTTCGTAACCTTCCTTTTCGATGGTCACCTGATAAGCGGAATTTCGGGCAAGTTCGACCGTTGCCGGCGTCACCACCTCTTTGCCGGCAACTCGAGCCGTAGCCCCTGGTGGATCCGAAACGATTTCCACCTTTTGTGTGGTTCCCGACAGCAGGGTCGCGCAGCCTGCCGAGCCCATGCTGACCAACAACAGTCCTGCCACTGTGCGTAGCCGTTCCCACATTTGCCTCATCCCTCCTGCTGCTGGCTCTTGCTCTCTTCCAAAATCGTCGGAATCGACACGAATACCGCAGCCAGCTTCTCGGCTGTGTCGCGAAGCGCCGCCGCAATAATGGGTTGGAAATCGTCCGGACCCGGTAGGTTGAACAGCCCCGGAGTTTCGCCTTTGCCCGAGTAACCCGTCACGAGGTTGCGCGACCAGGCACGGTCCCCCCGGCACTCCGATACCGTCACCCGCAAAGGAAACTCCACGACCCCGACGGCACCCTCCTTGACCTCCGATTCCCACAGTAGAACCAGGTTCGGTTCTGCTGCCCACTGGATCTTCACGAGAGCCACGGAATCTTCAGCGCAAGTGGTCCCCTCGCGCACCGACGCGAAGCTCCTCGTCGCGGCATTGCGGATCGTTTCTTCCAAGCTCGAACCGTAGGGAACGGAGACACGCAGGTCCGCGAAAAGAAGGGTCATGTAATTTACGGTGACTTCCGCCCTGCCCTGCCGAATTGCCGGATCGATCCCCAGCGTCACCGGAAAGGCCTTGGCAGGAGTGCCTTGTTCCGGACTCGCTGCAGCCGCCACCACCTGGAACTGCCGGGCACAACCCGCCGCCGTGCTGGCAAGCAGGAATACCGCCAGCATCCGGAACGATGCCGAGAGACTGTGCGATGGCGGTCGAGCCCGCGTCCTCCCGCGCCAAACGCCCCGCGCAACTTGCCATTGGAAACTCCAGTTCTTTTTCATAGCCACCTCCGCTGGCCTGCCAGCTGGCCAAAAGCTTGCCAATGAAGGCGCCGCGCAATTTCCGGAGTTACCCGGTCTGGAAAGCTGCCTGGAGGCACTCAAAGTGAGTACGCCGGTGGCTTCACATTGAGCCCACACCTGGATTCGCGCGGACGAGAACCTCGGGACGACAAATCTGGACACGCATGAATCGCGTGGCTCGCGGGGCAGCGGGCAAAAATTTCAAAAATTTGGACATGCACGAATCGCGTGGTTCGCGAAACAGCGCGTGCCCTAGCCCACGTTCCTCGCGGTCTGCGTTCCGCGCGGGCGGAGTTCGAATCGGGGCGAAGCGTCAGACGATCACCCGGCATCGCGCACCCGACGACAACAACACCCGTGTGCGACAGGTGTCGGCGTTCGGAATGGGGTGCGCTCAGTTGCCCAACGTCTGTAGTTTCTGGCGCGCCTGTTCAGCTTCTTCGGTGCGGGGGTACTCGGTCAGGATCTTTTGCAGCACCAACTTTGCGTCGGTGGTTTCCCCGGTTGCGGCAAAGGCGTCCGCCAACATCAGCAGGGCGGCGGGGGCCTTGTCTCCTTTGCGGTAGCGCAGCATGACTTCTGTCAGCTCCGTCACCGCTTTCGGGTACTCCTTTTGATTGAAGTAGCACGCACCGATCCAGTATTGAGCGTTGTCTGCGAGGTCGGAGTTCGGGTTCTTCCGGATGAATTCTCGCAAACGGGCAGTGGCTTGTGCGCACTGTCCTTGGCGAATCAGTGCCAGGGCCTCGCGAAACTCGCCCTCACCGCTTTTGCCGGATAGTGCGGCTTCCTCTTTTGCCAACGCGGCCTCGAACGGCGTCAGCACGCGTAGGGGCGTGGGCATTGTGCTGGGGACGCCCGCCACAGCTTCTCCGGGCTGTGCGGGAGCCACCGCACCCGGCGCAGGCGGCGCTGTCCCGAGTGCCCGGGCTTGCTCCAGTGCCGTGAGGCGGGCATCAAGCTCCGCTAAGCGTTGCTGTACGTTCGCGGGCACGGAGCCGCCACGGCTACCGCGGACATCCGCGACCTCCTGGCGCAAAATGTCGAGCTTTCGGCGCAAAGCTTCGATCGCCACGTTCTGGTCAGCCACTAAAGCGCGCAGCTCGCGTTGGTCGCGCTGCACTTTTTCAACCTGCGCGCGCGTGGCGCAGCCGGCACCGGTGACGATGCTGGCTGCCCCCAAGAGGAACAAGGAAATGCCGCGAGACCGAACCGGCACCTCAGTCGCCCAACAAAACAAAATGTGCGCGCCGGTTCCTCGCCCAGCATTCCTCGTTGTGCTCCGTGCACAGCGGGAGTTCCTCGCCGTAGCTGATCGTGGTCATCCGGTCCGCCGCAACGCCCAAACTCACGAGATAATCCTTCACTGCACGAGCGCGTTTGGCACCCAGCGCAAGGTTGTACTCGACGGTCCCGCGCTCATCGCAGTGACCTTCGATTTCCACTTTCTCCCGGGGATGATCCAGGAGCCAGTTTGCATTTTCTCGCAGGACCGCGCGGGCTTCGTCGTCGAGTTCGTAGGAGTCGAAGGCGAAATGAACATCTTTCAGTGGCCCACTGTCACCAGCGAGTTTCTCGCCCGCCTTGTACCGCTCGAGGCTACCCGCGGTATCGACCCCTCGCTCCTCCAAACCGGCACCCTCACCACCGGCGGCTCCCGGGCCTTTTTTTCGCCCAGGACATCCCGGAAGGACCACGAGGAATACCAACGCGGCCACCACCAGCACCCGGCTTGCCATTACGCTCCTCCTCCCCGCTGACTCGACAGGATTGGCTTTCTCACGACGTGCCTTTCACTCCAGCCACCGAGACCAGGCCGGACTGGTATCATCACCGCCCCCTTGAGTCAATTGAACTTGCGTAACACCGCTGGCATCCATGACGTACAGCTTTTTGCGGCCGGTCCGGTTCGAGCTGAACACGATGTAACGTCCGTCAGGCGACCAGCTTGGATCTTCGTTGTTTCCCGCTGCTTGCGTGAGCTGCTTCGCGTCGGTGCCGTCGGGACGGATCGTGAAGATATTGAAGCCGCCTTCGTACCGGCGAACGAAAGCAATCCGATCGCCTTTGGGCGACCAGGCGGGGGCCGTGTTGTAATCACCCTCATAGGTGATGCGGCGCACCCAGGTGCCATCGGCATTCATGATGTAGATTTGCGGGGTGCCCGACCGGTTCGAGCAGAAGGCAATTTGCCGGCCATCCGGTGACCACGAAGGGGAAACATCGATCGCCCAGTGCTCCGTCAGTTGCTTCACGAGATCCCCGGTGCGGTCGAGCAACACGATTTCGGAGTTTGCGCCCTCTTCGAGGGTCATGGCGATCGTGGAGCCGTCCGGCGAAAACCGCCCGCCCAAGTTCAGGCCACCCCGCCGCGACAACACCAACTCGCGTCCGCTGACCACATCGAGGAGGAACAAATCGGGGTTTCCGCGTTTGTATGACGTGTACAGCAGGTACCGCGTATCGGGCGACCACGACGGCGACACGGTGATGCTTTGTGCTTTCGTGACTTGCTGCAAATCCCCCCCGTCGAGACTCATCACGTACACTTCTTTGAAGCGGCCGTCTCGATTGGACACGAAGGCAATGCGGGAATCGAACGGCCCGCGTTCTCCCGTGAACTGCAGCATGATCTCGTCGGCAAAGCGGTGAGCCATTCGCCGCAGCAAATCCACGGAACCGCGATAGCGACGGCCGGTGAGTTGGCGACGTTGGGCCACATCGAACAGCTTGACCTCGACCGCGAGCATGTCTCCCTCGAGCTGGAACGTACCTTTCACGAGCGCCAGCGCCCCGAGCACCGCCCAGCTATCGAAGTTAATCGTTTCCGCATCCGTGCCTGATGTTTGCGGCTGCTCGATATGGGTTGCTCGGTCCACGATCTTGAAATACCCAGAAATCACCAGATCGCGCTCCAAAATGTCCGCAAAGCGAGCTCCCAGCTCTCTCCCTACGGCTCCCTCCGACAAGTTGCGCAGGGGCGAGACAGCAATCGGGTAACTGCGCGACCCGGGACCAAAAATGGTTCCCCGAACCTGCGCGTCGCCTGCCCCCACCCAAAAGAACAAGACTCCCGCCAGCGCGAGTCCCACACGGTTCCAGGTGTTCATCGTGTTCCTCCGTCGCTCACTCTTTCATCGATTTGGCGTTGAAGGTGTACTGCACGTCTCCGAACAACTCGCGGTACGCTTCGGGTGGTGGCGGCATGGGATCCAACGCACGCACGGTGCGCTCCACGGACAGGTCGAAGCTGCGATCGCCGCTGGACTTGAGGATGCGCACATTCGCCACCTTCCCGTCGGGCAAGATGCTGAAGCCCACCACCGCCTCTAGCGCTTCGTTCGTTCCAGCCCATGCCCAATTTTCCTTCAGCTTGCGCTCTAACTGTCCGAGATACAACACATAGTCCACGCCCATGACTTGGCCACCGGCACCTTGGCCCGGACCGACGGAAAGCGGACCACCTGGCGCCCCGCCTTTTTTCTCCCCGCTCCCCGCGCCGCGTTCACCTGCTTGCTGCTGCAAGCGCTTCGCTGCAGCCACGATCTGTTGCTCGATTTCCTGGCGTTTCTTTTCCTCCGCTGCTGCCGCCGTGGCCGTAGCGCGGGCCTGGGCCTTCTGCTGCGCTTCCGCCGTCGCTACGCGACGCTTTGCTTCTTCCTCCTGCTGCTGTTTGCGGCGTTCAGCCTCTTGTTGCTCGCGCTTTTTCCGTTCCGCTTCTGCCTGGCGCTCGCGCTCTTCGAGCACTTCCCGCGGCACCGGAGTGCGCGTCGGGGGCACCTGCGCAACTGCAACTGCCAACCGTGTCGGCGTGATCGTCGGTGGAACTCGGGTCGGACTCGGCATGGCCAAGGCCACGCCTTCGGCTTCCGGCGCCTTGGGTGCCTCGCGTGGAGGCACAGGCTTTTTCTCTGCCGGCGGTTCCGGCACGCGAACTTGCTCGCGAGGCTTCGGCGGCGGCTCCGCCGCAGCCATCGTTTGCCCCTGCACGCGCCCTTGTCCGCCCTCTACCAAGTTCGTACCCCCCAGTTTGTCCGGCGCGATCAGATCCACCGTGTACGATACCAGGGGAGGTGCTGGCCGACCCCACCACTGTTGGGGCAAGAGCAGCGCCAGCAACACGATGCTCAAGTGCAGCAGCGCCGACAGCGCCACCATGCCCCAGAATGCGGGGTCCGATCCGGACGTTGCGGAGCGGCGGTATTCACCGTTGGACACGATGGGTTACCGTGCAGCAAGGCTTAGCGCCGGGGCTCTTCACGAGGTGGTTCTGTGACCATGCCCAAGCGCTCCACACCTGCTGCTTTCACGGCGGCAACAACTCGCATGACTTCTCCGTACCGCACGTTTTGATCGGCGCGGAGGTATACTTGTTTTTGAGGCTGCACACCCAAGATGGCAGCAAGCTTCGCACGCAACTCTTCCACGCGGATCGGCGCATCGTTCAAGAACACCTGACCGCGCGAATCGACGGTGACCACCAGTTGGCGTTCCTCGCCTGGAAGCGGCGCAGCCTGCACCTGCGGTAAGCTCACGTTCACCCCTTGTTGCAGGATGGGCGCCGTGACCATGAAGATCACCAACAACACCAGCATCACATCCACCAACGGCGTGACGTTGATGGCCGCAATGGCTCCGTTTCCGCTCGAAGAGGAGTCGTCAAACGCCATAGCCAGGCCTCACTTTAAAAAATGTCGCTCCGCGATGTTGAGGAATTCGGAGGTAAAGTTTTCCATTTCTGCAGTGAGCACCCGAATTTGCCGCGCGAACGAATTGTAACCGATCACGGCTGGGATCGCCGCGACCAAGCCCGTTGCTGTGGCAATCAACGCTTCCGCGATTCCTGGAGCCACTGCCTGGATGCTGGAGGCTTGCGTTTGCGACAAACCCAGAAACGCGTTCATGATGCCCCAAACGGTTCCGAACAAACCAATGAACGGCGTCGCGCTCGCCGTGGTTGCCAAAAAGGTCATCGCCCACTCCAGCCGCGTGACCTCTTCCCGGATGGCTCGGCGCATGGCCCGTTCTACGTTGTCCACACCGCCGAGGTCTGTATCATCCAGCGGGCTCACTCCCGTGTCCGACCGGCGGGAGCGCGTCAGCCGCAAGAGTTCTTGGTAACCCGCCCGGAACACTTGGGCCACAGGGCTGTTACGTAGCTCCTGACTCGCCGTGTGGATCTGGGTCAAGTTTTTCGTGTCCCAGAAAATCTCGTTGAATCGCTCGGTTTGCCTTCGGGCAATACGCATTTGCCGCAGCTTGTAAAAAATCGTCGCCCAGCTCCCGACGGAAAATACGACGAGAATGTAAAGAACAGCCGCTACCACCGGGCCGGAGTGCCGGACGATGTGCCAGACATCCAAATGCCCTGCCGGACTCGGCGAGGGCGCCTGCGCCCACGCACTACTAGCCAGAACCCAACAGCACCACATCAAACCACCCATCCATACGCGTATTTTGCTTCGGCTCTGAGGCAAGCGGTTCTTTCCCTCGCGCGCAACCGCTCGCGGGTATTTTGCAGGACTTTGCGGGGACAAGAATTCAAGGTACAAGGGCACGGTTCTTTGCCAGTTTGGAGGATCGTTGCGCATGCGGGTGATTACAGAGTTGAAACTGAGCGGCAAGCGTACCTTCGTGCGTGTAGATTTCAACGTTCCCTTGCACGAAGGGCGCGTGGCAGATTCGACGCGCATTCAGGCCTCTTTCCCGACCATCCGTTACGCCATGGAGCAAGGCGCACGGGTCGTATTGGCTTCACACTTAGGCCGGCCAAAGGGGAAGCGCGTGCCAGAGGCGAGCCTCGCACCGGTCGCCGACGAACTTTCCCGGCTGATCGGACAGGATGTTCCCTTGGCTCCGGACTGCATCGGCCCGGAAGTGGAGGCCATGGTCCAAGCACTTGCGCCTGGAGGCGTGTTGTTGCTCGAGAACCTACGGTTTCACCCGGGAGAAGAGAAGAACGACCCGGAGTTTGCGCAAGCCCTCGCGCGCCTGGCGGATGTTTACGTCAACGACGCGTTCGGCACCGCCCACCGCGCGCACGCGTCGACGGTCGGCATGGTCGCTCATGTGCGCGAAAAAGCAGCCGGTTTGCTGATGCAACGGGAATGCACTTATTTGAGCAAGATCCTCCATGCGCCGGAGCGCCCCTTGTACGCATTGCTGGGCGGGGCCAAGGTTTCCGACAAGCTCGCGGTGCTGGAAAACTTGCTGCGCGTCGTCGATGGCTTGCTCATCGGTGGAGCCATGGCGTACACGTTTCTCCGCGCCAAGGGGGTGCCGGTGGGGGCCTCCCGCGTCGAAAGCGAACTGATCGACACAGCCGGGCGCCTGATTGCCCAGGCTCGAACAACGGGGAAGGAATTGTTGCTTCCGGTGGACCACCGTGCGTCTACCGCTCTCGATGGATCAGCACCCGTGCAAGTGGTGTCGCCAGGGATTCCTGACGGGATGTACGGTGTGGATATTGGACCGCAAACCGAGCAAACGTATGCAGCTGCGCTACAAAAAGCCCGGACGATTTTCTGGAACGGTCCGATGGGCATCTTCGAGGTCGAAGCTTTTTCCCATGGCACGATGGCCATGGTCGATGCGTTGATTGCCTCGGGGGCTACCACCGTGGTTGGCGGCGGCGACTCGGCAGCGGCAGTCATGCGCTCGGGGAAAGCCGACCAGATCAGCCATGTGTCTACCGGTGGTGGCGCCACGCTGGAGTTCCTAGAAGGTCGGACCTTGCCAGGGTTGGCTGCGCTGGAGGACTAAGCCGTGCGGGTTCCGTTGATCGTGGGTAACTGGAAAATGCACGGTTTACGCGAAGAAGCACGTGCCCTCGCGCGCGCCGTGCACGAAGGGGTGCGCAATCTCCACGGGCGCGAGGTCGGCATCGCGCCACCGTTCACTGCGCTTACGACCGTTGCCGAGGCCTTAGCCGGATCCGCGGTGACTTTAGGAGCGCAAAACATGCACTGGGAGGAGCGTGGCGCGTTTACCGGCGAGATCTCCCCGCTGATGCTGCGCGACGCGGGCTGCCGATTCGTGATCCTCGGGCACTCGGAGCGGCGCCAATACTTTGGGGAGGACGATGCTAGCGTGCACCGCAAGGTGCGTGCCGCGCTGGCCCACGAACTCACACCCATCGTGTGCGTTGGAGAAACCTTGTCGGAACGTGAAGCTGGCCAGACACTCGATGTGGTCGGACGGCAAGTGCGCGGCGCGTTGCTGGGTTTGCAAGCCGATGCTATACGGCACGTCGTTGTCGCTTACGAGCCGGTGTGGGCCATTGGTACAGGCCGTGTGGCGACACCGCAGCAAGCACAGGAAGTACATTGTTGGATCCGCAATTTGTTGGCAGAAACCTTCGGCTCGGTTGCGGAAGAGGTGCGCATTCTATACGGGGGCAGCGTGAAACCGGAAAACATCGATGAACTCATGGCAGAAGCAGACATCGACGGAGCTTTGGTGGGCGGAGCAAGCCTGCAAGCAGAGTCGTTTGTGCGCATCGCCGGCTTTGTCTCTGCGGGCCCCGGAAGGTGAGCTATGCACACGGTGTTGATTATCGTCCACGTGATTACGTGCTTTCTGTTGATCGGGGTCGTCTTGTTGCAGCAAGGCCGCGGCGCCGACATGGGTGCAGTGTTCGGAGGTAGCAGCAGCACGGTGTTCGGCTCGTCGGGCGCGGGCAATTTCCTCACTCGGCTCACTGCTGGCTTCGCTACGGTGTTCATGTTGACGGCGGGCATCTTGACGTACATGGGTGCATACCAGGTGACTAGCACGGTGTTCGACCAAGCCCTCCCCGAGCCACCACCCTTGGAGGCTCCCGCACAACCAGCGGGAAGCGAAGCTGCTCCTGCGGCACCAGCCGAGGCAGCGCCTCCGGCCGCTGGTGCGCCCGAGGCTGCCGCACCCCAAGCAGCCGAGCCTGAGGCAGCCAC
>Ga0101944_10005687_pt1 | contig 13866 bp, 13 predicted proteins | sample DewCreD2012metaG_FD_75245 | JGI IMG/M metagenome (GOLD analysis project Ga0101944, IMG submission 75245) | Hot spring sediment bacterial and archeal communities from British Columbia, Canada, to study Microbial Dark Matter (Phase II) - Dewar... ... | reverse complement strand
GCGCAGCACGTGGGTTCGATATGTCAACTGAAGAGGGCATCAACGAGTGGATACTGGCGTACAACCAAGAGTTGACTTCATCCGGCGCTAAGTCATCTACATTGCAAAAGGGTCGTGCACGCCGCAAGAAAGACGAGGAGCGGCGCAAGCGCAAGATGGCCGAAGCCAGCCGCAAGAAGAATCGCCGAAAACGATGAAAATTCTGGCTTTGGAGGTGGAGACGCCGGACAGCAACGCCGCACCTGAAGGCCGAAGCGCGGCGGGTTTGGGTGCTGACTCAAGCGAGGATGCTGCGCGAGATTGCCCGGCGCAGTGCTGATCCTGGAGTGCGCGGATGCCGACGAAGCGCGCGCCGTGCTGGCGACGCTGCCGCTGGTGCAGGCCGGGCTGATCCCTTGCGCCCATACCCCGGCCTGGCGCGCCTGTTCGCGCAGAACACCAAGATCTTCATAGAAAACCCCGGAATCGAGAAGTACAGTGATTTCATCATGATCAAGCAGGTGGCCGTTACCGAGGCTATCGGCATCCCGTATCTTGTCATACTGATGCTCGCCGTGGTGACCTTCCTGGGCCTGGCGCTCATGAAGACGCGCTTCGGCCGCTACATCATCGCCACAGGGGGCAACGAGGAAGCCTCCCGGCTCTCGGGCGTGAATGTGAACCGGGTCAAATTCCTGGTCTATGTGATCAATGCGTTTCTGGCCGCGGCCGTGGGCATCATGATGGCCAGCAAGTTCATGAACGGCAATCCCGAGTTCGGCGTGATGTGGGAACTGGACGCCATCGCCGCGTGCGTGGTGGGCGGCACCAGCCTCATGGGCGGCAAGGGCAATATTTTCAAAGTGCTCCTGGGGGCGCTTCTCATTGGCATGCTGGACAACGGGCTGCTGATACAGGGCCGCAGCTCGGAAATGATTTACATTATTAAGGGAAGCATCATCCTTGGCGCAGTTATCATTGATCAGATTAAAGAGCGGTGACAGAGTGAGAGCGAAAGCTGAATCAGGATTTGGGTAAGGCCATAATCAATTCATTCACACAATAAGGACAGAGTAGAACGAAAGTAAAACGACATCCTATTTTGGCCGATCTCTCACCGAAAATGCCCCCAATAGTCTGTCGCCCTACATTGTGTCGGCTTAGTAAGTGAACATTTCCAAGAGAATTTTGAGGGGAGCGCGAAACAGATTGCACAAAGGTTAATTGCCGTGCAAATCGAGATGACCACGATAAATGCATTTTTCGCTCCTCGTAGTAGGATAAAAAGATAGGATACAACGAACTATCACTACATTTTTCTATTTATTGAAACTAATGCCTCATGAATTCTGAAAATAACTATCCAACACTCACATATAATTCGCCACAATATATTGCCAATGATCAATACAATCAACCCTAATACGATATTTTCATCTTGGCTTTGAATTGTGTAATGTGAAAAATCACCGTATTGAGGGGTTTCAATAATTGTCTTTCTGAATATCAATACACATCCCCATAAGGTGATTAAGAAAAGGCCTATATAGTAAATGATTTTTATTAACAAATTGCTTATCATATATTCAAAAGTAAGCAATCCGAGAATGTCGAAAGCGGATGTTTTTTTAGCACTATGTGCATATTCATGAATATCTTTGTTTGTCCTTAAATATATTTCACTGGTTGGCGTTGTTATTGCGGATTTGCACCAATGGCAAACTAAAGCATCCTCTCTGACTGGCTTGCCACATTTAGGACATTGAATTTCAACAGTCTTTTGTTGTTCTCTTACTGGTTGTTGCTCAATCATGTCCGCTTCTTCAATAATTCTCATTTGCTCAACAAAAAAAACCTCATTGCATTTTTTGCATCTACAGTTTTTTTCAATATGTTTTTGCTCAATTGCCAGTATCGCTTTGCAGTTGGGACATTGAATCTGCATTTTGACCTCCTATTATGAAGCATTGACAATAATTCAACTTGATTATAGCATTGATTTAAGAAATTTAGAGGTCTAAAACGACTAAAATCGGCATTCAAAATTAGGGGGTATTGCATTGTGAGAATTTGTCCATATTGCTACGGGAAAAATATTGAGAAGGCAATTAAATGTCGACATTGTACAGAATGGTTTCCACCGAATAATTTCAATTACACAATTCGTATTTTTTCATTATTGATCCCAATTATTGGCATCATTTCAGGTTCTATATTGTTGTCAAAAAGATCAGAATATGATAATGAGTTGGGATTTGAATGCATTATGATTTCGATAATTATATTGATAATGTACTTCACAATTTACCAATTTTATCTCAAGTGCATTTTGTGAAAACGAAACTTACAATTGGGATATTTAAAAAACTGAACTTTCTCCATATCAATTTATTAATTATTGACCGTTTTACATTAAAAACTAAACTGTAGCGAAGCATGACTGTAGAATACCGTAGTGCGAAAAACAAAGTTTGGAAACAACTTTAAATCGAAAAATTGGATCTTTCTAAGTTTACAGCCGTGAAAATGATCACAAAGATCAGCAGCAAAGGAGTATCATAGACATGGGTTTCAAAAAAATATCACTTGGCAGCGACCACGCGGGATTTCAGATGAAACAGGCGCTGCTGGACTATTTCAAGGCCAAAGGCGTGGCCGTTGTGGATGTGGGCACGGACAGCGCGGATTCGTGCGATTATCCCGAATATGCGGAAAAAGCCGCGCGCATGGTGCCGGACGGAAGCGTGGATGCGTGCGTTCTTGTATGCGGCTCCGGCGTGGGCATGAGCATGGCCGCAAACAAGGTCGCGGGCGTGCGCGCATTCGTGTGCAGCGAACCCGTGAGCGCGCGCATGTCGCGCCTGCACAATGACTGCAACTGCATCTGCCTGGGCGGGCGCATGATCGGACTCGAAATGGCGAAAGCGATTCTGGATGCCTGGCTCGACACGGACTTCGAGGGAGGCCGTCACCAGCGCCGGGTGGAGCAGCTTGATGCGATTATTCAGAGGAATTTCATCCAATGAGTTGTTTGTGACCATTTGTTCTCCATTCGTGTGGATTCGTGATGATCTTATATCGGGAGGCGCGCCATGAAGCTCGTCACAGCGGATCAGATGCGCGGACTGGACCGCGCGGCCATTGACACATACGGCATTCCCGGCATCGTGCTCATGGAGAATGCGTCGCGCGCCGTGTTCGAGATCATGGCGTCGCGCGCCGTGCCGCTGGGCGGCAAAAAAGTGTGCGTGGTGTGCGGCCGGGGCAACAACGGCGGGGATGGATTCGCCGTTGCCCGGCACCTGCTCAACGCGGGTGCGACCCCGGTTGCGGTTCTGGCCGCGGATCCTTCATCCGTATCCGGAGACGCGCGCATCAATCTTGATGTCTGCCTCAAGCTCGGTATCCCGGTCAAAACGGTCTCCGATGAAAAACAATTGCCCGCGCTTCGCGCCTCGTTGCGCAATGCGGATCTAATCGTGGACGCGCTGCTGGGAACCGGCGTCAAGGGCGCGCCCCGGCCTTTTTTCGCGAAAATCATCCTGGCCATGAACAAACGGCAGGTTCCGGTGTACGCCGTGGATGTGCCGAGCGGCGTGGACGCGGATACGGGCCGGGTTCCGGGCGAGGCCGTGCGCGCGGATCACACCATCACCTTTGGCGCGCCCAAAATCGGCCTGTTCGTGTATCCGGGCGCGGAATTCGCGGGCCAGGTATATATCGCGGACATCGGTATTCCCACGCATTTGATCAGGGAACTCAAGGCGGACGCGCATCTCACGGGACCGGCTTACATTGCGGCGCATGTGCGGCCGCGGCGCGCTGATGCGCACAAGGGCGACTGCGGGAAAGTCCTGGTCATAGGCGGGTCGCATGGCATGAGCGGCGCGGTGTGCCTGGCCGGCGCCAGCGCCCTGCGCACGGGCGCGGGTCTGGTTCATCTCGCTGTGCCCGAGTGCATTTCCCACATTGTAGACAAGGCGTTCACCGAGGGCGTGACCATACCGCTGCCGGACATGGACGGGACCCTGTCCGAACTGTGCATGGAGGATTTGCTGCCGCGGGCGCAAGCGGCCAGCGCGATTATCCTGGGGCCGGGCCTTGGCGTGAACCGCGCCGTGTGCGAAGTGGTTGGACAGGTTCTGACGAAGGCGCGCGTGCCGGTTGTCGTGGATGCCGACGGTTTGAATTGCCTGGCCCGCATGAAAACCCCGGCGCTCATAAAGCGGATGAAAGCGCCATTGATACTCACGCCGCATCCCGGGGAAATGGCGAGGTTGCTTAAAAGCGATGTCCGCGCCGTGCAATCGGGCAGGCTCGACGCGGCGCGCGCGTGCGCCCGGAAATTCCGCGCCACGGTGGCGCTCAAGGGCGCGTACTCGATCATCGCGGCGCCGCGCGGGGATTGCTATGTGAACCCCACGGGCAATGCGGGCATGGCCACGGCTGGAAGCGGCGATGTGTTGAGCGGCGTGATTGGCGCGCTGGCGGGGGAGGGCGTGAATCCCTTCGCAGCGGCCGTGTGCGGCGCGTACATTCACGGCCTGGCCGGGGACGCCGCGGCGCGACAGCGCGGAGAGCGCGCGGTCACCGCAGGCAGCATGTCTTCGGCTCTGACCCAGGTCATGAAAAGGCTTGAGCAGGGCGGCGGAGGCGCATAACATATTTTGTGCAATGAACCGCGGTTTGGCCGGACACTGTTTTCAACGGCGCCGTATGGCGCGGCGAAACGATTACACGGGAGAAGCATTTCATGAAAATATTCCGTCCCATCTGGGCAGAGATAGATTGCGGCAATCTGGCGCACAATTTGACTGTAATCCGCGGGCTGCTCAAACCCGGAACGAAAATCATGGCCGTGGTCAAAGCCGACGCCTACGGGCACGGCGCGGTGCAGGCGGCCAAGGTGCTGTCCCGCGCAGGCGCGGACATGTTCGCGGTGGCGTCCCTGGAAGAGGGCATCCAGTTGCGCGAAGCGGGCGTTTCCCAGGACATTCTCATCCTAGGCTATACACAGCCCGAATGGGCGCAGGCCGTGGTGCAGGGCGATTTCATCCAGACTGTGTATCGTCTGGGTCTGGCGCGCGCGCTGCAGCGGGAAGCGTTGAGCCTGAACAAAACCGCCCGGGTGCATGTGAAAATTGACACGGGCATGTCGCGTATCGGGCTGCTGCCCGAGAAGGCCGCGTATTTCGTGAGGGAAATTGCGGCATCGGATGGATTGTCCCTGGACGGCGTGTTCACGCATCTGTCGTGCGCGGACGATCCCGGCAACGATTTCAGCGACGAACAACTCGCGCGGTTCGAGGATTTTCTGGCGCAGATGGTCCGCCACGGCGTGCCGCGCCCGCGCATTCACATCTGCAACAGCGCGGGCATCGTGCGCTATCCCGGCGCGCAAGCGGACATGGTGCGGCCCGGCATCGTGCTCTACGGCCTGTACCCCTCGCCCGCGTTCGCCGAGCGGTTCCCGCTGGATTTGCGCCCGGTGATGAGCGTGAAGACAAGCATCGTGGAGCTGAAAGCCGTGCCGGCGGGCACGCGCATCAGTTATGGCGGCACATTCGTCACCAAACGGCCGGCACGCATCGCCACCATGCCCGCGGGCTACGCCGACGGGTTCAGCCGCGCCTTGAGCAACAGGGGCTTCGTGCTTGTCCAGGGCCAGCGCGCGCCCATAGTCGGAAATGTGTGCATGGACTTCCTCATGGCCGATGTCACGGATGTGCCCGGCGTGAGTGTGAACGACGAAGCCGTGCTCGCGGGCAAACAGGGCGCCGAGCGCATTTCCTTCGATGAGATTGCCGCGCTCATGAACGCCATCAACTATGAATCCGTGTCCCTGATCGGCAAGCGCGTGCCAAGGGTCTACACCAATTACACGGGCGGAAATCCCGCGGAACTGTGATGCGGCTCACACGGGCGTTTTCCCGTTCCCGCTTTTCAAGTAGAATATCTTGCATGAACGCCGCCGTTCGATTATGCCATGCTCTCATCCTATTGTTCGTGTTCTGCGCCTCGGCGCATGCGGACATCGTGTTTGTGTCCGACGAGCCTGCGGATGTGGCCGGCGGCCGCGCTTACGACGAACAGAACATTTATATCGTGAATCCAGACGGCGGCGCGCTCCGCAAAATCACGGACCGGGCCAACGAGCCGTGGGAAGTGGAAAAGTTTCTGAACCGCAGGCCTGCGGTAAGCGCGGACGGGCGGCGAATCGCTTTCGTGGGTTTTCGCACCTTCGAGGATCCCGCCCTGGCTGCGACTAAGGGCTGGAACGGCGACCCCTGGACGCGCGCGCTTGGCAAGCCCCTCACCGAGGAACTCTATTTTTACGGTTATGCCTATTACGCCTCGCGCTGGTACGCCAAGGCGCTCCAGAACTTCAACTGGAACATCTACATCTACGACATCCGCACGGGCAAGACCAGCAAAGCCAGCCTGTTTCACTGGAAGGAAGGCGATGTGCAATTCATCGGCAAGGGGCGAACCCTGCTGTATTCGCTGACCGCGGAAAAAAGCTCTTTCATCCTGCACACGGCCAGCAACCGCCGGGGTTGGAAACAAATCATTTACGAAGACAACCAGGTAGTGAATCCCAGCGTGTCCCCGGACGGCCGCCACATGGTGTACCAATCCTACAAGGACGGGAACTGGGAAATCTATGTGCTGAAGATGGCCGAAAGCTACAAGGACCGGCTCGAAACCCGGCTCACCTACACCACATTGCGCAGCGAACTGCATCCGCAGTGGATGGGAAACAGCAGAATCGTGTTCGCGGCCAATGCGCGCGCGGGCACGAAATATGATTATTTCATGCTCGACCTCGCGCCGCTGCTCGACAAAATGCTCGGGTTCGACGCGCGCAAGCTAACGGAAAAACGGCTCACGCAAACGGGCGGGGCGGACGGAGATCTTCAATGGTCCGAGGCAGCGAAACTGCTGGCTTTTGTGGATGCCTCGCAACGAGGGGGCGGACAGATATTTTCCATGGATCCATTCAAGGATGAACCGCCGAAGCAGCTCACCACCGGCCGTGACCGGAACCGGTTCCCGGCATGGTCCCCGGACGGCAAACGCATTGCATACATCAGCGGCATGGACGGCGACCCAGGCCTGTTCGTGATGAAGGCCGACGGCTCCGGCGCAAAACGGGTCAGCGAGATTCGCGCGGCATGGGATGCGCCGGTATGGTTCTGAAGGCCATAATCTCGAGATAAGCATCAATTTTATAAAAAAGTTGAATCGGCCCGTTTTTTTGTTACAATAGCAAAGTTGCGCACAACAGACCTTTCTGCTCCGCGCCCCATGCGCAGCGGAGCCGTCGAGACCAGAGGGAGGTGACACATTTGAATCAGTACGAACTGCTTTACATTGTTGATTCCCGTCTTCCGGACGAGGAACTGCAGCCCCTGCAGGAACGCATTTCGAACTTCATCACTACGAACAGCGGAGAGATCACCGAGGCCAGTTCCATGGGCGTGCGCAGGCTTGCGTATCCCATCGGAGCGCTCGAGGAGGGCCGTTACGAGGTGGTGCAGTTCAAGGCCGATTCCTCGATTCTGACCCCGTTCAAGAACCAGCTCAAGCTCATTCAGCCCATTGTTCGTTTCATGATCATCAAAGAAGACGAGTAAACACGAGGGAGTGATGAGGGTATGTTGAACAGAGTGGTGCTGATCGGAAGGCTCACGCGGGACCCGGAACTTCGCTACACTAAGAACTCCGGCACTGCGGTCTGCAATTTCGTGATTGCGGTGGATCGCCCGTTCCAGAAGCAGGGCGCGGAAAAGGAAACCGATTTCATCCGCGTCGTGGTGTGGGGCAAGCAGGGCGAACGCGTGAACGAGTACATGACCAAAGGCCGCTTGGTGGCCGTGGACGGAAGCTTGCAGATCCGCACCTGGACCACACCCACGGGCGAGAAGCGGCAAATTCCGGAAGTCAAAGCGGACGATGTGCGGTTTCTGGACCGCGCGCCCGGCGGCGCAGGAGGCCGGGGCGGCTTGGACGCCGTCCAGGACTTCGAGCCGGATATGGCCGATTACGACGACGAGCCGGCGGCGCCGGCAAAGGGCGCCGATTCCAGCGCGCGCCAGGCTCCGCCTGCACAAAGAGGCGGCGCGCCGCAATCCGGCGGCAACAAGAATTTCGGTAAATTCAGCGACCAGGAAATTGACGAGGAAATTGACCTCGACGAAGATCCGTTCTGATCTGAACAGGAGGCGAACGCATTATGTCTAGACCCCCGAAACGCGGCGGAAGCGACAGCAGGGGCGGCGGCGGAGGCCCGAGAAAAAAGGGCTTCTTCAAACGCAAATCACGCAAAGCCTGCGAATTCTGTATAGACAAGAAACTCAAAGTTGATTACAAAAATGTGGACTTGATGCGCAAGTACATCAACGAGCGCGGCAAAATCAAGCCCCGGCGCGCCACGGGCGCATGCGCCAAGTGCCAGCGCAAAATCACCACCGCGGTCAAGCGCGCGCGGAATATGGCTCTCATTCCCTTCACAACCGATTGAGACGCATCCGCGGGCGCGCAGCGCCGCCCGGCACGCATTAAGGAGGTTCGATCATGAAAGTTATCCTCTTGCAGGATATTGATAATCTCGGCGACAAGCACGAGATCAAGGAAGTGGCCAACGGCTACGCGCGCAATTTTCTCATCCCGCGCGGCCTAGCCGCCAAAGCTGACGGCTCCGCCATCAAGGACATGGAGCGCCGCCGTTTCTTCGACGAGCGCCGCGAGAAAAAACTCGAGGAAAAACTCGTCAAGGCCGCGGACAAAATCAGCAACAGCAAGCTCGAAATTCTTGTCAAGGTCGGTCCCGAGGGCAGGCTTTACGGGTCCGTGGGCCGCAAGGAAATCGCAGCCGTTCTCTCACACAAATTCGATTATCCCATCATCAAGCAGCGCGTTCTGCTTGCCGAGTCCATCAAAAAGGTCGGCGAATTCCCGGTCCAGGTCAAGCTCAAGGACGACACCATTGTCACTGTGACGGTGATCGTGGCGTCGGACGCGCCCCCGGAACCCGTGGCCGAAAAAGAACAGGCCGCTGCTCCCGAGGCGCAGCCCGTCGCCGTAGAAGATGCGCAGCCCGAGGTTGCCTCGCAGGACGATGAGCCTTTCGCGGATCAGGCGGAAGAACAGGAAATCGTGTAAAATCAGTACGGGCGGCGGGCCGTGTTATGCCCGCGCCGCTCCAGGCTCCTTGCTGCCGGAGCCTGGAGGCGCGCCGTGCGCGCCGCGGCACACTTCATGGAAGAAAACCTGGATCAAATCAAACTCGCGAAAGTTCCTCCCCAGAGCCTGGACTCGGAACAGTCCGTGCTCGGCTCCATGCTGCTCGATAAAGACCAGATCGCCATCGTCATAGAAATTCTGTCCCCCGAGGATTTTTACAGCGAGAACCATTCCCGCATCTTCGAGGCCATAACCGGGCTGTTCGAACGCGGAACGCCGGTTGACATGGTCACCGTGGGCGAGCAACTCAACAATAAGGGCCTGCTCGAAAAGGTGGGCGGCTCGGGGTATCTGGCCACGCTCGTGGAAAGCACGCCCACTGCGGCCAATGCCAAATCCTACGCGCAGATCGTCAAGGAAAAATCCCTGCTGCGCCGGCTCATCAAAGCAGGCAACAAGATCACGCTCTCCGGCTACGAGCAGAGCGGCAGCGTGGAAAGCGTGATTGCGGAAGCCGAGAAGATGGTTCTGGATGTGGCCATGGGCCGCAGTTCCGAAGACATCGTGCCCATCAAGGTTGCGGTGGCTTCCACATTCGATCAGATTCAGAAAAAATACGAGGAGCGGGGCGGCATCAGCGGCATCGCTTCGGGATTTGAAAAACTGGATGCGCTCACCAGCGGATTCCAGTCTTCAGATTTGATCATCATCGCGGCCCGGCCCTCCATGGGCAAGACCAGCCTGGCTCTCAAGATCGCGGAGCACGCCTGCATCAAAAACAAATGCGGCGTGGGCGTGTTCAGTCTCGAAATGTCATCGGAGCAGCTTGTCACGCGCATGCTCTGCTCGGTGTCCCGCGTGGACGCGGCGGCCCTGCGCGGCGGATTCCTGCAGGAAGAGGATTGGAATCTGCTTTACAACGGCATGGAGATTCTCACCAGATCTCCGCTGGTGCTCGTGGACTCGCCTGGCATCACGCCCCTGGAACTGCGCGCCAAGGCCCGCCGTATGCAGAAAGAGTACGGCATTCAGATGGTGATCGTTGATTATTTGCAACTTATGACCGGCAGGGGCCGCGCGGAAAACCGCGTGCAGGAAGTGTCGGAAATTTCCCGCGAAATGAAGCTCATGGCCCGCGAACTCAACATCCCGGTCATCGTGCTCTCCCAGTTGTCGCGAGCCGTGGAGCAGCGGCCCAACAAGCGGCCCATGTTGAGCGACCTGCGCGAGTCGGGCGCCATCGAGCAGGACGCCGACCTGGTCATGTTCCTTTACCGCGAAGGCTATTACAAACAGCAGGGTGACGGCGAGGGAGAAGTGGATTATGAACGGCCCGAAGCAGAAAAGACCGAACTCATTCTCGCCAAGCACCGCAACGGGCCTACAGGCACTGTGCCCCTGACCTTCGTGCACCGGTACGCCACATTTGAAAATTACGCCCCCGAGCCAGGGGAGGATTGACCCGGCCCATTCGCAAAGCGCTCCCGCGGCCGCGCGCCGCATTCACTCTCGAGAGGTGATTTCTCATAATGAAAATTCTTGTGGTAGGCGGCGGCGGCCGCGAGCATGCCCTGTGCTGGAAGCTCGCCCAAAGTCCCAAAGTGCAAAAAATATTCTGCGCTCCCGGAAACCCTGGCATCAGTTCCATCGCCGAATGCGTCAACATCAAGGACAACGACCTCGAAGCGCTGGTGGATTTCGCGCAGGACAACGGCGTGGACCTTGTTGTGCCGGGGCCGGAACTCCCTCTGGTCATGGGCATTGCGGACCTGTGCGCCGAGCGCGGCATCCCCGTGTTCGGCCCGCGCAAGTACGCCGCGCAGCTCGAGGGCAGCAAGGCCTTTGCCCGCGAGTTCATGGACCGGCACGGCATCCCGTCCGCGGAATTCGCCGTGTTCACGGATCTGGACGCCGCGCTCAAACACCTCGAAACCGTGCCCCTTCCCACAGTGGTCAAGGCCGACGGTCTGGCAGCGGGCAAGGGCGTGGCCGTGTGCGAGACCCGCGAGGCCGCGCAGGACTTCGTGCGCGAACTCATGCAGCACAAAAAATTCGGAGATTCGGGCGCGTGCGTGCTCGTCGAGGAATGCCTGGGCGGCGAGGAGACTTCCATCCTGGCAATCGCGGACGGCAAAACCTTCACGCTGCTCACCCCGGCCCAAGATCACAAGCGCGTGCGGGACGAGGATAAAGGCCCCAACACGGGCGGCATGGGCGCGTACTCCCCGGTGTCACTGGTGGACGCCGAGATGATACAGGAAATCAGTGAACACATCATCCAGCCCGTGGTGCGCGGCATGGAACAGGAAGGCTGCCCGTTCACGGGCGTGATTTACGCGGGCCTGATGATCACCTACAAAGGACCGCATGTGCTGGAATTCAATGTGCGGTTCGGCGATCCCGAGGCGCAGGTTGTGTTGCCGCTCGTCAACGGCGATCTCGCCGCCATGCTGCTGGCCGCGGCCAGGGGCGAACTCGCAACCGTGGATGTGCCTCCGGCGGACAAGGCCGCCATGTGCGTTGTCATGGCCTCGGGCGGCTATCCCGGAGATTATGAAAAGGGCAAAGTGATTTACGGTCTCAAGAACGCCGAGACAGTTGAAGGCGTGGTCGTGTTCCACGCGGGAACCGCGTTCAATGAGAAAAAGGAAATCGTTACCAGCGGAGGCCGCGTGCTCGGCGTGACCGCCGTGGGCGACAATCTGCCCGCGGCGCACCACCGCGCCTACGAGGCCGTGTCCCGCATCCAGTGGGACGGCGTGCAGCATCGCAAAGACATCGGCAAAAGGGAACTGGACAGGATAGTCAAATGAAAAAACAGATCTTGCTCACACCGGGTCCGTCGCAGGTTCCGCCGCGCGTGGCCGAAGTTGCGGCCAGGCCCATCATCCATCACCGCACCCCGGAATTCCGCGAAGCGCTCGCGCGCATCCACAAAAATTTGCAGTGCGTCATGGGAACCACCGGCGATGTTTTCATCCTTGCATCCACGGGCACGGGAGCGCTCGAAGCCGGCGTGGCCAACACCTTGAGCGCCGGCGACAAGGTGTTGTGCGCCGTGGCCGGAAAATTCGGCGAACGCTATTCGGAAATTTGCCAGGCTTTCGGCATGAATGTTGTCGAGATCGTGAAAGAATGGGGCGGCCTGGTCACAGCCGATGATGTGCGAAAAGCGCTCGAAAGCCATCCCGACACAAAGGCCGTGTTCGTGACTCACAGCGAAACCTCGACGGGAGCGCTGCACCCGTTGCACGAAATCGGCCCCGTGGTGCGTGAGCACGGCGCTCTGTTCATCGTGGACACCGTGTCCGCGCTCGGCGGCGTGCCCATGAAGATGGACGAATGGGGCATAGACATGCTGGCCGCGGGGTCACAGAAGGCCCTCATGATCGGCCCCGGCCTCGCGTTTCTGGGCATGAGCGCGCGCGCCTGGAAAGCCTATGAAACCTCCACGCTGCCCAAGTTCTATTTCGACATGAAGCATTACAAGAAGCGCTGGGAGGAAAAGGGCGAGACGCCTTTCACTTCCGCAGTGACCCTCTGCCTGCAGGTTGACGAGGCTCTACAGATGATCATGGAGGAGGGTCTGGACAATGTGATCGAGAGGCACCGCCGCCTGTCGCGTGCATGCAAGGCGGGCGTGGCCGCCATGGGCCTGAAATTCTATTCGGAAAACCGCTCGGATATCGAGACCGTGGTGCGCGTGCCGGACGGCATTGACGGCGTGGCGCTGGTCAGCATGGCGCAGGAGCGGTTCGGCATCAAGCTCTCCGGCGGCCAGGCGCAGGTCAAGGGAAAAATCATCCGCATCGCGCACATGGGCTACGCCACGGAACAGGATGTGATCCTTGCGCTTTCGGCTCTGGAAATGTGCCTTGCGCGCATGGGCTTCGACGCGCCCCTGGGCGCGGGCGTGAAGGCGGCCGAGGAGGTGTTCCAGAATGAAATGTAAAATACTGGTTTCCGATCCCCTGGCCGAAGCGGGCGTGGATGTGCTGCGCGAACAATGCACGGTCACCGTAAAGACCGGGCTGACCGAAGCCCAGTTGGTGCGCGAAATCGGCAAATACAATGGACTCATTGTTCGCAGCGGCACGCGCGTGACCAAAAAACTCATCAAGGCCGCAAAGAACCTGAAAATCATCGCCCGTGCCGGCGTTGGCGTGGACAACATTGACATAGACGCAGCCACAGCCGCGGGCATCGTGGTTATTAATTCCCCGCGCGGCAACACGCTTTCCGCGGCCGAGCACGCGCTCTCGCTCATGATGTCCATGGCGCGCAACATTCCCGCCGCGGACCGCTCCCTGCGCGAAGGCCGTTGGGACCGCAAGGCTTTTGTCGGCACCGAGATGTTCCACAAAACCCTTGGGCTGCTGGGTCTGGGCAAGGTAGGCAGCGTGGTGGCCGAACGCGCCATCGCCATGGGCATGAAAATCGTGTATTTCCAGCGCACGCGTTTGCCGCCTGACGTGGAACGGCGATTTGGGGCGCGTTACGCCGCATTGGATGAGCTGCTTGAAACCTCAGATTGCGTCAGCCTGCATCTGCCGCGCAGCCCGCAAACCGCCGGTTTTATCGGCGCCCGCGAACTGGCTCTCATCAAGCCCGGAGCCCTGCTGATCAATGTCTCGCAACCCAATCTCGTCGACCGGGAAGCCTTGCGCAATGCTCTCGCCTGCGGAAGGCTCGGCGGCTTCG